>Ga0233427_10000003_pt1 | contig 334503 bp, 295 predicted proteins | sample SI_118_April2016_5_FD_179885 | JGI IMG/M metagenome (GOLD analysis project Ga0233427, IMG submission 179885) | Seawater microbial communities from Saanich Inlet, British Columbia, Canada - SI_118_April2016_100_MG | ecosystem: Environmental > Aquatic > Marine > Inlet | place: Canada: British...
GAACTGTTGGTTCGATCCATCGATTAAAGGATTAGAGGATTAGAGGATTAGAGGATTAGAGGATTAGAAAATTGGGATTTAATTACTCTAGTACTTCGATGATGACAGAATATTCTAACCTTCTAATTTTATAATCTTCTGATCAGTAACTAAGCGTCCGCTCAATCGCCGCCCTCACCTCTTCTGCATTCGGTAGGTAAGTCTGCTCCATAACTTCGTTGAGAGGAATGGCAGGTGTGTTCTCTGAACCAATAACCAAGACAGGAGCGTCAAGACTCTCGAAACAGTCATCCACAATGCGTCCGGCGATTCCTTGACCGAAAGAGCTTCCTCGTGGTTCTTCTGTAACGACAATGACCTTACTGTGCTTTCGTGTTGCTCCGAAAACTGCCTCAGCATCCACAGGTGTGATACTTCTTAAGTCCAATATTTCGACTTGTCCTGGGAAATGTTCTGCGGCTTCCGTGCTCCAGTAAACTCCCCGACCATAGGTCATAATGACGAGGCTTTCGCCAGCGTCAATTCGACCTTGATCAGCTTCTTGAACGATTCGTGCTTTCCCGAATGGGACTACATAGTCCTCATCAGGCTCGGTAGTTTTAGCGGCTTCGGTTCCCTTGATCTTTGACCAGTACAAACCCTTGTGTTCAAGCAGTACACAAGGATTTGGATCGTAGTAGGCTGCCTTCAAAAGTCCTTTCAGATCAGCGCCCGTACTCGGGTACGCTACCTTGATTCCACGTATCCCTGACAAGACTGTTTCTATCGATGAGCTGTGGTAAGGGCCACCGCTTCCGTACGCACCAATTGGAACTCTAATCACACAACCAACTGGCCACTTCCCATTACTCAGGTAGTTACTTCTACTCACCTCGGTAAATAGTTGATTCAATCCAGGCCAGATATAATCTGCAAATTGAACTTCAACTATCGGTTTCAGTCCAACTGCGCTCATCCCGACTGTTGAGCCAATGATGAAGGCTTCTTGAATTGGCGTATTGAAGACTCGGTTTTTTCCAAATTGCTGCGCTAAAGTCGCCGCTTCCCGGAATACTCCACCTAAACGATGACCAACGTCTTGTCCATACAGCAACGCCTCTGGGTGTTTTTCTAATATTTCACGCATAGCAAACAGCGCGCTGTCAACCATTACAGTCTTTTCTTTACCCGCTGGATTACGCTCTCCCTTTTCTTCGGTAATTGGAGTTGGCGCAAACATGTGATCAGTTAGATCCTCTGGTCTCGGATCCTCGGCTTGCTGGGCCCTTTTGAAGTCTTCCTCAACAATGGTTATGGCCTTTTTCTCTATTTCGTCAAGCTCATCAGCCTTAAATCCTAAATCAAGCAATTGATTCTTGAAATATGGGTAAGGGTCGCGTTTCTGATCATCTTCCAAATCATCACGATACCATTCCATTCTCACTCCCGAGGTATGGTGACTCAACAGCGGAACTTTCAAGTGGATTAAGAATGGTCGACGCTCCTTACGCATCGTGGTAATGACCTCTCTTATTGTTTTGTAGCACTCGATGAAGTCATGCCCGTTCTCAACGGTTCGCACTCCCAAGCCGGCAAAGCCCTTGGCATATCCGGTTGCATCTTGAGCGCGAATTTCATCGGCACTCGCACTGATATCCCACTCATTGTCTTGAATGAAGTACATGATGGGCAATTTCTTGAGAACCGCCATTTGAAATGCTTCTGCGACTTCACCCTCTGTGATTGAAGCGTCACCTAACGAACAAACGACAATGGGTTTGTCATCGCCATGGTCTTCAGCGATTCCTTGCAATTCTTTGTACTGAATACCCATTGCGACACCCGTTGTAGGAATGGCCTGCATACCTGTAGCTGAAGATTGGTGTGGGATTTTCGGTTTGTCAGGGTCGTTTAATGATGGGTGAGAATAGTAGGTTCTTCCACCAGAGAATGGGTCGTCTCTTTTGGCGAAAAGTTGAAGCATGAGGTCATATGGCTTCATTCCAATCGCTAGGAGCATTGAATCATCTCGATAGTACGCGCTGAGGAAGTCTTGTGGTTTTAATTGAAGTGCCAATCCCAGTTGAGCGGCTTCATGTCCTCGACTTGTAGCGTGTACATATTTCGAAGTGACTTGGAGGTTCTCATTGTAGAGATTACTCATCCTCTTCGCGGTACACATAAGCTCCCAAGCTTGGAGCAGTGTTTCTTTCGTTACTTGGGTTTGCTTTTGCGCCGCTTTCGTTGTCTCGCCCATGTTACTTCAATTGAAGCTCAAAGATAGTATACAGCTCAGGGATGAGCGAATGTGTGGAAGGCAGTCTACAACGCTGGTAAATCGGAAATCTTTTGCATTTTAGTCAGCTACTAAAACGCATGGAAAGCCTAGTCTTGGAGATCGTCACATTTGCCTCAGTCTGGTTCAAGAAAAGACCGCGAAAAAGCGAAATAGAAAGATCACAAAACAGGCTGCAAAGGCACTCAAGTCAATTCTCTTAAATTAGTGATCTACCCATAATATATGTCTGCATACTCCCTCGTTATCGCTGCATCAGCGATCGTCATTCTTAGCTACTTCTATAACTTAATAGCAAAGAAGACGAACATACCTTCCGTTCTTCTACTCATTGCCACTGGAATTGTAGTAAAGCAAGCGATGAACTACTTCGAAGTCGTTCGAATCGATTGGTTTCCATATTTAGAGTTGCTTGGCATTGTTGGGCTGATTATGATCGTGTTGGAAGCCGCTCTTGATTTAAAACTTGAGCGAAAAAAGATGCCCCTCATAGGGAAGTCTCTCCTTGTTTCCCTCCTTGGTTTGATCACCTCTTCCTTTGCAGCAGCATTCATTATTCACTTGATACTCCCTGATTTTACTTGGATTCAGTCGATGATTTATGCGGTCCCGTTATCAATTCTCAGCAGTGCCATCATCATTCCATCGGTAATTTACCTTCCTGAAAAAAAGAAGGAATTCATGATCTATGAATCAACCTTCAGTGACATTCTTGGAATCATGATGTTCTACTTCCTCATTTCGCTTGCTGAGCCTGGTTCTAATCAAGAAGCCGTGGGTAATTTTGTTTGGAGCTTTCTTCTAACCATTGTTATCAGTGCAGTAGTGAGTTATGGCTTGATCTACATTTTTCAAAATATCAAGACGCAGGTCAAGACTTTCCTGCTGATAGCCATCCTGATACTACTGTATGCGATAGGAAAGCAATTCCACTTGTCCAGCCTCATCATTATTCTCGTTTTTGGTCTCGTCATCAGCAATTCAAATCTCTTCTTTCCTGGATTCTTAAAACGAACACTCAAGGTAGAAAGCGTTCAATCATTGTTTCACGAATTGCACATCGTCACTGGCGAAACCGCATTTATAGTCCGGACATTTTTCTTTGTGATTTTCGGAATCACGATCGTGTTGAGTTCGCTGCTTAGCGTGAAAGTGATTCTGGTATCTGCCTTGATTCTCGCTTCTATTTATGGACTCCGGTTCGTTATGTTTCAGATCTTTTTAGGTCGAGACATAATGCCAGAAGTTTACATCGCCCCGCGAGGATTGATCACTGTACTCCTCTTCTTTGCTATCCCATCACACCTTCAAGTTGCCTCCTTTGACAATGGAATACTTCTGTTTGTCATCATCGCTACAGGCATCATAATGACATGGGCTATGATTCGATCCAGCGACAAGGATGTTGAAGATGAAGTGCTTGATATGCTCGAGGATGACAAAAATGATGCTCTTGCCAAGAACGACGAGTTGCCTCTAAATGAATAGAAGATTATTCCAATCATTCTGGCTCTAGCCCTGGGATGTCAAGACCAGGTCTCTATCAATGATAGCCCTCAAATGAGATATGGTCTCAACGAAAATTAAATCCTTGGACAATTGCTTGTCCATTTGATTGAGTTGGTTTCCGCTTACCAGGACGTTCGCCTTTTTGGAAAACTTCAGCAGTTCAGACTCCACTTTTTTGAAATTTCTATCACTAATTTTTGAAACGAAAGTTGTGACGACTAAATCTGGACCAATTTTGTTAAAGGCCTCCTTGACCTCCAGAATTGGCACTTTTTGTCCAAAATAATGACACAAATAGCCGGCTTTTTTCAAAAGATAATAGAATAGTAAAATGCTGAACTCATGTTCTTCAGTATCGTGCAAAAACAGAATAGCAGCCTTGTCCGATTCTCCTTTACTTCCCAACCTACCAATATTGTAAATCAAGAACTCCCTAAAAATATTCGAGAAATAATGCTCGTGAATAATATCGATGGAATCAACCTGCCAGAGCTGCCCTATGCGCTTAAACACGGGCACTATTGTCTTTTCATAAAACTCATCAATCGTACACTCCTCTATCGCAAGCAGCATTTGAGATTTAATTTTCTCTCCATTGAAATCCAAAATTGACAAGGTGATACTATCCACAAGAGATTGGTCTTGTGCTTGGTTGGTGATCAAGTCTTTAGAAGCTTGCACAATTTCAGATTCTGACAGAGCAGCTATGCTGGATATTTTGTGACCCGACTTGTAGAGGAGATGAATGTTCAATATTTTCTTTAAGTCTTCATCATTGTAGTATCGAATGTTCGTTTCTGTCCTCCTAGGAGTCAAGAGACCATATCGTTTTTCCCAAATCCTAATTGTATGAGCTTTTATCTGCGTGAAATTCTCAAGATCTCGGATACTATACCTTAATTCACTCATTCTTATTCGATTCCTTTACACCACATAAAATTAGAATTCTTTCATTGAGTCTGATGATAACTTCTGAACCGGCTTGATCACTTAACTAAACTCGTTATCCGATCATCCATCGGGTCGACATTTGAAGGAAAAATCTCAAGCAACCTTCCGGTTTCATCGACTAAGTATTTTTGGAAATTCCAGTTTACTTTCGAGTCGACACTTCCATTTTGAGAAGCACTCGTGAGCCATTTATAGAGTGGATGTTGGTTGCTGCCTTTAACATCGACCTTTTCGGTGATTAAAAATGATACCCCATAATTTCTCTCACAGAATTCCGCAATTTGTTCATTTGACCCTGGTTCCTGATTCATGAATTGATTGCATGGAACTCCTACCACAATTAGTTGGTCTTTGAATCTTTCATGAAGTGTTTGCAGAGCTGAATACTGCCTTGTAAATCCACATTTTGAAGCGACATTCACAAAAAGAATCTTTTTGCCCTTAAACTGAGAGATATTAATCGCCTCTCCTTCGATGGATTTAACCGAGAGATTATAAACCGACTCAATGGGCTTCACCAATTTTGTGATTGATGGTGTCATGGACATTAGCATATATCCTAAAAATCCCAAAAATGGGATACTGTAGGTAATTGATTTACTGATCATTACTATTGATTTATTAATTTGACGATCACCTCATTTCTTCTATTGATAAGCTGATAAGGAGGATTGTAACCCAGATAGCTATAACTATCCTCATACTTCAATTGTTCTTCCTCAAGGAGGGTTTTCAATTCCTCAAATTTGGATTCAAGAACCTTTTTCGATGCCCATCCAGAGAACTGGATAACCGCAACTTTTTTTGCGGGTTCGACTTGAATTCTTACATCGCTCCGATCTGGAACGGGTAACTCGCTTATCAAATATTCCGGAGGCAGATAAAAACTCATCGAACTGCTATCGCTCATGTCCATCTTAACAGGTGATGTCATTGAAATTTTTTTGCCTGAACTGTTCTTACCAAATATGTAGGATGCAATTCTGGAGAACCCAGTTCTTGCCATTTCGCTGTATGAAGAGCGTTCCAATTCCGTTGTGGCCACCGTTAAGTCAGGGTAGCTTCGAATCTCATATTTATCCATTTTAGACAAGATTTCATATGTGATTGTATTGGTTTCTGAAGTGCTTTTAATAACTCTCAGTTGTGCAATGACTCCAGTAGTCACGAGAATAAAAAAGACGATTAATAATTGATTCATAGCAATCGGTTATTTGATAAAAGGGGGGCCAAAATCGCCCCCCTAATTAATTATCATGAGCATATTATAGAATTTGCAGTCTTTGAACGCTGTTTACTTTTTCGCCTGAAAGTTCAAGCAAGTACATTCCACTTTCGAGGGATTGAACATCCACTGAGCTGTTTGCCGTCAGAGCAGTTTGCAAAATGACTTGTCCTTTTATATCATAAATGGTTGCATTATCAATTTCATATCCCTGTCTGTCAATTCGTAGATAATCTACGGCAGGATTTGGATAAACTTTGAAATTGAAGTTGAAGGATTCCTCAATCACAGTGGGAATTGGAGTCAAGACTCCATCGATCACGTGAACAACACCATTATCCACTTCAATATCCGCGATTGTGACATTGGTATTGTTGATTTTAACTCCAGAGTTAACATCTACGTTAATATCGTTTCCATTCAACGTTGAAACGGCCCCGTTCGTTAGAGCTGTAGATAACACGTTTCCCGCAACCACATGATAAAGTAGAATGTCAGCTAGATCTTCACTAGCCAGAAGGCCTGCTAAATCGGTATTCAAGGATGTAGCAAAGTTCAAAAAGGCATCATTGGTAGGTGCGAACACCGTATATTCAGCTAGTGGATCGCTCAACGTGGCCAGTAGCTCCGCTTCAATGACTGCTGAGGTCAACGTTGTGAAGCCATTGTCAATTGCTACATCGACTACCGTTTCTACAGGCAATACCACCTGGTCAAGTACATGAACAAGTCCGTTGTCTGATGCTATATCTACAGCTGTAATTTGCGCTTGATTTAGATAAGCATCGCCCGATTCCGTAAGCGATAGTTTCAGCGAATTTGTTGAACTAAGTGGTTCTACAATCGCGCCATTCGAAATTGACGATGATGCTACTTCCATTCCTATCACATGATAAGTCAAGATGTCTGCTAGATTAGAAAGTGCCAGAAGACCATTTATGTCGGTATTCAAAGCAGAAGCCAAATCAGAAAACGCATCGTTTGTAGGAGCAAAAACCGTGTAACTAGAAAGTGGATCGGTTAACGCTGGAAGTAATTCGGCCGTTATAACTGCGGTGGTCAAGGTAGAGAACCCATTGTCTATCGCAACATCTACTACCGTTTCCACTGGAAGAACTATTTTATCCAGTACGTGAACCATTCCATTGTCAGCACTAATGTCAGCCGCTACAACTTGAGCTTGATTTACATATACATCACCAGCTCCGGATACCGTTAATTTTAAGGTGTTCGTGCTACTTACAGGATTGACAATGTCACCATTGGTTATTCCTGTCGAAGCAACAGAGGCTCCCAAAACATGGTAGGTAAGAATATCAGTGAGATTTGGGAGCGCCAAAAGCCCTGTGATATTTGTATTGAGTGCAGCAGCTAAACTGTCGAATGCAGCGTCGTTTGGAGCAAAGACTGTTAGCTGAGCAGAATCATCTTGAAGTACCCCTTCGAGTCCTTCCTGAAGTATTGCGGCCTCTAAATATGTGTGATTCGGACTGGCCGCGATTATGTCGTCGAAGACATTAGTTTGTGAGTTTGCACTCAAATTGAAAAATATCAGTGCTGTTGTTACAGCATAAACTATTCGTTTCATAATAACTTTGTTTAATGTTTGTTTTAAAAGTTTAAACAAATGTATATTATGTTTAACGTTTATCGTTTTTTTTTAAACAAAAAATGTCACTAAATATCAATTTTTCCTGTATTTGTCTGTTTTTCAAGTATTTACATTTTTGTTTTTTTTCTTTTCGATTCCCTTAATCTGTCTAAATTGTCTCTAAACCTTCTTGGATACTATTTGTTCACACCCCAAATCTCTTAGAATACTATTCGAATTGAACTGTGGTATAGAGATGACCTTAGACCAGTATCAGCAATATCAATATACTAATAGGACATATTGATGTACATACATCTATTGTATGAGAATATATTTGAGTTCAAATTAGGAACATATGCATATTAAAACGGCAAACACCAAAACGAACGTCCACGACTTGATCAAAAAAAGATGGAGCGCGAGATCATTTTCACCGAAGCAGCTTTCGGAAGATGACGTTCAAACGATTCTTGAAGCTGGCACTTGGGCGGCGAGCAGCATGAATGAACAGCCCTGGAAATATCTGTACGCCATGAACGGCACAAAAGGGTTTGATCGAATGCACAGTTGTCTCATGACAGGTAATCAACCTTGGTCTAATAATGGGTCTGTTCTCATGATCTCATTAGCTAAGAAGAACTTTGAATACAAAGGGAGAATAAATCGGCATGCCATGCACGATATGGGCGCAGCTAATTCCACACTTTTGCTCCAGGCAGCGGATATGGACGTTTATGGCCATATGATAGGAGGTTTTGATATGCAAAAAACGCTGGAGGAGTTTAATATCGATTCCGAAAAATGGGAGATCGCCTGTTTCATTGTATTGGGCTACCTTGACGACGCTGAAAAGCTCGATGAACCGTTTCTATCAAGAGAAAAGAAGGCACGGACAAGGCGCTCAGTAAGTGAGATCTCAACCAAAATCTAACAATGGAATTTACTCATAACGAAGAAGGGGCAAAAGGACTGTTTGAGCTTTTCAAAGACGGAGAGTGCATTGCTAACATGACATATTCCCGCATTGATGCAAACAACATAATTGTTAACCACACAGCAGTTCACCCAAGTCAAAAAGAAAAAGGTACAGGCAAGCGTATTGTCTCAGAAATGGTTGCATGGTGCCGAGCGAATGATCAGAAGGTACTTGTCCTTTGTCCGTTTACCAAAGGGGTAATTGAGCGCATTCCTGAATATCAAGACATTCTAAGAAAGTGACATAGACTTATTGCTCGATGCATCTCCTTAATATTGTGCTTGGATGAACAATGACATCATGATATATGGACTTCAGCGTTCCGGAACGAACTACGTTGAAGCACTTCTCGTTGAAAATTTTGAAGGTGTCCAGATTTGGAACGAGCACTACCCAGACTGCCTTCCAACCCAAAAGCATTTCAGGCTGTATGATGAGAAGCATCTCATTCCGAGCCTTCAATTTCAGAACAATTTTCTGTACGATGGATTCTCGGATTTCGACAAACACGTTTCAAGGCTAACAGAGAAATCTCAGTTGTCATACGTAGTTGTGGTTAAGCATCCACTATCATGGTATCTCAGCTATTTCAACTGGGCATCTAAAAAGCACCACATTGATCATCGAAAAAAGGACGTGAACGGTCACTTCATCTTAGAATGGAATTTGTTTATGAAGAAGTGGCTTGCGTTTCAAGCTGAAGCTCCAGGAAGGGTACACATTGTCAAGTACGAGGATTTAATTGCAGATCACGATACAAGCCTCGAAGCAGCAAGCTCATATCTTAAGCTGACCAAACGGCATTCCGACTTCTTCATTCCAGAAAAAGTAGGAATGAGCAAAGGCTTTGGGAAGAAGCGCCTTGACTATTATAAGAAGAAGTCATATTTAGATGAACTTCCTGAAACTCATTATCGCGTGATTCGAGAGCTTGTTGACGATAATGTTTTGAGTGATTTGGGATATGAGATGAAAGATTCTCAGCCCACGTATTCGCATCAGAAGAATTACAAGGCGACTAGCTAGCTTACTTCACCCCATCCATTTCCTTCTGCTTACCAATGTCGGTAGGCATGAATAAGCCATCCTTCGTTCTCACTGGAGTGCAATCCAACGTGTTAGCTGGACGCATGAGCAGAACGCGTAAACTGAAGATTATCGGTCGATATCTGCTTCCAAAAAAACCAGTTGCTGAGCGAGGTGGTTCAAATGGCATCAGATTAAAAATCGGTGTTTCAAGCGCAGGAATCAAAATCCAGTTACCTCTCATTTTGATTCCAAAGCCCAGCTTGTAATGCAATTGTGCGCTGATTTTTCCTGGGTTCATGGTTTCAGGAGCAACCGTTCCTCCACCAAAATTTGCATTGAATGCGTAACCCGCATTGGCGCCGAGCGAATGCTGAAGAAAATTGTACTTCCCTAAACGCCAGTTGTGATTGAAATTCACAAATGCCTCTGCGAAGTGATATCCAAATGTTCCAGAAGTGGAATTAAACGTTCCTGCGATCGGTGTCTCGTTAGGCAATGTCACGTACTGACCTTCCGAACTCTCGCGCCCTCTGAGTCCTTTGTATGAGATTCCATAGTCCATGTACTTGAACACTTTCCAATATGGCAGCATGTGATATCTTCCAATTTCTGCGTACGCCGCTGGTCTACCAAGTGCTTTAAGCTTGACATCATATCGAGAGACATCAGTTTCATCAAACTTCTTGTTGATAGGAACAAACGGGGTGAGCATGTACGTAGCCCCAGGACCGAAGAACCAGCCGCTCATTTTGTACTGCGGAGAGTAAGGCATTATATCCTTGTAATGCTTTTGAAATGTGACTGGCTTGTGCTTCCCACGGCGCTTCTGGGCATACCCGAAGTTGAAGGAAATTCCAAAGATGAGAAGGACAAGTGCAAAACGCATAGATCAAAAGTAACTTAGAAAAAGTCCTGTTTATTATGTGAATCATAGTTTTACCTCCACCCATTGTGAACAACAACATCAAATGAAAGTCATAATAACAGGAGCGACAGGAATGGTCGGCAAAGGCGTTTTACTCGAATGTCTTGACCATCCAGACGTGACAGAGGTACTAGTAATTGGCAGAAGATCAACCAACGAAACACATCCAAAATTGAAAGAACTGGTCCACCAAGATTTCACTGACTTTTCTACGGTTTCAGATCAACTGCATGGTTATGATGCCTGTTTCGCGTCTATGGGAGTCAGTGCTGCAGGAATGAGTTCGAGCATCTTCTGTTCAACCTCGTCGGAATCCCAATTACTTTCAATCCCCTCAGTCGCCATCACTTCATCCATGATCTTTTGTTGACGCTGGCCTTCTTCCCATGCTACAGAATAGCGGATGTCGCTGAAAGTGGTCATGCTGTAGAGTGGCATCCATTTTTCAGGGTGTCGCTCAGAAAAACGGGCTTCGATCCTCTTCTGAAGTAAAAATCGCGGATCAGCCACATGATCTCGCATAACATGATAGTTGTGTAATGACAAATCCTGAAGGCCGTCGCCATCTGGTTTCCTGAAGGCGCTGTATTCTTCTAATATTTTATCCCAGTCATGATTATGCTTAATCATGAGGTCATTCATTACAGTACAGTCTTCGAATCCGGCATTCATTCCCTGTCCATAAAATGGCACAGTCGCGTGAGCAGCATCACCCATCAACGCCATTTTACCATGATGCCATGGAAAGCATCTGGTGATAGCAAGAGAGGATAGAGGATGATCTTCCCAAGCCTCTCCAATATTTGGCATCATCGTATAGAAGTCCGGAAAAGTCTCCTTGAAAAAGTCGTCGACATCTGCCCTGCTCTTTAGCTGACTAAAGCTCTTCTCTCCTTCAAACGGCATGAATAGCGTGCAGGTGAACGATCCGTCCTCATTAGGCAACGCAATCAGCATGAACCGGCCTCGCGGCCAAATATGGAGTGCCTTTTTCTCCAGCTTGTACGAGCCATCTTCATTGGCCGGAAGCAGAATTTCTCGATATCCATCCTCAATGTACATCTGACTGTAATTGAATCGATCGAGCTTTTGCATCGCATTGTATCTGACCGCCGAAAATGCCCCATCACAAGCAAATATCAAATCAGATTTAATCGACGTTTTCTCACCTGTATTGGTGTTTTCAAAGTGGCAGATTCCTCCTTCTAGATCCGCACCAGTACATTTCATACTGTAGAAAATTTTGGCGCCGCCCACTTTTTCTGCGATGTCCATCATTCGCGCATTGATTCCTCCTCTTGATACCGAATTGATGGCTTGCCCTTCTTTTCCGTACGCCTGGAAGGTTAGGTTTCCTTCGAGGTCATGCATCATTCTACCGGGCATCGGGATAGCAATTTCTCGAATCAAATCTCCGACTCCTACCGCATCGAGTGCCTTGAACCCTCTGTCTGACAATGCGAGGTTTATGGACTTCCCTGCTGAAATATCAGCTCTACGGATGTCTTCTCTCCGTTCGAAAATCTTGACCTTATATCCTGCTTTACTCAGGTAAACTGCCCACAATGAACCGACTAATCCAGCCCCTACAATCGTTACTTCTTTCATCTTAAAGCGGCTTGAAGAGTTTGACCAAATCGATATACATCCCCAAATGAATTATACAGGGGAACTGGTGCCATTCGAATGACGTTAGGTTCACGCCAATCAGCGATGACTCCTTCTGCTGTTAGTTTGTCAAATAGATCTTTCCCATAGCCATGCGCCACAACGCTTATTTGACAGCCCCGCCTCTTCTTTTCTTTAGGCGTAATAATTTCAAGATTGGCCGCTGTCTCATTGGCAACGCTCTCAATTACGAATTCAAGGTAATCTGTCAACTTCCGGCTTTTATCCCACAAACGCTCCATTGTAGCTTCTTGAAAGATTTCTAATGATGCGAGGTAGATTGCCATGTTAAACACTGGAGCATTGCTCACTTGCCAGGCTTCAGCGCTGTTCATTGGTTCAAAGTCTGGTTCCATTAAAAACCGTTTGTCTTTATCATGTCCCCACCAGCCAGCTTGAATGACCATTTTTCGGCGATGGTGATTTTCATGGACGAACAATCCTCCAACAGATCCGGGTCCGCTGTTTAAATATTTGTACGTGCACCATGCAGCAAAATCAACTTGCCACTCGTTCAATTTCAACTCAATATTTCCCATGGCGTGGGCTAAATCAAAGCCGCACATTGCGCCCACTTTATGCGCTGCGTCCGTGATCATCTGCATATCGAAAACCTGGCCGCTGTAATAATTGACTCCTCCGATCATGACCATGGCTAATGAATCCCCAAGTTCAAAAATCTTTTCGATCACTGCTGAATCCGTGATCGTGGCTGCTCCTGTCCCGGGCGCTATTTCAACGATAACATCCTCGGGATTTAATCCATGCATCTTCGCTTGAGCTTGTAGCGCATAGGTGTCAGATGGAAATGCCTTCTGCTCGCACAAAATGATGTTGCGAGTCGCTGTAGGTCGATAAAACGATGTCATAAGTGTGTGAAGGTTTCCGGTTAGGGAACCCATTGCTACGACCTCAGATTCCTTCGCTCCAGCAACATAGGCCATCCCTTTGCTGAAGAACTCATGATAGCTGTACCATGGTCGTCGTGCTTCAAAGTGTCCTTCTACTCCATACTTTCTCCAGTCCTCGAGTTCTTGTTTTAGATACTCCTCAGCCTTTTTCGGTTGCAGACCTAAACTGTTTCCTGTAAGGTAGATAACGTCGTCCCCATTGTGCTGAGGGAAATAAAATCTGTTTCTAAATGAGGCCAATTCATCTTGTGAATCTTGCTCGCTCGCGTATGCAGGTGTAAATTCCAATCTATTCAATTCTTCTATGCAATTTTAAGTAATGCCCAATGATTGACCCACTCAGAAAGGGATTGATAAATTTGATTCATGTCAGGATCTCAATCGCTGCTCATCGGACTTCTTATTATTACGGCGGCTTGCTCAACCTCAACTCCTCCTCCAGAGGAAGAAATTGAAGAATCAGTTCCTGAATGGGATCTGGTTGACCGACCGAGTCGAGCCAGTCTTCGTGGTCTTGACGTGGGTGCGGATGGATCTATTTGGGCGAGCGGAACTGAAGGAATAGTGCAACGATCTATCGACTCCGGAAAGACTTGGCAGGTATGGAGCATCCAAGGAGCGGGCGAATTAGATTTCAGAGATGTAGAAGCCTTTGACGCCAACCGGGCAAGTGTGATGAGCTCAGGACAAGGCGTGGAAGCTTATTTCACCAGTGATGGAGGTGTTACTTGGAATTTAGCCCACAGAGATGATGACACGCTCAAATTTTTTGATGGCATGGACTTTTTAGATGGTTTGGGGTATGCTTTCGGCGACCCAATCGACGGAAAACTCCAAATTCTCAAGTCGATAGATTCAGGTCAAACTTGGATCGAACTTCCACCAATGAATTTACCGAACACCATTCCAGGTGAAGCAGGGTATGCTGCTAGCGGAACTGGAATCGTGATGCAAGCCAATGCCTTGCTCATTGCCACGGGCGGTGGTAAAAATTCTCGCCTCTTGTCGAAAACATCGGATAGTGAATGGCAAGCCATGAATGTGCCAATAAACAGCGCAGCAGGATCTGGTATATTCTCCATGGCCGTGTCCAAAGGAGGCGAAATAATTGTGGTTGGTGGAAGCTATGTTGATTCAACGAACTCGGGTTCGAATGCGGCTATATCGGTCAATGGAGTCGATTGGACAGTCCCGAACAAGCGTCCAAATGGGTACCGATCATGCGTAACTATATCTGATAATCAAGAGCTGGTGTTTGCTTGTGGCAGAACAGGTTGCGACTTCAGTAGAGATCTTGGAAACGTTTGGCATCCACTAACTACGGATGGCTTTTTTGCCTGCACATCTCTCGGAACCAAATTGATCGGTGTTGGGAGAAACGGTAAAGTCGGGGTCCTCGATTTCAAAGAATTGATGAAATAGCTGGCTTCGACTCTAGGGCTACATTCTTCAAACGACTTGTTTTCAGAGACTTAATCTCGACCCCCAACCGTTCACCCTAAAGACAACGGCCCACCAATCGCCGGCAATGTCCTCGTCTTTCAGACTCTACTTTAGTCAATAGAATTTAGCATCATGAAAACTTCAATTATTTTAATCGGATTAGCAACCCTGGCCTTTTACCCCACGAAACTTGGAGCACAAGGAATTACTACACCTCGTACTCCCAGTCCTGCATCAACTGTTAGTCAAACGATAGGGATATCTCAAGTAGCAATTGCTTACTCACGACCCGCGGTTCGAGACCGCGATATTTGGGGCGCCCTCGTTCCATATGGTTGGAATGTTCAGGGATTTGGACTTGGAAACTCTGCTCCTTGGAGATCTGGAGCGAATGAAAACACAACCATTACTTTCAGCCATGACGCTTCGGTTCAAGGATCGAAAGTTCCTGCAGGGACATACGGCTTATTTTTCGAGATAAACGAAGACAACACCGGCGAAGTGGTTCTTTCAAAAGACACTAAAAGTTGGGGTAGCTTCTTCTACGATCAAGCGAGTGACGTCCTCCGCGCACCCATCACGATAATCGATCATGACTTTACTGAACTTCTGACTTACGATTTCGAAAACATTGCTAAAACCAGCGCTGATCTCGTGCTAAATTGGGAGAAAAAGCAATTCCCTGTTAAGGTCGAGTTTGACGTGGACAACATCGTAATGAGCAATGCTGAGGATCAGCTGAAAGGCTCCACCGGTTTTAGTTGGCAAGGATTCTCAAGCGCAGCCAACTATGCCTTGCAGAACAACACGAATCTCGATCAAGGGCTAAAATGGATTGATCAAGCTATTGCCCAAAATAAGAGCTTCACAACCCTCAGTGTGAAGTCAGGGATACTGCGTGCCCAAGGAAATGAAAAGGAAGCAGACGACATTCTTGAAGATGCCTTCAACACTGCTACAGAAGCAGAACTTAATGTTTATGGCTATCGAATGGTAAATAATGGCAAGAATGATGAAGCCCAGCGGGTGATGAAAATCAATACTGATCGCCATCCTGAAAGTGCTAATGCCTGGGATAGCTTAGGTGAGGTGCATGTGTTGAGTGGAAATAATGATGAAGCAATCAAGTATTTCTAAAAGTCGTTGAGCTTAGAACCTGCCGCCAATGTGAAGGCTAACTCAGAGAAATATCTGAAGCAGCTCGGCGCCCTCTAGTCATCCTTCAAATACCACTCTGGGTCCAAAAATTTGTGAGCCATCTCACCGTATGACTTTGAACGTTCCTCTGATATTTGAAATGTAGCTTGATCGCCGTATATGGCGGAGAAGATGATGGTATGTTCTTCCCCGTCTTCAGTCTGCATGAATATGCGGACCATATCCTTGTCCTTCTGGTAGTCGAGTGACCCTTTACAACTGGGACAATAGAAGTTTGTCTTCTCTCCTTTTTGAAGGTTCAGAGAAGGATGATGATGAACATTGTAATCTCCGAGTGTATCACTCATCAGCACAACTCCGTGACGGCCGTCTGAGGTTTTAATGGCTAGGACAAGTCTTCCATCCACATTCAAATGAACAGAACAGTTTGGGCAGGTGTAATGGTTCATGGGAAGGAAAACTAAAAAAAGTCAGTTAATTGATCAAGACTGAGCTTAGAAAATTCTTCCTCCAACATCCTAAAATGCAAACGCCCCGGGGTCTGAAGACCTTCCGGGGCATTTTATTTTTGTGTAAGTTGACTAGGCGACTTATACCTTAGAATTAAGGTCAGCTCCAGCTTTGAACTTAACTACATTTTTTGCAGCAATCTTAATTTCTGCACCTGTTCTTGGGTTACGTCCTGTTCTAGCAGCTCTGTTAGAAACTGAGAAAGATCCGAATCCCACTAGTGATACTCTATCACCTTTCTTAAGTGCTCCACCGATAGCGTCGATAGTAGCGTTCAATGCTGATCCAGCGTCAGCTTTTGACAAACTTGCTCCGTCAGCAATCGCGTCAATCAATTGTCCTTTATTCATAATTCTATTTTTTTTAATTGTGTTAATGGGACCGAAAAGCAGCAATAGCAAGCCTTTCGATTGTTAGCGTCACAAACCTAACATCCAAATCGGAAAATCAAAATGATAGTTATTAAGAATGTATATTGGATAATCATACGGCTACATTGTCTCTAAAATCAACACTCATGAAACTTCGCTACGCCAGACATACCAAAGATTTGAGTCAAATTGTAAGTTTCTACACAGAAATTGTTGGATTGACGATTTCAGGAAGTTTTCAAGATCATGACGGCTATTCTGGGGTGTTTTTAAACACGCCAAAAAGCGCTTGGGAGCTTGAATTCACTCAGAGTGAGAGAAAAACTGATCACAAGAGTGATCCAGATGATGCTTTGGTTTTCTATTCGAAAACGCTCGCGGAGTGGGTAGAATTGAAAGAGCGCCTGAAGAATTTCGGAATCGATTTAGCGAGTTGCCCCAATCCATATTGGAACGAGCATGGACTTTCATTTTTAGATCCAGATGGATTCTCAGTGATTATCGCAAAACCAAAGATTTCTTAGAATGAATGTTTATCAAACAGCGAATTGTGATAGCTAAACGCATCGTTGAAATCTTGAGCGAATTGATTTAATCGCGCATAACTTTCGAGAAACAGCCAAAGGAGACTCATCACACCAACTACTACGGCATAAACGAGAATAGTATCATTCGAATGGGCTGTGCCAAGGAATATCATTTTTTAAAAATAAAAAAAGCCCTCAAATTGAGGGCTTTATCTCATGATGAAATTCATCATGTGCGCTCAGCCTCCGCTTGGCGGATCGGAGGCCGCGGGCTGACTTAAAAGGTACATCAGAGCTTGATATTCAGCCTGACGAATGTCGATTTGTAACTTGGAAATATGACCAATAACGCCAATCAATGGCCTTTGATAGAAATGAAAGGTTTCCCAGTCTACACTCTGGCCATTGTGATCAAACATGATTGATAAGTCGGCTGTCAACGAAGAATTCACTAGTGGTCTCACTTCTTCACTGTACACACCTTGTAACCCGTCGTCAACTTTTCGCAAGGCCTCACCTATGGCTCCAATATTAAACTCAGAACCTTCATCACCAAACAGGATGTGAGTTGGAATATCGTAGTTGTACTTTTTGCCCATGTGTGCCAGTGGCATTGTCTGAGCCTCAGCACGACTTATTCCCTCGGCTGTAGTGATTAAATGAATCTTGATCTCTTCTAGTTGTTGCCAACCACTCTGGGAAACGCTCTTTATGTCTGATGCAGCAGAAACATCTTCCAAAGCAACATACATCTTGGTGGATCTGTCTGTGTAAGAGTCGGTCATCGATTGCTGCTCAGCAAAGGCTAATCCCTGATCGAACTTTACGCTTGAATTTACATTTACCAAAGCGAACACAACGACTAGACAAGTCAGTGCAACTAATGAGGTAGTCAGAGTTATCGGCTTATTTACTGACGTCTGGTACTTCTTGAAATAGTAAATAGGAACATAAATGAAACCCAAGAATGCCAAACCTGCTATCAACATTACTCCTGCTCCTGGCCAGTGCATTATTTTGAATAGTGCGCCTACGGTTGCCAATGACATCCCTAAGTAGCCTGCCACATGAACAAGGCGTTCATTGGATGGCGATTCTTTCAATTTATGATACAAGACCATCGGTAAATACCCAGCAGCCAGCAGTCCTGCACCGACCACGATCATAAGACCGGCACCAAACCAATGTTGTAGTTTAAAAATAGTCCCCGCCAAGAGAAGAAAGGTAGAAGTCAGCCCGAATAAAAATGTTACTTTTTTCATTGTTTCATTCATTTCGGTTAATAATTCAAACGTTTGTTGTTGGACCTGTTTTAAGCCCCCAGGTCCGAATAGCTTTATCGTTTGTTCAAATGCATCTTCAAAGTTTTTTCCGTCGTCCATTAATCTTTCGATTGACGTACAGACATGGTCAAGTAAATCGTCATGCAATTCATCTTGCGCAATGCCATGCTGTTTTATATATGCGCTTATCAGCGCTACCTGCTGCTCGCTCAATTCAGACATTATACTGTGGCTTATAAATGAATGAGTCAATGAGTTTTCCCATGGTTTGGGTGAATTCTTTGAATTCAGCCACGAGCGATCCGGCTGTTTCAGAACCGGTTTTGGTAAGCTTATAATACTTACGCACGCGCTTTCCTATGTTCACCTTCTCAGTCAACAAAAGGCCATCCGCCTCTAATCGATGAAGAAGAGGATAAAGTGCTCCTTCGGTTAATTGAATTTTTCCGCCGGTTTGTTCCTTGACGTGTTGGGTAATCTCATAACCATACATCCTGCTGTGCTTTGCTAACAAGCTCAGCACAATGGTTTTAAGCGTTCCTTTTACGAGTTCATTCGAATACATAAAGCAAATATACATTGGTATCTTAGGTATATGCAAATCAATACCTAAGTTTTTTAGGTATTGCCGTGTAACTACCTGATTTCGTAGGTAAAAAATAATTGAACTCCCATTTTTACGAATTATACTTTTGGACCTCATGAGATTATTCGCGCTCATTTTAGTCATTGTCGTTGCTGGATGTCAAAGCCAAACAATGAATTTTACGTGCTGCAAATCCGAGTATAAGATCATTACTCAGAACTATAATGCAAGCAACGATTTTGACATTTGGATACCTCAGGCTTTTACGCCCAATGGAGATGGAATCAATGACGTCTTTCAAATTCACGTTACGGAGGGTGGGCGTGTTGAACGCCTGACGGTTAAAAAAGGATTGCGGACCATCTATGATAGTTCAGACTTCTTTGTGGCAATTTGGGATGGTAGTAACGAAGATGATGGCAGGTATCGATACACCGCGGAGATTCGAACAGATGAGGGAGACGTTATCGAGCTCAAGGGTAAAGTCTGCCTTATGCGCCTCAATACAATCAACCTTGACATTCTTGAAAATCAAGAAAATAAAATCTGTGACTGTGTCATGCCAGACATGATTGACGCACGCAGAGGAATCATATATAACTCTGTCGAATGTCCGACCAACTAATACTAGGCGACCTCATCACGCTTATTCAGCGCGATCTTTCAAGACTGAAACGCGAACTCGAACTATTCAACGACGAAGCAAACATTTGGAAGAATACAGAAGGCGTGACCAATTCAGCGGGAAGCTTAACGCTACACATTTGCGGCAATCTTGATCATTTCATCGGATCGGTCGTCGGTTCCACTGGATATGTTCGAGACCGAGAAGCTGAATTCAACGATCACAGCAAGTCTCGAGTTGATCTTTATCTAACCATTCAGGACACCGGTGAAATGGTAGAAGCAATTCTATCGGCGAAAGCCGAAGAAGAACTCGCTGCAGTTTATCCAATTGAAGTCTTCAATTCTCAAATGACGCTAAGATTCTTCTTTCAGCACCTCTACGGTCACCTCAACTACCATCTCGGACAAGTCAACTATTTGCGACGGATATTAGAGCCGTGATGTAATTCTCATCTTTAGTGTTGATTATTTATTCGTGCGTATCGCATTACTCATAATATGTATTGGTTCTTCGCTGATTGGCGAAGCACAAACACGCACCGATCGTGCTCAGCTAGAATGGGGTGATGAATTCAGGACAATGAAACGCATTGTTCAAAAAGGACTGGTATTATCTGACCAATCCGGATACTACAATTTGGTATTGGAGGGCATTGGTAGCAAACCGGTCCTTCAAAAGTTTGACAACAGTCTTCGCCTTGTACAGTCACAAGAGCTTTTGTTGAGCTCAGATGAGTCTGCCTTGTCATTCAAGTTCATTCAATCTCTAGGAAATAAGATTTTCGCTTTCGGTGGGCAACACGATTCGAAGACATTAAAATACGCCCTCTATTATTCCTCCATTAATAAGGACACATTAGAAAAAAATGAGGATTGTCATTTGGTCATGGAGCTCGAATATGAAAAGACTGAATTGGATTTTAACTCTGGGAAATTTCAGCATGTCGTATCCAAAGACAACGCTAAGTTGCTCATTCACTATCGCAGACCAACGCATCACGGGGAAAATGAGCGCTTTGGTTTTAAGATATATGACCAAGATATGGAGCTCATCATCGAGAAAGATGTCGAACTTCCTTATCCAGAAGAACATTTTGCCTTAGAAACAGTCAAGTTGGGAATTGACGGTACTGTATACATTGTTGGAAAAGTCTTTGATCAGACGAGATCTCAGACGCAGAATGGAGATGCAAACAACCACTTCGCTGTCGTGGCATATTATCCAGATGCAATTACCGGAAAGGTGTATCCCATTTCTCTAGAGGAGAAGTACATCTCCGATATTCAAATCACCATCCAAGAAGATCTGGATATTGTCTGCGTAGGCTTCTATTCTGAAAAAGGCACTAATTCACTTCGAGGCACCTACTACCTTAAAATTGACAGAAAGACTGCCTCACCCGTAGATCAAAGTGTTCGGGATTTCAGCGTTGAATTTCTCAACCACGGATTGCGAGAACGAAAACTGGCTAAAAATGGTAAGAAGGTAATTCGAAAAGAAAACGCTGAATCCTATCAGCTCGAATTAAGCGAGATTATCACAAGAGATGATGGAGGGGCCATACTTGTAGGTGAACAATCTTGGATTAACATGGTCACCACAGCTTCAGGTGGTGCCAACGGTTCGGGAAGCACCATAACAACTTACTTCTATAATTACCTAGACATTTTTGTAGTGAGCATCAACCCAGAAGGATATATCGAATGGTATCAGAAGGTTCCGAAAAAACAAATTACATCGAATGACGGTGGAATGTTTTCATCCTATGGATTGAAGGTGGTCAAGAATAATGTCTTCTTCATATTTAATGATCATCCAGAGAATTTGTTTTACAGCCAAGGCGAACCGGCAACATTCTCAGCGAACAAAAGGCGGTTTTTGCCAATGTTCATCTCCATTGACATGAACGGCAATGTCGAGCGCGAAGCGCTCATGAACCAAAGCGACGGTGATCTTTACCTACGACCAAAATCAATGGTTGGAAGGGCCAAAAACGAACTTATATCCTACGGTCACGGCAAGCGAAATCACCGACTGGCAAGAATCAAATTCATTCCCTGATTCCTATCTACGTCCATTTATCTTTGCCGCCCGCTGATAATCGAGTCTTGCATGATAAACCGAAGTAGATCCAACCAACTTTTTGAAGAAGCAAAGAAATATCTCCCTGGAGGAGTTAACTCGCCAGTTCGAGCATTTCGATCCGTGAATGGCTCACCGCTCTTCATGACCAAAGGAAAAGGAAGTAAAATCTGGGATGAAGATGGAAACGAGTACGTGGATTTTTGTTGTTCATGGGGACCACTCATTTTAGGACATGCAAATGACGATGTCCTCTCCCTCGTAAGCAACGTCATGGCGGATGGAACATCCTTCGGGACACCGAATGTTTATGAAACGGAACTGGCCAAACTTATCGTGGACAATCACAGATTTGTAGACAAAGTGCGATTCGTAAGCTCGGGAACAGAAGCGGTCATGAGCGCCATTCGACTCGCCCGTGGATTTACCGGAAAACCAAAGATTATAAAGTTTGAAGGATGTTATCACGGACATGCAGACAGCCTTATGGTCAAGGCCGGAAGTGGATTGGCGACTTTAGGAACCAGTACCTCAGCTGGAATTCCTGAAAGTTTTGTGGAAGAGACAATTGTTCTCCCTTTGAACAACGAAGGAGCAGTGGATGAGGCAATCAAAAAATTTGGCGGAGAAATAGCTTGCATCATTATTGAGCCGATCCCTGCCAATAATGGCCTTCTTCTACAGAGCAAAAGTTTTCTTGAATTCCTTCGAAAACGATGCGACGAAACGAGTATTCTCCTCTTCTTCGACGAAGTAATTTCGGGGTTCCGAGTTGGCTTTGAAGGAGCCAGCGGATACTTCGGAATAAAACCGGATATTCTGTCATTTGGGAAGATTATCGGGGGCGGATTTCCAGTTGGAGCATATGGAGCACGCGCTGAATTGATGGACTGTGTTTCGCCCGACGGTCCAGTTTATCAGGCAGGAACGTTGAGTGGAAATCCTGTAGCCATGGCAGCCGGCGTCGCACAACTCCAAGTCTGCCTACAGGATGGGTTTTACGATTCTCTTAAGGAAAAAACTTCTAGACTAACCAGAGAAATTCAAGCATTCGCTGACGACCAAAATATTCCATTCCACATCTTTCATATTGGTTCCATTTTCTGGGCTTCATTTTCCAATAAAAACCGTGTCGCGACGGCGGATGATATTGACGCAGAGGCACCTGAGAAATTCAAGATGTTCTATGATGAACTTCTCGAACAAGGAATTTACATCGGCCCTTCTAGTTACGAAGTTGGATTTGTCTCTGCTGCTCACTCTGAATCTGATATCGATAAGACTATCGATGGAATGAAAAAAGCACTGAGCAAGGCCTATGATCGAAACTAAGAAAATTGGAAAAGGTTATGATCGGGTCTCTAGAATATATGACAGAACCGTCAATGTTGTTTTCGGAAAGAGCATTGACGTCTTTCAAGCAAAATCGATCAGTTCCTTAAACCGGTCAAAACACACCTTGATCCTGGGAGGAGGAAGTGGCAGGATTTTGCTTCAAGCACTCGATGCAAACCAATCCGCTTTTTTCACTTACTTTGAAGCCTCTCAAAACATGCTCGATTTGTCTAGACAACGGGTTTCCGAAACGGAGAAGAGCAGGATTCGCTTCATCCAGTCATTAGACGAAAGCATAGGTAATTTTGATACCGTCATTCTCCCTTTCGTCCTAGACTGCTATCGGAAAGAATCCATCAAAAGTCTTTTGGAACAAATCATAAATAGATGCGAAGCAGATTGTGAGTTTTTGGTGGTCGATTTTTCCAAATCGTATGACGCGCCATTTCTGTCAAAGAGGTTGCATTCGTTTCTGATTTGGATGCTCTATCAATTCTTCTTCAATATTGGAGCAACAGAAACGAAAACACTCCCAAATATTGATGCAGTTTTATCTTTCAGTGGTCTTCAAAAGAAGAGTGAAAAAGTTCTCTACTCTGGTTGGATTTCAGCAAGTCAATGGAGGTATGCCGAGACAATGATGGCAGCAGAATAACCTGCGATCAATCCTTCGAAAACTAAGGTATAGCTCAAGTTTTTCCAGTTTGGGTTCAACCGGAACAGGCCGCCAATAAGTATGGCACATAATCCAGCCTGCAAGAGCATATATTCGATAGAATAATTCCGAAAGAGAGCATTGATTGCAAATGAGATGGCCCAGACTGAGACCACCACTCCGCATAATCGCTTCGATGCATTAAAACCGAGTTCAGTGCCGACCGTTTCAAGGCCCGCATCCTTATCATTTACAATATCTCTCAAATCAAATGGAATTGTCACCGCTAGGATAAAAAGCATCCTTTCTCCGAACAACCCGATAAGGCCGGGATCTAAGATTGACTCAATTCCCCATGCTTCGAAAATTGGATAGCAAAGCGTGAGGTATGTCACCACAATCGAAATGATGAGAGGCTTGATGAACGGAATATCCCTTAGCCGATTCCAACCGTTTTTAGCAGGAATCAACGGGATCGTGTATGCCAGTGAAAATATTGCCGCGGGAATCAACCAAATGATCGTCTCATGATTATAGTTCGGAAGTAAGACCATAAACACCAAAACTGAAAAGCTCATCACAAGCTTCATTATGTTGGCATTTCTGACCACCCAAAGATGACGTTCGGCAAGTTGGTTTTTCGGAATGAAGTCTATTTTATACAGCCTGTGAAATGAATAGAGAACCAGACTGCCCAAATAGATGCTCAATGGCACGTACCATTTAAAAGGAAGTCCTTCAACAATGTAGTAGGTTGAAAGAGAAAGGAGTGCTAAGACTAAAGCAACAAATGCATTCGAGTAAACGAGCACTTTTAAAATCCGCATGTGATCTACTTAAAAGCGGACTGCCCAATCGCAAATCCAATAGCAGTGCCAACAATTCCTGAAACCAACGATTTGGAAACCCTCTTCGTTCGAGCAGCATGCTCATACCCTAGCACGTAGGCAGGTTCAGAAGCCAATGTTGGAGACGAAATTCGGCTCGTTTTAATCTTGTACTTCGGGATACTCAATGCGACCATAGTCACGGCAGGTACGAGAAAGATGAAAATGCTCGATGACGCGGCCAAGCCTGCGCCAACGGCAATTGGAATTCCAATGAAAAAAGTCCAATTGGCTTTATACGTCCTCATAGCATCTTGTTCACCTTGGATATAGAAACGCATTTCATCAACACTGAAAAAGTTACCTAACGCAGTGTCCATGTAGTAGATCACCTCTTCTTCCCCATCTTGGTTGTAGACGGCAAATACGCGTTCCATGTCGATCTTCCTCCCTTCTTTGACTTTGCCGCTGTTCTTGTGCAAATCGTAGTGCATATAAATACTATCCCTACTCACAATTTTTGCCTTGATTTTCTTTCCACTCATGAGCAAAATCTCTTGCGGAGATGTTTGCGAATTCACATGAGATGTGGAGGCAATTAGGAGAACAGCAATAACGAAGGCTCGCAGCATGCTGCAAACATTACAAAAAACCTTGAACTAATGAGAACCCGCTTGAAGCATCTGTACACAATAACTGTCATGCGCAAGTATATTTGCAAGCTTTAATTGAGAGATATGAACCGACACGATTCCTTCCAGGACCGGCATATTGGGCCACGCATTGGGGAGACCAAAGAGATGCTGAAAACAGTAGGTGCTGATTCTCTGGACGATTTGATCAATCAGACAATTCCAGAGTCCATCAGACTTAGTTCAGAACTAAACCTCGCAGAAGGGTTGAGCGAATATGAGTACAGCCTTCATGTTCAGGAGCTTGCAGCAAAGAACAAGGCGTACAAAAATTTTATTGGGCAAGGATATTACGGAACTATAATCCCGGCACCGATCCAACGAAACGTACTCGAGAATCCAGGGTGGTATACGGCGTATACACCATATCAAGCAGAAATATCTCAAGGAAGATTGCAGGCCCTTCTGAACTTTCAAACGGTGATCTCTGACCTCACTGGTTTACCGATAGCCAATGCGAGCTTGCTTGACGAAGGAACGGCGGCAGCTGAAGGCGCTCTGATGCTCTATCATTCAATGAGCCGAGCAAAAGCAAAGTCCGGAGCGGACAAGTTCTTTATTGACAGCCGTTGTTATGACCAGACCATTGCTGTGGTGAAAGCAAAAGCGGAAGCAAGTGGGATTAAGGTGGAAATAGGCGATGTGTTTCAATCCAATTTGGATGCAAGCTACTTTGGAATCCTACTCCAGTACCCAGACAAAAGCGGTTCTATAAATGACTTCAGAGATGTAGTTGATGCCGCAAAACAGCACGAAATAAAAACCGTAGTTGCGACAGACTTAATGGCCCTAACACTCCTAACACCACCTGGTGAATGGGGAGCAGATGTGGTTGTAGGTAATTCACAACGATTCGGAGTGCCAATGGGATTTGGTGGTCCACACGCCGGATTCTTTGCAACACAAGAAGATTTTAAAAGAAACATTCCAGGAAGAATAATCGGCGTGTCTGTTGACCGCGGTGGTCGCCAAGCACTTCGAATGGCGTTGCAAACGAGAGAGCAGCACATCCGAAGAGATAAGGCCACCAGCAACATATGCACGGCCCAAGCTCTGTTGGCAGTAATGGCATCCATGTATGCTGTTTACCACGGCCCTCAACGACTAAAATCAATCGCTCTTGAAATTGCTGGAAAAGCGAAGGGTCTTGCAGATACTTTGGCAAGCTATGGTGTCAGCATAAAACAAGATTCTTACTTCGACACCATCAGCATAAGTGGAGTAGATATAAATACGCTGAAGCAAACAGCTGAAAAGCATGAATGTAACTTTTGGTATCACGAAGACGGAACCGCTACGATAAGCGTAGATGAAACTACAAGGCTCGCCGATCTAAATCTTGCCTCGAGCATTGTCGCTGAGGTAACTGGTAAAGATTTTACTGAAGTTTCTATCGGAACTGCAAATTCAATCACTGAATCATTCAGTCGCAACTCTGAATACCTCACGCATCCAATTTTTAATTCTTATCAGAGCGAAACTGACTTGATGCGGTACATCAAATCTTTAGAGAACAAGGATATCTCTCTGACTCGAAGCATGATATCACTGGGAAGCTGCACGATGAAATTGAATGCAGCGAGCGAGCTGTACCCAATTACGAATCCTTCGTTCAGTAACGTTCATCCATTTGTTCCTCTAGAACAAGCCGATGGCTACGTAGAAATGATCAATGAGCTTGAAAATTCGCTAGCAGAAATCACTGGATTTGACCGCGTTTCATTTCAGCCAAATTCTGGTGCTCAGGGAGAATACGCTGGGCTAATGGTAATTCGTGAATTCCATCAATCAATGGGTAATCATGATAGAAACATAGTACTGATTCCTTCGTCTGCACATGGGACGAATCCGGCAAGTGCAGTAGTAGCAGGAATGAAAGTAGTCGTTGTAAAATGCGATGAACAAGGGAACATTGATGTTGAAGATCTAAGGGCCAAAGCCGAAGAACACAATGCCAACCTAGGTGCTTTGATGGTAACGTATCCGTCCACACACGGTGTGTTTGAGGAAGGCATTAAGGAAATGACCCAGATTATCCATGACAATGGAGGTCAGGTTTATATGGATGGTGCTAACATGAATGCGCAAGTAGGCTTGACAAATCCTGCAACAATCGGGGCAGATGTATGTCACCTCAATCTTCACAAAACATTTGCAATTCCGCATGGAGGCGGCGGGCCGGGAGTTGGACCGATTGGTGTAGCGAAACATTTATCCCCTTTCCTACCCGGACACCCTTTCACAAAGACTGGTGGCGGAGAAGCGATTGGACCAGTATCAAGCGCTCCATTCGGCAGCAGTTTGATTCTACTGATTTCCTATGCCTATGTGAAAATGCTCGGACGATCTGGACTGACCGATTCGACCAAATTCGCCATTTTGAATGCGAACTACCTTAAAGAACAATTGAAAGATCATTTCCCTGTTCTCTACACGGCGCCAAATGGACGTGTTGCTCACGAAATGATTCTAGATTGTCGTCCTTTCAAAAAATCTGCACACGTAGGGGTCACTGATATAGCCAAACGATTAATTGATTTCGGATTCCACGCACCGACGGTTTCGTTTCCCGTTGCGGGAACGATAATGGTTGAGCCGACTGAGAGCGAATCAAAGGCAGAATTGGATCGATTCATTGATGCGCTGAAAGAGATCAAAAATGAGATCGTCAAGATAGAGGCTGGTGAACGATCAGTAGAAGAAAGCGCCTTGAGAAATGCCCCACATACTGCAGACATTCTCCTCACTGACCATTGGGATAAACCTTATTCGAGAGAAGAAGCAGCATTCCCAGTCGATTGGGCAAGGAACAATAAATATTGGGTTCCTGTTGCTCGAATCGACGATGCCTTCGGTGATAGAAACTTGGTCTGTGCTTGCCCTCCGACTGAAGAGTACGCCGAAGTCTAGTCGTCTGATAGCAATCAAATTTGCTTTTATTCGTTAAGCTCGTCTATTAAGTATGCGCCAATTAATCATCTTCATATTTCTAACTGTATCGCTAGCTGCTTTTAGCCAAAAAGTATCTGGGCCTACATATGGTCAGGGCAATGCGAGATGGACGGACGATGTTCCAGAGGGTGTCATATTCTATGAAGGGTTTGAGGGCGTCTCCTTACCACAGCTTCCCAACGGATGGACGTCTCAAAGTGTGTCCCAAGAAGCATTCAAATCCGGTACGGCAGGAACTGCCCTTGGCCAAACAAATTCAAACGGTTATTGGCCAGTACCAGCGCATGGAATTTTCGCAATGACTAATGATGACGAGTGCAATTGCAACAAAAGTTTTGATCGATTAACCAGCAGACTCTTTGATGGTTCCGGATTGAGTTATCTCAAAATTCTATTTGAAGCATTTCAAAATGGAAGCTCCGGACAAGAAGCATGGCTTGAAATCAAAAAGGATAATGGACCCTGGACGAAAATTTATGAGATCCGTCCTTCCTCAAGGTGGCAAACACATGAGACTGTAATACCCGGTTCATTTCTCCAAGAAGGCTTTCAGTTTCGCTTTCGCTATTCGGATAATTGCAATTATGCTTCTGGCCTTGCTTTGGACAATATTTATTTGATCAATCAACCCACATCGGCCTTTAGACTCGACGAGTTTTTCTCTATCGATGGCGATGTCCCAGGGTCAGGTCAAGGATATGAATTGATGCCACTCAGACAGGCGCAATATGCACGGCTTCGATTTGGAGGTTTAGTCTTGAATGATTCAGAAATTCTAAAAAATGTTAATCTGAAGGTCTCTATTCAGGGTCCGATGAATTATACGGACAGCTCTGGAAATTGGAGTCTAGCACCTTTAACGGAAGACTACGTCACATTTACTAGTCGGAACAGGTTTACGCCATTCTTAAGTGGGGACTACAATATTTCCGTTTCTCTCAGGACCGATTCTTCGGACTTAAACGACAATGACAATCATGCTGAAATGCATTTGGGAGTCGGCGACAGTATTTATGCTCGGTTGAAAGATGGCACAGATGGCACAGGTATTTGGCTTGATGAGTCAGGAGATAGAGTTGGTTCGGTTTTTCAGTTTCATCACGGAGACACTCTGAAATCTATCAACGTAAACATTCATCCTGCAAGCGTTGTCGGATCGAGGTTTCGAATAAAGCTGTTCAGTTATGACACACTAACTTCTTCCCTCTTTAGCAGTTCTCCGATCCAGATTACGCAAAACGATCTTGGTTCGTACAAGAGAATTGATATCAATGAGCATATAGGAGCCGGTAAAATATTGGTGGCACTTGAAAATGAGACTGGCTCGTTGATTTTTTACGGTAACACAAAAGTCGTTGCGGAGAGGGGCAATGCTTTATCATTTCAAGCTGGTTCACCTTGGAAAGCATTCCCTTACTTCGTTGATCTCCAGTTGATCACTACAACGATAAGTGAAAGTTGTCCAGGTCATTTCCAATATGAAGTGGATGATCAAAGTTGTCCCGGTTTGAACGACGGGAAAATCAAAGCAGACATCCATGACGCAAATCTGCCATGGACCTATAGTTGGTCAAACGGAGCAGGGAATGTTGATAGCATTGATAACTTGAGCCCAGGATCATACCAACTCATAGTCACGGATGCAAACAGTTGTATTTATGAAAAGTTGTTTCACGTTGGGCCGGCAGACAGTATCGAAATCAATCCGACCATAGTTGCTGATAGTTGCGGAACTCATGAAGGGAGAATTGACTTAAATATTTCGGGCGGCACAGGCCCTTATGCCATCAATTGGAATGGTGCCAACGGACTCAACTTCCAAGATGATTTGACGAAGGGGAGCTACTCTATTGAAATAATAGACATTAATGAATGCTCATTTCAGGAAGATATCTCTCTTCCCGGTACGGATCAGCTTGGAATTGCCTTCACGATTTTTGCATCTGGATGTAATGACTCAAACGGTTTTGCGGCAATCACGCCATTTGGAACCGGCCCTTTCAGCTACTCTTGGATAAATGGGGAACAATCCGACACCATTACTGGACTCAAAAGTGGCGTATACACGATAACACTTAGCGACTCGATTGGATGTATGACAGTTGGTCGCGCATTTGTGCCCGATTCAAATGCTCCTAGTGTATCGGTTCAATCTGTTGCTGACATAGTTTGCTCAGATAGCTCTAATGGTAAAATCAACATTAACGTGAGTGGAGGTCTACCCAACTACACCTATGATTGGAGCAATGGAACCACCGATGAAGACCTTGTCGGCCTGTCAACTGGCATTTATGACCTGAGCATCACTGATGCTAATGGGTGTAAGAACTTCTTCTCCCAATCTGTCTCAAATTTGTCGTCGCCGATTATTTTGGACCTATTTGCGAAAGGGAATTACTGCGATGGAGATAGTAATGGTCAAATTCAATCACTCGTGAATGGGGGAGCACCCATGTATTCCTACTTATGGTCCACAGGTTCCGACAGTAACAAACTAGATCATTTAGGTCAGGGAACTTACTCGATCACTGTAACCGATAACAATGGTTGCGAATCCATTAATGAAATGAATATCGCCTCAGGAAATGTCATATTAATAGATGTTGACACGATAGAATATGATACTGGCGGAAGCATTTTATTCGAAAACAAAATATTTGTGAGCGTTTTCGGCGGAGTTCCTCCATTTTCCTATTTGTGGAATGATAGTGTAGCATCCAAAGACTTAATAAATGTCGATTCTGGCCGCCATCAATTGGTCGTCACGGATCAACTAGGCTGCGAAAAAGCACTCAATGTTGACATTGGAGATGGTCCTTCTGGAAAAAAGGAAATTTTATTTCAACCTCTCAAAGTCTATCCTAACCCGTTGAAATCTGGAGTTTCCATGACCTTCAAATCGAATGAACCGATACGGCGTATTCAGTTCGTTAACGTACAAGGCCAAACCGTTTACTCGATCGATCCAACCGAAACCTCGGACTCCATCCGTCTTACCTCCCCTACCCTTTCGTCAGGTTTATACCTTGTCCGAATTAGTACTGAGACCACCACTCGGGCCAAAAGAATCTTGTATTACCAATAGTTAGCACAAACTGTTGTATTAAATTTGGATTCTTTTTTAAAAAACTCGCACCATTCAACCGATTGGTTAGGGAAAAACTTAGTTGAATTAAATCACAAACAATGAGAAATAAGTACTTACTTCTTTCCTTCTTGATGATCTCTACCGGAAGCATACTCGCACAAGATGTGAAGAATATTGCACCATCATTCCAAGCAGAGAACCAAGAACAATTTATCACTAAAGATCATGGCGCAAGCCGCTACCATAGTAGTAGTCAACTTCTTAATCTTTCAATGGTTAATGAGCTTTGGTCTAGTGACTTCAGCAATTCTGGCCAATGGTCAATAAACAACGGGTCATCTGAAGGATGGAGCGTGGAATCATCAGTAACTGTATGGTTCTACAACGCATTCGGATCAGGATCTGGCGCGCCATTCGCGCAAATGGACAATGGTGATGCCACCGCTGGTGGAACAACTGCTGCAGAGCACACCATGCAAAATGATACTGCAATTGACGTTAGCGGAGTAGCTGGCGGTGCAATTGTTTCATTTCAGCAGAGAACTTCTAGATTCTTTGATAGCTACTACATCGAAGCTAGTAATGATGGATCTAATTGGGAAATTGTTGGTGTGAACGATCACGTGCATCCACGAACTGCGAGTAACAACACTCCAGGAACTCCTAATCCAGAATATGTTGCATACTACATCCCGTCAACCGTTACAGGTACTGGGAACAATGATCTATATATCCGTTTTCGATGGGTTGATGATAACAGTGGTATCGCGTATGGTTGGTTGATTGACGACGTTGTCGTTTATGAGGCTCCTACCAATGATTTGGATTTGGCTCGTGCGTACAACTTCGGAGCTACCGATAGTGCTGCTTATATGCTCTATTCAAGGATTCCTTTGAAGCAAGCTGAAGCAAGTACTTTCCGTCCTGCTGCTGCTGTTATTTCTAATGGAACAGCAACTCAATCTGATGTTCAGGTAACAGTTACTGAATCAAATACTGGATACAGCTCGACTTCATCTACTTTCTCTTTGAACGAAGGTGAATTCGCAATTGTTGAAACGGCTGACGATCTAGTGCTTAGCGGAACTGGTAACTACAGCGTTACATACTCTACGGCCAGCAGTAACGCTGACGCGCTTTCAGATAACGATGAGATGGACTGGGACTTCCAAGTCACGGACAACATTTATGGTTACGATGACAACGAAGCCCAAGGACAAAGCTGGTTTGGAAGTGCTGGATATACTCAGTGCCTTTATTTCGACAACTTCACAAATGACACTGTTGTTGGAGTTGATGTCATGTTCCCATTATTCAATGGAGCGAACGGTGACTACGGTCTAACATTCGGACAAACTGTTGGAGCTTCAATCTGGGATAACACATTGGAAAATGAATTAGCCAGCAACGGTTTCTATACTGTTGATTTTGGAACTTCAGGTAACTATGTCGACGACTGGATCACTATTCCAATGGAGTACGCATTGGATCCAGGAACAGTGGATAGCTACTATGCTTGTTTCAAGGTGTACGATGATGAGATTCCATATGCATACGATTTTGGAGTTAGCGGATTCTCATTCGTTGATCCAGACAATGCAGGTGAGTGGTTTAACCCAGTTTCATTCTTCCATCATGACACGCTTAATTTGACGCCTTACATCCGAATGAGAATGTATGATTATCAGAAGTGTGCCAACACCAACATCGTTATTGACGGTACCGTAAACGATATCAAGCCTGACGAGTGGGATGCTGATATCACCATTACGGTTCTTACTGGTGGTGATGGTCCGTACACTTTCGCATGGTCTGGCCCAGGCGGATTCATTTCGACAGATCAAGATCTTTCAGGTCTGACCCTCAAAGGTGACTACGTCTTGACTGTTACTGATGTAAATGGTTGTGATCAGTCGATCACTTTCACTGTTGACGGAATTGTTGGTCAAAATGCTATTGAGAATGTTGCATTTGATGTATTCCCGAATCCAGCTAAGGACTTCGTAAATGTTTCTGTTGCAGAAGCAGGAAACTACACCATTGAAGTTTCAAACCTCAAAGGTGAGTTGGTTTCTAGCGAAATTGTTGCAGTTGGAGCTGGAGAAACTCGTACAATCAATGTCGAGTCTCTTTCCACTGGAGTTTACATGATCAAAGTTGTCGGTGAAAACACTTCATCGGTAAAAGAAATTATCGTCGAGTAATATCTTCGATCTAGTTCTTAGGAAGCCTTCCCAAACGGGGAGGCTTTTTTTTATCCCAAAAGTGAAGTTCCAGTCATCTCGGATGGCTGTTCGAGAGAAAGGATCTCACAGACTGTTGGAGCGATATCAGCTAATATCCCATCGTTCACTTGCTCAACGTTGGGAGAAATAACGATGCAAGGAACCAGGTTCAACGTGTGCGCCGTATGTGGATTCCCATTCTTTTCAAATGCCTTATCAGCATTTCCGTGATCCGCAATTACAACAAAGGAATACCCTTGTTCCAATCCTGCTTCCACCACTCTACCTAAGCATTTGTCTGTAGTCTCCACCGCTTTTTTTATGGCTGCATACACTCCAGTATGACCTACCATATCAGGGTTGGCATAGTTCAGACAAATAAAGTCTGGTTGGTGTGTATTTAATGCGTGCACAACCTTATCGGTGACTTCGTAGGCGCTCATCTCAGGTTGCAAATCATAAGTTGCCACCTTCGGTGAATTAACCATGAGCCGTTGTTCTCCTTCAAATCTAACCTCTCGCCCTCCAGAGAAGAAGAATGTGACATGGGGGTACTTCTCAGTCTCTGCGATTCTCAATTGGGTCAGACCCGAATTTGAAACGACCTCCCCAAGTGTATTTACGAGATTATCCTTTTCGAATAAAACGGAGATTCCTTGGAACGACTCAGCATATCGGGTCATCGTGACAAAGTGAAGAGGCAATGTGCTCATCTTCCAATCCGGAAATTCCTCCTGGGTTAGTGCAGTTGTAATTTGCCGACACCTGTCAGTCCGAAAATTAAAACAGATAACAATGTCATTCGCTCTAATCCTTCCTTCTCGAGATTTCAAGATTGATGGCGTGAAAAATTCATCCGTGATGCTCTCGTCGTAAAACTCGTGACAGCAATCCACAAAATCTTCTGTGGATTCTCCTACTCCATGTATAAGAAGGTCATAGGCAATCTTGATTCGTTCCCATCGTTTGTCCCTATCCATGGCGTAGTAGCGACCGATCATCGAAACAAGCTTAGCTGGGCTGTTCTCCAATCGGGCTAGGAGTTCTTTCATACAATCTGCTGCATTCTTAGGAGCAGTATCTCGCCCATCCGTGAATGCGTGTATGTAAATCGGAGAGTCTGCTTTCGCTTCAAGAATATCGAGCATTCCATGCAAGTGTTGTTGACTTGAATGGACACCACCATGACTAACCAATCCCATGAGATGAATAGAGACGTTCCTCTTTTTGGCAGTTTCAATTGCTTCCAAGAGCACCTTGTTCATTGCAAAAGAGCCATCCTCAACGGCTTGGTTGATTCTCACCAAATCTTGATAAACAACCCGCCCCGCACCGATGTTTATATGCCCTACCTCACTGTTTCCCATTTGCCCATCAGGAAGACCTACGTTTTGGCCATAAGTCTTTAAAGTAGAATGCGGATGAGCCTCCATCAATGAATCAAACACAGGAGTCTCTGCCTGGGCTATAACATCCGCCTCAGAGGCATCGCCAATACCCCATCCGTCTAATATTATTAGTGCGGCTTTTCTCTGACTCATCTCAATTTCAATTTTGCCGTAAAGCGCGTTCCCGTTGGCTGATTTTCTTCAATTCTCAATTTACCACCATGCTCGTGGGTTAATTGAGCCACAATATACAGACCGAGTCCGGTGCCTTTTTGTGTCCTCGTCTCTTCGTTTTCAATCCGATAAAATTTCTTAAGAATTAAGGCTCGTTGCTCAGCTGGAATTCCTGGACCAAGATCTCCCACCTCCAAGGCCAAGTAATCGGATTCGATCATAGCCTTAATGGAGACCGGGCCAGGTGCATATTTCAAGGCGTTTTCAATCAAATTACTCAATATGGATTGAACAGCCGCCCTATCCACATTCGCTTCCAGATCCTCTGGACATGTGAAAACCAACTCGCTCTTGGCCTGCTCGGCAAGGGGCTTAAATTGGCTTATTAGGATGAATATAATATCATGAAGATTTGCCTTTTCTCGAAGCAGCTCCAGTTTACCAGTATCCAATCGTGATGCAACAAGAATATTGGAAACAAGGTTTTCGAGCCTCTGGTTTGCCTGAAGGGCTGAACTAGCGATGTTTTTGAGCTGATCTGAATCCAAGTCTCGTTTAATGAGCGTCTGAAGATTGAGTTTCATGGCAGCCAAAGGCGAATTGAATTCGTGCGTTGTCGCCATGAGAAAATTACGTTCTCTCCTAGTCATCTGTTCGTTCTTCGCTATATATTTGGATAGAAAATAAGCCCCAAACAATAATAAAACTAGGAAGACAACACCCTCACCAACCACCATGTACAGCTTACTGTTCAATACATCCTCGATCGGTTCAGGAGATTCTCCTTGCAATGACTGAATTTCAAATTGCGCAATCGCGATGTCACGGTTCAGACTGTAAATAGAATATCCCCACCAAGCGAATTGGGCAAAGACGTAGCCCAGCAATAGGTATAAAAGGAGTAAGGTTCGTGAAGTTTTTTTCACCGCGCAAAGATACTTCACTGTACGCATTTTGGCCCTTTGATAGTCACCTTTAAACGTTGGTGAACGGGATGAATAGAGCCACAAGTTTCCATGAAGTCTCAGCTCCATATTGTGGCGTTTGTAAAAATTACCTCACCACTTGTTATGATTGAACTAATAACCACACTTTTTCTGGCCAAAGGACATAAAAAAAGCCCCGAGTTTCCTCGGGGCTTTGGTCCCACTTCGTGGTGCCAGCTGGAGTCGAACCAGCGACACACGGATTTTCAGTCCGTTGCTCTACCAACTGAGCTATGGCACCTTATGTTTGCAAAGGAGTTCGCTGTGCTAACAATGGGGCGGCAAATGTAAAAGTTTATACAATTCCAACAACGATTTTTAGACTCTTCCAATGAACCTCATCATAGACGTCGGAAATACAAGAATCAAAGCAGGAGTTTTTGACGGTGATGAGCTCATCGAAGTTCACACTGAGAAGCTTAATACCATCGATGTTCTGATCGAAAAAATTGCTCCAGGCCGAGACTGGTCAGCTGCAATTGCATCCGTTTCAGTAGAGTTGAGTAAGGTGAACTTTCTTTCTGATCTTAAATCCGTTTTACATGTCAACCACAAAACTCCTCTCCCTATAGAGTCCAACTACGAAACTCCTGAGAGTTTAGGAATTGACCGAATCTGTGGGGTAGTTGCTGCGAACATCAAATTCCCGAACCAAAATTGTCTGGTTATCGACATCGGAACGTGCATCACATATGATGTGATTGATGATCAAGGGTATTATCAAGGAGGTGGGATATCTCCAGGGTTTGAAATGAGGTTGAAGGCAATGAATCATTTCACTCAACGTTTGCCTCTGGTGAATCCAACATCCGAGTTCCCTTCACTGGGTCAAAGCACCGAAGGCTCACTACTTTTTGGGGCAGGAAGAGGAATGGCGGCAGAAATCAATGGTATTATCAACACTTTTAAAGCTGACTACCAAGGACTTAAGGTAATATTAACAGGAGGTGGCTCGGCCAACTTTGAACCGCACCTTGAAAATCCCATTTTTGCAGCCCCTAATCTCATTTTGAAAGGGTTAAACAATATACTTCTGCACAATCAAGGGCTTCATGCTTAGAACCTTATTCGCCACTCTTCTGGTATTAATTTCTTGTGCAGGTATATCTCAAACTAGCACACTGTCTCCGTATTCATTATTTGGTCTAGGCGATGCACCAGCAAGCTCCCTGAGTTCTCAGGCTGGAATGGGGCACACGAACCTCGGGGTTCTCAGCACAACCAACATCAACTTCGCCAATCCTGCAACCCAGACATTCGTCAACAGACCTACTTTCTCATTCGATTTGAGAAATGAATTCCTCAGCCTAAATGATGGCATTCGTTCTCAGTCTAATAGCCTTTTCGCAATTGACAACCTAAGTTTTGGGTTTCCATTGATCAATAACTTTAAGAAGAAAAGAAAAGCTGCTCTAAGTTTCGGTCTTCAGCCGAGAACTCGGCAGGGTTATGATGTGGTAACATCTCAATCTTTAGCAGATATAGGGAATGTAGACTATTACTTCTACGGCTCTGGCGGCTTGAATAATGTAAACCTCAGCGCCGCTTTCGACTTAATCGCAGATAGCGGCAGAGTGCATACATTATCTATCGGCGTTACAGCTTCCTACGTGTTTGGAAAACTTGCTCGTAACAGAGCCACCGTCGTTGACTCAAATGCTGGTGCAAGCGATATTTTCAGAACAGAAGCATTAGAACTCAGTGACATTGACTATCGATTAGGGCTGCTGTATTCTCAGAGACTATTCTTTAAAAAAGGGACTGATGATGAAAAAAATGGTAGTATTTCGATCGGAGCATACATCAAACCACAAGCGTCTCTACGGACCTTTTCGAAGTCATACGCAATCACATTTTTAGGCCCTTATTATGACCCGTATGCCATAGATACTCTCGACAAATCAAGTGGAGAAAGCACAACGGAATTACCATTAAGCTATGGCGCTGGCGCCAGTTTCAGGTACGCAAGCCAATGGACATTTGCTGTGGATTTCTCATCAACAGCCTGGTCTAGCTTAGTGGTCAACGGAGGCACGGCAGGCTTGAACGATGAAACGAGATTTTCAGCGGGGGTTGAATACATTCCTGATTATACGGCTGTGAAAAAGGTTTTCAAAATAATAAGATATCGCACTGGATTCAGTTTTGAGCAGACCAGAGTTAACATAAATGGCTCACAGCCAACTAAGTTGGGTATCCATGGTGGCTTCGGAATACCGATAATTGCATCTCGTTCATCGAGCTTGTTAAATTTTGGCACCGAATATGCAATTAGAGGAGGCAGCGGATTACCCCTGTCAGAGCGGTTTTGGAATATTCACATTGGAATGACAATTACGCCGAATCAATTTGACAGATGGTTCCAAAAAAGGAAATACGACTAACGAACAAGGAGAGTATGAAAAGGATATTGTTGGTATTGGTAATTGTGGGGTTCGGAATTTCGAGTTCAAATGCACAAATAAGGACTTACACAAGCAATGCTGAGGATAGCATGGCTTGCCTTCAAAACCTCAGTTTATACATTGAGTTTTTCAAACAAAAAAACTACCCTGATGCGGTACGAGGATGGAGAAAAGCCTCAGTGATGTGCCCAAAAACGAGCGAATCAATCTGGGTCAACGGTGTTAAGATCTACCAGAACTTAATTAAGGCTGAGGAAGACAAAGCAAAAAAAGCGGCCTTGATCGACACATTGTTTCAAGTGTATGATGAGCGAATTATCCATTTCCCAGTGAAAGAAGGCTATGTGTTAGGTCGAAAAGGCGCAGACCTGATGAAATACAAAAAATCTGAGCCAGAACTTGCTTTTGAATCCCTTATGAAGTCCCTCGAAATTCAAGGAAAAAAAATGGAGCCAGGGGCCATCATATTCTTGTACAAGTCTGCTTACGATCAACTCAAGCATGACAAGATTGAAAAGACTGTTTTATTTGATCTATATCCAAGGTTGAGTGACATCGCTGATTACAACAGGAAAAATCAGAAAAACGAAAAGCTAGTTGAAGCGTACAAAAAAGCACAAGAAAACGTAGACAAGATGTTCAGTACGGTTGCTGAGTGCCCAGATTTAGTGGAAATTTATGGTGCAAGAATTGAAAGCACTCCAAATGACGAAGACCTTCTGAGACAGATTTTAAAAGTCTTTGACAAGAGAGATTGTACCGATGAAGCAGTTTATCAAGAAGCGGCTAAGAACCTATATGCAATCGACCCTAGCCCTGAAGCTGCTTATGCGATTGCAAATGGAGATGCTAAAAAAGGAAATCTAAGTGCAGCTCTTGAGTATTACACTAAAACGTTTACTCAGACGGAGGATGTTGAGTTGAAAACGAAAGCATTGACCGCGGCAGCCAAAACTGCTCTTGCCAGTGGCAGCTTTATCAAGGCAAAATCTTTAGCCCTCGAACTTTTAAAGCTCAATGGCTCAAACGGGGAAGCATACATTATTATCGGTGATGCTTACGCTGAAGGGGGAAAAGGCTGTGGTGACAACGATTGTACAAACCGTGCTGCATATTGGGCCGCAGTTGACAAGTATGCAAAAGCAAAAGCTGTTGATGGATCAGTAGCGAGTCAAGCTCAACAAAAAATCAACGCTTACACCGCGCAATTCCCAAAAAAGGAAGATTGCTTCTTCCATGGGCTCACCGAAGGCGGAAGTTATACTTTAGATTGCTGGATCGGAGAGACCACAACCATCCGGGTTCGGGAATAAATGACACCCACAACAAGAAAATATCTGAGCATCCCAATCATTTTAATGGTTGGGATGTTTGTTTTTAGTTGCCAGAATGATTTGGAAGAAATCAATCGGGTTACTGAAAGCGTCGACCTTCCAGTACAGACAATTCGCAATGCTCGAATAAGCTATTCGGATTCTGGCCATATTCAATTTCTGATTGAAGCCGCGCAAGTTGACCGGTATCCTGGGGAAGAACCAAGAGATGAATTTTCAGGAGGGTTTAAGGTAACATCCTACAATTTCGATGGTGAGATTGAATCTGAGATTACCGCTGAGGAAGCTACCAACTATCCAGAAAAACACCACATGATTGCCCGAGATTCTGTCATGCTCAAAGACAAGGAGGGTAAAATCCTTCAGACAGAATTGCTTACTTGGGATGAAGAGACGGATAGAATATTCACAGATAAATTTGTCAAGATCACAACGCCTACTGAGATTTTATATGGCGACGGGCTTGAAGCAAATCAAGACTTTACGCGGTATGAGATTAAGAATATTAAGGGCCGCATCAAGATCGAAGACGGAGAAAAACAGAACGAAGAATGAATAAGTATCACAAGATCAGCGAGAAGGTTTGGCTCGTCATTGCCGTCCTAACTTTTGTTTTTGCTGTTTATAAAATTGGACAGGTTGGGATTTCAGACGCCCTCGTCTACCTAGTGATGGCAGGCGCCGCAGCGACAATGTACACTCTGCGTTACTACTCTAGAAAGCGCTTGGAAAAACACCGGGATAACGACAATGAAATTGGCTAATTTTGATTGACTAGCACCCGATGGACGACCCCAGTTTTCTCCTCATTCTGCTTTCCATTCTAGGAGCACTCGTGCTCTCAGCTTTTTTTAGCGGCCTCGAAATTGCTTTTGTTTCTTCAAACAAATTGAAGATCGAACTGGACAAAAAACAAAACATCCTACCTGCGAGGATCTATTCCTACTTTCTTAAGCATCAATCCAAATTCATCAGTACGCTTCTTTTAGGGAACAATATTGCCTTGGTAGTTTACGGTATCCTGATGGCAGTCATTCTGGAAAACCCCATTCGAAGCTCGCTCTCATTTTTGCCGGAAACAGGTTTTGTTGAAGTTCTCGTTCTCTTCATTCAAACCATTATTTCTACGCTCATCATTTTAGTGTTTGCTGAGTTTTTGCCCAAGGTTATTTTCAGGATCAATCCAAACAGAAAGCTTGAGCTTTTCACAGTCCCTGTCTTACTTCTCTGTGCACCATTATTTGTGGTTGTGCTTATCATTTTCACCATGATTGCATACCTCTTGAAGATATTCAAAATTTCATTTGAGGAGAGCGAATACACTTTCGGAAAGATTGATCTCGACCACTATGTTAAGGAAGCTGCTTCGGGGACTTCAGAAGAACAAGAGTTGGAAAATGAGCTCCAAATCTTCCAAAACGCACTGGAGTTTAACAATATCAAGGCCCGGGAATGCATGGTCCCCAGAAATGAAATTGAAGCCCACAACCTCTACGACTCAATCGACGAAATCACAAGGACATTCGTGAAAACTGGGTACTCAAAAATCTTAATTTACAAGGAGAACATTGACAATGTGATTGGCTACGTCCACTCTTTCGAACTCTTCAAAAAGCCGGGAGCCTTAAAGAATATCCTCCGTCCGTTAGCCATCATTCCTGAAACAACTACCGCCGATAAAGTCTTGAAAACGTTAATTCAACAAAAGAAAAATGTAGCGTTGGTGGTCGATGAATATGGCGGAACCTCTGGAATGCTTACCCTCGAAGATATAGTCGAGGAAATTTTTGGCGAGATCGAAGACGAGCACGACTCAGAAGAGCTGGTCGAGAAGAAACTAGATGACAAATCGTATCAATTTAGCGCGAGACTCGAAATTGACTACCTCAATGAAGAGTATGATCTAGAGCTTCCTGAAAGTGAAGAATACGAAACTCTTGCTGGCTTGATTATCGAGCTAAATGAAGACATTCCTGCTGAGAGGGATGCCATACTTGTGGCCGGTTACAACATTGAGATTACCAAGGTAAGCGAAAACAAAATCGAAGAGGTTATTCTACGGCCCTCTTAAACTGGAAATTAGCCGCATTTATTTCGATTCAAACTGTATTTTCGCGTCCCATTTGTAAAAGCTAGTATTAGATGGCAGCTATTGGAACTATTAGGAAGCAATCAGGATTGCTTATTGTGTTAATTGGTATGGCGATGGTGCTATTCCTCTTGGGTGACTTCTTCAGCCAAGGAACCAACTTTTTAACTGGAGAGAGTCAGGATGTTGGAGTGATTGGCGGTGACGCCATTTCCTTGCAGGATTTTGAGATTCGAGTCCAGGAATCAATTGATCAACAATACGGTGCAGAAGGCGCGAATGAGGAAGCACGCAAAACCCTTCGTACACGCGTTTGGCAACAAATGATCATGGAGCGGACGCTTGAACCTGAATACAACCAGCTCGGGCTATCTGTTAGCGCTGATGAGCTTCTTGACAATGTAAAGAACATTCAACCTGGATCCATCCTTTATCAATATTTCACAGATCCTCAGTCAGGACAGGTAATTGAACAATTCAGAGACCCTCAAACTGGTGGTTTGAACTCAGCCAGAGTTTTACAAGCAATTCAGAATCTGATCAACAGCGAAAATGCACGAGATTGGTTGCCTATCGAAAATGCAATTAAGCAGGACGTACTTCAAAGCAAGTACATCAGCTTGTTATCCAAAGGCCTAATTATTTCGGGTGTTGAGGCTGATCAAATTTTTGAGGAACGCCAGAGAGTTGTTTCAGTGAGCTATGTTGTCAAGGAATATTCAGCAATTGATGATTCTGAAATTGACGTTACTGAAGCGGACTATCAATCGTATTTTAATGAGCACTCAGAAGAAGCTCGTTTCGCAGTCGAAGAAGAGGCGAGAACAGTTCGAATTGTTGAATTTGCCGTAAACGCCACTGAAGAAGATATTGAAGAAATTAGATTAGAGTTAGATGATCTCCGTGAGGATTTCGCCAACGATTCAAACGACACTGCATTTGTCGCGGAAAATTCTGAAACTCCAGTTGAAGGAGCAATCGTTTACGTTCCTGTGGATATTGTAGATCCAGTGATTCGCGATTCTGTTGTAAATGGTGAGGTCGGTGAAGTCCACGGTCCATACCTAAGCTTGGGGCGGTACTTCCTGACAAAACTTCTTGACACAAAGGCGACTCCAGACTCTGTAAAGGCAAGTCACATTCTCTTGACAACTGAAGAAGGTGACACAGCAGGAATCGAATTAGCGAAGGCCAAACTTGACTCCATTAAGACCGTTGCTCAGCGATCAAGAAATTTTGCTGATTTAGCAACTGAGTTCAGCGAAGATTTCGGTTCGGCTCAAAAGGGTGGCGATTTGGATTGGTTCACAAAAGGAAGAATGGTGCCCGAATTTGAAGCGGCCAGTTTTGATGGGAAAGTTGGAGACATGCCAATCGTCGTATCTCAATTTGGTGTTCACTTGATATATATCACGGAACAAACTGAGGCTAAGATGAACTACCTTCTGGCAAACGTAGATCGCACCATCGAACCTTCAAAGTCGACGTCCGATGAGATGTACAAGGGAGCAAGCAAGTTCTCGATCGAACATAATACCATGGACAAGTTCACAACGGCTGAAGGCGTTGATGTGAAAGCTCCATCCACAATCATTTTCAGTGATGAAGGGCTTCGAGGTTATACGAACTCAAGCGATATTAAACGCTGGATTTTTGAGGCCAGCGCCGGTGATATTTCAAGTCCATTTGAGAACGGTAATCGATTTCTGGTTCTCGCTCTTGAAGACATTTCTGAAAAAGGCAAAATGACTCTCGAATCTGCCAAAGGGTTAATTGAGCAGGATGTAATGAATGCCTTAAAGGCTGAGCGAATCCTCAGTGAGCTGGCCGATGTTACTTCTCTAGACGACGCAGCTTCAAAGTTTGAATCTCAACTACAGAAAATCGAAACATTGAGTTTTGCAGATGGTGCAATGAGTGGCGGTTTAGGAAGAGAAACTGAATTTATTGGAACGATCTTCTCAACCGAATCTGGATTTATTTCGAAGCCAGTTGTTGGAAACAGAGGAGTGTTTGTGGCTCGCGTTGACAATATCATTGATGCTCCAGCTGAACGAGATCTCACGACAGTCAAGCGAGAGGAATCAGCTAACATGTCGAGCCGGGTGAATGGGCAGTTTTTCAAGGCCCTTCAGGATGAGTATGGCGTTGAAGATAATCGGGCACGATTCTATTAATCTCACCTTCTTTTTTATTCCTCTCTTTTTAACGGTAAAATAACCCGAATTCGGGTGCCGAAATTTACATTTGACATCCCATGATCCGCTGGTTCATAATAACGGTTTGTATAATCTGGATTGCTCCAGTATTTGCTCAAGAATCATTCGACGAAAAGCAGACCTCTGTTTCGAATGTCAGGATGACAATCAACAATGTTGGCACTTTTGGGAATGCGTTCAGAGGAAGCTACGATGTGCTTGGGTATTCATCGGCAGAATTTCCTGCAAATACGGGTATTGAACATTTATTCGAAGGTGGAATTTGGGTTGGTGGCAAGGTGAATGGTTCCTTGATCGCAGTTTCAACTGCTGCATATGATCAAACTGCAGGTTACAGTGCCGGCCGAGCAGGATATGAATTTACTGCTGAAATCGGAGGTCAATTCATCGAACGTTCATCCCTCATCGACAATCCAAGTTATTCTGTAGAAGCAGTTTCTCATCAGGATTTCATAGGAGACTTCAGTGATAGAAACGTCCTAGTTCCGGGGACTCAAATCCAAATCTCAAATCATGACAATCCGATGGAAATTGACATCCATATGGAGTCATATAATTGGAACTATGCCTTCAGTGACTTCATGCTCATCTGTAATTACGAGTTGACCAACACTGGCAACAACACGCTCAATGATGTATTCATTGGGATGTGGTCAAATGAAGTGGTAAGAAACACGAACATCACCCCAGCAGGTCAAGGAGGAAGCGCATTTTATGATAAAGGCGGGAATGGATTTATTGACTCCCTCGGACTGGCGTACTGTTATGATGCCACAGGTGATGAAGGATTCACCGATAGCTATGTCGGACACAAATTTTTAGGCGCTGAAGACAACAGCGGATTTCATCATCCTTCTCTAGACACGGCATTCAAAATGAACTACCAAACATGGCAATTCAACTCCGTTGGGCAGCCGGTCTTTTTCTTTCCAAATAGTGAACTTCAGCGTTACACCAAAATGGAGGATGGGCTCAACCAATGGCCATGTTGGACTGAAACTGGATCGCTTGATCCTCGATGCGGTCAGTTTCAATCTCAGACGATTCAGGAAGTAATCAATCAATCTGGAAATCGAAGCGACCTTGTTTCTGTGGGACCATTTAAATCCATCGAACCAGGTGAAACCATTCAATTTGCTTGGGCCTGGGTTTTCGCCAAGAAGAATGAAGATGGAAATCCGAATTCGGATAATAATGTTGTTCAACGAGCCAATTTGTTGGAAAATGCCCTCTGGGCGCAGACGGCGTATAATGGAGAAGATGCCAACTTCAATGGAGAGTTAGATGAAGGCGAAGACGCGGATGGCGATGGTGAAATCACCCGATTCATTCTCCCTACTCCACCAGACATTCCCAAGACAAAAGTCGTGGCAAGAAATGGCGGGCTCGACATGTATTGGTCTGATAATGCTGAAGCTTCTGTTGATCCCATTTCGCAGGAAATGGATTTTGAAGGATACAAGATTTACTTGACGAAACTGGGATTCGACGTCACCTCGGTTCAAGATCTTAGTTCAGATTTAAAGCTTGCAGCAACCTATGACGTTGAAGGAAACGGCCTCTTCTATGACACTGGGCTTCGAGCAATTCGCCTTGAAGAACCTGCCACTTTTGATGGGGACAGCATTATCTATGCTTACCGATATTCCATTGACAACCTTGTCAATGGATGGCAATACGTAATCGCGCTTAGCGCCTTCGATCGAGGAGACGAAAGCAACAGTCTAGAGTCGTTAGAAAGCAGCTTCTTATCAAATTCATGGGCAGTGTTTCCAGGGACTGATGTTAATGTGAAATTCGAGGAGTATGCCTCCCTCATTACTCCGTTGAAATCGGTGATCAACCAAGATCTGAAAGACAGCCTTGAACAATACCGACCATTCGCCTACCCAAATCCGTATTACAGCGGAGCTTCTTGGGAAGGAACCACCGCATTCGAGGAGGATCGAAAAATCACTTTTGCCAATCTGCCGAAGAGTTGTACCATTCGAGTATTCACGCTGTCTGGAGATCTAATCAAAACAATTGATCATGACGACTCTTACGCTGGTGATGAAATCAGGTGGTATGAAACATTCTCAAACCCGGAAAAAACTGTTTTCTCTGGATCTGAACACAGCTGGGACTTATTGAGTGATGCGGCTCAGATTATTGCACGAGGAACTTATATATTTTCAGTCGAAGACCATGAGTCCGGCAATCACTGGAAAGAACGCTTTGTAATCATAAAATAAACGGACATATCTTAACAATCATGAAAACACGAATACTCACTTTTCTATCAATCTTGATCTTGTCTTCGGCGTATGCGCAGTACCCTGTAGTTAGCATCGAGGATATTCAAACAGTTACCCAAACGGCACTTGGAAACTGTGACGACCAAACCTTTTACCTCGACGACACGGTAATCGTTCGCGCCAAAGTGGTAATGGATGGCAACTTAGCCGTTCCAAGTGGTGCAGGTGCGACGAACGGACACAAAAACCTTTGGCTCCAACAGGGCGATGGTGGTCCATATAAAGGGATCGATCTCTTTAACTTGTCCGGAGTCAGCGTGTCTGAGGATCCACACAATCTCATCGCAGGTGATTCTGTAGAGGTGATTGGTGTCATTGATGATTACAATGGTGAATCTGAAATCATGCCTCTTGAAGGCACTTCCATTACCATTCTAGGTCAAGGACAATCAATTACACCAACAGTCATTGATATTTCTGACCTCAACGATCCAGACAGAAATAACATTCTAACAACAGGAGAGCAATGGGAAGGAGTCTATGTTGAAATCCATGGCGCAACCGTTGCGAGCGTTGATTTCTTCTCAGGAGGAAGCCGGGTGAGCTTCAATATTGAGGACCAATCTGGAAATTTGGTTAATGTCTCCGATAGGTTTCTAGTTCAAAAACTTCCAGGGGAAGGCGGGACTTTCGTCGCCCCTAACGTTGGAGATCAGCTTGACACTCTCCGGGGAATAATTCTTCACAGCAAGAACAATTGTCCAGGTTTCAGCGGTCGAGGTTATGAGCTCCACCCATTTCAAGAAAGTGACTACGTGTATGGCGCATCAGCTCCAAGAATCTTCAATATTGGAAGATCACCGCTCGTTCCATCTTCATCACAGACGGTTGATGTGGATGCTGAGATCACGGATAATGATGGAAACGTAGTGTCGGCCACGGTCTACTATGCTACAGGCGCTACCGGCGGAACATTTACATCCGTATCGATGACGAATTCTTCTGGAGATGATTTTGAGGCTTCACTGCCAGCACAGGCTGACGGGACCTTGGTGCGATGGTACATAACGGCAACCGATGATAGTGGATTGGTCACGACGCTTCCTAATTCAGATCCTGCTACGCTCACATACCTCTACCGAGTACGAGATAATGGCTTAAGCATATTTGATGTCCAGTACACTCCATTTTCAAGTGGAACAAGCCCATACGTTGGGCAAACTGTGTCGGTGGAAGGTGTTGTTACATCGAGTATAAATAGTCAAGACACTGGCGATTTAGGTTATGTATATATTCAACAAGAAAACCAATTGACCTATGCCGGCCTATGGTTGCAGCAAGGATCGACACTCACGTCATTATCTCGCGGAGACAAAGTTGAAGTAGAGGGAACAGTCGTCGAAAGTTTCGGAATGACAGCCTTAACAGATATTTCCTCCATATCAAATACAGGATCTGGAACGATCAGTCCTTTAGTCTTAAACCCAGACAGCTTTTCAATCTATAATCCTACAAATCAGGAGCAATTTGAAGGCATGTTGGTTCGCTATGAGCATCCAACCGGTGGAGAACGACTCTATGTTGTCGAGAAGAATGCAGATGCAGTCACTGGCAATAATTATGCTGAGTACAGAATTGGCACCGACGAATTCAACCCGAGTGAAGGATCCAGAATTATTACTGGACGTCTAAGTGGAAATAGCTCGCTGTATGTATCCTATGTAAACGATTCAATTTGGGAAACGAGCAATGGAACGATGAACGTTCCAGTATATGCAGTCAACTATGGAAATAGCATGGAGTCAATATCGGGCATCCTTTACTACAGTTTTGGAGCCATGAAACTGCTTCCAAGAAATAACAACGATGTTGTAGGTTATACGGGCGCTGTTCATGCTTGGTTCGACGTTTCTGATAGCCTTGTTTGCCTCGGGGATACTATTCAGTTCTTCAACCAATCATCCATCATTGCAGACCAATTTGAATGGACATTCGGTGATGGTGGAACATCCAATGATGAAAACCCCATGTATGAATACACTGATGGTGGAAGTTTCCCATCATACTCTCCAATGTTGATTGCGGAGAATACGGAAGACGGAACCAGAGATACGATTACCATGAATAACATCGTGTGGGTTGACACAGGAGAAGCGCTTTGCGGGGTCGGCATTGCTGATCGTCCAGCCTCGGTTCAACCAGTAGTATATCCTAATCCATCTCAAGACTTCGTTAAAATTGAAACTCAGTTTGACGGCAGGACGACGTATACTATCCACGTCATTGACTTGCAAGGTCGCGAGCTTCTCAAGCGAATTACCAGACGAAATACTGAGACCATCAATCTCAATTCGTTTGAGGCCGGACAGTACTTCATTGAAGTACGTGACGAATCAGGAGCTTCGGTTGACGTTGTGCCAGTCGTGAAATACTAGCGTTTCAAGCAATCCGTGTTTAGATATCAAGTCATTAGATCAGTAAGCGCGAGCGTCTCCGGGATGCTTGCGCTTTTATTGATTGCTGGGGGTTGCAAGAAAGGTGAACCGTTGCCAAATCAACGACCCGACACTCACATCTCCATTCAAGCAATCAACCTCACCGGATCCGACAGGCTGAACAGTCTGGTCGAATTAAAATGGTGGGGAAGTGACGCCGATGGTTATGTCAAAGCTTATGAATTCAGCTTTGATCAAGTAGATTGGATTCTGAGCGAGAATCAAGATTCAACTTTTCTATTTTCAATTGATGCAGGGAGCGATACAATTGACATTGACTTTTGGGTGAGAGCAATCGATGACAAAGATGAAAGGGATGAGTCCCCTGCTTATTTACGAATTCCTCTTAAAAACACTCCTCCACTGATCGAGTTCGATCTTGATCTGATTCCTTCTGACACGAGTCATAATCTTTTGACTTTGACTTGGGACGCAAGCGATTTAGATGGCGATCAGACCATAGAAGAAATCCAACTTAAAATCAATAACTCCGAATGGACCAGTATTTCTCCAGCCATCAATCTTGTCTCTATTGTTCCTGATAATCCAAAGGCAACCGGGCTAGTATCGAGTACTTTATACCTCGACTCAAAGACCACTGCATCAAGCATTGATGGATTAATTCTGAATGATACCAATTCGATCTACCTCAGAGCGATCGACATTGCTGGCTCAGTTAGCACTGAAGACACAGTATCGAGTGTATACGTCAAGTCTCAAACTGAAGACCTACTAGTTATTGGCGCAAATACTGGAAGCCCGAATTCCTTCTATCAAAACAACCTGAGCGGCCTCGGAATTAGCCATGACTTCATAGATTTTGTAGCAAACGATGCTGCGAATCAGCCTAGAATTTGGTCTCCAACTTTTGGATTGTTGTTAGCGCAGTATGAAGAAGTGCTCATGATTACCAACGATGTGAATTTTACGAATGTTCAGACAAATGCAGAGGAAATTATCTTGGAATTCGCCGCTTCGTCCATCCAAGCTTACGTTGACAATGGAGGGAAGATCATGCTTACGAGTAGTTTCCCGAATGGATTTAGTACTGGTTCGGCTCTATTTGGAGTACTGCCAGTAGATAGCTTCAGCACCTCAGTTGGTCAGGCACGACTCCCAATCGATTCGTTGGCTGAAGGAATTGAAAACGGCTATCCTGATCTAACCTGCGGAGCATTTATTTCTGGACTGGATCCCTTTTATCCTTCAAGCGACGCGACCCCACTTTATACCGCCCAGCTAACAAAGAATAATGGTTGGGAAGGACCAAATATCATCGGTGCTAAACGATCTAATGGTGGACAAACAAACATGGTTCTATTGAGCGTCGAACTGCATAAGTTGGATGCCGACCCTACCGCTGTTCAAGTGTTGCTCGACAAAATATTCAATGATGAATTTGCTTGGTAGATCAATAATCAGCACGCTTCTGTTGTTGGGGATTGCTTCTCATGCAATCGCTCAATCAGGCTCGCTGAAGGGAACCATCTATGATCATGAATCTGGAACGACGCTTCCGGGAGCGACCATCGTGCTCGTTGGAACATACATGGGAGCAAGCTCCGACATGGACGGGAATTATGAAATCACCGACATCAAGCACGGAGACTATTCCGTCAAGATTAGCTTCATCGGTTACAGCGATCAACTCGTAAATGGCATAACTATAAAGGATGGCGAGGTAACTACACTAGACAGTAAATTGAAATTGAGGTCAAATACGCTCCAGGAAGTTATTGTAGTTGGCGAACGCGTGATCGACCTTGAAAGTGGTAAGAGCGAAATCAACATTTCAAGGGATGACATCCAAGAAATGGTTGTTCGAGACGTGAAGGATATTGTAAAAATGCAGGCCGGAGTTAGTGAGAACCCAGATGGCATTCAAATTAGAGGTGGCCGAGTCTACGAAACTCAATATGTCGTGGACGGAATCTCTGCGCAAGATCCGCTGGCAGGAACAGGTTTTGGAGTAAACGTTTCTTCCTCAGCGATAAGCGACGTCAAAGTTGTGACCGGCGGCGCAGGTGCTGAGTTTGGCGATGGCTCTTCAGGTGTTATTTCAACAAGAATTAGAGAGGGCGGAGATAAATTCGAAATGAGCGGAAATTGGTTGACAGACAATTTCATGACTCATAAAAATGGAGGGTCGGCTTGGAACACCGACATCTGGGAATTTTCGTTAGGAACACCCATTCCATTCACCAATAAAAAGCTCACTTTTTTTACTACTACAAGCGTGAACTGGAGTGACACCTATTTTAGAAATACGGCAGACCAACTTCATTCTTCTCTTTTCACCAAGAATGATTCAATGTGGGCTCCTCGTCAAGACAATAGGTGGTCGAACACCATCAAGTTGGCCTATTCAGTGAAGCCTGGATTCAAGTTATTCCTCACGAATCAGCACTCACTGAACATCAATCAAAACACCCGGTCTCTCCAAATTGTCGGATTTGACGCGGTGGTTAGACCTGGTTATCAGTATCGATTTGAAAATGATTTAGACAATGCGACAACGTACACTCATCAATCAAATTTGACAGTGCTCGGAGCGACATATTCTTTCCCAAACAACAAATGGAATCTCAAAACACACATTGGCCGCTTGTTCACCAATTTAAGGGCAGATGCCAATGGCAAGCCTTTCAGAGAAAAAACCATTGATCAGATTTATGACCCTGAATCAATCATCACGGATCCAATAAGTCTGTTCAACCCTTCAGACTCAATTATCTACGCGAACGCCCCATCGGGTCTTGTAAACAATGGTGGAATATCGACTACCTGGCACGATCATTATGTTCAAGAATACACCGTGAAAAATGTGGTTCACTATTATCCTGAGAGCAGAATTCATCAATGGTCTTTCGGTCAAGAACATAAAGAAACACAGTATCAGTGGGCTGATGTGACAAGTCCATGGGTTGGGGCTCCAATTCAGATCAATGATACCCTCACGACACCTTCGATTAGTGTCGGCTCCAGCAATGATATTTGGCTAGCCAATGCTGCAAGTGGAGGATTGTTTGTCGAGGACAATGTTGTTTACAAGGGAATAAATGCAACACTCGGAATACGTCTGAATTATTGGGCCTTTGGAAGCTTTGTTGACGATGCTATCGAAGATGAGGAAGCACTTATCATTGATGAGGTCCGAAACCAATATCGAGATCGTACGCTTCCAATCGCTGGCAGGAGGTTTCAAGCGAGAGTTCTCCCACGACTGAATGTTTCATTCCCGGTGACCGAGAATAATGTTCTCTACTTTAACTATGGACACAGCATGCGTTTGCCGCATCCGAGGTTCATTTATGCAGGACTGGATCCTGTTTACCAAGATCGAGGTTACTTGAGTCGACTGGGTAATCCGAACCTCAAACCTGAAACGACTGTTTCTTACGAAATGGGAATCAAGTCACAGGTAACTAAACATTTAGGGGTCACTTTTACCGCGTTCAACAACGACAAATACGATTACATCGTCACGAGAACCATCGTGATTGAAGATCAAACCGGACGACTCGTTGATCGCACAACAAGCATCAATCAAGACTATGCTCGAATATTAGGACTGGAGCTCGGAGTGAACTACCGTTTGGCCAAGAACATCCGAACATTCTTTAACGGTGCTTACCAAGTCGCCACCGGAAAATCAAACTCTGCAGCTGAGTCACTATTACAAATCCGACAAAATGGATTTGTGAATACCACGAAAGAGCAATATTTAGCTTGGGATAGACCTTGGGACTTTAAAGCAGGATTCATTTTCACACCAGACAGCACAATCAAAATTCGAAAGTTCAGCCTACAAGGTTTTAGGGTCTTTATTGCAGGTAACTTCAAGTCAGGACTGCGCTACACGCCCCATGTCTTGGTTGGTTCAAATGATATCGGAAGACCTCTCTTCTTCCCTATTAACGACCAGCCATATGCCGAGATTGGTGAATCATGGAAGTGGGTTGACTTCAAATTATCGAGAGACATCGTCACGAAAAAGAATCGCGGAGTGTCCCTGAGTATTGAAATAAAAAACGTGTTCAATAATCGAAACAGCCAAATCATAAATCCTGTAACAGGTATGGCTTATGAGGTTGGTGATCCAGTTCCTGAAAGTTGGCGAGACCTCGCCTACCCCGACCCGTTAGATCGAAGCGTGCCACCAACGGATCCTGCACGATACACCCAACCACGGCAAATACTATACGGAATGTCTTTCCGATTTTAATGAAGCGAATCGCTTTCCATATTGCCTTGATCCTATTCAGCCAAAATTTAATAGCCCAGCTTCTACCTAATCTAGGAGGACAACGAGCGGGAATATCTACGTTGACATTTTTAAAAAATGACGTCAGTCCAAGGTCAATGGCGATGAGTGGAGCAAATCTCACGCTCAGCGCGGATGGAATGTCAACATTTCACAATCCGGCTACCATGGCTCAAGCAAAAGGAATGCATTTTACAGCCAATGACCTTCTTTTAGGAGCAGGCATTCATCAGAGTTGGTTTTCGGCGCTCATTCCTATGAAGTCAAGCACCAGTGCTCTCGGTTTTAATCTGAACTATTTATCAAGTGGTGCTATGAAGGTTCGGACCGAATTCCAACCGCTTGGAACAGGTGCGTATTTTTATGCAAATCAGTTGGCTGGGGGGCTCGCTTATAGCAAACTACTCAGTGATCGGTTCAGTTTTGGAGCCAATCTTAAAGTGATACATGAACGACTTGCACAGTATACCAATACCACGATTGGAGCTGATTTGGGATTTCTATACACCACTGACATACGGGGTCTCAAATTTGGAATTGTGGTTCAAAATTTTGGCGGGAATTCTGCCTTGTCAGGAGACTTTCTGGAAGTTGATTTCAATCGATCAAATGTCAATCTTGACAAGTATGCCATGCCCACAGTCTTCCGACTCGGTGCGTCCATCAACGCGCTCGATCAAGAAGATCAAAAAATCGTTGTGGCTGTGCAGCTCGAGCATCCAAACGACAACAGTGAGAACCTAAGAATCGCGAGTGAGTACAACTTCAAAGAATTGCTCTTTGTAAGAGGAGGCATTAAAATCAATGTTCAGGGTCAAAGACTCCCGACTCTCGGTCTAGGTTATCGGGCTCGACTCGGACGAAATGCCATCATGGTTAACTATGCGATTAATTCGACCCAATACTTAGGAACCCTTCATGCTTTTGGACTAGATCTTATGATTAACAACGACAAGCGAGAATGAAGAACTTCCTATTCATATCGATAGCGCTAATATTCCTCACAGGGTGTGAAGGCTTCTTTGGATCGAAGACTGATCTGAGTTTCATTGACGCACCAGAATTTCAAAATCGAGATGTAGCATACGTTCCTATCCAACCAATAATTGAAAACTTTCTAGAACCAAATGACGTCATCGCTGGATTTGATGAGCTGATCTACGTTGTTGATGAGGGCACCCAAGAAATCATCTCACTGGATCAAGCTGGACGGGAACTTGGGCGGTATACATTACCTGGAGTTACGCGAATCATGCAGGATAGACAGATGAACATTTTGGCAATCGGAAATTTCGATACCATCATCAACGACAATCCATACACCCTCTCAACAATCTATCGTTTGAAGCTGAATTCTGGCTCTTTTTATGGAATTCAATATGCGAGGGTGATCAATAAAATTGTTCATCCGTTTTATTTCAAAAGCAGCTTCAGCTCAGTCGATGCCGAAGTCCAATTCACTTCTGTAGACATCATGGGCGACAACAAGTTCTACGCAACCCGAACAGGCCCACGGGATAATGCAAACCAAATCGGCGGACCAGACGATGGCATAGTCTTATTTGATGAGGATGATGAATATGTGTCCAATGTTTTTGTGAGCACCAATGTTGGGTTTTTCAGAGATTACTTCAAGTCTCCTTCGTGCATTACCACTCAAGCAAAACCGCGTCAAAGCCCTTCAGTAAGTGCAAGCAGCAATTTCTTTGTAGCAATGTTGAGCGCAGAAGTCCCAATCAAGGTGCAGTCAATTCAGTTCAATGAAACGGAGTTTGGTTCATCCTATAACGTCCAATTGCTCAGCTTCACTGACACTGCGGAAGCCAATGACTTTCTATATCGTCCTGGACGTTTCAGCAATCCAACTGATATGTGGATGACAGGCGATGGAACTAACTATTTATTTGTGATCGATTCAGAAAAGGATTCACTCTATCAATTCACGACGACTGGATTCGAAGGTGCCAATCCACCCCCCGGATCATCAGAAAAGAAGAATATCATTGCAAGCTTTGGCGGAAATGGACAAGGCGCTACTCAATTTAACAATCCGACAGCTGTGGCCTATCTGGATCGGATCGTCTACGTGGCTGATAAAGGAAACGGTCGTCTCCTTCGATTTAAACTGACCACTGATTTTGACTAACATGAACAAATCTCTACTCCTCCTTTTATTATCTGCAATCTCGGTTTCGAGTTTTGGTCAGACCACCTTGCCAACAGAATGGGATTTTGCAACAACCCCTTCAACCCTACCAACAGGTTGGTCAACAAATACAAGTGCGAGTTACTCGAGTGGATTGCCGGATAATTCTGGTGGCACTAGCCGAGCCGGTAAACTTCAAGCTCAGGCACATCATTTCACCATCGAGTTTTATGACGAGCCCGGATTTGTGACGTACAACCTCCGCGCATACAGCTCGAACGGATCAAATTTCATGGGAACCTTCTCGGTAGAAGAAAGTGAAAATGGATCATCATGGACCACATTGCACACATTTACAAGCAACGATTTCGGCAACTCATGGACTCAAATTACTGATACACCAGATGTAGACACTCGACACATTAGATTCTATTTCACAACCAAAGTGAGCGGCGTAAATGTGGGACTTGACGATTTGGAAATCGGTGAATTCATTCCAACTTCCCAAGAGATAAACGCTGTATTCGAAGGAGACAATGTTCCGAGTGGAACAGGCATTCAATTTAGTGGTGCACTTAGTTCAACCGAAGAGATCAAAATAGGAATTGAAAACCTCGGCTCTCAAGGAACCCTAATGCTCAGCACTATAAACTTCACCGGCACCGCAGCTACTGACTATGCCTTAGGAAGTGCTCCTACAAGCATCAACCCTCAATCGGCTGATACAATTGTAATTGAATTTTCACCTTCAAGCAGCGGTAGCAGACCGGCAACAGTATCAATCGGAAACAACGACTCTAATGAGGATCCGTATCTCATCGACTTGGATGGAATTGGAGGAGGTTCTGCAACAGAACCAACCACCAATCCTTCTACGCTCTCGGTTCCAATGAACAAAACGTACAGGATTAAAGGAAGCTTTGACAACGTCGGTGCTGACGGCTATTTAGTTTCTGTTTCCAAAAATCAAAGTTCAACCTGGGCTCCAACCGACGGCGATGAATACGAAACTGGTCAAGGAGTTGGAAATGGTAAAATCGTCAAATTGGGTTCGGGCACGGGATTCTTCATCAAAGAGGCAATGGCTAACGATACTTTTTTCGTCAAGGTGTTTGCATTTAACGGAAGTGGGGCATTCATTAACTATCGAAATGACCAACCACTGGTGGACAGCATCATATCCCCAGTTTCAATGCAGTCTTCCGGATACTATAACGGCGTAGATGCCTTGCAACCGGATTTTGTGGATGATCTGCACGATGCGATCAACCCTCATCAAGTAAGATTCTACAGCAATTATGGCCCAGACATGATTCCCCCTCTCGTAGCACGAGACACCGTTGGAGGCGATGAAGCTATCACCTGCGTTTATTCAGGAGAAAATGTAGTTTATTCTCCCCCATTTGGATGGCCAGAAACTGGCATGAATAGAGAACATACGATGCCTGCAAGTTGGATGCCTTCTGCTGGAAACTCCGGAACGGCTGAGTATCAAGATTACCATCATCTATTCCCGACTATTTCTACCCCGAACAGTCAGAGAAGCAATCATCCGCTCGGCAATGTTGTCAATACCACCAATTCATATGGGGCAGGAAAGGTTGGAACTGATGCGAATGGGAATACGGTTTACGAACCCCGAGACGCCCAAAAAGGTGATGCCGTAAGAGCCATTTTCTACATGCAAACTGCCTATCATGATCCATCAAGTGGTGATAGCTGGGCATTCGATGACCTCCAAAGTAATGGCCCAAATCAGAAAACAGGTGTCCTCTTAAATTGGCATTATGAAGACCTCCCAAGCGCCTTTGAAATGGCACGGAATGACTATTTGGATTCGCTCCAACAAAACCGAAATCCTTTTGTAGACAGCGCTCATTGGGTCTGTTATATCAACTTCAAAACGATGGCATACATCTCGACTCCCGATAGCGGTTGTCTCGCAAAAACGGAGCCGGCGATAACCCCGGTTGACACTTCCGATTCAACGATTGGGTTGAACGTAGTGGAAGGATTAAATTGGATTCACTATCCAAATCCGGCCAGTGATAACTGGACCGTCGGAAATAGCGACGGTGAGCCGTTCGAACTTCTCATTTTAAGTTCAAGAGGCGAGCTCATCATGCAGCGGCAGATTGAAGGTTTAGAATCATTTGATGTCGGTCAACTTCCATCCGGATTCTATTTGGTCAGGATGTTTCATGAAAATGAACAGTACGCCTTCCCGCTGATGATCAACTAGCCAAGGAAGTCCAAAACTGCAGTGACGAATTCCTGTGGCTTTTCAGCGTGCAGCCAATGGCCAGCATCGTCAATCGTCTCCAAATATGCATTTGGATATAGCGTCTTTATGTCCGCCCAATCCTCATCAAGCACATAGTTAGAACTGCCTCCGCGTATGAATAGGGTCTCGCCATCAAATCCCAATTCATCTACACTTTGACCCACCTCATGAAGGTTTCGTTCGATTGCCTCAAGGTTAAATCGCCAATCAAAACTGCCGCGATCAGGGTGAAAAAGACTTTTCATCAGAAACTGCCTGACTCCAGGTTCTGGAATGTACTTTTCCAAATAAGGTTCAGCGTCCGACCTTCTCTCTAGCTCATCCAGAGGAACAGACTTCAATCCAGCAATGATTTGTTCGTGATGAACTGGATATTCCTTAGGGCCGATATCCGCAACTACCAATTTGTTTACTCTCTCGGAATGCTCCTCTGCAATTTTCATGGCAACTTTACCACCCATCGAATGTCCCAGAAGATGCGCTCTTTCGATTTTCAGAGTATCCATCAATTGGATGACATCGGCCGACATCAAATCATAGTTGTGCTCATCAGAATTCTGCGAATGACCGTGATTTCTTAAGTCAACGATGTAGATCAGAAATTTGTACTGCATCAACTTTGCAGGTCCTTGCCAGTTATCTAGCATTCCCAAGAGGCCGTGTAGGATGATTAAGGGTTCCCCTTCCCCGAAAGCTTTGTAGTTGAGATTCATGATAGCTTCGACAAATACATCTGAACTGTGTTTTCCAATCCGAAGTACAAAGCGTCAGATATCAAGGCATGTCCAATTGAAACTTCATCCAAGTGTGGTAGCGAATCCTTGAAAAATCTCAAATTTTCGAGATTTAGATCGTGGCCTGCATTCACACCCAAACCCACATCGTGAGCCGTCTTCGAAGCCGAGCTGAATGCTTTCACAGATTCATGTTTATCAGAACCGAATCGATCAGCGAATGGCTCAGTGTAAAGTTCAATTCTATCCGAACCTACCTCTTTGGCCTTTTCGATCAGTTCCTTTTCGCATCCAATGAATATGGAAGTGCGAATACCATTTGAGCTTAGTTCATTCAGTACTTCTTTTAAAAAGTCGGCATGCTCGATGGTATCCCACCCGGCATTGCTCGTCAGAACTCCTGGCGGGTCAGGCACCAAAGTTGCTTGGGTTGGTTTTGTCTTGATGACCAAATCCAACCAGTCTCTATTAGGATAACCTTCGATATTGAACTCGGTTTTGATCGTTGGTGCAATGTCTTTTACATCTTGATAGGTGATGTGCCGTTCGTCTGGTCGAGGGTGAACCGTGATTCCGTGTGCCCCGAATTCCTGAATTCGCTTTGCGGACTCAACAACGTTAGGAACAGTGCCACCTCGAGCATTTCGAATGGTCGCAATCTTGTTGATATTTACACTAAGTTTGGTCATTCAATTTCCTGAATTGCCTTACAAATGAAGGGATTTGAACGTCTATATAAGAGCTAAAGAGTTTTAAAGTGCTTGCAGAAGAATTAATCGTCGATAACATCCCGCCTCTCCGAATGGAGGACACAGGTGAAACCGCTTTGCAGTGGATGGACGATTTTAAAATTTCTCACCTGAGTGTTGTCAATCAATTTGAATTTCTCGGCACCATATCTGAAAGCGATATTCTTGGGATGGCAGACTTAGGAGAAAAGATCAGCGGCTACAAAGAGCTCCTTAATCCTGTTTTTGTGACACAGCGTCAACACATTTTTGAAGTTGTCAAAGTTGTGAATGATCATAGTCTAAGCATCATCCCGGTATTGGATAGCCAAGAACATTACAAAGGTTCCATTACCATAGCTCAGATCATGGAAATCATCGCAGACATGCCTGTGGCTAATAATCCTGGGGGTATTCTAGTTTTGGAATTGAATCACAATGATTATTCCCTGCAGGAAATTGCTGGAATAATTGAAGGTCACAATGCGAAAATTTTAGGATCGTTTGTCACCTCGTCTGATGATAGCACTAAAATGCAGTTGACCATAAAAATCAACAAGACCGATCTGCATGCCATCATCACAACTTTGCAGAGATTTGAATACAATATCATTTTCTTTGAAGAGAATAGTGACTTTACCGATGACCTCAAAGATCGATTTGATTCGTTCATGAGTTATCTGAATGTCTAACCCCGAGCTAATGCGTCGGCAGATTGCCTCCATCCTTTTCCTGCTTTTTACATTTTCTGTTCATGCTCAGAATCTGACCATCAGCACCATTCAAATTGAAGGGAATCGCGTGACTAAAGAGAACGTGATTCTAAGGGAACTCCCTTTTAGCGTTGGCGACAGTGTCGCTGCAGAAGGACTCAAAGAGTTAAAGGAGCTCGGGGTGAAAAACCTCAACAACAGTTCTCTGTTCAATTTTGTGGATATCAAAGACCAAATCAATGAAGAGGAAGTAAAGCTCACCGTAATCGTTGATGAAAGATGGTACATCTGGCCAGGGATTGTCTTTTCCCTCGCCGAAACGAACCTCAACTCTTGGCTGGAAAACAAAGATTTCGACCGAGTCAATTATGGGCTTTATGTTCAACACCGAAATTTTCGGGGAAGAAAAGAGAAACTAACGCTCAACTTCCAAAATGGATGGAAACGAAAAATAGGTCTCAACTATTTGATTCCTGGTTTGAATAAGAAACGGACGATTGGAGCGGGCATTGATTTTTTCTACGCGAACAACCGTGAGATCAATTATGCTTCCAGTCTAAATAAACGCGAATTTTTCAAAAATGACCGCTTCATTCAAGAGGAGGTTTCTGCCTTAGCTAAAGTCGAATTCAGACCACGCTACTACAACATGCATCGGGTTGCCACGGGAATGAAGACGGTGCTGGTGGATGACACAGTCGATGTTTATACCAATGAATATCTACCAAATGGTCGGAAACGGTCGCAAGCCTTGTTGTTGAATTATGGGTTTCGACGTGAAAAACGAGACAATGTGGCCTACCCATTGAAGGGATACCTCGTGGACGGCACAATAGAACAAGTCGGGTTTGGCCTGATAAATAATAATGACGTTCAACTCACCCACCTCATGGCTACAATCAACACCCATCATCAACTGTCGGATCGTTGGTTTTTCGGGCATGGAATCAAAGGAAAAACGACCTTGCTTGGAACCCCAAGCTATTACTATCAAAGGGGATTAGGCTACGGGAGTGTTTTCATCAGAGGCTACGAGCTCGATGTAATTGACGGACAGCATTATGCCCTATACAAGTCAAATGTGAAATTTCAACTAATCAAGAAACAAGTGACTGACTTGGAGGTCATGATGGTTGATCGTTTCGATAAGTTCCACTATTCTATATTTTTGAACCTCTTCGGCGACGCAGGTTACGTCGTGGATAACATAAATGCCTCAATCAATCCTTTGGCAAATGAGCTTCAGTACGGTTACGGACTTGGTCTTGATTTCGTTTCTTATTACGACATCGTTATCCGGCTCGAAGGCTCAATCAACAGACAGGGAATTCCTGCTTTCTACATCCATTTCAAGAATCCCATCTAGATGAAGAAGTTCGCTATTTACGGACGAGAGTTTAAGGACGAGCATTTAAAAGGCTTGCAACATTTCTTTGAACTGATGGATAACCGGAAAGCGGAATATCAGATCTATGATCATTTTGCGACCTACCTTAGCTCTAGGCTCAATCTAAAGGCAGATATCCCTACATTTTCCAGAGAGTCTTTTGACCCTTCAGACATTGACATCATGCTCTCCATTGGAGGTGATGGTACAATGTTGGACACCACGACCATGATAAAGGACTCAAACCTCCCAATACTAGGGATCAACACTGGCCGCTTGGGGTTTCTGTCAAGTATCAACCTCAATCAAATTGACGATGCACTGGCCCAAATTTTCGAAGGGGCGTACATGATTGACAAGAGAACAGTTCTCAAAGTTGAAACGGACGAAAAGATTTTCGAGGATGAGAATTTCGCCTTGAATGAGGTGACCTTGCATAAGAAGGATTCGCAGTCCATGATTGTCATCCACGTGTACGTCGATGGCAAGTTTCTCAACACGTACTGGGCGGATGGACTCATCATCGCAACTCCCACTGGATCGACGGCTTATTCTTTGAGTTGTGGAGGTCCAATTATACTTCCAGGTTCCCATAATTTAATCATCACACCGGTAGCTCCTCATAATCTAAATGTGCGCCCAGTGCTCATCTCTGATCAGAGTGTCATTACACTGAAGATGGAGGGACGAGATTCAAATTTCTTGATGTCCTTGGATTCAAGGTCGACTACGTTAAAAGAAGATGCGGTCGTCACGGTGCAAAGACATAGCTTCTCGATCAATTTGGTTAGGTTGAAGAACCACAGTTTCTTAAAAACACTAAGAAACAAACTGCATTGGGGCTATGATCGAAGAAACTAAAACAATGTTTTGCTCGTAATGCAAAGGGTTATATTTGCATGCTAGCGTTTTCTGATGAAACGAATAGTAACCTGCCTCATATTACTCTCTGTTATTCTAGCTTCAAAACCGACAGAAGCGCAACACTGGAAGCGCTATCGTCACGAAGCCTGGGGAGGAATTGGTGCGACTAATTTCCTAGGTGAACTTGGTGGTGGTGCAGGAGCAGCAAAGGGTTTAATCCTCGATTTTGATGGAAAGTCCAGTCGTTATATAGTAACTGGTGGATACAGATACAAACTGAACGAAGTGGTGAGTGCTCGCGGTGGACTCGCTTACGCATCACTCTACGGTTCGGATGAATTCAGTGGCGATCCTTGGAGAAGGAGTCGTAACCTTCACTTCCGCTCGATGCTCATTGAGCTCACGGCTATGGGTGAAGTATTCTTCATACGAGAGAAAACGAGTAATCGATACCGTGTAAGAGGTATAAAAGGCGCAATTGGTAGTGGCCTCAGTGCCTATGTGACTGCGGGACTTGGAGGAATGTTCTTCAACCCAAAGGCCAAGTTCGTTGGCAATGCGGCATATCCCGGTGACAACAAATGGCATGCCCTCCAACCGTTAGCTACAGAAGGCCAAGGATTGGCAGATGGCCCAAAGAAGTATAGTCGAATAAATGCATGTATTCCCATGGGAATAGGTGCGAAATTCAGCATCAACAGGAATATGTCCATGTCGTTGGAGTACGGATTCAGATTTACGTTCACTGATTATATGGATGATGTGAGCGGAGTTTATTTCGATCCTGTGGCTATCGAAGCTGCTGGTGGACCCCAGGCTGCTTATTTTTCAAATCCTTCAATCATCGTTGAGAACCCAGATCCTGATGGAGGGCCGATTCGAGCAGGAGGAGGACAGCCGCACTTGACTGCCCAACAACGGGGCGATGCTACTACGAACGACACCTACATGTTTGCCGTAGTTGCCTTCAACTACAAGTTCACTTCCAAGAAGGCCAATCGACCGAAGTTCTAATCGGGTACGAAATCAGTATTTCAATCGTTTAATCGATTCAATGTACAAAGCACTCCTAATATCATTGCTCTTGTTGTGCTGTGAATACGGATTCACCCAAAAATCCGGACAAACAGATTTTGAGATTGGTGTGAATGGAGGCGTGTGTTGGTATAATGGGGATTTAAACCCCAACGTATACTTCGGTGCGAAATACATGCACGAAGTATTTGGGTTAACACTCAAACGGAATCTCAACCAGCGATTTGCCCTCAAGGCACAAGTTAATCGAGGCACTCTTTCTGCAGATGATCAACTTGCCTACAGCACTTTTCAAACGAATCGTAATTTAAATTTCACTTCGATTTTTTACGATGGAGCGGTCATGCTGGAATTCAATTTCTTAGAATTCGATGCACTGATCGGTGAGTACAGATTCTCCCCCTATACAATGATCGGCATCGGTGGAATTCATCACAACCCTACCACCGAAGTGGAAGGTGGTGTTTATGAGCTTCGCCCTCTTCAAACGGAAGGAGCTTCCTACTCAAAAGTTGCTTTAACCATGCCATTCGGTCTTGGCTTCAAGCTCGCAGTGACAGATAGAATAATTCTCAGCACCGAATGGTCAATGAGAAGAGCGTTCACAGACTACTTGGATGATGTGAGTTCAAGATACCCATTGGCAACTGAAATTGATGGGATTTCTCAAGACCTCAGCGACCGTAGTTTGGAGCAAGCAGGGCCCGACGGTAGCAACTGGGGAGCCCAACGCGGCCAAGCATTTACCAAGGACTGGTATTCTTTGGTTACCGCCACGCTCTCAATACGATTAGGACCAAAGAAAGGGTCATGCAAGCATCTGAGGATTTAAGTACCTTCGCGCGTTCATGTCTCAACCATTGGTGGGACATTTTTTTAGAGCACTTTGAGCGAGCAGAAGGATATAATTGAAGGCCCAATTCCAGAGCACATTGCCATCATCATGGATGGAAATGGCCGCTGGGCGAAAGAGAAAGGTCAGCCAAGAATATTTGGTCACCGGAGCGCCCTCAAAGCTGTGAGGGACACAACTGAGACTGCAGCCAAAATCGGAGTTAAATATGTTACCCTTTACGCCTTCTCGACTGAAAACTGGAACCGGCCAAAAAAGGAAGTAAGCGCTCTCATGGATCTGCTAGTAAGCACGATCAACAAAGAAGTAAAAACGCTCAACAAGAACGATATTAGACTACGAGCAATTGGAGAGCTAGATCAGCTTCCCCCAAAAACGCTGAAGGAACTCCAAAAAGGAATGGATCAAACCAAAGACAACAGTCAGATGGATTTGGTTCTTGCCTTAAGCTACAGCTCAAAGTGGGAAATTGTTAAGGCAATTAAGAAGGTTGCCACTGATGTTAAAAGTGGTGAATTGGAGGTGGATCAAATAGATGAGACCTTATTCAGTTCTTACCTTGCAACCCAAGACATTCCAGATCCAGAACTCATGATCAGGACTAGCGGTGAAACGCGTATCAGCAATTTCCTCTTATGGCAATTGGCTTATGCCGAGCTGTATTTCACCCCTACGCTCTGGCCAGATTTCAGAGGAGCAGATTTAATAGAAGCAATCAAGAGTTTTCAAAAACGTGAACGTCGATTTGGTCAAACCAGCGAACAGATTCTGAAGAAGTGATGGGGAAAAGGTTGGTGATGTTGTGGCTGATGCTACTGATGGTGGGCGTGACTTTAGCTCAGGTTAGGCTAAGCAGTTCAAAATTTTCGTATAGCAGTCCTAGAACATTTGAAATTGGTGGAATCACCATAGAAGGAACGGACAATCTCGATGGGAGCGCCATTCGCCTTCTTTCGGGACTATCGGTCGGTGAGAAAATTGAAATCCCAGGTGAACAAACCGCTGCCGCACTCAAGAAACTTTGGAAACAAGACTTGTTCAGTGATGTCCAATTGCTTGCAGATAGGATAGATGGCAACAAGATCTATCTGATCATCAGAATCAAAGAGCGACCACGCCTTTCTAGATTCAGATTCCGAGGTGTCTCAAAAGGTGATGCAGATGATCTTCGTGAAAAGATCAACTTATACAAAGAGAAGATCGTCACGGAAAACCTAATCATCTCGACCAAGGCCAAAGTTTATGATTTCTATGCTGAAAAAGGATTTAGAGCTGCTGACGTCAATGTCATCATGGAAAATGACAGCCTCTTCAGGAATCATGTGATTCTCACGATTCGGGTTGATAAAAAGAAGAAGGTTAAAATCAAGAATATCAACGTCACTGGCAACGAATACTTCAGCAAGTACAGAACTCGTAGATCGCTGAAAGAAACCAAGGAGAAAACATACTTCCATCCTTTCATGGACCTCGACACTTTGTCTGGGACTTTTTTACGAAATCTATTTACGAATAGCGACAAACTACCATATACAGTTTCGCATTACGTTCAAGATCACATGAAGATTAGGCTCTTTAAATCTTCCAAATTCTTGGAGATCAATTTTGATGGAGATAAAGATCTGATCGTTGCGAAGTACAACCAAAAAGGGTTCAGGGATGCTAGAATAATACGAGATAGCGTGTACAAGTCGGGCGAATACACGATCGACATTGATATGGAAGTGTCGGAAGGGCACCGGTACTATTTCAGAAATATAAAGTGGATTGGAAACACGAAGTATTCATCTGAGTTTTTGACCAACCTATTAGGAATTAAACCAGGAGATACATACGATCCAATCAAGCTGGAGACGAGACTGTATATGGACCAAGGAGGTGGGGATATCACCTCGCTTTACATGGACAATGGCTACCTATTCTTTCAGTTAGACCCAGTTGAAATATTAGCAGGAAAAGATTCCATCGATCTAGAGATTCGAATGTATGAGGGCGAGCAAGCTCGAATTAATAAGGTAACCGTTAGCGGAAATACCAAGACCAACGATCACGTCATTCTTCGTGAGCTAAGAACTCGACCAGGACAACTATTCAGTCGAGCAGACATTATTCGCTCTCAGCGAGAGCTATCTGTACTCGGCTTTTTCGACCCAGAGAAGATGAACGTAATTCCTACAACTGATCCTGTAAATGGAACAGTAGACATTGAATACGTAGTGGAAGAGAAACCAAATGATCAGCTTACGCTTCAGGGAGGATACGGCGGTGGAATTCTGGTGGCAACGGTAGGTGTTCAGTTCAACAATTTCTCAACGAGCAATATTCTGAAGCCGAACAAATGGAACGGACCGCTGCCAACCGGCGATGGACAAAAACTCAGTATTCAATTCAACACGAATGGGCGGCAGTATCAAGCTGCTAATGTTTCATTTACTGAGCCTTGGCTGGGCGGGAAAAAGCCAATGAGTTTGACCTTAGGCGGATTCTATAGCTATTTCTCCTTTGGCGGAAACCTTCAGTCATTAAAGAAGTACGCGCCTAGTGCAACAATTACGGAAGAATTTTGGGGTAAAACGAAGGGGCTGTCTGTCTTTAATGTGAACAGGGCCTTTTTTGAAAGAAGGGGTATTTCTGCTCAAATCGGGTCTCGCCTTAAGTGGCCAGATGACTATTTCACGGCCTTCTTTGAAACGAGCTTCCAGCAGTATACTCTCCAGAATTACAATCAATTCTTCTTCGCTACTGGACAGGCATTCAACTTGTTTGGAAAGCTTAAAATTGCCAGAAGCTCCATTGATCAAACTATTTTCCCGACAATGGGATCTGATCTCTCTTTCTCGGTTCAGTTTACTCCGCCCTACTCGCTTTTCAACGACAAGAACTATCAAGAACTTGATCTAGCTGATCGATTTAAATGGCTAGAGTATCACAAGTGGAAATTAACCGGTGCGTACTACAACAAACTGGTCGACAAGTTTGTGCTGTTCACCAAAATAGGCTTTGGGGTTGTCGGTTTGTATGATCGACAAATTGGAATGGTGCCATTCGAACGGTTCTACTTAGGTGGTGATCCGTTTTCAAATAATGTGAATCAATTGGATTCGCGTGAGATTATCTCATTGAGAGGTTATGATGCGAATGGGCTTTCTCCTGAATTTGGTGCAACACTGATCAATAAGTTTACGATGGAGTTGAGATATCCATTCTCCTTGAATCCAAGCGCAACGATTTATGGTCTGGCTTTTGCTGAAGCAGGAAATAGCTGGTCAAGCTTCGATGGGTACAATCCACTGGATGTGTATCGATCAACTGGATTAGGGGTGAGGATTTTTCTACCCATGTTTGGACTTCTGGGAGTGGATTGGGGATATCGACTTGATAACACAAGCGATCGTCCTGATTTCAATCCAAACCTAAACACTCAGCGGTCGAGATTCCACTTTACGCTTGGCTATCAATTTGGAGAACTATAAAATTGAAACCATGAACTTAAAGGTCACAACAACAGCGCTACTCATATTGCTTGGCACCTTTGCCGTACAAGCCCAGCGTTACGCATTTATTGATACCGACTACATTTTAGAACAAATCCCAGCATACCAAGAGGCCGTTGTTGAAATTGACGCAACAGCAGAGAAATGGCAGAAGCAAGTTGAAGCACGATACACGGAGATTGAGCAGATGTATACCGCTTACAAAGCTGAACAAGTACTACTCACACCGGATATGAAACGGAAGAAAGAGCAAGAGATCATTGCGAAGGAGAAGGCTGCCAAGGAATATCAAAGAGAAAAGTTTGGGGTCGAAGGATCTCTCTTCCAATTAAGACAAGAATTAATCAAGCCAATTCAGGATCAAGTATACGAAGCGGTACAGAAAATGGCAGAACAGAAAAGCTACGCGGTCATATTCGACAAGGCAGCATCAAGTTCCGCAATAATCTATAGTAACCCAAAGTATGACCAAAGCGACGAAATCTTACAGCGCCTTGGTTTTTCTAAGACTACAGAATGATTATTCTACTTTATTTGCACTATTAAATTCTAATGAAGATGAAATACATAATGCTAACCCTCGCTTCCGTTGTCATGCTCTCAGCTGCAACGATGGCACAGACCAAATCGAAGTTTGGGCACATTAATTCCCAGGAACTCCTCCAGGCCATGCCGGAGAAGGTTGGAGCTGACAAAGCACTAGAGGAATTTGCGAAAACCCTCGAATCACAGCTCGAAGCAATGGCTGGAGAGCTAGAGTCTAAGATTCAAGACTATAGAGCCAACGAATCGGTTATGTCCGATATCATAAAAGGAACTAAAGCGGAGGAGATTCAAAACTTGGAACAAAGAATACAGGCATTTCAACAAAATGCCCAGCAATCCTTAGGCAAAAAGGAGATGGAGGTATACCAACCCGTTCTCGACAAGGCGAAAGCTGCAATTGAGAAAGTCTCATCTGCCAATGGTTATTCCTACGTCTTTGACTCGAGTTCAGGCATGTTGTTGCATCAACCCGAATCAGAAGATCTGATGTCCCTGGTGAAAAAGGAACTTGGAATCACAGAATAAATTGAAATCCCGACATTGATCGGGATTTTTTTTGTCCTAATGTTGAGTGATCCAAGACCAATAGGAATATTTGATTCAGGAGTTGGAGGAATAACTATCTGGAAAGAGATTACCTCCCTTCTACCCTCTGAGAATACTGTCTATCTCGCAGACTCAGCCAATGCTCCGTATGGTGTAAAGCCACAGGACGAAATCAAGGAGATTAGTCAGAACAACGCCCAAAAGCTTGTAGGTCTTGGAGCAAAAATCATTGTGGTCGCCTGCAATACGGCAACTACCAATGCAATCGATCACTTACGTCAGAACTTTCAAGTGCCGATAATAGGCATTGAGCCAGCCACGAAACCCGCAGCCATTAGTTCAAAAACGGGAGTTATTGGGATTTTGGCAACCAAAGGAACCCTCGCTAGCGAACTGTTCCTCAACACCTCACAGAAGTACAAAGGCTCAACGACAATCATTGAGCGCATCGGTAGTGGTCTAGTACCAATCATTGAATCAGGAGATCTTGAAGCTGCACGCCCACTTCTCGTGGAATACTTGCAACCAATGATCGAACAAGGCGCCGATAACATCGTCTTAGGCTGTTCTCACTATCCTTTTCTCATTCCAATCATCAAGGAGATTGTTCCTGCCGAGGTGAATATTATTGATTCAGGCTATGCCGTAGCTAGGCATACCAAAAACACGTTGGAATCACTGGAAATTGCATCGAATGCTGAACAGGGGCAACATCAATTTCTCACCAACGCTAATGAGACTATTCTCAACGCCTTCCTCAAAAAAGTCCAGGCAGAGTCTTATTCAATCAAAGCGTTTTAACCAGAAGTCTTAAACCATCCACTGTATTTCACATAATTGTGTGCGATCCGCTCGATTTCCGCTTCTCTCAACTCTTTCGAAACTTGTTTAACGAACTTCGCTGGAACTCCGGCGTAAAGTGAACCTGGCTCCAACTTGGTTCCTTCTAAAACCACGGCTCCAGCAGCGATAATCGACCCTGACCCTATGTGGGCATTGTCCATCACAATGGCGCCCATTCCAATCAGCACATTGTCTTCAACGGTACATCCATGCACTATTGCATTGTGTCCAATAGATACGTTGTTCCCTAAGATGGCCTTGGTCTTCTCATACGTACAATGAATAACTGCACCATCTTGAACATTCACTCGGCTTCCCATTCGAATGGAATTCACATCTCCTCGAACTACGGCATTAAACCAGAATGAACATTCATTTCCGCATTGCACATCGCCAACGATAGTGGCGTTGGGAGCAATGAAGCAATCAGTTCCAAAGGATGGTTCTACACCCTCAACAGGAAGTATAATTGGCATTTTTTTGGTTTTGAACGAAAATAGATTCTCCGTGCGTTACTTTGCACAATGATTGAAGCCATGGAAAAGAAACTGCCTTACATGATTTACGCTGAGGTTACACCGAATCCAGCAACTATGAAATTTGTCGCCAATCACTTATTGGTCGATAACTCAGCTGTATTTGAGTACGGATCTGGAGAAGAAGCCGCAGATTCACAATTGGCCCAAAGGCTCTTTAGCTTTCCTTTCGTAACGAACGTATTCATGACTCAAAATTTCATCACACTCACGAAGATGGATGGCATTGAGTGGGACGAAGTCATGCTCGAGCTCCGAGAGCACATCAGTAATTACCTGAATTCAGGAAATGACGTCGTTAGCACAACTGCAGTAAACGAAGCGAAAGAGAGTGCAACAACCGGAATGACGGACCATTCTGATGCTTCGACTCCAGTTGAAGAAAAAATCGTGGAAATTCTTGACGAGTATATCCGGCCAGCCGTTGAAGGTGACGGTGGCGCAATTCATTTTAAATCTTATCAAGGCGGACAACTCAATGTAGTACTCAAAGGCTCTTGCAGCGGATGCCCCTCTAGCAGTGTGACTTTGAAGGCAGGAATACAGTCTCTTTTTGACCGAATGCTCCCTGAAGTTAAAGAAGTAGTTGCGGAAGAATTATAGATAGCATTACCCGTTTCCTTCTAATCCAAAACCCTTTCTACGCTGATTTTTAGCATCTTTCACCCTGCTAACTAACAGTGTGAGATTATTTTTTACCCTCCTTTTCCTAGGATTATTGGTTTTTCAGTCCCGTGCAGGTCATCTTGTTGGGGGTGAGATTTACTATGAATGCCTAGGCGGAAGTGAATATGTAATCACGCTGAAAATCTATCGCGATTGTAACGGTGTTGGGGCTCCATTTGACAATCAAGCGAGCATTGCAGTCTACAGATCCTCCAATAGCACCTTGCTTGATCTTCTCACCATTGATTTCACCGGAAAACGTGACACACTGCCTTTTACACAAAACATTCCGTGCTTGGTGGACACTCCAGACATTTGCATTGAAACCACACTATATACAGACACCTTTACTATTGAAGTTCCACTTGGAGGGGCCGATGTGGTATATCAACGCTGCTGTAGGCCTCCAAACGTCATCAATATTGATAACGTTGCACAAATTGGATCAACCTATCACGCGTTTATTCCGGACAGCACGGTTGCACCTTGCAACAGCTCACCTTACTTCAATGAAGTGGCTCCGACAGTACTCTGCGCCGGAATCTATCTCGAACTGGATTATTCTGTAACGGATAATGACAGTGACAGCATCGTCTATTCATTTTGCCGGCCGTACGGCGGTGGTTCGTGGAATAACCCTCAACCCGTTCCACCCCAAGCTCCCCCATTCAATGGAGTTCCTTGGGCTAGCACCTATTCAAATCAACACCAGATCACTGCTCTTCCTCCATTGGAGATCGATTCATCAACTGGAATAATCACTGGCCGTCCTACCCAGCTTGGCACATACGCCTTTGCTGTATGCGCTGAAGAATGGCGAGATGGAGTGCTTCTTAGCACCAATAAACGCGATTTTCAGCTAACAACGGCCAGTTGCGAGGTTGATGCGGCCGCAGCCATCGACAGTGTGCTAGAAGAGTGCATTGGCTTCGAAATCCAATTCTTCAATCTAAGCACACTCGGAAGTGACTTTTGGTGGGATTTTGGGGACAGCACTACATTTGACGACACGTCGTCCATAATGAATCCGTCATATACTTATACGGACACGGGCATGTATAACATCATGCTTGTTTCCTATGGCGCAGTCTGCACGGACACACATCTTATTGAGTATCGAGTACAACACAAGATTGAGCCATTTTTTGAGCCTCCCGAACCGGACTGTCTAGATCGACATAAGTACTTTATCGAACCTGAAGGTTTCTACCGTAGCACAACCAAGATTCACTGGGATTTTGGAGATACGATTCTCGTATCGAACAGTCCAGAAACAATCGGCCCGATTCGCTTTGACTCGGTTGGATATCACACCATTTCGCTCTCCTATGAGGATCTCGGATGTTGGAAAACCTACGTGGACTCCGTCAAGGTGTGGCCCAATCCGGATGTCGGACTTATTGATCCGCCGGTTACGGAATGTGCGCCACTTCGTACGGAACTGCGATTGGACACCACCTTTGCCTTCAAACCGCATTTCTATTGGTTTCTAGATTCTGCTCCAGTTGCAGCAATCGAGCGCGCAAGGTTTTTATTATGGGATCCTGGAAGTTATTCAATCAATCTGAGAATGATCACCGATTCTCTTTGTAAAGACACAGTGGATAAGAGCTATCCAAACTACATCACTGTGGTGGATACACCAATCTCCAGATTCTCCATGTCAACGCACGTAATGGAAATGTATCATCCAAATTTTGTGGTTTTTGATGAAAGCGAGAACGCAGAAACCGTGCTTTTTAGCGTGGATGACGATTTCTTGACAAGCAATAGGACACATTCGTTTTCTCTACTCGATACTGGCAACTATAAAATAACTCAAATCGCCATTCATGATAATTTGTGTCGTGATTCGACCAATCAATTCATACGAGTTGAACCGCAGTACCTATTCTTTGCCCCGAATTCATTTACTCCAAATGATGATGGAATCAATGATCAATGGTTACCGAGCGTGTTTGTCCATCATGATTATAAATTGGAAATCCTAGATCGCTGGGGAAGATTGGTGTTTCAAACCTTGGACACAACTTATGGCTGGAATGGTCGTAAATGGAATGGAGGCAAACCATGTCCTGGGGGTGCTTATACCTATAAGGCTTTTGTCGTTGACAACCTGGACAAACAATGGTTCTACACGGGGAGCTTGTTTCTGTATCGCTAGGCTAAAGACCTAACAGGACCTCTTGCGGATCCTTTCCACCGAACAGCATCCGGGCAGGATTCTCGAGCATCTCCTTCACTTTGTACAAGAAGCTAACCGACTCTTTGCCATCAATGATTCGGTGGTCATAAGACAAAGCCACATACATAATTGGTCTAATCACAACTTGTCCATCAATGGCCACTGGGCGTTGAACAATGTTGTGCATTCCGAGAATTGCGCTTTGGGGAGGATTGATAATCGGGGTGCTGAGCATCGACCCAAACACACCGCCATTTGTAATCGTGAATGTGCCGCCAGTCATCTCGTCGATGGTAAGCTTGCCATTTCGAGCTTTGATGGCAAGATCTTTTATACCAGCCTCAATTTCATTGAGGGACATCCGCTCTGCATTTCGGAGGACAGGAACCATTAAGCCTTTTGGTGAACTAACAGCTATACCAACATCAGCATAGTCATGAAAGATGACTTCTTGTCCATCTATGTAAGAATTTACTGCTGGGAATGCATTCAACGATTCTGTGACCGCCTTGGTGAAGAATGACATAAACCCAAGCCCAACTCCATACTTCTCCTTAAACGCTTCCTTATGCTTCTTGCGCAAGTCCATAATGGCTGACATGTCCACTTCATTGAACGTAGTCAGCATTGCCGTTTCATTTTTAACCCCCACAAGTCTCGCGGCAATCTTTCGACGCAGAGAAGACATTTTCTCTCTTGATTCAGTTCGAGATCCACCCCATCCGATCATTTCTGATGCGGTTGGGAAACCACCAGCTAAGTATGCCTCGATGTCTCTCTTAAGAATTTTACCTCCATTTCCTGACCCGGCTACATTACCTCCGCTAATGCCATTGTCCTGCATCATGGCTTTTGCAACTGGTGAAGCCTTAACATCCTCTGCGACCGTAGCTTGCTCGACTGCCGGAGCAGTCTTTTCAGCTTTTGGCGCAGCAGCTTCTTCCTTCTTTGGAGATGCCGTTTCAGCCTTCTTTTCAGGCTTCACCGAGGTGTCAATTTTGCAAACCACCTGACCAACATTCACCGTGTCGCCTTCTCCGACCAGAAATTCAATTTTTCCAGCAACTTCTGCATTAAGCTCTAACGTTGCTTTGTCGCTATCAATCTCAGCAATGGGTTGGTCAAGATCAACGACATCGCCATTTTCCACTAGTAATTGAGCGACCTCAACTTCCGTGATTGACTCACCCGGACTGGGCATTTTCATTTCTACAATATCAGCCATGGTGTATGCTAAACTTTTTCAAATGCTGTTTCAATAATCTGTTGCTGCCTCTGCTTAAACCGAGCCATTGATCCGCTCGCAGGGCTTCCACTCTCGTGTCGTCCAATGAACCTAATAGTCCCGTTGGTCCAAGTTCGGTTAAGGTATGACCAAGCACCCATGTTTTCAGGTTCTTCTTGAGCCCAAACCAAGTCCTTCACCTCAGGATAGGACTTGATGAGTTTTGCAATTTGCTTTTGGGGCAAAGGATACAATTGTTCGATTCGGACAATAGCCACATCCTTCGTTTTCCTTTCCTCTCGTCCTTGTAGTAAATCGTAATAAAGTTTTCCTGAGCAGAATACAATTCTCTTTACTCCTTTCTTCGTGAGACCAGAATCATCAATCACTTCCTGGAACTTACCAGAAGCGAGATCATCAATTGTCGAAACGCACTTTGGATGTCTCAGAAGACTTTTTGGTGTGAAGACAATCAAAGGTTTTCTGAAAGGCCATTTAACCTGTCTCCTCAATATGTGGAAGAAGTTTGCTGGCGTCGTGCAATTAGCCACTTGAATATTCTCTTCAGCACATTGCGAAAGAAAGCGCTCCATTCTCGCACTTGAATGTTCAGCTCCCTGTCCCTCATACCCATGAGGCAAGAGCATGACAAGACCATTCATGCAGGCCCACTTATCTTCTGCTGCTGAGATGAACTGATCGACAATAATCTGCGCTCCGTTGAAAAAGTCTCCAAATTGAGCTTCCCAGATCACTAAAGAATAAGGATTGGCCATCGCGTAGCCATACTCAAAACCGAGAACTCCGTATTCAGAAAGCAGTGAATTATAGATTGAGAACTCCCCTTGCATTGGAGAAAGGTGCTGCAGCGGTACATATTCATCTTTGCTGTCTTCCAGCGTGATAACAGCGTGTCGATGTGAGAATGTTCCTCGCTCAACATCTTGGCCGCTCACCCTAACTGGATAGGCTTCTTGGAGTAACGTTCCATAGGCGAGCAATTCTGCTATAGCCCAATCAATCCGATCTTCGGCGACCATCTTCTTGCGATCATCCATAAGGCGAACCATCTTCTTGAAGAAAGGCATGTCTTCTGGCAGCGTGTTGATCTTTCCTGCAATCTCAAGAATTTTGGCTTTGTCAACTCCCGTATCAGGAGAAGCATCAAAATCGTTGGTTTTCGAATGCTCGAGGCCAGCCCAACTTGCCTGTAGGAAGTTGGAAATATGCGCAATCTCAATTTCTTTAGCTTCCATGAGCCGCTCCTGCAAAAACTGGTTGAAGTCCTTTTCAATCTGCTTTGCCTCTTCTGATGTTAGAGCTCCCTCACTGATGAGCTTGTCTACGAAAATGTCTCGAGGATTCTTATGCTTGGCTATCGCCTGGTAAAGTGTTGGCTGAGTAAAGCGTGGCTCATCTCCCTCGTTGTGCCCATACTTTCGATAGCACAGTAGATCGATGAACACGTCCTTATGAAACTTTTGACGATACTCAACCGCAATTTCCATCACGCGCACCACGGCTTCTACATCGTCGCCATTCACGTGAAATATGGGCGAAAGGGTCACCTTACCGACATCGGTACAGTACGTACTTGTTCGTGCATCGAGATAATTAGTGGTAAAGCCAATTTGATTGTTGACTACAATGTGAATCGTCCCTCCGGTTCGATAACCATCAAGTTCAGCCATTTGAACAACTTCATAGACGATGCCTTGACCAGCGATGGATGCATCCCCGTGAATCAGAATCGGAATAATTTTCGACTCATCCTTCAGGTATGTGTCAATCTTGGCTCGGACGATTCCTTCGACAACCGGATCAACCGCTTCCAAGTGCGATGGATTGGGAGCCAAGGTCAATTGCAATTTCTTCCCTGTCTCAGCCAGAAATTCTGAAGAATAGCCCAAGTGATACTTTACGTCACCATCGAATAAATTGTCTTCATATTCTTTTCCTTCAAACTCGCTAAATAAATCCGCGTACGTTTTCTTAAGAACATTGGCAAGAACATTTAGCCTGCCCCTGTGTGCCATTCCGATAACGATCTCTTCCACTCCGAGTTCTGAACCGTAATTGGACACAACATCCAAAGCCGGAATCAAGGCCTCACCACCTTCAAGAGAGAAGCGCTTCTGACCTACAAATTTTTTATGAAGAAAACTCTCAAACCCAACTGCTTCATTGAGTTTGCGAAGAATTTTTAGCTTGTTCTCTTTTGAGATATTGGGTTGATTCGGATCAATTTTCTCTTTCAACCAATTAACCTCTTCCACCTTTCGGATGTACATAAATTCAGATCCGATACTTCCACAGTAAGTGGCTTTGAGGTGTGAAACAATATCCTTGAGGGGAGCAGGTCCAATGCCAATTTCAACGCCCGCATTAAATACGGTATCCAAGTCACTGTCTGCCAGATCGTAATGTTCTAGATCTAGCGTGGGTAAGTACTTTCTCCGTTCCCTAACTGGATTGGTTTTAGTAAATAGGTGTCCACGAGAACGATAGTCGTTGATCAGATTGATTACCCTAAACTCCTTGAGGGTATCTTCTGATACAGCTGCATCGCCATACGTAGTTTGGAAAAAATCGAATCCTTCAAAAAACCTCGCCCATCCGTCTTCTACGGACTCTGGATTCTTTTTGTACTGCTTGTACATGTTTTCGACAGCGTTGACATCACCATTGCCGAGAAATGAAAATTTATCCATCGAAATGCCCCTTGTGTTGGGAACACAAATCTAAAACTTTATGCGGCTTTGCCTTCGTTATCTCAATGCTAATGCATACTTTCATAATGCCTCCTTGTCCAGACTTTTTGGAAACAACGAATCAAAAACATTCTAGCGAGATCTTCCGGCATAAGATTATCAGGATTTAAGAGCTGAGGAATATCAATGCAATAATTTAAACTATCCCGTGATGCTTTCTTACTTTTCGCCAATTCAATGGCCGAAATCATATCTGTTAGAACACGGCTCATGTCTGAGCTGTCTAAATTAGGCTCAACATTGCCAGAAAGTCTGAAATCCTTACGCAGTTGGATGCAAGTCATTTCCTTCCAGTCCTCTTTTTTCATTAGCTCTGCAAAATCCATTGAAACCTTTGAAGGAAATATTCGTTCGATATCCATAACTAAACCAGCATGGCTAAAGTATTAATCACAGGAGGATCAGGAATGATCGGTACCGCTTTAACGAAGCTACTCCTTGATGCTGGTCACCGTGTTTCTCATTTGTCCCGCAACCCTGTCTCAAAGGATGGCTATACAGCCTACAAGTGGGATCTTGATCAAGATTTTATTGATCTGGAAGCCTTTAAAGGTGTTGACACCATTATTCACCTCGCTGGCTCTGAAATAGTAGATCACAAGTGGACTGAAGAATGGAAAAAGGTCATCGTTGATAGCCGTGTAAAAACGGCCAATCTCCTACACAAAACGATGTTGGACAACGACCTGCAAATAGAGCAATTCATCTCTGCATCAGGAATAAGCTATTATGCCATGGATGTTTTTGATGAGCAACTCAATGAAGATTCGCCCGCAGGCAAGACTTTTTTAGCGGATGTCTGTGTGAGCTGGGAGGCCGCTGCTGATCAGTTCGGAGATTGCGCTTCGAAAGTTGTAAAGCTTCGCATAGGGATGGTTCTTGAGAAAGGGCTTGGAGTACTTCGGACGATTGAACCAGTTGTAAAAGGGTTTCTTGGAGCTGGACTTGGAACAGGTAAGCAATCCATGAATTGGATTCACATGAATGATGTCTGCCGCATGTTTGAACACACGGTGAGCGAACGACTAACAGGAGTATATAATGCCGTTGGCCCTGAGTCCGCGGATAATCAAGAGTTCATGCAAACGCTCGCCGATGTGATGAGTAGAGCCATTTTTCTTCCAAATATCCCGGAGACACTTATCAGCTTAATCTTCGGCCAGAAGGCGGTTCTCGTTTTGGAAGGATCTCCTCTTTCTTCTCATAAAATAGAGGAAACAGGATTTCACTTTGACTATCCAACTCTCAATACTGCTCTTATGAGTATCTACTCTGACTAGGTAGTTCTGCCCATGAGAAACTGAACCAGCTCTTTTAGCAACTCCTTCGTCTTTTCGTCCCCCTCCACATTCTCTAGAAGCAACGTGGACTCTTGACTCATTCGATTGATCTCTTCTTCTGCTTTGTCCTTTATCCCAAGTCGTTCATAAGAGTTCAATACCTGTTCAATGCGCTTTTCAGGATCGGAATAGTTCATTGCATCGATTATTTCAGTTCTCTCAGAGTCTGTTGAGCACAATTCCAGTGCCTTCAGATACAACCATGTGCGCTTGCCCTCCTTAATATCACCTCCTATTTGCTTGCCAAATTCGCTTTGCGCACCGAATGCATCCAGGTAGTCATCACGAATCTGGAACACAATTCCCATCGATTCTGCAAATTTCTTGATTGAGATTATTTGGTCGTCGTTGGCGCCTCCAACCACTGCTCCGATGCTAGCAGCCGCACCTAATAAGACAGCCGTTTTTAATCGAATCATTTCCAGGTATTCATCAATCGACACATCTGACCGAGTCGCGAAATCCATATCCAATTGCTGTCCTTCGCACACTTCCATAGCTGCCTTCGAAAAGATGCTCTGAAGCTGAGGAAGCTTGCTCGATTCTGCTTGGAAGAGCTCCTGATAGGCAAGAATCATCATCCCATCTCCGCTCAATAGCGCTACATCTTCATCCCACTTTTTGTGGACAGTTGGAAGGCTTCGGCGTACCTCAGCATCATCCATAATGTCGTCGTGCACTAAAGTGAAATTGTGGAATATTTCGATTGCCAATGCCTGGTGCATAGCCTTTTTTGGGTCTAAGCCCATGAGTTGTGCTCCCAGAAGAGTGAGTATAGGTCGTATTCTCTTTCCACCTAGAGAAAGAGTATACCGGATCGGTTCATAAAGCTTCGTGGGTTCAGCAGGAAAGGACAACTGCGCCAAGCCATTTTCAACCGCTTCTCGTAGCTGGTTCAGATGAGAATTCATCAAGAAATTATATTCATCAAATACTCGCCATATCCACTTTTGACAAGAGGCTTCGCTAAATCTTCCAATTGCTGTTTATCAATGAATTTCATGCGATAGGCTACTTCCTCAATACAACCGATTTTCCAACCTTGTCTTTCCTCGATTACTTGAACGAACTGTCCTGCTTGCATGAGCGAACCAAAAGTTCCTGTATCCAGCCATGCATAGCCCCTGCTCATTACGCGAACCTCTAGTTCATCAAGTTCCAGGTAGCGCTTATTCACATCAGTAATCTCGTATTCGCCTCTCGCACTGGGTTCGAGGTTTTCGGCAATTTCAATTACGCGATTGTCGTAGAAATACAGCCCCGGAACCGCATAATTTGATTTTGGATTGGTAGGTTTTTCTTCCAAAGACATCGCCTTGTTTCGATCATCAAATTCCACGACACCATATCGTTCTGGGTCGTTAACGTGATAGGCAAATACGATTCCCCCAGTTGGGTTTGCTGCAGATTGAACAAGTCCCTGCAAGTTGTGTCCAAAGAAGATATTATCTCCGAGGATTAAGCAGACAGAATCATTTCCAATAAATTCTTTTCCAAGAACAAATGCTTGAGCGAGCCCATTGGGCACTTCCTGAACTTTGTAGCTGAATTTGCATCCTAGACGCGATCCATCGCCCAGTAACTTTTCAAAATTTGGAGTATCGTCTGGAGTTGAAATAATCAGGATTTCTTTAATCCCAGCCATCATGAGCACCGAAAGCGGATAATAAATCATCGGCTTGTCATAGACAGGCAGTAACTGCTTACTCATCGCGAGCGTTAGTGGATGGAGTCGCGTACCGGAGCCTCCGGCTAAAATTATTCCTTTCATGGCTGTGGTTCTTCTTCTGATTGCACATTAAAATCTAAATCGTCCAACTCTAGATCCTCTTCTTCATCCAACAACGTAAAATAAGGCTCCTGGAACCATCTGGTGAGCATTGCTTTCTCCATGGACATTAAGAAAGACGGCAAGAGTATCAGGTTTGCAAACATGGCTACAAGCAAGGTCAACGAAACCAATACCCCTAGTGCTTGTGTGCCCCCAAAATCTGAAGTGGCGAAGACACTGAAACCGAAGAATAAGATGATGCTAGTATAGACCATGCTCACCCCAGTTTCTTTTAAAGCAAGTCGAACAGATTCACCAATATCATTGTGCGTGAGTCTTAATTCTTGCCTGTATTTGGCCAAGTAATGAATGGTATCATCAACTGAAATACCGAATGCAATACTGAACACCAAGAGCGTCGATGGTTTTATGGCGATGCCAAAGTATCCCATCACAGCAGCGGTGAAAAGAAGTGGAATTAAGTTCGTGATCACCGATACGATGATCATTCTTAAAGAACTGAATACCGCCGCCATTAGTGCGGCAACAATCACAATCGCAATGGAAAGACTGATGAATAAATTTCGAACCAAGTAATTGGTGCCCTCAAGAAAGGTTATACTAGGTCCCGTGATTGTTACCCCGATGTAAGCTTCGTCTAAGGATTTCTCTAAGAGCGCCACATGTTCTGCATTCTCGAAGAATGGAATCGAATCGAGACTGGTCACTGCACTGGAATCTCCCTCAAGTAAAACTCTTCTAAACGATTTTTTCGCTTTGCTGTTTCGCTTGAGCAAATACCTCGACAGAGAATCGACCTCTGCTTCAGCAGCGCTCGTCTTTACGACCCCCAAAATTGAATCTTGTTTTACTCTTTTTGGATTGAAAATGGCATCCACTCTAGGCTTATAGACTTCAAGGAGGCTGTCCATTTCTTGGGTTTGGATGTCCGCAACTTGAAGGCTTATACGAGCATACTGCTCCGTTGAATCCAAATAGCTATTGAGCAATCCTTGATCTGCGTCCGCATTGTCGATGTAGTCCTTGAAAAAAGCCTTTTCACGGCTTGTAATGAGGTCGTATCGATCAGGGTTTCCATTGTAAAATGCCTGCCGGATGAATTTTAAGGCGTCCACGATTGATATCGCTTTCGAAAAATTAGGATCCTCTCCAAACAGGTCTTGTGTTTCATCTATCGCTTTGAGAATAGACGTCTTGCTAATTTGCTTGGGTTTCTTCGAGTCTATTTCAATTTCGAAAGGCACGACCCCGCCAAAGTTCTTTTCAAACCAGAATAAATCCTCGACCGTTTTGTGATTACTCGGAAGGTCATCCACGATGTTTCCGGTTGTCTCAATCCTAAAAAGCCCCATGAACGATGTGATGACTACAAGAGAAGTGACTATATAGACTGGCGTCCGATGAAAGGAAACGACATGAATGAACCAATTGACAAGGTTGCGAACCCAATTCTTCTCTAAGTGCTCGGTTCTTTTTCCGGTTTGAACGGGAAGGTAGCTGTACGTTATGGTGATTACCAATATGGACAGGAAGAAGAGGAACATAATGGAGATGAAAGCCACAATTCCGAATTCAACCAAAATGATGCTTTCGGTGAAGATGAAGGTCAAAAACCCAGTAGCTGTCGTGACATTTGTCATGAAAGTTGCGCTTCCAATTCTCGAGACAACGCGGACTAAAGCTTTGGCTTTGTTGCCATGAATGTTTAGTTCTGAGTGTAGTTTATTGATGAGGTATATGCAATTCGGAATACCAATCACAATTACCAGTGGCGAGATCAAACTCGTGAGAATGGTAATCTCATAACCCAAAGTGTACAGCGTTCCGAGACCCCAAATCACTCCAAGTCCAACAACCGTTATTGATATAAGAACGGGCTTAAATGATTTAAAAAACAGAAGGAGGACGACAATAGTTATGATGATGGTAAGCACAAGGAGAAGCTTGAGTTCTTTCTTGATCAGTGAACTGATGTTATCCCGTATGTAAGGCATACCGGAGTAGTACAGCTGAACATCATTGGATGATTCAAAGTCTTCGACTACCGAGATAATGGATTCCATGAACTCCGAACGGTCTTCACTGTTGAACCGATCATTGTTCATCGAGATCGCCATCAGGCTGAAGTTTGTTTCGGGGTCGTAAAGGAGTCCTTTGTAGAACGGCAGATTTTCGTAGTCCTGCCTCAATTGTTCTAGTTCCTCTTCGTCTTCGACTGGTCCATTCACCACTGGACTAATCACGAATTTTTTATTGGTGGTGTCTTTGATGATTTCGAAAGCACTTCCAACAGAGAGTATCGTGTCAACGCCTTCTATCTCACTCAGCCTTCTTCCAAGACGGTACCATTCATTAAAAAGATCTACATCGTGAAAAAGGTCCTTTTCGATTCCGATGGCAAAAGCGCTTGACTCTTCTGCAAAGCGCGATTGAAAATCGTTCCATGCCAGTAACGACTCGGATTCATCCGGAAGCATTTTAGGAAGTACATACGATAATCTAACCCCAGTTGCCTGGTACGCCATAACTCCTGTAAAAACAGCAAGAAAGGCAATAATTAGGAGCCTATATCGTATGATTAATCGGGCGAGCTGAGCCCACATTTCACGCCAGTTTCGGGGTGTCCAAAAGTAAGAGAATAGCCAGCAACGGCAATGCGAATGAACGTTATTTTTGGACCGAACAGATGCTACAGGATCAACTGAACTTCTTAGGTAAGATGAGCGTTTCCAAGTTTGCTAACATGGGAGTGACACTTGCGAGCTATTATTGGAGTAGATGGACGGGAAATCCTGATCACTGGGGCAAACCAATCAGCCTGTCTATTGAACCTACCACAGCTTGTAACCTACGATGTCCGGAATGCCTGAGTGGCTTGCGAAGCTTCACACGCCCCACAGGGAAGTTGAGCGAAGAATTGCTAGCTAAAGTATTAAGGGACGTCAAGGCCCACTGCACGTATATTAATTTTTATTTCCAAGGCGAACCATACCTGCACCCTGATTTCTTAGGCTTGATAAAACAGTGCAAGGAGAACGGAATATATTCTGCCACCAGCACGAATGCGCATTTTCTTGATGATCAAAGGGCCAAGCAAACGGTGGAGTCTGGTCTGGATCGATTGATAATATCGATTGATGGCACTGAACAAGAAACGTACGAGAACTACCGGAAAGAAGGCAAGCTTGAAAAGGTGTTAGAGGGAACAAAGAATATTCTTAAGTGGAAAAAGGAACTGAACTCAAGGACTCCACATGTCATTTTCCAATTCCTTGCGGTTCGGCCAAATGAACATCAGATCGACGAGGTTAAGGCTCTAGGAAAACAAATTGGGGTCGATGAAGTGCGGATTAAGACAGCTCAGATTTATGACTTTGAAGACGGCAACGATCTCATTCCCACCATCGACAAATACTCTAGATACAAACAAGGCAACGACGGAAAATGGAGCATCAAGAACCCCTTAGATGATCACTGTTGGCGGATGTGGTCTGGAGCAGTAATTACCTGGGATGGCAAGTTGGTGCCGTGTTGCTTTGACAAAGACGCACAACACACGATGGGTGATCTCAACTCAGAGAATTTCAATTCGATTTGGCAATCGGAATCGTACAGAGCTTTCCGCGCCAGTATTCTAAGATCGAGAAGTGAAATTGAAATGTGTAAAAACTGTTCAGAAGGAACAACGGTTTGGAATTAGACCGTCATAATATCCCGCTCCTTCAGACCTAACAACTCATCTACGCGATTGCTGAATTTGTCAGTAAGCTTTTGAACCTCGTCTTCCGCGCTTTTTGCTAAATCGTCCGAAATGGTTTCCTTTTGAAGGCTCTTGATCTCGTCATTGGCGTCCTTGCGCGCCCCTCTAATAGAAACTTTTGCGTGTTCCCCCTCTGCCTTGGTTTGTCTTACCAACTCACGGCGTCGCTCTTCAGTCAAAGCTGGTACATTAATCATGACTAATTCTCCATTGTTCTGGGGATTCAGCCCTATGTTGGCCATCTGGATCGCTTTTTCAATCGGCTCAAGCATTGCCTTCTCCCAAGGTTGAATCGAAAGTGTTCGAGCATCTGGAGTATTGATATTACTCACCTGCGATAGAGGTGTTTGAGATCCGTAGTAATCAACGTAAATCCCCTCTAACATTGTTGCTGAAGCCCTGCCAGCGCGGATTTTCGCTATCTCTTTAATAAGATGATCTATCGCTGACTCCATCGAGTCTTTGGCGATATCCGTAACCATTTGAACTTCTTCCATAACTAAGAATAGGCCGTGAAAATAAAAAATGCGGCGGAATGGCTACACTTCAACTAAAGTCCCGACCATTTCACCCTCAATTACACGCTGAAGGTTTCCAGGTTTGTTCATGTCAAAGACAATAATGGGAACATTGTTTTCTTGGCAAAGTGTAAAAGCTGTCATATCCATGACATTGAGGTTTTTAGAAATCGCCTCATTGAACGACAGCTTTTCAAACTTCGTAGCACTCGCGTCTTTTTCTGGATCTGCCGTATAAATACCGTCCACACGCGTACCTTTTAGAATCACGTCTGCTTCAATTTCGATTGCTCTGAGCGAGGCTGCTGTGTCAGTAGTGAAGTATGGGTTTCCCGTTCCGGCACCGAATATTACAATCCTCCCTTTTTCTAAATGTCTAACCGCGCGTCGTCGGATAAACGGCTCGGCGATTTGTTCCATTTTAATGGCGGTCTGAAGTCTGGTTTTTAATCCAATTGATTCCATGGCAGACTGAAGCGACAGACTGTTGATCACTGTTGCAAGCATGCCCATGTGATCTCCTTGAACGCGATCAAAGCCCGAATTTGCAGCTTGCATTCCTCGATAGATATTTCCTCCACCAATTACAACAGCGATCTCAACTCCATGGTCAGCAATAGCCTCAATTTCATGGGCGTATTGCATAAGGCGAGCGTGCTCAATGCCATATTCTTGGCCACCCATGAGCGCCTCTCCGCTAAGCTTTAATAAGATTCTCTTGTATTTCGGATTCACCATACGACAAAAATGGACAAAAAAAGAGCGGTGATTTCTCACCGCTCGATATTTTCAATTCAACAATTAGTTGGAAAGTGAATGACGTTTGAACTCCGTCACGGTCAGCTCGCCATCAATACTTTTCAGGTATTGATCAACTGATTGTTTGTTTTCTTTAATAAACGCTTGACTCAACAGTGTGTTCTCCTTAAAGAACTTGTTGAGCTTACCCATGGCAATTTTCTCAAGCATTTCTTCAGGTTTTCCTTGCTGACGCGCTAAATCTTTTCCAATTTCAATCTCCTTCTCGATCACTGTTTGATCAACACCATCCTTATCGATAGCAACTGGATTCATAGCGGCGATTTGCATGGCGACATCTTTACCCGCAGTACTTACCACTTCACCATCCTTATTCAATCCAACAAGCGAAGCTGTTTGATTTCCTGGATGATTGTACGCGACAACGGTTTCTGCAGATACTGCATCCAACGCTTTGATTTCAATCTTCTCTCCGATCTTTCCGATCATCTCTGTGACCTTATCACTCACTGTCAAGCCATTGCCGTCGAATGACTGAGCACTCAATTCGTCAACTGACTTACATCCATTAGCGATTGCTATATCAGCAAGTTTTTCAGCAACTTCTGCGAAGTCATTGTTCTTAGCAACGAAGTCTGTTTCACAGCTTAGGATAGCAATAACGCCATTCTTTCCTGAGTTATCCGCCTTAGCCACAACTAGTCCTTCAGACGCTTCACGATCACCTCGTTTAGCAGCAACTTTTTGACCCTTCTTTCTAAGAATCTCAATTGCTTTTTCAAAATCACCTTCGGCCTCAACCAAAGCCTTTTTGCAGTCCATCATACCACTACCAGTCATCTGACGGAGCTTGTTTACTTCGGCTGCAGTAATCTTAGTCATCGTAATAAAATGTTTATTCGTTTGTAGTCTTTTCTACCACCTTCTCAGCTGGAGCATCGGCTGGAGTTTCTGCTGGTGTCTCAGCAGCTGCAGCGGCTTCTGCCTTCTCAGCCTGTTCAGCTGCAGCGGCTTGTTCGGCTTGTTCAGCCTTATCCTTGGCGTCTTTTGCCTTATCGCGATCGTCCTTTCTCTCAGCCAACCCTTCCTTAATGGCGTCAGTCATGATAGAGACAACACAGTCAATTGATTGTGAAGCGTCATCGTTACCTGGAATTGGAAAGTCAACTAATCTTGGATCCGAGTTGGTATCCACGATAGCGAACGTTGGAATGTTCAGCTTTCTTGCTTCTTTAACCGCAATGTGCTCTTTGTTGATGTCGACAATAAATAGAGCCGCTGGAAGACGAGTCAAATCAGCGATGCTACCAAGGTCCTTTTCAAGTTTTGCTCTTTGACGATTTACTTGAAGTCGCTCACGCTTTGACATGGTTTCAAAGGTTCCGTCAGTCTTCATTTTATCAATGGAAGACATTTTTCTAATTGCCTTTCTAATCGTCACGAAGTTTGTGAGCATTCCACCTGGCCACCGCTCAGTGACAAATGGCATATTCACTTCTTTTACCCTCGCCTCAAGAATGTCCTTTGCTTGCTTTTTAGTAGCAACAAACAATATTTTCTTTCCAGACTTAGCAATCTGCTTTAATGCTGCAGCAGCCTCCTCAGCCTTTGCTGCAGTTTTGTGAAGATCGATTACGTGAATCCCGTTGCGCTCCATGAAGATGTATGGAGACATGTTTGGATTCCACTTTCTTTTCAAATGCCCGAAATGCACTCCCGCATCAAGCAACTCTTTGTAACTGGTTTTAGCCATGTGTTTACGTTCTTAATTAAAACAACCTTCGGGTAGTTCGTTTGAAGTCCTGACGATTTAGATTCTAAACAATTTAAATAGTAATGAATTATCGCTTGCTGAACTGGAATCGCTTCCTTGCTTTCTTCTGACCAGGCTTCTTACGCTCAACCATTCTTGGGTCACGCGTCATAAAACCTTCTGTTCGAAGAATTGCTTTGTGATCAGCATTAATCTCAACTAGAGCTCGAGAGATCCCTAAACGGATTGCCTCTGCCTGCCCTGTGATTCCACCTCCACCAACGTTTACTATAACATCGTACTGACCGGCAGTCTCTGTAGCAGCAAAAGGCTGATTGACCTTCGTATGAAGGATAGGTGTATTAAAATATTCTGTGAAGTCGCGGTCGTTTACAGTGATTTTACCTTTTCCTTTCTTGAGGTAAACTCTTGCAACGCTAGATTTTCTACGACCGATTGTATTGATGACGTCCATATTACTTGACTGCGTTAATGTCTAATGTCTTTGGTTGTTGAGCCTCATGTGGATGTTCAGATCCCGTATAAACGAAAAGATTCTTGAACATTTGACGACCCAATTTATTCTTAGGAAGCATCCCCTTAACGGCGTACTCTACTAAGTCTCGTGGTTTAACTTTCAAAGTCTCCTCAGGAGTACGAAAGCGCTGTCCACTAGGAAATCCAGTGTGCCAGATTCTTTCTCTGTCCGTTAGCTTGTTACCGCTCAAGCTCACGGCTTCAGCATTGATTACGATCACGTTGTCTCCACAATCTACATGCGGTGTGAAATTGGGCTTATGCTTTCCTCGTAGAAGGTATGCTACATTGGAAGCCATCCTCCCAAGAACTTGATCCTTCGCATCAACAACAACCCACTCCTTATTGGCAGTAGCACTGTTAGCTGATATCGTCTTATAACTCAAATGACTCACTGTTCCTATTATTTGTATCCCTAAAAAAGGGGCGCAAAGATAGAACTATTTTTAACTGAATCAAACAGTTACAACAAGAAAATACAGACAGTTGTATGAACTAGATAACCCCTAGTTGCTTTCCTACTTTCGTAAATGCAGAAATTGCAGTATCCAAATGCGCCTGAGAGTGAGCGGCAGAAAGCTGTACACGAATTCTAGCTTGCTCTTTTGGAACTACCGGAAAGAAGAATCCTATTACATAAATTCCTTCTTTTAAAAGTTCGTCAGCAAATCGCTGACTCAGGGCAGCATCATAGAGCATAATTGGTACGATGGCCGAATCTCCATCCTTAATGTCAAATCCGGCTGTTCGAATTCCTTCTTTGAAGTACTTGATGTTCAACTCAAGCTTATCTCGCAACTCTGTCGTCTCATTGAGCAAATCAAATACAGCAATCGATGCCCCAACGATACTTGGCGCTAATGAATTGCTGAATAAATAGGGTCTCGAACGCTGACGTAACAATTCCACGATTTCCTTCCGGCCAGTGGTAAACCCTCCCATTGCACCTCCAAGGGCTTTCCCTAAAGTTCCAGTAATGATGTCTACTCTGCCAATGACATTCTTTAATTCAACCGTTCCTCTTCCAGTCGCCCCAATAAAGCCAGTCGCGTGACATTCATCTACCATGACAAGCGCATCGTATTGATCAGCGAGGTCGCAGATTTTGTCCAACTGGGCCACGTAGCCATCCATTGAGAACACGCCATCTGTTACTATAATCTTTGTTTTTGCACCAGACGCCGCCTTCAGCTGCTCTTCGAGATCAGCCATGTCATTGTTCTTGTATCGGAATCGTTGTGCCTTGCACAAGCGAACCCCATCAATTATAGAAGCATGATTCAGAGAGTCTGAGATAATTGCGTCCTTAGGACCGAGTAGCGGCTCAAAAACACCACCGTTTGCGTCAAAGGCAGCGGCGTATAATATGGTGTCCTCAGTTCCTAAGAATTCCGCAATCTTCGCCTCAAGTTCTTTGTGGATATCCTGAGTTCCACAAATAAACCTGACTGATGACATTCCAAATCCATGCGAATCCAAAGCTTCCTTAGCGGCATCTACAACCCTAGGGTGTGATGAAAGGCCTAAGTAGTTATTGGAGCAAAAATTCAACACGCTCTCTCCGGTGCTGATGGTTATTTCGGCATCTTGAACCGATATGATTATTCTCTCCTTTTTGAACAAACCCGCTTCTTCAATAGAGGCAAGTTCGGCTGTCAAATCATCTTTTAGCTTTCCGTACATAATCTTCGAATTAGAACAAAAATGAAAAACCCCGTCATCCTGAGCAAGTCGAAGGGCGGGGTTTATTCTGTAGAAAGAGTTTTCTTAAACGTGTCCCTGAGCGATCATCGCATTCGCCACTTTAATGAAGCCGGCAATGTTCGCACCTTTCACATAGTCGACGAAATCACCCTCACGTCCGTACCGTTCACATGCTTCGTGAATACTGATCATGATGTCGTGAAGTTTCTGATCTACTTCTTCTCTCGTCCAGCTTAATCGCAATGAATTCTGTGACATTTCCAATCCCGATGTTGCTACCCCTCCAGCATTCGATGCTTTACCTGGTGCAAATAGAATCTTGGCAGACTGAAATTTTCCGACGGCTTCAGGAGTGCATGGCATATTCGCTCCTTCTGAAACGCATATACAGCCATTATCTAATAGCGACTGAGCATCAGCTACTTGAAGCTCGTTTTGGGTGGCACACGGAAGAGCTATATCACACTTAACTCCCCAGGGCTTTTCCCCTTCGAAAAATTGAGTTGCTTCAAAATGATCTGCAATTTCTTTGACCCTTCCCCTCCGGACGTTCTTGAGATCTTTAATAAAATCAAGATGCTCTGAGTGGAAGCCGGATTCACAATAGACATATCCGCTGGAATCAGAAACGGTCACAACTTTGGCACCGAAGTGAATGGCCTTTTCGAGCGCGTATTGCGCCACATTTCCTGACCCAGAAATAACTACGGTCTTTCCTTCAAAATTGTCGTCTTTGGTACTCAGCATCTCTTGAGCGAAATACACATTTCCATATCCCGTGGCTTCTGGGCGAACAAGGCTACCACCAAACTCAATCCCTTTTCCGGTTAACACACCGGTAAATTCATTTCGCAATCGTTTGTATTGGCCAAACAAAAATCCAATTTCTCTTCCACCAACTCCTATATCTCCAGCCGGGACATCCGTATCTGGTCCGATGTGACGCGACAGCTCCGTCATAAAGCTCTGACAAAACCGCATCACTTCATTGTCGGACTTTCCCTTTGGGTTGAAATCAGCTCCCCCTTTACCACCGCCCATTGGCAATGTGGTTAAGGAATTCTTGAATACCTGCTCGAAAGCAAGAAACTTAAGAATGCTCAAGTTCACGGATGGATGAAATCTCAATCCGCCTTTGTATGGACCAATGGCCGAATTCATCTCAATCCGGAATCCTCGGTTTACCTGATAGTCTCCTTGATCGTCCACCCACGGGACACGAAACATCAGAACTCTTTCTGGTTCTACTATTCTATCGAGGATTCTCGCATCCTCATACTTTCTATTGTCAGCAATAAAAGGGATTACTGCTTCAGCTACTTCTTCAACGGCTTGAAGAAACTCCGGCTCGTTTGGATTTCGGCTTTTAACCTTCTCCATGAAGCCATCTATTTCAGCTTGATACTGGCTCATTATGAACTATTTGGTCGAGTTTAAAAAGATGTACAAAAGTAGAATTATTTCTACCTGATAATGAAGTGAAAAACATGTCATTTTGATGGATACTTCTTCCGATAGACCTCGATCTCCTCATTCCATATCCTCTGCGATATGGAAACATCATCCTTAAAGCAAAAGTCGCCTCCCCACCGATGTTTGACTCGCTTATATACTATTGTATCAATCCCATCCTTGACGACAATCCGCCAGACGTGATGATCCGGATAGTCAAATTCCGATTCGGTCATTCCCTGAGGTAAATCCGCAAAATCATCCTTCACTTTTACCTTCTCAACGGGCTGCTTTTTCACAACTGGCTTGGCTGCTTCCTCTTTGGGTGGTTCAACTACCAATGCCTCCTCTGCAATTTTCACCAACTCTTCAGTAGGGTCGGGTTCTGGCTGCTCTTGTTGAGCTTTAACGGCTTCAACCAATGGTTCATCAACTTCTTCCTCTGCTTCTTTTGGAACTGGGAGGGGAGCAGGAACGGCCCTTTTCTCAATACTCGTTTCAAGCTGTAAGTCAACATCCAGTGCAACCTCTTCCACTTTCGGCAGAACGAATATTGAATCAACCTTTCTAGCGATGTTTCGGGCCATGAGAATATCGAGATCGTTCACCTTTGAGATGAGCCATTGCTCTTTTTCAGCATTGTATTGAATGGCCTCCTCATAAGTCATCCTCGCCTTGACATAGTCTTTGTTTTTAAACGCCTGATCAGCGGCAATAATGAGTTCATCATATTTCTCCTCAGCAACGATCATTGCCTCAAATTCAGCCTTCTTCTTCTGGTCTCGCTTACTCAGTTCTTTTTGGGCATTCAAGCTTGATCCACCCGCAATAACTACCACAAGAATCCAAACCAACTCCTTCATTTCAAACTTGATTTTAGTATCAACTTTAATTCATTCAACATCATGGCCGTTGCTCCCCAAACTTTGTGCCCTTCCACAAAAAAGTAAGGCGTTTTAATCTTCAACCCTTCAGTCATTTGAATAGAACCATTTTGAACAGTGCTATCTTCTAAAAGTTGCTTGATCGGAAATTTCACAAGCGATTTAACTTCTCTGGAATCCAAAATAAGTTTTGGCAAGGCCTCGAGATGAAACAAATATGGTTGAACAAGAAAACGACTAGGCGGAATGTACACCTTCGAAAGCTTCCGAATTAAGGTTGGCTCATCAGAAGGTATTCCAACTTCTTCCTGCATTTCTCGTCTCGCCGTACTTTCCAGATCGTTGTCAATGTCTTCTTTTTTTCCACCAGGGAAACCAATCTGAGCGCTATGAACACCCTCGTATGATTGTCGTTCTATGAGTAGAATGTTCGCATCAGTTTCTTCACGGTACACAATTGCGGCAACGCCACTGAGCTTCGGGTTGTTATCCTTTTTCATCGCCTCTATGCGTTGTCGAGCGAACTCAGGTAGAATGACATCATGAGCTTGTGTGCCAAAAGAATCAGACTGTGCAATCAGATCAATCCTGGCGATGAAATCATCAAACTTCATGAATGCCGTGATATTTCAAAAGACCAGCCATCGGTGATTTCAGAATACGCCCTGGCAAAAGCCCTTTTTCTTTCAAGATTTCCTTGAGGGTGCCATTATATACAGAAGCTATTGATCCTGTAAAATGAATTTGTAAATCTGGTCGATCATACTTGACCAATATCCGATCAACAAATTCAGCTAAACTGCTTTGAAGAATTGATTTGATCAGGTCATCTTCGAGGTGCTCTGAACAAAAGCGAGTTAAGCTAGCCAAGAACTTGTTCGGCAGTGGCTGATTATAAATTTTATCTAAAAATTCCGTGAGATCGATCTCTAGAAAAGCATCAAAGGCCTTTGCTAAAGGATCAGCCATTTCATTGTAATACCTCGCTCGGATCAATTCCTTTCCGATGAAGCTGCCAGCCCCTTCGTCACCAATTATCCAACCCAATGGCGGCATCGATTTCAGGATTCTCTCTCCATCGTAATGACATGAACTTGAGCCTGTCCCCAAAATACCTACGATTCCCTCTTCGTTTTGACAAAGAGCTCGAGCCGCCGCAAGAAGATCATGGTGAACATGAATCTGACAGTTTTTTAATTCCCGCTCTAGTGCCTTGAAAACCTTTTCAACCTTGGCATCAGTGGAACAACCAGCCCCATAAAAATGGAGCTCTTTCAGATCCGAAGAATCAACGTCTGCAACTGCAAGTCTCAACGTATCGCTAATTACAGAAGACTCCACGATGTATGGATTAAGTCCAATAGTAGAAGATTTAGTCATGGATCCGTTGTCATGGATGAAGACCCATTCTGTTTTGGTTGAACCGCTATCTGCTACACAAATCACGTTGCGAAATTAAATCGGTACGCACATCTCAAGAAATCAAACCGTTTGAGTTATGAACCATAAAAAAACCCCGTTCTGAAATAAATCGGAACGGGGCTGTAATTTTTAATCACTTCAATTAGTCTCGAAGTAAAGTCAGATCACCACGCCATTCAACTGGCTCAGCACCCAAAGTCTTTTCTCGTCCCTTGACTACATAGTAATAGGTTCCTTCCGGCTCTTTGGCCCCATCCCAGAACTCTGTGATGTCATCCGTTCCAAACACTTTCGTACCCCAACGGTTGTAGATCACAATCTGAAAGTCATTGATGCCTTCGATTTCCCAAGTGAACAGGTCATTCTCATTATCTGCGTTTGGTGTAAACACATTTGGAATGAAGAACGCCGTCTGACGATCCGCTCGGATCATGATAATGTGTGAGTCAACACACTGTCCATTATCTGCCACCAATGTTACTAGGTAATCCCCGATGTCTTCGAACGTAAACTCTTGCGTTTTTGGATCATCTACTTGTCTTTCTTCATATGGACCAAATGTCCATGTGTAGTATATCTGCATTCCATCTGGACCGCTCAAGTTCTCGAACTGTACATTGAATGGAACATTGCCAACGATTGAGTCTGGCTCGAACAATGCTTGTGGTGATGGCTTCACTTCTACATAGAGGCGTGTCCAGCCACTCTCACATCCATACTCACTCATTTGAGTACCGTAAAGGCGTGTTGGCATGTCAACCAGCTCTCCATATGTGAATGGATTTCCTGCTCCTAACAAGTTCATGTCTGCCGTCGTTGGGAAGTCCTCCGTAACCAGCGAGTCTGCTCCATCCCATGAGTACCATAGGAAGGTATTGCTCAACAATCCATCTGCTCTAACTCGAAGGTTAGTGCCTTGACAGTATGGTCCGCCGCCGTATAGCTTCGGTTGAACTGGTGTTCGTGCAATGCGCACTTCAACAACATTCTTATTGTAACACGTGCTCACTGTATCATAAAGCTCGTAGCTAATCGTATACAGTCCTTCGCCCAATCTTCCTGGTACAAAGTAGCCATCGTGCAACTCGTTCATAGTTCCACCCCAAATTCCGTTTGGTGTGGCTGCCTTTAATAGAACGCTGTCTTCAATATTATCACAGTAAACACTGTCTGCTCCGAAGATCGATGCATCTGGCAAAGCATGGATAAGAAGCTCATCGGTGGTCTGAGTTCCACATTCACCTTTGATCTCATAAGTAATGTCATACTTACCTGGCTTCAAGTCATCGGTCGTAAAGTAATATTCTCCTGATCCTATTGGATCCTCATAAACTTCCTTTCCTGTCCACTCTCCGAATGGATCTCCTTCAAAATCATTCAAGTAAATCGTTACCTCTTCTCCAACACAAATCTTTGGCAGACTGTCGATCGCTGAGTTATACTCTTCGATGATTCGGATCATAGCCGAGTCTGTAAAGACGCAACCACTATCATCCACTGTGTGATGAATCAGTACCGTATCCGGTGCTGTAAACAAACTCGGATTGATCACGCCAGTGGCAGGATCAACGTTCAAGCCGCTCCAAGTTCCTCCGGCAGAATATCCAACCAAGGTGTCGGCAGTGCTTAGAGCACATAATGGTCCTTCTGTCAGCACCCGTGCATCTGGCAATCCTTTCACCCGAACTGGTATTTCGTGCGTGTTCGCACACACCCCTTCTAGGATATAACTTATCGTAATCACCGAGTCATTTCCAAAGCCCGGATCCAATATATCAGGAGCAAAAACTCCATCAATCGTGTTCACTATTCCCGGACCGATATACGTTCCACCCGGCGTCTGCGCAATCATCGTATCCAATGGATCGCTCGCACAGTAAACCAGTGTATCAACGGTTCCTCCATTCGCTGGAGTAATCGAGACTGGGAATTGGTCAAAAACAGTAATGGTAATCGTGTCGGTGTTGCCGCATGTCGCACTCAAGTTACTCGTAACAACATAGGTTGTAGTCTGACTTGGATGGATCCAAGGATTAGGACATTCAACACATCCAAAGTTTTGGTTGACACCACCTGTAATAATTGGGTCTCCTTGGAGTGTGCTCCAATAGAAAGTATCTCCGCCATTGGCGTTCAACGAGATCGTATCCAATGAACAGATCGCCGTATCCGGACCTAGGAACGTAGATGGAACAATGCGAATCTTGTAGTTGTAAATATTGAATCCTGTAATCGGACAATTGTCATCTTCAACGGTAATGTTGAACGGAACCAACGAAAGCTGTGTGGGAACTGAAACCCAACTGATATGAACTGTATCTGGGTTCGTTCCAGAAGTCGTCCACTGAGCACCTGGTAAAATCTGATCGATGTTACAGCTAATTGTCAGACTGTCTGTGGACAAATTTCCAACTGAGTCGTAGTCATAAATCAGGATGTCAAATTCAAAGTCCTGACCGAAGCATACTTCAACGGTATTCGAATCAATGAGAGCACCCGATCCTTGGAAATTTTGAATGCCCAGAGGGTCAACCGGTGGGTTATTATCACAACTATCGAGCACAATGAATTGGGCATCTCGATGCACAGAACCTATGTAATCTCCGGTCGCATAGTCATATTCATCCACCCTGACGGCAACAGCAAAGTTTGCAAAATTGTACCCGGGCGGAATGTCCGCCAAGAATTGGACTTGACCAGTAATACTATCAATCGTAATACCTGGAATTGGCTCAGTACCATTTGTTGGCGCATAGTAAGCAGTGTTGTAAGTCACATACGTTGGACCTGAAGTAGTATTAAATGAAGCCCATGCAGTATCAAGCTCCCAATGAAGGCTATCACCATCCAGTTCGATTGCACCCCAATTGTAGGTCACTTGTTGTCCTTCACAGAAGAAAGGAATTGGCTTCACGGTGGTGAAATTAACCGCGCTATTTGTTGGGAATTCGTTCTGACGCCATTTCGCAAAAGCAACAAGCCCAGGCTGGCTGGTATAGTTGGTACCACTGTTACGACAGCAAATGGTCGTATAAATTAGCCATTCATCACACGTCGACTGTGCGAAGGTCGAAATGTCAACTACTCCTTTATAAATGTGCCACTCAATCCCAAGAAGACCCGTTTGGTAGGACCCATTTGGAGGACATGAACTCAGAAATGATTGAGCCTCGCAAATCGGCGAAGCTTCGTAAAATGTATCTTTTTGAAGGGTAACATTTTGTGAAAATCCATATGCATCGCAAAAGAATGTTGCGTTTACTGTGTTTCCGGCACCGGCAGCGCTTTGTGGATTACCCGTCGGTGAAAATGCTGTACCGCCGCAGTAACGCCAAAAGTCGACCGTGATTTCCAATGAGTCTTCACCAACATAATTGTAAGTGATGTTCATCCCTTGATTGTGAGAAGCTTTCAGCTGAGAAAGCGGGGTAAGGACGAGAGTTAGCAGCCCTGTGATTAAGAGTAATTTTCTCATTTTCTTTCGATTGATACAAGGCAGACACTTTCTTCTTAAAAAAAGTTGCCTCGTAGACGACATTATTAGAATCTACAAATGTATTAATGAAATCTAGCTGTTCAACGCATCAAAAGCGGCATCATATTGCAATAAATTTGAAAGCTAATCGAAACGGTTTGGAAAGGGTATTAGTTATTGGGGCGGGACTTGCTGGAATCGCGGTCTCAGAGCGGCTTCTAGAAAGAGGTATCGATTTTCAGATCATGAATTCTGTAAACCGACCGTCTAGCACTGAGGCTGCTACGGGGATGTTCAATCCAATTGTCTTTAAAAGAATCAACCTGAGCTGGATGGTTGACGAGCTCATTCCTGAGTTGCGGAGCTTCTATGACTCAATTGGAAAAAGGCTTGGCAAAGGCTATTTGGAGCCAATTGAATTCTCAAAATGCATTCCGAGCGATGACTATGCGCATTTGTGGAATAAGAGAGCTAGCCAGGAAGAGTACGAGAAATATATTAGCGCAGTTCGTAATAATCTAGGTGATATTCATCATGCCGGTATACTTGACTGCTCGACAATGATGGCTGACTATCAAGCTTATCTCAATACAGAATCAAAAGTTATCAATTCGGACTTCGATTCAAGAGATCTGACATTTCAAAAAGATGGTATCACATTGAAGGGCGAGTTCTACGATCATGCGATATTTTGTGAAGGAGCGTACGCTGAACAGAATCCATTTTGGAATTGGCTACCCTTCAAGCTCTGCAAGGGAGAAATGATAGTCATAAAGACTGAACTAGAAGTTTGTTCGACGGTGCTAAACAATGTGCTTAACATCATCCCAATGGGCAATTGTCTCTACAAATTATCCAGTACTTATGGTTGGGAAGACATGACTTGGGAATCCACAAATGAAGCGAAACTAGAACTGACCCAAGCCTTCAAGGAAGTTTTTGATGTCCCGTTTGAAGTAGTAAAAACTCTGGCTGGAATTCGTCCCACTGTGGCAGATAGACGCCCATTCCTAGGAAGACATCCCAATCACGAGAGTATCTCACTATTCAATGGTCTAGGAACTAAAGGTGTGATGCTAGCGCCTTACTTTTCTAAGCATCTCATCGAACATCTTGTCGATGGAAATTCGCTAATGCCTGACGTCAATATTGTCAGGCATATTAAGAGATACAAAAACAGCCTGTTAGTCGCGGACTAAAGTCAGATCACCACGCCATTCAACTGGCTCAGCACCCAAAGTCTTTTCTCGTCCCTTGACTACATAGTAATAGGTTCCTTCCGGCTCTTTGGCCCCATCCCAGAACTCTGTGATGTCATCCGTTCCAAACACTTTCGTACCCCAACGGTTGTAGATCACAATCTGAAAGTCATTGATGCCTTCGATTTCCCAAGTGAACAGGTCATTCTCATTATCTGCGTTTGGTGTAAACACATTTGGAATGAAGAACGCCGTCTGACGATCCGCTCGGATCATGATAATGTGTGAGTCAACACACTGTCCATTATCTGCCACCAATGTTACTAGGTAATCCCCGATGTCTTCGAACGTAAACTCTTGCGTTTTTGGATCATCTACTTGTCTTTCTTCATATGGACCAAATGTCCATGTGTAGTATATCTGCATTCCATCTGGACCGCTCAAGTTCTCGAACTGTACATTGAATGGAACATTGCCAACGATTGAGTCTGGCTCGAACAATGCTTGTGGTGATGGCTTCACTTCTACATAGAGGCGTGTCCAGCCACTCTCACATCCATACTCACTCATTTGAGTACCGTAAAGGCGTGTTGGCATGTCAACCAGCTCTCCATATGTGAATGGATTTCCTGCTCCTAACAAGTTCATGTCTGCCGTCGTTGGGAAGTCCTCCGTAACCAGCGAGTCTGCTCCATCCCATGAGTACCATAGGAAGGTATTGCTCAACAATCCATCTGCTCTAACTCGAAGGTTAGTGCCTTGACAGTATGGTCCGCCGCCGTATAGCTTCGGTTGAACTGGTGTTCGTGCAATGCGCACTTCAACAACATTCTTATTGTAACACGTGCTCACTGTATCATAAAGCTCGTAGCTAATCGTATACAGTCCTTCGCCCAATCTTCCTGGTACAAAGTAGCCATCGTGCAACTCGTTCATAGTTCCACCCCAAATTCCGTTTGGTGTGGCTGCCTTTAATAGAACGCTGTCTTCAATATTATCACAGTAAACACTGTCTGCTCCGAAGATCGATGCATCTGGCAAAGCATGGATAAGAAGCTCATCGGTGGTCTGAGTTCCACATTCACCTTTGATCTCATAAGTAATGTCATACTTACCTGGCTTCAAGTCATCGGTCGTAAAGTAATATTCTCCTGATCCTATTGGATCCTCATAAACTTCCTTTCCTGTCCACTCTCCGAATGGATCTCCTTCAAAATCATTCAAGTAAATCGTTACCTCTTCTCCAACACAAATCTTTGGCAGACTGTCGATCGCTGAGTTATACTCTTCGATGATTCGGATCATAGCCGAGTCTGTAAAGACGCAACCACTATCATCCACTGTGTGATGAATCAGTACCGTATCCGGTGCTGTAAACAAACTCGGATTGATCACGCCAGTGGCAGGATCAACGTTCAAGCCGCTCCAAGTTCCTCCGGCAGAATATCCAACCAAGGTGTCGGCAGTGCTTAGAGCACATAATGGTCCTTCTGTCAGCACCCGTGCATCTGGCAATCCTTTCACCCGAACTGGTATTTCGTGCGTGTTCGCACACACCCCTTCTAGGATATAACTTATCGTAATCACCGAGTCATTTCCAAAGCCCGGATCCAATATATCAGGAGCAAAAACTCCATCAATCGTGTTCACTATTCCCGGACCGATATACGTTCCACCCGGCGTCTGCGCAATCATCGTATCCAATGGATCGCTCGCACAGTAAACCAGTGTATCAACGGTTCCTCCATTCGCTGGAGTAATCGAGACTGGGAATTGGTCAAAAACAGTAATGGTAATCGTGTCGGTGTTGCCGCATGTCGCACTCAAGTTACTCGTAACAACATAGGTTGTAGTCTGACTTGGATGGATCCAAGGATTAGGACATTCAACACATCCAAAGTTTTGGTTGACACCACCTGTAATAATTGGGTCTCCTTGGAGTGTGCTCCAATAGAAAGTATCTCCGCCATTGGCGTTCAACGAGATCGTATCCAATGAACAGATCGCTGTATCAGGGCCAAGGAATGTTGATGGAATAATCTTAATTAAATAGTTGTAGATATTAAACCCGGTAACAGGACAAGCATCATCTGTCAAAGTCAGATTAAACGGGACAATACTCTGGTTTACCGGAATCGCGTTCCAGCTTACAGTCACTGTATCAGGATTGGTTCCGAGACGCGACCATGTCGCTCCAGGAAGAACCGTTCCTATATTACAATCAATGTCAATACTATCTGTAGAATATCCACCCGTTGTATCCAGGTCATAGACAGCAATTTTAAACTCAAAATTTTGTCCAACGCAGACTTCGACAGTGCTCGAATTAATTACAGCTCCCGATCCAACGAAATCAATTATTCCTTGAGGATCTTGTTCTGGAGAATAATTCTCGCAGGAGTCCATTACAATGAACTGTACATCTCTTTGAGTAGTACTGATCAATTCTCCCGACTCTTGGTCATATTCACTGACTTTAACCGCAATAGCATAGTTCGCCGCAATCAAACCGGCAGGCTTGAAGGCCACAAATTCGAGCTGACCAGTCGCGCTATCAATAGTTACTCCTGTCATTGGGTTTAATCCATCCCAAGGAGCATTATATGTTATGTAATTGAATCCTGATATTGTATTGTAGGTTGTCAGCGCTGTATCCAATTCCCAGTAGAGACTATCACCATCTTGTTCGACAATTCCCCAGTTGTAGGTCACTTGCTGACCATCGCAGAAGAACGGAATCGGTTTTTCGGTTGTAAATAGAGGTGAGGTATTATTTGGATATGTCTGTTGTCGAAGCGTTGTATATCCTGCGATTGATGGTTGACTCAGATAATTCACTCCTGTATTTCGTGCTCCTGAACCATAAACGAGCAAGAACTCCGAACAGGACGAATTGGGCAGTTCACTCAATACTAGCGTATCCCTTCTAATAGTCCATTCAATTCCAAGTAAACCCGTTTGCCAACCTGCGACGCATGAGTTCTGCGATTGACTAAGGGAATCGCAAATTGGAGACACGTCGATCAACGTGTCAAAAACAGTTGGACGACTCTCACTCATTCCAAGGGCTGGACAATAAATAGTATAAGATGTTGGAACGCCAGTACTTGCATTCGTTGGTGAACCATTAAAAGCCGATCCTCCGCAGTATCTCCAGAAGTCTGTGGTAATGACATAAGTATCCCCGGTGATATGCTCGTAGGAAATGTTCATCCCCATTATATGCGTCGCATGGGACTGCGAGGCGCCGAGAAGGAGAAAAGCTACCGTTAGTGTTTTGAGTAGATGGTTCATGGTTCACGATTTGATACATAGATTCAATTTTTAGACTGGAAGTTGTCTGTGCTTATTTATTTATTCCTGATGAATATCAAGCCGCCGAAATTCGAATAGAAAATACCTTTGCAACATGCCTTTGCATAATCAAATAGACAAGCGGGTACTCAAGCAACTGCTCGCTGACGACCCAAAACAGCGCAGGACTGTTTCCTTCTATCGATATGTCAATATCGAGGACGCAGAATCATACAGGGATTATCTGTACAAAGAGTGGGAGGAGCTCGGAATAATGGGGAGGATTTACCTCGCTCCTGAAGGGATTAATGCTCAAATGAGTATCCCTCTTGAACATTGGAACGCCTTCGTTCAATTCTTGACAGATGACACGTACTTGTCAGACGTTCCGCTTAAAATAGCGGTGGAAGATGATGGCAAATCATTCTACAAACTGAAAATCAAGGTTCGGAACAAGATCGTTGCCGACGGACTCGATGACGACTTGTTCAATCCTTGGGACACAGGAAATCACCTCAGCGCCGAACAGTTCAACGAGGCAATCGAAAATGGCGCCATCGTAGTAGACATGCGAAATCATTACGAAAGTGAAGTTGGTCATTTCAAAGGAGCAATTCTTCCAGATGCAGACACATTCAGAGATGAACTGAAAATGGTAGAGGGAATCCTTGAAGGAAAAGAGGACAATAAAATATTGATGTATTGCACAGGCGGAATCCGTTGCGAAAAAGCGAGTGCCTATTTCAAGCACCTCGGGTTCAACGATGTCAATCAGTTACAAGGAGGAATCATCGAATATGCTCATCAAGTTCAGGAAAAAGGACTCGAGAATAAATACGTAGGAAAAAATTTCGTGTTTGACGAACGGCTCGGCGAGCGAATTTCAGATGAAGTCATTGCACATTGCCACCAATGTGGTGACGCGTGCGATTCGCACGTCAATTGCACCAATCTTGAATGCCATCTCCTCTTTATACAATGCGATAATTGCAAACAACGATATGACGGTTGTTGCTCTGATGATTGCCAAGAAATAATTCATCTACCTGAAGAAGAACAAAGGGTTCGTCGAAAAGGAAAACTGAAAGAAGGTGATGCGCGAAACATCTTTAAGAAAGGGCGCTTTCTGAAGGATGGAGGATCCTTAAAAAAAGCGTGACAAAACATTGCATAAATGTGAACAATAGGTGAATAAGTTTTACCTCTCAAAGGCACGGTATTCGGTAATATTGCACCTTAAATCTGCACTAATCTACCAAGGCATATGAAAGAAATCCGCTCTGCTCTTGTTTCTGTTTTCAATAAGGACGGTCTCGAAGATATAGCTGATTTACTCCATTCAAACAATGTGACCATTTATTCGACTGGTGGCACTGCAGCATTTTTCAAGGCGAGAAACATTCCGGTGGTCGAGGTTGAAACCATCACTGAATATCCTTCCATTTTAGGTGGCAGGGTGAAAACACTGCATCCAAAAGTTTTTGGCGGAATTCTGAACCGCTCAGAAAATGAGAACGACCAGAAGGAACTCGCCTCCTTTCAAATTCCGGATATCGACTGCGTGGTTGTCGACTTATATCCATTCGAAGACACGGTAAACTCAGGGGGCACATCCCAGGAGATAATTGAAAAGATTGACATTGGTGGAATCTCATTAATTCGTGCTGCGGCAAAGAACCACAGCGACGTGGTGATCATTCCATCCAAAGACCAATACACTGACTTGACTCAAATACTGAGATCAGGAAACAAAACTGATCTCGAAACGAGAACGAGGTTGGCCACATTGGCATTTGGTGTGACAAAACACTACGACTCTGCTATCTCAGAGTATTTCGAAACAGGATCCTTGAGCGATGATGAAACGACTCTTCGATATGGAGAAAACCCACATCAAAATGGGTCGTTCGTTGGGTCAATGACTGATTTTATCGAGCAGCTGCACGGAAAGGCACTTTCCTACAACAACCTCTTGGACATTGACGCCTCTCTCCGCTTGATTAGAGATTTTCAAGATGATGCGCCAACATTTGCCGTTGTCAAACACAATAACGCCTGCGGATTTGCCACTCGAGGAGATTCCAAAACTGCCTATCTCGATGCTCTTGCAGGAGATCCGGTTAGCGCTTTCGGCGGAATCATCACGACGAACAAGAGCATAGACGAGGCCACCGCTGAAGAAATCAACAAGCTTTTCTGTGAGGTGGTCATCGCCCCCGAATACTCCGAAGGAGCATTAGAAATTCTTAAAAGCAAGAAAAACAGAATTATCCTGATTGACCATCTGCATTCGTTTCCGACGCAGATTGATCGAAGCATACTAAACGGCACGTTAAGACAAGATGCAGATCAAAAGACCGTAGTTGAATCTGATCTTCAAACCGCCACAAAAAAGCAGCCTAGCACTGAAGAGATCAACGACTTACTATTCGCGAATAAATTAGCAAAACACACGAAGAGCAATACGATTGTTTTGGCTAAAAACAATCAATTACTTGCTAGCGGGGTTGGACAAACTTCGCGCGTTGATGCCTTGCGACAAGCGATTAACAAAGCCCAGAGTTTTAACTTCGACTTAGAAGGTGCGGTAATGGCGAGTGATGCTTTCTTCCCTTTTCCTGATTGTGTGGAAATTGCGAGCGAAGTTGGAGTGAAATCAGTGATTCAACCAGGAGGTTCAATAAAAGATCAGGATTCAATTGACTTCTGTGACAACAACGATATCAGCATGGTCATGACGGGCCATCGACATTTCAAGCATTAGCAATTGATTTGAATAAGTATACCTTTAACATCGATACGCACAGGGCAGGCATAATATGAGCTTTTTCAACTTTTTTACTGAGGAGATTGCAATCGATCTAGGAACGGCGAACACCATCATCATTCATAATGATAAAGTGGTTGTGGATGAACCTTCAATCGTCGCTGAAGATCGATCAACAAAGAAGATAATTGCTGTGGGTCGACAAGCGATGTTGATGCATGGTAAGACACACGAAAATATCCGGACAATTAGGCCACTAAAAGATGGTGTGATTGCCGATTTCCACGCAGCTGAACAAATGATTCGCGGTATGATCAGAATGATCAACTACGGCAATCGACTTTTCACCCCGAGTCTAAGAATGGTGATTTGCATTCCTTCTGGAATTACGGAAGTAGAAAAGCGGGCGGTAAAAGATTCCGCAGAACATGCAGGAGCTAAAGAAGTTTATCTCATCCACGAACCAATGGCCGCGGCAATTGGTATTGGCATCGATGTCGAGGAGCCCATGGGCAACATGATCATTGACATAGGAGGAGGTACGAGCGAGATTGCTGTAATTGCCTTAGGAGGTATTGTCTGTGACAAGAGCATTCGGGTTGCTGGTGATGAATTCACGAGCGATATTGAGGACTATATGCGCCGGCAGCACAACATTCTTATTGGTGAACGAACTGCCGAAAAAATTAAGATCGAAGTTGGAGCTGCAATCACAGAATTGGAGGATCCACCCGAGGATATGGCCGTGCATGGGCGAGATCTTATGACTGGTATTCCAAAAGAAATCAAAGTTTCTTATGTGGAAATTGCTCACGCTCTTGACAAGTCTATTTCTAAGATTGAAGAGGCGATACTGAGTGCGCTCGAAATGACTCCACCAGAACTCTCAGCAGATATTTACCGTACCGGTATCTACCTGGCTGGCGGTGGTTCTATGCTTCGAGGACTTGACAAACGAATTAGTATGAAAACCAAGCTCCCCGTTCACGTTGCGGAAGATCCACTTCGTGCTGTTGCTAGGGGAACAGGAATCGCGTTGAAGAATGCACACCGATTCCCTTTCTTGATGAGATAGAAGAATTAGACGGGAGGTTGGGACCCGATTATCATGAGGAACCTTCTTCAGTTCATTTGGAATAACCAGTTTACACTCCTCTTTCTATTTTTAGAGGTGCTGGGTTTTTTCATTCTCGGCTCCAACAACAGCTACCAAAATAGTAGGCTGCAAGCCTTTTCAGTAAAAGTTAGCGGAGGCGTCGCCGATGTCCAGCGGTCCTATTCGCAATACATTGGATTGGTTGAAGAAAATGAAGAGCTTCAAGAGGAGAACTCAGTGCTCAGGGAAATGCTGAATAAGCGAATTCATCGAAGTATCCCGAGCGAAATTGATGTTATCGAATACGAGACTATTCCTGGAAATGTAATCTCAAGTAGCCACGATCGGGGAAACAATTACATGATATTAGATCGAGGGTTGGTTAATGGAATAGAGGCCGAACAGGGAGTCCTGAGCTCAACAGGCGTGGCGGGTATTGTGACGAGTGTTTCTCACAACTATGCCGCAATAATGCCCCTCATCCATTCTCAAGCACTCATCAGTTGTAAACTGAAAAAGAACGACTATTTCGGCATTGGAAAATGGGATGGAAAGGATTACAGAATTGGGCTTTTAGAAGATATTCCAAATCATGCGCAAATATTTCCTGGCGACACAATCGTAACGAGGGGCGCTTCGGGATTTTTCCCACCAGATCAAATCCTTGGTTTTGTCAAGAGCAGCGAACAAGACGAAAGTTCTGGATTCCAAACAATCAAGTTTGAATACGCAACTGACTTTCGAAAAATTGAGAGTGTATATATTATTCAAAACACCATGAGAAATCAACTCGACTCGTTGATTATTAATCAAGAAGATGAATAGAGATTTACTCATATACATCCAGCGTTTCATCATTCTCGTATTGGTGCAAGTTCTCCTCCTCAATAATGTTCAATTTTCTGGATTGCTGAATCCATACCTCTATTTGTACTTCCTTCTTCTTCTTCCTGTTGACTTCTCACCAAACTTCGGATTGATCTTAGCATTTTTCCTCGGTTTGACCATCGACATATTTAGCCAGACACTGGGAATGCACACCATTGCAACTGTCTTTGCTGCATTCGCGCGTCCATACATATTAAGATACATGGCACCTCGCGATGGATATGAATTCAGTCGGGTTCCTAGTATCCGAGATATGGGTTGGATATGGTTCCTGACCTATTGTGGAATTATCACATTCCTCCATCACTTCATGCTCTTTTTCGTGGAGTCATTTAAGATGAGTGGATTCGTTTTTACCGTATCCAAATCACTTGGAAGTACTGCCCTTACCATCTTCCTCGTTGCCATGGTTCAACTCCTGTTTGCTCGACTTCCGAAGTCCGCCTAAATGGATGAATTAGAAAACAGAAAAGTGTTTGTGATAGCCGCATTTGTGGTGGTCGCATTCATATTTCTGACCCGTCTATTCTATATTCAAATCATAGATGATTCTTATCGCTCCTCTGCGGACAATCAAGCCCTGAGATACGTCACCAAATACCCTGCCCGTGGCATCATCTACGACCGAAAATCTCAAGTTCTAGTTCAAAACCAAGCGGCTTTTGATTTGATGGTGGTGCCCCGCCAAGCAGAGGATATTGACACAATCGCCTTCTGCGAAATCATGGATATCGAAAAGATGGAGTACAAAGAGCGGCTCTCAAAAGCCAAGGCTTACTCTTCCTATCGGGCCAGTATTTTTCAGAAACAACTCACATCAGATGAATTCTCAAGGATCGCGGAAAGTTTGTATCGATTTCCAGGGTTTTATGGTCAGAAGCGTACACTCAGGACTTATCCAGACAGCGTCGCTTCTCACGTCTTGGGATATGTTGGAGAAGTGAATGCCGGTCACCTAGAACGAGATTCGTTCTATCGATCTGGTGACTTCATTGGTATTAGCGGATTGGAAAGACAATATGAAGCCGAACTGCGGGGCGAACGTGGATTGGAGGTACTCATGGTTGATGTGCACAACACTGTTCAAGGCAAATATTCAGGTGGAAATAGGGATGTTGAAGCGAGAGCAGGCGCTGATTTAGCGACGTCGATCGATCTAGATCTTCAGGTATATGGCGAGCGCTTGATGAACGACAAAAAGGGAAGTATTGTAGCAATCTCGCCTGAGGATGGTGGCATACTTGCGCTGATTTCTAGCCCAAGTTACGACCCCAATTTACTTGTTGGAACCAAACGCGCAAGAAACTATCAACTCCTCGCTTCAAACGATTCACTTGACCCTTTGTTTAACAGAGCTCTCATGGCGAAATACCCTCCTGGATCCATATTCAAATTGATTCAATCGCTTGTGGCGTTAGAGAACAACGTGATTTCTGAAAACACTGGGTTTCCATGCAACAAATCCCTCGTTGGTTGCCACAACCACACGTCTGCCACAAATCTGAGAGAGGCTATTCAAATGTCTTGCAACCCATACTTCCACCAAGTCTTCAAGAGACTGATCAGTCCGGGTAAATCGTCCAACTATTTCGTAGATAATGCACTCGGATTGAGTCAGTGGGCAAAAGACGTGGAAGATTTTGGGTTCGGTCAAAGGCTCGCGCTGGACTTACCAAACTTGAAGAGCGGAAGTGTCCCCACCACAGAATACTATGACAAAATCTATGGGAAAAGAAGGTGGGCTTTCTCCACAGTTTATTCATTGAGCATTGGTCAAGGCGAACTTGAAGTCATACCAATTCAAATGGCCAATCTGGCGGCGACGATCGCAAATCGTGGACACTACATTGATCCTCATTTGGTCGACAAGGTTGGGAAAGACTCGAACGTAGTATGGAGTAAAAATGAAACCGGCATCACAAAAGATTTATTCGAACCCATCATTGATGCCATGCAGTGGGTGGTTGAAAAACCTGGAGGCACGGCGAGAAAAGCACGCATTGACGGAATCGAAGTCTGTGGGAAGACTGGCACCGCAGAAAACCCACATGGAGAGGATCACTCTGTTTTTATTGCGTTTGCTCCAAAGGACGACCCACAAATTGCCATTGCTGTTTATGTCGAGAATGCTGGATACGGCGGGACGTGGGCTGCCCCAATTGCTAGTTTGATGATTGAAAAATTCATTCGAGGCAGTGTAAGCGACAGCCTAAAAGAGAACAGAATTCTAGAAGCTAACCTCTTAGATGTTGAAGTAGATGAGGACTAAGGTTAGCATATTTGAAGAAATCGACTGGCTCAGTGTGGCCTTGTATGCCGCTCTTGTATTTTTTGGATGGTTGAGCATTTATGCTGCCAACTACGACGATCAATCTAGCCAAATCTTTACGCTCGAAACGAATCATGGCAAGCAACTGCTTTGGATTGCTTTGGCTTCGATTTTAGGAATGATCTTACTCCTGCTTGACCATCGATTCTTCGAATCATTTGGATACATCATTTACGGAATCTCTGTCTTCCTCCTGCTTGCAGTTCTTCTTGTGGGAACAGAAATTAAAGGAGCACAATCTTGGTTTGTGCTGGGTCCTGTAAGTTTCCAGCCATCCGAGATTGCAAAGTTCGGTACATCACTCGCCTTGGCAAAGTATCTGAGTACAATGGGCGTCCATTTTTCTCAAACCAAACATCGACTTCGAACGCTTGCCATAGTCGCTCTTCCTGCGCTGCTCATTATGCTTCAACCCGATGTTGGATCAACACTGGTCTTTCTTGCATTCACTTTGGTGCTTTATCGACAAGGCTTGAGCAGTTGGTACTTTTCATTGGGCTTTGCGGCAGTGTTCATATTCATTATGGCCCTGTTTCTCAAGCAATATGAATGGACGGTTTTTGGGATAATAATCCAAGGTAAAATTGCCTTCTTAGCAGGTTTCACAGGATTGATCGCCTTGGTCTATTACCTCTTAAGAAAGGTCAAAGGCGCCTTGTTGATTCTAGGTGGAGTCTTTGCCTCCACCCTGCTCTATTTCTTCAGCGTCGATTACGTGTTCAGCAATGTACTGAAGCCCCACCACCAAAACAGAATCAATGAACTTCTTGGTATAGTTTCGGATCCATTGGGCGCTGGTTACAATGTGCATCAAAGCAAAATAGCCATTGGATCAGGAGGCTTTTCGGGCAAAGGTTTCTTGCAAGGAACTCAGACCAAATTCAACTTCGTTCCCGAGCAAAGTACCGACTTCATTTTCTGCACTGTTGGTGAAGAATGGGGTTTCCTCGGTAGTCTAATTCTCGTCTTTCTCTTCCTGGCCCTTTTGATCAGAATCATCTGGCTTTCAGAAAAACAACGCAGTTCGTTTACTCGAATCTATGGTTATTGTGTCGCTGCAATCTTATTCATGCATTTCAGCATCAACATAGGAATGACAATTGGACTGGCTCCAGTAATTGGTATCCCCCTTCCATTTTTCAGCTATGGTGGATCCTCTTTATGGTCGTTCACAATCTTGCTATTTTCATTCATCAAGCTCGACTCTGAACGAAAATTTATCTTGCGTTAAACCAGCTAACCTTTCGAGTTATCTGTCCGCTTTCGAAGTTGAATCTAGCTATGTAGATTCCGAGCGGCATTTTATGATCCTGAACCCGATTTGATCCAACGTAAATGGGATATTTCTGGATAACTCTCCCACTCAAGTCATGGAATGTGAGGTGGCCATCGACCGATGAGGTTATGATCATGCTGCCATCCATCCTCTTCACATTGAAGGCTTCTTCAACATCTCTTAAACCTTGTGGTATAGTGTCTTCGGGCTCCTCAATAAGTTCGAACGACAGGTCCAGCTGTACCGGAAGGTGGTCGCTCATTTCATAGAGAGCAACCAAGACCGATGACGGGACACTCGAGTTTCCACCGGCTGAAACTGATTGATTCAAGTGGTTACCATCTTGGCCAACCGCAACGTAGCTGTTCTCAACAAAACTGACCTTACCAGTATCTTCCAAGACTTGTCCTGATACAAGAATGACGTCAAACCGATCATCCATTCCACCGCCAGAGAAACACCCATTGTTCGTGTTGGAACTACGCGTTGATTGCGTATGAACATGAGCGAATGAGCTATTGGAATTCCAGCTTCCAAGTTCATCAATTGGGTCATAGAATTTATGGTCACCAGCTGCGCTTTCAGTGAGGTTTTTAAATGCTTGTTCATTTGAATTTTTCATGTTCATATCACCTGCAATCAGGAAATATCCTGGCTTCATTTTTGAAATGATATGATCCATTGCTGCCTCTGTTTCCAAGTCTCGAGATTGAATGTCGGAGGTTGAACTTCCAGCCTTAAGATGAACTGCCAGAACATGAAAAAACGTGGTGTCCTGAACCTCGCTTAAAAGCTCGTCCTTGTAATAGAAAGTACAAACATCAATTGCTCTCGTGAGATCATTGCCGTTTACATCTTGCACCACTTTGGTCTGTTCATGTAAGGCCAATTTGTTCTTATTGAAAAAGAGGCAGTTAACCAGGCTTGAAAATGAATTGCTCTGTATCGTTGCTCTTTTGTACCTATTTACACCATTAGTATTCAGCGAATTAGCCAGTATTCGATCTCCGTAGATTCCAGCTGCTCCCATTTCGTTGACAATGAGCAAGTCGGGTTTAACATGTTTCGTGATGGTCTCGAGAAATCCATCTTTATCCTCAAGATTGTTGGTTGAGCTCGTGCAGTTTGAGAAGTTAGCGCCGTAGAGTAACAGGTTGTACTGCATCACCCTTAGCGTATCAAATTGTTGAGCATGACTATTCACCAAAAGGAGGAACAGCGTTAAGACTAGCGAAAACCGTTTCATGAATCTGAATTGGTTGTTGATGTAGGAATATCTCTAACGAGGAAATTATCAGACGACTCGTTCATGGCACTTCTAACTTTAAGGTAGTGCTTCTGAAATTGATCAAACTGGGAAGCGTCAAGTTGGAGCAACGTCTTTAGGCCCGTTGTATCAAGAGATCGTATGATGTGAGCCACGGTCAATTGATCAGTACTAATTAGCGGCACGACACCATCCACAGAATCAGACTCCATTGCGACCTCTCCTAGTATATGAGCATGTTCTAAAGCCTCCAGTGCATTCATGGTTACCCCGAATGGGATGTTCAATTCTGACGCAAGTTCTTTTGGACTCAGCGGGTCTTTCCCAGATTCAAAATTCTCAACGATTCGTCGGACGATCATGATGGCTACCACGTGACGTTGAGATATACTCAAGCGCTTCCCATCGATTTCATTTTCAATCTGTGTCACGAACTGATTGGCGTAGGCAATCTGAGCTCCAAGTAAAGTGATGAGCCAGGAAATATTGGCCCAAATCATAAACAAGGGCAAGGCCGCAAACGAACCGTAGATCGCATTGTATCTACTTACTCCAACCTGAAAATTAATGTATCCCCACTCGACGAACTGAAATGAAGTTCCCGCAATGATTCCTGCAACAAGGGCGGATTTCAAATTGACTTTGGTGTTCGGCATGATCATGTAAACACCGGTGAAGAGGAGCCAAATGAGGGCATATGGGATCATCTTGATCAGAAAGAAAACGAATGGACCAACTTGTTCTAGAAACCCGAATTGTGAAACGAGATTTTCTATCTGGGTGGTGATGACAACAGTTACACTTCCTGCTAAGATGATGACGATCGGAGCCAAAAGCATAATGCTGAAATACTCAGTGAGCTTTCGAATCCAAGTCCTCCCTTTACCAACGTTCCATATGGCGTTGAAGGATACTTCAATGTTTGATAACAGGCTATAAACAGTCCAAAGAAGAACAGCAATACCGATACCTGCGATCAATCCACCTTGAGTACTCTCGAGCATTCGGCCGGCAAACTCCATGATCTGTTCGATGACTTCTTCATGTCCAGTTAAGGATGAGCGAAGTTGTTCTTCGAGAAGGTCTTGCGCTCCAAACCCTTTAGCAATTGCAAACACTAAGGCCACAACAGGAACGACCGAGAGCATGGTATAAAATGTGAGAGCTGCGGCCTGTTGCTGGAGCTTATTCTCTCTCGCACTCTTGATCACGATCAATACAATCCGGAGTTGATGAATCAGGAATGCCATGACGAAATTTCGATCTTCCAATCTCACGTTCCAGATTCGGTCATTGAAGTAGTTGAAGAAACCTTTTTTCTTGCCCATTGAGAATCAAAAGAACAAAGTTCAAAAAAACTATGTCCAAACTTCTTTGATTTCTTTTAGCTGCCTAGGTTTGGTAGATGCAAAATTTTACCCTCGTTCTTCTCATCTCTGCGACTGCTCTTATTGCCTGTTCTCAGGATCAGTCGACCTCTCAATCAGCAACAGCAATAGAAGTCAATCAAGAAGTTTTCGATTTACAATCGTTCTATAGTAGCTCTGAGGCCTTGAACCAAGCAGTAAATGAAGTCTATTCTGGCTTGAGTGAGCGAGAAAGGGTGGCACAGATGATTGTAGCCTCATTGGGTAAATTAGGAAAACCATATCCAGCGGTTGAACCTTTAATTGTATCCCGATCAATTGGGGGAATTATTTTCCTGAGCGGTGATCCGGCACAATTCAAGTCAGATATCAAGAGCATAAATGAACTGTCCACCGGTTGGCCATTGATCATGAGCATGGATGCCGAACCGAGCTTATTCAATCGCCGAATGCCTGGAACTCCAGAGATGCAGCCAACCTCAGAACTCAGCACAACCTCCCAAATAAATGACGCAGTGGGTGTCATTAATGAAATTCTTCATGACATTGGATTTCATCACAATTACGCCCCTGTAATTGACGTCTCACCAGACAACGAAGCGATAGGAAACCGGACCATGGGTGGTGACTCGGCCTCAATCGTTCCTTTGGCTACTGCCTTTGTGAAAGCCACTCAAAATGATCAAATAGTTGCTACTATAAAACATTTTCCCGGCCATGGCAGAGTTCAAGGCGACACCCATAAAAAACTAGTTTTTATTGATGGAGAATTGACAGAGGTGTCAATCTACAAGCCGCTCATTGAAGCCGGAGCCCTTTCGGTTATGGTTGGACACATTGCCATTGAAAACAACGCCAAACTTGCAACAGAAGGAATGCCTTCAACTTTAAGTCACGCGGTTGTCACAGGTCTCTTGAGAGAGGAGATGAAATTCGAGGGCTTGATCATTACCGACGCCATGAACATGGGTGCTGTCGCAGCAATTCCGAATTCTTCTTTATTGGCCGCCAAAGCTGGTTGCGACATCATCCTTATGCCGCCTGATGAAGTTGGATCTCTCGAATCAATTCTCAACGAAATGAAAACTGACCCTGAATTCAATCATCAAATTGAAGAAAGTGTTAAGAGAATAATTCGACTAAAGCTCTGCTTGGGTATGGAATTTCAGAACATCTGATCTATGGGAAGATCCGTCTCAATTTCTATAGGAACAGTTTTGGTATACAACCAATTACCTGCTTTTAAATCACCCTTAAGCATGAACTTTGGTGTGTTTCCAGTAAGTAAACCTGCTAGACTGCTCAATCCTCCAGATAGCAAATTACCAACCTCTGCTTCGACCGGAATTGGATACGATTCAGTAGAGTTGCTGACAATCTTAAACGAGCTACCCAATTCTGCGGTCCCCATGTGCTTTTCGCCGTTCAATACATCAAACTCAGCTGACTTAACTTTAACGTCAAATGAATTTGGATTTGTGAGAACAACATTGAGGGTTCCTTTCAACTTTCCGCCTCGAATGCTCTCCACTTGGAAACCTTCGACTCGCTCGAGCGTTATGTCTTTAAATTCGCATGCGACAAAGACTTGCGAAACGATAACCAGAAAAAGTAACAGAAACCTATTGGAAAAAGCATGAATCATGGGCTCAAATATTGGTTAAAATCTAAAACGATTCAACCAGTATTGTGTTGTGTTTTCTTAATGCTGTTGGTAAATGACAGCAGAGCTCAAGAAGAGAGAGCATGGCGATGGGCTTTTCCAAACTTCAATGGACTAGATTTCAGTTCGGGTTCACCTGTTCTCACCAATGACTCGCTGACTGGAGCAGAAGGAACTGCAGCAATTTGTGATGCTCAAGGAAATCTAGTTTTCTACAGCAATGGCAACAAAGTTTGGCAAGCAAATGGAACCATTATGCAAGGTGGAACAGGATTGATTGGAAGTACGGGCTCTACTCAATCATCCATCGTCGTACCTAGTATTTTGAGCACAACGCGCTACTACCTTTTTTGCATTGACAGCGACGCAGGAGCTGACGGTTTACAGTACTATGATGTGGAAATGACGCTCAATGGTGGGCAAGGTGGAGTGGTCGGCCCTACCCTACTATTAGATACAGCAGTGGAGAAGTTGAGTGCAGTGAAGCATGCAAATGACCGAGACTACTGGGTATTGGGACATCGATGGGAATCTGATGACTTCACAGCGTTCTTGGTAGACCTTAACGGGGTAAATCAAACCCCAGTTGTTTCCTCGGTGGGAATTGAACATTTGAATTCATCCGGGTCTGGAGAAGAGCGCGGCCAAATGAAAATATCCCCAGATGGTGCTTGGGTAGCCACGTGTAACTTTTCCAGCGGCTATGTTCAGCTGTTTCGGTTTAACAATGCGACGGGAGGAGTGAGTGACCCAATAACCCTCCATGGTGCATCTGCAGGATTCTTTCCCTATGGCGTGGAGTTTTCCAACGATTCCAAAAAACTATTTGTTGCAAGAGGCGATAATACACCCGGTGCACTCAAACTATTTCAATTTGATTTAGATCATATCAACGAAGATTGCCTCTTGGCTTCTGAAACTCCGATAGCAGATACCGGAGCATTTCCTTTTCGCATCCCAGGAGATCTTCAACTCGGAACAAACGGTGAGATTTATATCGGATCCTATGATGGAGGAACGGGGTCAAACACTGCTTTAGACGTAGTTCACGAACCAACCAAAATGGGAGTTGATTCTGATTTCGATGAAGGCGGCCTAAGTGTAAATTTCGGAGTGAATCTAGGATTATCAAACTTCGTCAGCACTTTTCTGAGCGATGGAATTACTTACGAATTTAGCACCAATTGCGATCAAGATACTACCTGGTTTTTTCCAGAAGACACCCTTGGTGTTGATAGTGTTCAGTGGGTTTTTGGAGATCCCACAAGCGGGGCAAACACCAGTTCCACATTGAATGCTGGCCACGTCTTTACGACTCCAGATACATTTCAAGTCACCCTGTATAGCCACACTGGCAATGACGTTGACACATTTGTTAGAGATGTAATCATTTGGGATACTGCGCTCAACCTTCTTGGAAATGATACCACGTTCTGCAGCGGGCAGTCGGTCACCCTTGACGCTAGTTGGTATAACAGCTGTTACGTTTGGGCTGACAGCAGTACGAACTCGACATTCACGACGAATCAAGCTGGATGGCATTGGGTTGACGTATTTCATCAAAGTTGTCAATTCAGAGATTCGGTCTTTGTAACGCTCGTCAGCAACCCGCCCCAATTCAATCTTGGTAACGACACCTCCGTGTGCGCAGATGTCAATTTTGTTCTAGATCCTGATTTGCAAAATGCCTTTTACACATGGCACGATGGATCTCATGACACCACCTTCGTCGTAGATTCAACTGGAGTATACTGGTTGAGCGCATCAAACGCATGCGGCACAACAACTGACACGCTTCATGTTGAATTGAATGCAGCTGCCCAACCTATTTTGCAATTCCCCGAAGACACCACCGTTTGCGATACAGTGGGACTGACACTGGATGTGACCTTTGAAGATGCGATCTATGAATGGTCTGATGGCAGTACCGTTCCAACGAAATTCATCAACCAGGCAGGCATCTATTGGGTGCGTGTCGGGAACAGTTGTGATACGGTGTCTGATACAATAAATGTGATCTTGGATAGTGTCATCTTCAACATTCTTCCGAATGTGAGTGTGCTTTGTGATCAAGGAGACACGATCAGGCTACTTGCGACCGAAGACAGTTTGGTGGTTGATTGGTCTGTCGGTCCGAATTCATCGGTATTGACAGTCGCTAATCCTGGAACCTACTTCTTTACCCACGAGAATACATGCGGTGTGTTTTCTGATACTTCTCGGGTCTTAATTTGGGATACGGGCTTCGTTTTTACCATCGGAAATGACACCGCAGTTTGCATCGACAATGACACGATCGTTATTGGCAATGCATCGGAAAGGTTCCCTTTTGACTATGCATGGTCAACCGGATCGACACTGCAAAATATTGGAGTGTTTTCCGGAGTTTTTGCGGTAACCGCAACGAACAGATGTGTTACACTAACTGACCAAATTAGCATCGGTGTACCGGAGGAGGTCAGAATCATCGAGCCAATGAGCAGAACCCTCTGCCCAGGTGAAACGAAAAATCTAAGTCTCAGCGTCTTTGACATCCAATCTGCAGAATGGTCTACAGGTGACACGGGATCGATCATCAACATATCCAATTCAGAAATCATCACAGTCCGCATTTTTGACGCAGACGGATGCCTTCAAACGGATTCCATATCCTTAAACGATTTTTGCCCTGGCATTGTCAACATCAACAATGTTTTTACACCCAACGGGGATGGCATCAACGACGAACTCTGTGCGGAGTTGCAGAATGTAAAATCCTATACTCTCATTTTATTCGACCGATGGGGTAACGAAATCTTTCGAGATAATGGATCTTATCCCTGTTGGGATGGTAAAATCAATGGAGAGCAGGCTCACGAAGGAACTTACTTCTTCATTCTAGAGACGCTGGATTACCAGGACGAAAGCGCAAGCCACCGCGGGTCATTTACACTCTTCAGGTAATTATTCTGCAAGATACTTGTAGAACAATGGGATGGTCTCAATGCCCCGCAGATAATTGAATACTCCATAGTGCTCATTTGGAGAATGGATGTCATCAGAATCCAGTCCAAAACCCATCAAGATAGATTTCAAACCCAGTACTTCTTCGAACAGAGCCACGATTGGAATACTTCCACCACCTCTTACTGGAATTGGTGTTTTTCCAAATGTGTCTTCCATGGCTTGCGAAGCAGCTTGATACCCTTTGAAATTTGTTGGTATTACAAGTGGTTCCCCACCGTGTAAGCCAGTTACTTCCACCATCACAGTGCCTGGCGCTATTTTCTTAAAATGATCTTCAAACAACCGAGTAATCTCTTCATGATCTTGACCTGGCACCAATCGCATTGAAATCTTTGCAAAAGCTTCAGATGGAAGAACCGTCTTAGCACCTTCACCGATATATCCTCCCCAAATTCCGTTGACATCAAGGGTTGGCCTAATCGAAGCTCCTTCCATAGGAGAATAACCAGACTCAGATCTAGCGGCCTTAATTCCTAGTCCATTTTGAAAGCTTTCAAGGTTAAACGGCGCTTCAGCCATTTTAGCTCTGTCCTCAAGACTCACTTCTTCTACTTTGTCATAGAAGCCGTCCACCGTGATGTGCCCATTCTCATCTTTCAGTGAGGAGATCATGTCACAAAGCACATTTATTGGATTGTCAACGGCACCGCCATAAACTCCAGAATGCAAATCCTTATTTGGTCCGGTGACTTTTACTTCCACATAGCTTAACCCTCTCAACCCTACGGTGATAGTCGGTGTCTCATTATCGATTATTGAAGTGTCAGAGATTATAATAACGTCGGCATTAAGCTTCTCGGTGTTGTCCTTAACGAAGATCCCAAGGTTCTCACTCCCGACTTCCTCTTCACCTTCAATCATGAACTTGACATTGCAGGGCAATTCATCGTTTTCAATCATGAATTCAAATGCCTTGACATGCATGTAGAATTGTCCTTTATCATCCGCTGAGCCGCGAGCATAGATGTTTCCATCTTTTATTACTGGCTCAAAAGGAGCTGAATCCCAAAGTTCAACCGGATCAGCAGGCTGAACATCATAGTGTCCGTAAACAAGCACTGTTGGAGCGTCTGGCGAAATGATCTTTTCGGCGTAGACGATAGGATGCCCAGCGGTTTGGCAGATTTCAGCATGATCGACTCCCGCTTTCTCAAGGGACACTTTTACCACTTCGGCACATCTCTGAACATCTCCCGCAAACGCTGGATCTGCACTGACGGAGGGAACGCGAAGAAGTTCGATTAATTCATCTAGAAATCGATCCTTATTTTCCTCGATGTATGCTTGGATTTGCTCTTTGTTCATGATTCAGGCAACCTTTGATTGGTTTAACGTTATACAAATGGCGACAAATATATGTTTTGAGCAACTCCGAACACCGTGTCGAATCGCCTGAAACTAGCCATGTTTCGCGTCGTTTTTTGAACCTTTTACCCAAGAAATTACGTATCATTGTTGGTTCATTTACAAGGTTTTTAGCCTATTCAATGAAAGATTTAACTCGCATAATAGCCGCGCTGATTTTCATGACTGGAATTTCCAAAGCCCAGAACGATGATCCATTGCCGACTATCATTGTCTTTGGAACAGATCAAACAATCTCGTGCATTGATGATCCTGTTCGCATTGGGGTTACAGTCAATAATTGGGTTGAAGGCATTCAATACTTATGGAGTAACGGCTCAACCGATTCTTCAATATTTGTGAAACCAGGCCAAACGAGCATCTATTCAGTAACGGCTTCCCACCCCGATCTTAACTTTTATCAAACGAAAGGCATCAAAGTGAAGGTTCTAAACCTTCCAGTATTTATGGACGATGAATTCTTCAACATTGATAAATTCACTTGTCCAGATGAGCTAATTACTATTGGCGCAACACCTTCTGGGGGTCATGGTTCTTACAGTTATTTATGGAACACGGGCGCTACGGATCCTCAACTTGAAGTTCAAGTCAACGCGTTAGAAAAATATCATGTGGTCGTAACGGATGTATGCGGATCATCAACTGAAGCTGACGTGATCGTTTTAGCAGAAGCCCATGATCCAATCGTCATTAGCAAGTTAACAGAGTTTGATTTTGACTGCTCCGGTGAAGAGGTCAAGATATGGCCGAAGCTGAAAGAAATGTCCGGAGGTGTGGGCTATGGTTACAAGTACACCTTCTCTAATTGGGAAGAATCAAATCAATCGATCGTCGTGAATGCCATGGATAATAGCATCCATACGGCATATGTCACCGACGCTTGTGAAGCGCAAAGTGTTGAAACTTACGTCAAGCTTCATCAAAATGAAATTGTTCTGCCTGAATTCGATGAAATCATTGTTTGTGAAGGCGAGACCGTAAATCCACTGGAAGGGACGGAGTCTGCTTATATATGGGACGGCTTCCAAATGCATGCTGAATATTCAGAACTGCTAGCGGGCGATAAGAACTTTGAATTAAAGTACATCGATCACTGCGGCGATCCTCACCGTATTCTTCGAGCATATTCTACTCATGAAGTTCCTAGCGATTTCAACTTTTGGATTAATCATTTCGAACCGGTGGCTGACTTTTACCCACTTGAAGAATCGAATGGGTTGGTGTTCAAATGGTACCTGAATGGCGACCTGGTCAGTGACGATGAAGCTCCTTCTCTGGAGTTAGAAGAAGGAACGACGAACGAGGTTATGCTCGAAACTACAAATCCAGCGGGCTGCACTCACAGCACTACAAGAGAGGTAATTGTTCAGGACGGAATAGAAATTCCAAGTGCCTTTTCTCCCAATGGAGACGGGAAGAATGAAAGTTTCAGGATTCGAATCGAAGAAGAACTTGAGTCGTTCAACATAAAAATATTTGATCGATGGGGGCAACTTCACTTTGAATCGAACGACAAGAACTTTGAATGGTTTGGTATTGGGAATTCAAGTAATCAGCCGATCAATAGCTATTCATACATTCTGAAGGCCAAAACGGTGACAGGAAAAGACATTAAGAAAACAGGAACCATCACAGTTATAACAACAAACTAAATGAGTTCATTAAGAAATATACTTCTCACATTAACCACAGTCCTCGCTACTGTGTGGAGTGCCAATTCCCAGCAACTGGTTACAACCAGTGCTGCACCATACAATAGTGTACCATACTTGGTCAACAATGTATTGATGGGAAATGGAGTACAGGGTTACAACATCACCTCCTATGGAGCTAGCATCCAAAGAGGATTCTTCAGCAGTGGAGGAACGGCTATAGGCATCGACAGCGGTCTAGTCATGTGTTCAGGAAATGTCACCAATATCATGACAAGTACAGGTGCTTGGGCGTCAACTGCGATACCGAATGGTACAGGTCAAGGTGCTGGTGATTCGGATCTTTTGAGTGTTGCGCAAAGTGTTCCTTCCTTGATTGGACAATCATTTAGTGTTAACTCTACTTGGGACGCTTCTATTATAGAATTCGACTTCGTTTCACTCAGCGATACAGTTGAGTTCAGTTACGTTTTTGGATCAGATGAATACACTACTTGGATCAACACTTCATACAATGACGTGTTTGGCTTTTTCCTTTCTGGTCCAGGTATCAGTGGCAGTTATTCGAACAGTGCAATCAATGTCGCAACTGTTCCTGGCACGAACCCAGCTCTTCCAATTTCGATCAGCACGATTCACCCTGGACTTAATAGCAGCTACTACAACTCCGGAGGTTCGTTGCACGCGTACAACGGTTACACTGATGTAATGACAGCTGTTCTTTATGTAAGCTCTTGTGACACTTTTCACATGAAGCTTGGTGTTGCGGATGGTTCAGATAAGATTTTAGATACTGGAGTATTTCTAGAAGATGGAAGTTTCGCTACTGCAGGCTTAATCGTTCAGCCTTCGCCATCATACAATCCGTTTGGAGCCGATACAGCGCTTTATGAAGGATGTGGAGATGTGAAAATTTTCTTTACGAGAAGTGACTCCGTTCTTCCTGCTGCTACCTTATCGTATAAGGTGTGGGGAGATGCAGAGATGGGTACAGACTATTCCAACATAATTAACTCACAAAATCAACCGTGTACTTGGAATGGTTCATTGAACCTGTGGGAATGTGAGGTTTATTTTGCTCAGAGTGTTACTACGGATTCAATTGCATTTGAAGTTTATGCCGATGGATTAACAGAAGGAGTCGAGGATCTGGTCATTGCAGTAGATGATAGTATACAGCTAGGATGTCATTCTGGTGACACAATTGAATTAAGTGTTATTGATCCGCCTACCTTGGACATCAATGCATTTGGAGACATTACCATTGACTGTCATGACGACTCGGTTCAAATTGGCGTGAATGCCAACGACGGTTTACCTCCTTTTGACTTCGAATGGAGCAATGGAGCCCAATCTCTTTCAGATTTTGACTCGACAGATACGATTACGGTCATGCCGACAATTACTTCCTCGTACGTTGTAACTGTAACCGATGGATGCGGAGTGCAACAACAAATTGACTACGTGAATGTCAGTGTTTTCAATGTGCCTTGGTCTTCAGTTAAGATTGGTGACAATCAGACTATTTCATGCATTGATCCACCCGTAGACCTTGCAGTTGGGGTCGTGTTCAACGATGGGATTTGGCACGGTGACATTAGCTATCTATGGAGCACTGGCTCCACCGACTCTACCATTAATGTGTTCTCAGTGGTTGACACGACATTTACTGTTACGATTACTCGAGGCTGTACACAAGAGCAGATAGTTCACGACTTTACGCTCAACACGTACAATGATCCAGTCATTACCAAAACATTTGATGTTCCTGAAAGCGATTTTGATTGCCCTGGGGATATTCAAGATATCAAGGTGTCAACTTCGGGAGGCTATGTTCCTTATTCGTTCTCTTGGAGCAATGGAGCTCTTGATTCCACGACCAGTGTTGGACCCGTGTTGACCAAGACTTACTACGTTACTATCCACGACATTTGTGCGCTGGTTGATTACGTAGATTCTGTTGTTGTCAATGTTCCTATTGCTGATCCGCTTGTGATCGATGGAATTGTCAATGACACGCTTCCTTGTCCAAACCTTAAAGCTCATTTCGGTCCTGCTGTTCCAAGTGGTGGCTATGGATGGGGATTTAAATTCAGTTGGGACAATTGGGCCACGGTTAATGACTATACGCAGAAGATCGTATCCGGTGATGAAGAATTCACAATTGAATTGACCGATGGCTGTCTTACTGATACCGTATCTAAAACTGTTTCAGCAATCATTGCTGTTAAGAATGACTTAGAGCTCTACGTTTCAAATGACACACTCATTTGTTTTGGAGATGAAATTATACTAGAAGCTGAAGCTGTATTTGGTGGTGGTGAATATGAATTCGTCTGGAATACAGGAGACAATCGATCGCGAATCAAAATTTCACCAACTGAATTGACGACGTATAATATTCGACTGACGGATCAATGTGACACCGTTCGAATGGCTGATGTTGTGGTTGATGTTAGTCAGGTAAATGCTGATTTCGATTACGAGTATATCGGTGATTATGACTTGAAAGTTCACAATAACTCAATGTCCACGGATAGCTTCGCAGCCCATGAATGGATCATTGAAGGAGCGAATGTCTCCTCATTGGAATTTGATCCTGTTCTAGCGTTACCTGATGGAAATCCATACAGCGTTGAGTTGACTTCAACCAACATTCATGGATGTGTCGATATCGCTACCGTTATCGTTGCACCAGAATTTCACCTTTACATCCCAACTGGTTTTACACCTAACAATGACAACTTGAATGATCGTTGGACGATATCAAGCGTCGGAATAAGAGAGATGAAACTGCAAGTGTTTGATCGCTGGGGAGGAAAATTGTTTGAAACAACAGACAAGTCCTTTGAGTGGGACGGAAGTGTTAATGGCAAGCGAGCACCAATGGGAGCTTATGCTTGGAGAATTGTTCTCTACACGGACAAGGGAGAATATGTTGAACGTCGAGGTAGTCTGAATCTGATGAACGACTTCCAAGAACGATAAAAGAATTAAAGAGATTTGAAAATCCCGTCACAGTTTAGTGGCGGGATTTTTTTTGTGCCTAAGCTTTGATCTTTTTCATGAATTCCGAAGCATAAACAAAGTCTAATACTTCTTGATTCTCTGTTTTGAGAATGCTCTTGTTATCCCCTTCCCACCAATTCTTTCCTTGATGGAGAAACATGATGTAATCTCCGACTTCGATGACCGAATTCATGTCATGTGTAATGACCACAGTTGTGATGTTGGACTCTTGCGTAATCTCATGAATCAGATTGTCGATTACAATAGAAGTCTGTGGATCAAGCCCAGAATTCGGTTCGTCACAAAAAAGATACTTGGGGTTCGGAGCGATGGCTCTAGCAATACCTACTCTCTTTTTCATACCTCCACTCAGTTCAGATGGGAAGAGTTTATGGGCATCCTTCAATTCTACGCGATCCAGAACGAATTGTACACGCTCCGCCTTTTCATCGGTGCTCATTTTGGTAAGCATGTCCAAGGGAAAGCGGATGTTCTCCTCCACAGTCATAAAATCAAACAAGGCGCTTCCTTGAAACAGAAAACCAACTTCCTTTAGCATTCCGCGTCGTTCTTTTCCAGTCATTCCCAAGAAGTCACGACCATCGAATAATACTCCCCCTTCATCCGGAGCGACCAATCCGACTAAGCACCTCGCAAGCGTGCTTTTCCCGCTTCCGCTTGCCCCGATTATTAGACTGGTCTTCCCTTCCTCAAATGATGAGGTAATGTCATCCAATACCTTATTCTCCCCAAAGGACTTATAAAGGCCGGTAACCTCAATCATATGAGCACCAATTGTGTGATGACATAGTTAGCGATAAGAATTACAATCGAGCTGAATACGACGCCCCTAGTACTTGCCTTTCCTACCTCGAGCGCACTACCAGAGGCATAATATCCTTGATACGCTGGAATGCTGGTAAAAATGAATGCGAAGATGACTGACTTGATCAACGCGTAATTAACATGGAAGGGCCTAAAGTCAAATTGAATACCATAGACATAGTCTGGTACCGAAACAATGTCGGTAAACTGAGCGATCATGTAACCTCCACCGATTGAAACAAACATGGAAATAACTACCAAAAATGGGTTGATTACGACCGCTGCAAGGATCTTTGGGAGAATCAAGTAGGAGCCTGAGTTTACTCCCATTATTTCGAGGGCGTCAATTTGTTCAGTGACCCTCATGAGTCCAATCTCTGAAGCGATATTAGAGCCGATTTTACCAGCGAGGATCAGCGCCATGATGGTGGGGCTGAACTCCAAAATGGTTGATTGTCTCGCCGTAAATCCAATCGTATATGCTGGAATGAGCGCGCTGTCAATGTTTGCACTTGTTTGAATGGTAATTACCGCTCCCATGAACAAAGAAATTATCATGATGATACCCAGCGAATCCAACCCGAGGGTGACCATTTCATCGAATAATCTTTTGCGGTATATCGAGACCTTCTCCGGCTTGCTGAACACGCGCCAAATCAGCAATGCATATCGCCCGAGATGATATAGGAATGACGCCATTGGAACAAATGTAACTCTTATTCGAAGCCTCTTCATTCATGATTTCACTAGCTTTGAACGATGCGCACTGCAAAAATTATTGGCTGTTTTTTTCTTCTACTAGCGCTTGGAAGTTGTTCTCTTTTCAAGGGTAAAAAAGATTGTGACTGTCCTTCTTGGGGGTCTCAACATTTGAAACAGCCTCGTCAAAATGCAGAGACTCAGGCATCATGAATGAGATTGAGTTCTCAGCTCATTTCACGCAGTACCTTCCCGAAAAAGCGCTCCCCGTTGTCTTCAATTGGATAGATGGAGAACGCCTACACATTCGAATAAGCAAACCTCGGACCTCCAAGTTGGGAGACTTCAGGGTTAAATCTCGAAGATCCATTCCAGCCATTTCAGTGAATGGAAATCTAAATCAGTATTCGTTCCTAGTAACCTTAACACATGAAATTGCACATTTCAAAGATTTCAAACTGAGAGGAACCCTCGTTCAAGCACATGGTGATTCGTGGAAGTCAATTTATTCTTCGCTTCTTGATGAACTTATCCAGACAGATTCATTTCCGCATGACATTCTACCCGCTCTTCGTCGGCATATTGATAGTCCAAAGGCCGCGTCCTGCTCCGATCCGAAGCTCCTTGAATCGCTCCGAAGCTATGATGACGACCCGCCGGTTTTATTGAAACATCTGTCTGATGGCGATCACTTCGCCATCTCAAATGGTCAAATCTTCGTGAGGGGAGAATTAAGGCGAACTCGCTATAAATGCCGCGAGGTAGCAAGCCAACGGTTCTTTCTCGTTCACGGCTCAGCTGAGGTATTCCCGGTTCCGCACAACAAAAGCTAACGATTTCTTCAAATTGGAAGGTAAGCATAGTCTTACTTTCGCAAGTCGAATTTTTGAAGTTATGAGAGAGGTCTATTGTGTAATAATGGCCGGAGGGATAGGAAGTAGGTTTTGGCCTATGAGTCGAGAAAAGTCTCCGAAACAGTTTTTAGATATCATGGGTACAGGATCGTCGTTGATCCAATTGACCTATGATCGAATGAAGGGTATTTGCCCTCCTGAGAATTTCATGGTGGTCACCTCGAACGACTATGTTCAGCTTTGCGCTGAGCATTTACCAGAACTTAAGATCGATCAAGTTCTCGCAGAACCTAGTCGAAGAAATACGGCTCCCTGCATTGCATACGCAGCATACAAGCTTTACAAAAAGAATCCTGACGCCATCATGATGATCTCACCAGCAGATCATATCATCCTTAAGGAGTCTGCATTTCATGAAACTTTGAATCACGCAATCGATCATGCGCAAGCAACGGACCACCTTGTAACAGTAGGAATCAAACCAAGCCGCCCAGACACAGGTTATGGCTACATCCAAAATCATCGAGATGACACCTACGACTCGAATGACCTTTTTCGAGTAAAGAAATTTACTGAAAAGCCGAGTCAAGAGCTTGCTCTGCAGTTTCTCCAGAGTGGAGATTACACTTGGAACAGTGGAATGTTCATCTGGAAGGTTTCCGCAATTGTAGAAGCATTCAGAGCACACATGGGAGACATGGCTGCACTCTTTGAGTCGCATTTGGATTCTTTCAATTCAACATCTGAATCAGGGGCAATCTCAGAAATTTATGGCAGCTGCGAAAGCATTTCCATTGATTATGCCATCATGGAAAAAGCCAAGAATGTCGATGTGATTTTAGGTGATTTCGGATGGTCAGATTTGGGAACTTGGGGTTCGCTATTTGCACAACTCGATCACGACGCATCTGATAATGTTCATCTGAGTGGCGAAGTCAAAACATACGATACAAATCACTCGATCGTAAAAGTTCCGAAAGACAAACTAGCAGTAGTTCAAGGATTGACGAACTACATCGTCATCGATACAGAAGATGTATTGCTTATTTGCCAAAAGGATGAAGAGCAAAAGATCAAGCAGTTTGTGAATGATCTTAAAGAAGCCGGGAAGAAAGAGTTTCTTTAATCCAAGCCCCCAATCATCTTCGACGGATCGACCCATTCGTCAAACTCCTCCGCTGTGAGGTAACCTAAGTTGACCGATTCCTCTTTCAAGGTGGTCCCATTCTCATGCGCCGTCTTCGCAATTTTTGCTGCCTTCTCGTAACCGATTTTGGTATTGAGCGCTGTCACCAACATGAGTGAATTATCAAGGTTCTGTTTGATGCGTTCGTAGTTCGGTTCGATTCCTGCTGCACAGTTTTCATCAAATGACACACACGCATCGCCGAGGAGGCGAGCACTATTCAATAGATTGTAAGCCATCATCGGCTTGAAAACGTTCAATTCAAAATGGCCTGAAGCCCCACCCGTAGAGACGGCAACGTCATTGCCCATAACTTGAGCACACACCATGGTCATTGCTTCGGCTTGTGTCGGATTCACTTTTCCGGGCATAATACTGCTCCCTGGTTCGTTTGAAGGAATGATCAACTCCCCTACTCCACATCGCGGCCCGCTGGCCAATAATCGAATATCGTTCGCCACCTTCATCAAGCTTACCGCAAGCTGTTTTAGCGCGCCGTGCGACTCAACGATAGCATCATGTGCTGCAAGGGCCTCAAACTTGTTTTCAGCCGTTATGAACGGCATTCCCGTGAACTCAGCAATCTTCTGCGCTACAAGCTCTGAATAGCCCGCAGGCGTATTTATTCCAGTCCCAACGGCAGTTCCACCCAATGCTACCTCGGAAAGATGGCTCAATGTATTCTTAAGTGCCTTGAGCGAATGATTAAGTTGTGAGACATATCCACTAAGTTCTTGGCCGACTGTCAACGGGGTGGCATCCATCAAGTGAGTCCGTCCAATCTTCACTACATCTGAGTATTGCTCCGACTTTGATTTCAACGTATCTCGAAGTTGCTCAACTCCTGGAATCGTTGTTTCCACAATCATTTTGTAAGATGCAATGTGCATTCCGGTTGGGAACGTATCGTTGGACGATTGTGATTTATTCACGTCATCATTCGGGTGGATGAGCTTATCTCCTTCTCCTAAAGTTCCACCAGCGATCACATGTGCTCGATTAGAGATTACCTCGTTGGAATTCATATTAGACTGTGTTCCAGAGCCCGTTTGCCATACGACCAATGGAAATTGATCATCCAACTTGCCTTCTAAAATTTCATCACAGACCTTGGAAATCAGATCTCGCTTCTCTTCGCTCAGGGCGCCCAACTGACAGTTCGCGTGCGCTGCAGACTTCTTCAAATAAGCGAAGCCATAAACCACTTCCAGTGGCATGCTCGCTTCTGGTCCAATCTTAAAATTGTTTCTCGATCGCTCTGTTTGGGCTCCCCAGTACTTGTTTGCGGGAACTTGGACGTCGCCCATGGTGTCTTTTTCTATCCTGTAGTCCATAATTGCTAAATAGTGATGTTGAGCAGTTTTTAAGTCTTTGCATCGCCAAAATTGAGGGATGCTTTATATTCGCCACCAAATGTAAAATGCCATGGGTAACTACATAGGTTTCTTCATCTTTCTTTTCTTCATTTTAATGGCTTTTTGGCTATTGATCTTCCTAATCGGATTTTTAGGCTACTGGGCAACGCTTGGTGGACTTAACAGTTTAATGCCTGGTCTTTTCGCAAAGAAAGAAGAAGAGATTGCAGAAGAAATGGAAGGATAATTATCCTTCTTCCTTCACTTCCAATTTACCCGCATTCCACATTAGGAAGGCTTCCAAGAATTTATCGATATCCCCGTTGAGCACGCCATCCGTGTCGGTTGACTCTGCTCCAGTGCGCACATCTTTCACCATTCTGTAAGGTTGGAGAACGTAATTTCTGATCTGGCTTCCCCACTCAATTTTCTTCTTGCTTGCCTCTATCTCCGCTTGTTTGGCTCGCTTCTCTTCTAGCTCCATTTCATATAGCCTCGACTTCAAGAGCTGGATGGCTTTCTCTCTATTCTGGAGCTGAGAGCGTGTCTCTGTGTTTTCAATGATGATTCCAGAAGGCCCGTGTTTTAGTCGGACACCTGTCTCAACTTTGTTGACGTTCTGTCCTCCTGCACCCCCGGATCGAAACGTATCCCAATCAATGTCGGATGGATTGACCTCAATCTCGATTGAATCATCAACCAGAGGATATACATACACGGAGACAAATGAAGTATGCCGCTTGGCATTTGAGTCGAACGGCGAAATACGAACGAGACGATGAACGCCATTCTCACCCTTTAGATATCCAAAAGCAAAGTCACCCGTGAGTTGGAGCGTGACTGTTTTGACACCAGCTACATCGCCCGCCTGATAGTTGACTTCCGTAATCTTATAGCCGTGCTTTTCTCCCCACATGAGATACATCCTCATCAGCATCGAAGCCCAGTCACAGCTCTCTGTTCCGCCAGCACCCGCCGTAATCTGCAGAACAGCATCGAAGTTGTCTTCCTCAGCGCTAAGAAGGTTCTTCATTTCGAGGTCATCGAGCAATTTTAATAGCTTGTTGTGCTGTTTAGTGACCTCTCCTTCTTCCGCTTCTCCTTCTTTGAAGAAATCATATAAAACGGTCAAATCTTCGAGTGCGGTTTCAATTTCATCAAAAGCCTTTGTCCAGACTTTCTTCTTGTTGATTTGCTTTACGATCAATTCGGCTTTCTTCGGGTCATTCCAGAAATTGGGATCATGCGTTTGCTGCTCCTCATCTTCGATTTGCGCGCGTTTATGATCAATGTCAAGGTAGTTTTTCAGCGAGGATAACCTTCCCTCTAGTTCCTTAAGATCCTCTGGTGAAACCATGTTAGCAAATGTACTTGTCATGGAGCAGACATCCTTCCCCTCTCGAGAAGGGGTGGATTCTGAGTAGCGTAGCGCGAAGAAGACGGGGTGTGTCTATTTAGATTGTACAGAAAGTGTTTTGAAACTCTTCAAAAACACACCCCGCCCCTCCGGGGCACCCCTCTCAAGAGGGGAAAGATCACAGCTTCAACCTCGTCTTGAGAATACCCCTGAAATCAGAAAAGTGATACCCTTTGCCCTGTAGATACTTAGCTACTTGTTGTTGCTGGTTCCACTTATTCCCCGTTAATCCTCTTAGCTTCTTTTCGATGAGCTTCTCAATTGACTTTGAGTAGTCATCTTCCTCAATCTCCATCATGGCCATTTCGATCAGCTTGTCGTGGAGAAATCTTCGTTTGAGTTCGTATCGAATCTTGCCTTTACCCCAATCTTTGTTGTAGAAATGGCCCCTGACATAACTTCGAGCATAGCGCTCTTCATTCAATAGATTTTCATCCATCAGATGCATGATTACCTCTTCGGAATCCTTTTTCCAAACGCCAAGATCATAGAGTTTGTCTTGCACCTCTTTGTGACACCTCTCACGATAGTTGCAATAGCTCCGAAGCTTGGTCAATGCCTCTGATTTATCTAGGCGTTCTTTTGAGGGAGACATGAAACAAAGAAGCAACAAAAAAGCCCCGATTTCTCGAGGCTTTAATTTAGAACATAACTTCTTTTCCTTCCTTATCCAGTAGCTCGTAGTCGAGCAAGGTGAGTGCCGTTTTTGGTTCAACAGCGATCCACTTCTTGTAGCTTTTAAACCACTTTCGTTGGAACGAGTAAAGATTCTTCTGCAGGTATGCCGCCACAAATGGGTGAGCTGCGATCATCAATGATCTTTCACCTTCTTGATCGTAAAGCGACTTGAGGTTATTTTCAATCTCATCAATGATGGTGATGGCTGCTTGCACTTCTCCACTGCCTTGACAAGTTGGACAAACCTCAGCAGTCTTGATATCCATTTCTGGACGAACTCGCTGACGAGTTATCTCAACAAGACCAAAACGAGACACCGGCAATACCTGGTGCTTCGCGCGATCATCACTCATATGCTTCCGAAGCTTCTCAAGCAATGACTTACGATTCTCGGATTGTCGCATATCGATGAAGTCAATCACCACCAAGCCACCCATGTCACGAAGTCTCAATTGTCTTGCCACTTCTTCCGCGGCCTCGATGTTTACTCGAATAGCATTGGCTTCCTGATTCGTTTCCTTCTTAGCCGTGTTTCCACTGTTCACGTCAATGACGTGCATTGCCTCAGTATGTTCAATTACCAAGTAAGCACCACTCTTCATGGTCACGTGTTTTCCAAACAGTGTTTTAATCTGTTTTTCAATACCATGGTATTCCATGATATCGGTCTTGCCACGGTAGATCTTCACGATCTTCTCGCTGCCTGGGGCAATGGTTTTGAGGTAATCGGAGACATCGTTCTGAACTCCTTTATCATCTACCACGATCTGGTTGAATGAAGCACTCAAAAGGTCTCTCAATATAGCATTGGTGCGATCTATTTCACTCAGCACCTTTTTAGGAGGCCTTGTTGAGGTAAAGTTTTCAAAGGCCTCTTCCCATCGACTTACGAGGTTTCGTAAATCGGTGTCGAGTTCAGCCACTTTCTTGTCTTCTGCAACCGTACGTACGATTACTCCACAATTTTTTGGCTTAATGCTCGAAATCAATCTCCTGAGACGGTCGCGTTCATCGCGTGATTTGATCTTCTGAGAAACCGAAATCTTGTCATTAAATGGGACAAGTACTAGGAACCTTCCAGCTATGCTTATTTCGCATGTTAGCCTTGGTCCTTTTGTAGAGATCGGTTCTTTAGCGATCTGGACGAGCAGGTAACGATTTGGCTTTAAAACTTGATCGATTTTCCCGTTCTTATTGATATCGGGTTCGATCTTGAAGTCCTGGAGTAACCCAGAATTTCTTTTTCCTGTAATTCCTTCCGTGATGTATTTCTGCAATGAGTCCATTTTAGGACCTAAATCATGATAATGCAGAAAGGCGTCTTTTTCGTAGCCTACATCAACAAATGCGGCATTTAAGCCGGGAACCAATCGTTTAACTCTGCCCAGGAAAATGTCACCTACATTGAAACCTTTATCAAGTTTCTCGTTGTGAAATTCAACCAGACCTTTATTCTCTAGAAGAGCTATATCAACTTCACCGTCCCCAGAGCGAATGATCATTTCTTTATTCTTATCATCCACAGTTATTGTATTTAAATTCTACAACGGGGTTTTAGTGCGAAGGAGAATTACTTCTTCTTCTTGTGACGGTTCTTTCTCAAACGCTTCTTGCGCTTGTGAGTCGCCATCTTATGTCTTTTTCTTTTCTTACCGCTTGGCATCTCTTTAATTTAATTCGTTCAACATCATTTCAGCATCACTTCTGAGCTGACTACTATTTTGTTCCTCCTTAAGAAATTCCTCAAGGTTGGATTTTGCACTTTCTGACTGCCCCAGATTATACTCTGCCTTACCTAGCCAATACTTTGACTCAACGAATTCAGGATCAATTTGTTCCACGATGGTGAAACGCTCGATCACTTTCTCCCATTGATTGGTCTGTGCAGATAATCTTCCTAAATGATACTGAGCTCTGAAGTTTGCAGGATTCTCCTCTGCAATGTCTCTCAACAACAGTATGCCTTGCATTGGTTGCTGAGTCGCAATAATGCCCAATGCTGAATCAATTTCATTCTCAATTGTGGGCGGCTCATCACTTAAGTTTTCCTCGCTCACTTTTGTGAGGTCGGGTTTATTAGGGGCAAGAAATAAAAGAACAAATACTAGAAGTGTAAGTCCAACGGCTATCCAATGTTGCTTCTTCAGGCCGAGCACTTCAACTTACTTAACAGAAACGTTTTTCTTCACTTTCTCAACGAAAGTTTTCGCAGGCTTAAATGAAGGTATGTTGTGCGCAGGGATAATGATCGTTGTATTCTTTGAAATATTACGACCTGTCTTCTCAGCACGCTCCTTAACCACGAAAGAACCAAACCCTCTGAGGTATACATTTTGGCCATCAGCCAACGAGTTTTTCACGCTATTCATAAACGCTTCAACAGTCGCTAAAACCTCCACTTTATCAATTCCAGTCTTATCAGCAATCTCCGTTACAATTTCTGCCTTCGTCATTTTCTAATCAATTATAAACTTTTGATATTCAGTGTTTTTCCTTCATTCTAAAAACGGGTTGCAAAGATAGAATCATTTCAATACGTTGAAAGTCAACCTAGAACTATTTTCGTTGTATGGCAACAGAGGTTGAAAACGGTCCTGAAATCACTCAGATTCTTGGCCAATGGTATGATGCCAACCAACGCAGTTTGCCTTGGAGAGAAACAACAAATCCCTACTTCATTTGGCTGTCTGAAATCATCCTACAACAGACCAGGGTTGACCAAGGAACTCCATACTATTTACGGTTCATAAAGAACTATCCAAAAGTAGAAGACTTAGCAACTGCTCAACAAGACGATGTGCTGAAACTTTGGCAAGGGCTGGGCTACTATTCTCGTGCTCGAAACCTGCACTTTACCGCCAATTATATTTCGAATGATTTGCATGGTCAATTTCCGAGTTCGTACGCAGAGCTCATCAAATTAAAAGGGATTGGAAAATACACCGCATCCGCCATCGCTTCCATCGCATTTAATGAGCCGGTCGCCACCGTAGATGGAAATGTTGTTCGGGTTGTTTCAAGGTTATTTGCAATTTCCGAAGATGTAACGACCAAGAATGCGATAATCAAAATCGAATCTATCACATCCTCCTTGCTGAATCCACTCGATCCTGGAAAGCACAATCAAGCTGTGATGGAATTTGGAGCTACGCACTGCACGCCTGTAAACCCAAGTTGTCTCGAGTGCCCACTCAATACTCATTGTCAAGCTTTCAAATTAAAAGTAGTTTCCTCCATTCCATTGAAGTCCAAGAAAATCAAACGGAAGACTCGCTATTTCCATTATCTCGTTGTTCATACCCCTGATTCTAGCTACCTCCTCCATCAGCGCACTAACAAAGACATTTGGAACGGCTTATATCAGTTCCCACTTATAGAATCTGAAAATGATGCGGAACTCAATGATCAGCACCTCAAGCAGTTTTTAAAATCAAACTCAATCGGAATTCAAAAAGTGAACCGGGTCCGAAAGCATGTGCTTAGTCATCAAGATATTCACGCACGGTTCTATCATCTGCAAATTGGAGAACAAATCCATGAATCTTTCAAGCTGGTAGCAGCGAGTCAAATTGGGGAATACCCCTTGCCACGCTTGATTGATCGGTATCTAGAAGAACATGACGTGAAGACTGGGAATGCAGCGCTTAATGCTTAAGTTTGCCCAAAGAAAAATCAGTTATGGCCGGTAGTGTAAATAAGGTAATTATCGTTGGTAATCTAGGTACAGATCCTGAGGTTCGCACGTTAACAAGTGGGACCAAAGTAGCACGTCTTAATATTGCTACGAGCGAAACCTATAACAACCGCGAAGGCCAAAAAGTTACCAATACTGAATGGCATAAAGTCAACCTGTGGCGCGGTCTGGCAGACATTGCTGAAAAGTATCTCACAAAAGGAAGCTCTGTCTATGTTGAAGGCAAATTGCGTACTCGCAGCTACGACGATAAAGACGGGATCACGCGTTACGTTACCGAAATTGAGGGCGACAACATGACCATGCTTGGTGGTCGTGGGGATTCATCTCCGGCTCCTGCTCAAGCGGCAGCTCCAGCAAGCTCTCAACCAAGTTCATCTCAACCTGCCACGCCTCCAGCAGCCGATGTGCAAGATGATGATCTTCCCTTCTAACGAATACCATCCTACGTGGACCCCGGCGAACCGCTCTCGATACTTCTAGCAAACATTATTTTACCTTGGAACACAGGCATTGTCATTGGCCTTGTAGTCATGCTATTGCTTCTATTTTGTTCTGCACTCATCAGCGGTTCCGAAGTTGCCTTCTTTTCAATCTCCCCACAAGACAAGGAGAAACTTGAAGAAGATGAAGGAAGGAACTCTGCGCGTGTCCTAGAATTACTTCAACGACCAAAGACACTTCTTGCTACAATATTGATTGGCAACAACTTGGTTAACGTGGCCATCGTGATTTTGTCGAGCTTTCTAATGAGCATGATGTTCGACTTCGGCGAAAGCGTCGCCGTGGCGTTTTTGGTGCAGGTTGTGGTGGTGACCCTCATCATCTTGATTGTAGGTGAAATTGCGCCCAAGGTTTACGCCTCGAAACAAGGCTTGACCTTGTCAAGATTCATGTCAGCCCCGATCGTAGTCATGATGAGATTGTTTTCACCGCTCGCTAAACTCCTTGTCCAAGGAACACGGAAGATCGATGAGCGTGCCAGAGAAAATGAGGGTGACAATCAAATTACAGCGGATGAACTGAGCCACGCTCTTGAGCTTACCACCGATGATGAAACTCAAGAAGATGAGAAACGCATTCTTAGCGGAATTGTGAAGTTCGGCAGCACTGAAGCCCGTCAAGTGATGACACCACGGGTTGATGTTACAAGCATTGATGTGGATACAAATTTTGCGTCTTTGGGGAATCATATTCTGGATAAGGGATATTCCAGAATTCCAATTTTCAAGGAGAGCTTTGATGAGGTCGTCGGAGTCCTCTTCGTAAAAGACTTGTTACCTCACCTGGGCGCTGAAGCAGATTTCAAATGGCAGGATCTTATTCGTCAGCCCCACTTCGTTACAGAAAACAAAAAACTCGACGATCTTCTTCGAGAGTTTCAAGAAAAGAGAAATCACCTGGCCGTTGTGGTTGATGAATACGGAGGAAGTTCAGGCATTATTACCCTAGAAGACATCATCGAAGAAATCGTTGGAGAGATTACGGATGAATTTGACGATGACGAATTGATCTACTCCAAACTAGATGACAAGAATTATGTTTTTGAAGGGAAGACTGCGCTCATTGACATGTACCGCGTGCTTGATATTGAAGGGGAAGATTTTGAAAAAGCAAAAGGAGATAGCGACTCCATTGCAGGTTTTATCTTGGAGCTTACAGGAAAAATTCCCTTGAAAAACGAGAGGGTTAAATTTGATAATTACCTGTTTACTATTGAAGCTGCCGATAAACGCCGCGTAAAACGAATTAAGGTTACCATTCTGGACTAATGCGTATTTGGATCCTTCTTGCCTCTATTGTCTTCTTGGCTTCTTGTGAAGAAAATTATACCCCCAAACCGCAAGCCTATACTCGAGTTTCTCTTCCGGATCCGACCTATTTATTGACGGCAGGTGAAAATTGGAATTGTCCGTACGAATTTGAATACTCCGCTCAAAGTGCCATGACCATTGATCCGCGCTATCAGAGCAAGACGTGTTGGTACAATTTGTACTATCCCGGCTTTAGAGCCACGATTCATTTGACCTATTCTCCAGTCGAGGGAGATCTTTCTGAGCAGATTGAGGAAGCTCGAAAGCTAGCCATGAAACACATTGCCAAAGCGACTAAGATTTTGGAGAATCCAATTCAAAATGATTCAGCAGGTGTTTACGGATTGAAATACTCATTTAGAGGAGAGACTGCTTCAGATGTTCAGTTTTTCCTAACCGATAGCTCTTCTCACTTCCTTAGAGGGTCACTCTACTTTAGCGTTAAGCCAAACAAGGATAGCCTCTCGCCGATCATCGATTATGTAGATCGAGATATTGATCATCTCATCAAGACACTTCGATGGGTTTCGGTTGGAAGCTCAGAGTGAAGTAAAGCCGAACGAGCGAAAGGAGTACTATCAAGGCCACTACTTGATGTAAGACTGCCAGCGTAATTGGTACTTGAAGGAGTAGCGTTGCCACTCCTAGGATGAATTGGAGTACCAAGGCAACGATGAATGCGAACAATGCCTTTCGACTTCTTCCTTCGTAATCTTCTAAATCTTTAAAAAGCAGCAAAGAAAGAAGCAGCACAGCTACGGCCAGAGTGCGATGCACGAATTGGACACCTGACTTTCCTTCCAAGAAATTTCGGATCCATGGTTCCATCGAAAAGACCGTCTCCGAGATCAACGCTCCATCCATTAGAGGCCAGGTGTTGTGGACCCAACCTGCCTTAAGACCAGCTACAAATGCTCCAAAGATTATTTGAACCGAGATCAGCATACCTAGAGCCACTAATATTCTTTGCCGAGAATTGACTACGCTGACTACCGTGCCATGATAAGTGTACTTGAGCAATGTCCAATAAATGACCGCACAGGTTAGAAATGCCGTGAATAAATGAGCTGCCAATCGAAAGTGGCTAACGCGAGGGACATCAATCAATCCGCTTTTTACCATGTACCATCCAAGTAATGCTTGGAGAGCTCCCAGGGCTAATATCCCCACGAACCACTTTACATGGTCTTTTGGGATTCTTTTTTTGAAGAGAAAAAATGCAAATGGGACAATGAATACTATACCGATCATTCTCCCAAACATCCTGTGAATGTACTCCCACCAATAGATCGACTTGAAATCACTTAATGTAAAACTGCTGTGCAATTCCTGGAATTCAGGTGAGGTTTGGTAACCCGCGAATTCATCTTCCCACCCTGCATCACTCATCGGTGGCAATGACCCTTGAAAGCTCCAATGAACCATTGATAGGCCAGAGTGAGTTAGCCTTGTAATTCCACCAATGACTACCATGGCAAGCACAAGCACAATGCCTAAGTATAGCCAGTAGATTACAATTTTAGATGGAGTAAATGGTGTGGTCATTCAGCGCAAGAACAAAGCTACTGAATGGATAATCAGAAGATCGTGCGAAAAACGTCAAAGACGTTTGGGAATCGGAACAATTCATCCGAGCTCTCCTGTTTCTTCTGTTTTGAAGCTTTCAACTCTTTTTCTGAAACTTGAATGAAATCAGCATCGGATTGGGCTAGCTGCTCCACATCTTGAGATTCGACTTGCGTCACTTGCTGGCAATCACTATTCATGAAGGCGAGAACCGTCAAAAAAACGACTGAGATAGCAAGAAATCTGTTGATTGTTGATTTCATCGAGGGCAAAAATAGTTTTTTTTTGATTCCGTGTCTGCGCTTGGGCGTTAGTCGTGTGGTGACAACTCTATCTTTGCCGCCCTTTGGCAGAAGAACAACATACAGAAGAGGATGAAATGTCCTTTTTGGACCACCTTGAAATTCTTAGATGGCATTTGATTCGAAGCGCCACGGCCATTCTGCTCGGCGCCGTTGTAGCTTTCAGCTTCAAAAACTTCATTTTCGACACTTTAATCTTCGGCGCGCTCAAATCCGACTTCATCACCTACAAGTTTCTTTGCAAGGCATCCGCTAAACTCAGCACTTGGTTACCTGGGATGTTCCCCGACGGATCTATCTGCATTGGACAAGATCTTCCAACCTTGGTCAATCTTACAATGGCTGGGCAGTTCATGGCACACATCATGACGGCAATCGTTGCAGGCATCATCATAGCATTTCCATACGTGCTTTGGGAAGTATGGCGTTTCATTTCTCCAGGTCTTCAGAAATCCGAACGCAGAACAACGCGAGGTTTTGTTGCTGCTGCATCATTTCTATTCTTCTGTGGAGTGTTGTTTGGATATCTAGTTATATCTCCATTATCCATCAATTTTTTCCTCAACTATCAGGTTAGTCCGGATGTGGTCAACAATCCAACACTTTCCACCTACATATCTCTGGTGACGAGTGTTGTTTTGGCATGTGGTGCAGTCTTCGAGTTGCCAATATTGGTTTACTTTTTAACCAAAGCAGGAATCCTCACCCCAAAAGTGCTTCGGGCTTTTCGACGGCACGCATTGGTTGGTGCCCTCATTCTTTCAGCGGTTATTACACCTCCCGATGTTTTCAGTCAAATCCTTGTAACCATTCCGATCTTGTTTCTGTATGAGGTTAGTATATGGATATCTTCTCTTGTACTGAAGCGACAAGCTGAGTAACATTGTAAGAGCTACTCCTAACTCCTTGAAACTTTTGAGAATACTCATTGCCAGTTTCTTGACTGCATGTGCAATTATGGCGTGCAATTCTGCCGTGTTCGGTCAAAAAACGATCGTTACGGGAAAGGTGTATGATCCCACCTCAGGAGAGGCACTCCCTTTTGTCAACGTCTTTTTTAAAGACAGCAAGATTGGAACCACCTCCGACGAAAGTGGAAATTATCGGATCGAGACTTATTACCCCACAGACAGCCTTATTGCTTCCATGGTTGGTTATAGCAGAACCGGTATGAAAGTAAAAAAGGATCGTGCCCAAGTTCTAGATTTTGAAATGGCAGTTAGCGGTATCGCTCTCGGCACAGTAAACGTCGTTGGCGATCGCAAGAAAAAGGACCCAGCGGTGGAGATCATGAAGCGAGTAGTTCGAAACAAGAAAGCAAACAACCGAGAGAAGCTGCTCGCGTACGAATACGATCTGTACAACAAAATTGAGTTCGACATGAACAATGTTGGAGAGTCGTTTCGGAAACGAAAAGTCATGAAACCCTTCGAGTTCATTTTCGACAATGTCGATTCAACATCCGAAGAGAAGCCGTTCATTCCAATATTCTTAACGGAATCATTTTCTCGTTACTACTACAATAAGAATCCGAAGCATTCCAAGGAAATTATAGAAGCGACCAAAGTGGCTGGAGTGAAAAACGAAAGCGTCAGCCAGTTCTTGGGAGACATGTATCAAAGCACAAACATCTATCACAACTACGTTAGTGCATTCGGTAAAAGTTTTGTGAGTCCATTATCGGATTTTGGCCCACTATCCTATAAATATTTTCTCCTGGATAGTGCTATTCTCGATCAGAAGTACAAATGCTTCAAAATTGCCTTCTTGCCACGACGAAAGGGAGAGCTGACGTTCGAAGGTGAAATGTGGGTACATGACACCACCTTCGCGATCAAGGAAATTGAAGCCACAATCGGAGCAGATGCCAACATCAATTGGATCAACGGCTTTACGGTGAAGCACACTTATGATCAAGCGGAGGACGAAGTATGGATGCTCACGAAAGAACACGTGGTGGTTGACTTTAACGTCAGTGAAAAGACCATTGGCTTCTACGGACGCAAAACATCAATCTATTCGGATTTCAAGATAAATGAGACCCTTAACAAGTCATTCTTCACCGCCTTCAACAATGTTGAAGTCAAAGAGGACGCCAACGACAAATCCGATGAATTCTGGAGTGAAAAAAGGCCAGAACAGCTAAGCGTGAATGAAGCCAATGTCTATGATATGGTTGATACCATCCAAAACATTCCTGCCTTCCGCACTTATGTAGACATTGTCACCCTTTTCGTCACTGGTTACTATGAGATGAAATACTTCGATCTCGGTCAGTACTACACCTTTTTCAGTTTCAATCAAATAGAAGGGCTCCGCGGACGGTTTGGTGGAAAGACAAACAGCGATTTCAGCACAAAAGTTGAGCTAAAAGGATACATCGCATATGGCTTAAAGGACGAGCAAGTCAAATATGAAGGCGCAACACGACTCTTTCTTACCAAAAAGCCAAGGCAAGTTTTAGGACTGATTCATAAACGTGACTTAGAACAGCTCGGTCAAAGTGCAAATGCTTGGCAGACGGACAATATCCTCTCATCCGTATTCAGGCGTACTCCGAATAATCAGCTCAATGCATTTGAAGAATACAAGGTCAATTACCAGGTTGAATACTTCCCTGGATTGTCAAATACGTTGACATTTAATAGGCGAGACATTTGGTCTGTTGGATCGTTTCCATTTCAAAAAATTAGCTCGGAAGGTTTAGTGACTGAGATAAACAGAATCAAGACTTCAGAAGTGACAGTGGGCACGAGGATAGCATACGATGAAAAATTTATCTCGGGCAATCTAGATCGTGTGAGCTTAGGCACTCGTTTTCCGGTGGTCAACGCAAGTGTTTCATTCGGCATTAAAGATTTCCTTGATGGTAACTATAACTATCAGCGAATCAACATTAATATTCAAGATCGGGTGGCTTTTAATCCTCTTGGCCAGAGCGACATCACTATTGACGCGGGAAAAGTATGGGGCGACTTACCGTTTCCTCTACTCCACCTATTCAATGGAAACGAAACCTACTTCTACGACATATATGCTTTCAACCTTATGAACTACTATGAGTTTGTGGCCGATGAATGGGTGAATGTGTTCTGGGTTCATCATTTTAACGGCCTGCTATTCAACAAGGTTCCTCTCATCAGAAAGCTGAAATGGCGGGAGGTTGCCACATTCCGTGGAGCGGTAGGGGGTTTGTCGGATGATCATCTTACCGAACTTCAGTTTCCTACCGATTTATTCAAGTTAACAAAGCCGTACTTCGAAGCTGGCGTGGGCGTTGAGAATATTTTAAAGATTTTTAGGGTCGACGCACTGTGGAGATTGTCATATTTGAATAATCCGGACGTTGTTCCTTTTGGAATTAGAACAACTTTCCAATTTGATTTCTAATCATGAAACTCAGAGCAGAAAATCTCATCAAGAAGTACAAGAGTCGAACGGTTGTAAACAACGTCAGCGTCGAGGTCGAGCAGGGTGAGATTGTTGGGCTTCTCGGTCCAAACGGTGCAGGAAAAACCACGACCTTTTATATGATTGTTGGATTGATCAAACCAAATGACGGTGAGATTTTCCTCGATGATGAAAATATCACGAGTCTACCAATGTATAAACGCGCTAATCAAGGTGTAGGTTATCTTCCACAGGAGCCGTCGGTGTTTCGTAAACTTAGCGTGGAAGAGAATCTGAAGGCGGTTCTTGAAATGAGAAAAGACTTGAGCAAGGCTCAGCAGCATGAGAAACTTGAAACATTAATCGATGAACTTGGCCTTGAACATGTGCGCAAGAATCGAGGTGATTTGCTTTCTGGAGGAGAAAGACGAAGAACAGAGATAGCCCGGTCTTTAGCTTCTGATCCAAAGTTCATTTTGCTTGATGAGCCTTTTGCTGGAGTCGATCCAATAGCTGTGGAGGACATTCAGTCCATCGTAGCGACGTTGAAAAATAAGAACATTGGAATTCTGATTACCGACCACAATGTGCAAGAGACTTTGTCCATTACAGATCGAGCCTATCTTCTGTTTGAAGGAAGCATATTAAAAACAGGTACAGCCGAGGATCTAGCGAGCGATCCACAAGTTAGAAAAGTCTACTTAGGTCAGAACTTTGAATTGAAACGCGCTCCTGTTAATCAGAGCGTCGATAAATCGAACGAATAGGATTCGACGATTTGATTGCAGAGTAGATTTTTACAAGCCTCATCTACTTTATTCCCAGCAGCACTCTCATCAGCAGCCTCTACTTCGAGGGTAATGTGTCTACCAATTCTCACATTGCTAATCTCATTGAGATTAAGGTTTCCCATTGAAGAAGATACAGCCTTCCCTTGAGGATCAAGGAGATTTGCGTGAGGCATGATGTCGATTTCAGCTTTGAATTTCATCTGAGATTGTGCTTTCGTTTGAGGCGGCAAAAATGGAATAAATCACTGAGAGGATGAAATATCCTATCATGAAAATTGGAAGAATCAAGTAATCAATCAAACCCCATGAAAATGGGAGTGATAGATATGGTACTAAGAAGATCAAATAGCAGATCAAAACCCAAATCAACAAACTATATTTCCATTTGTTCTTTGCCCATGAGAACCCTTTGAATTTGAGTGAAATCATTGGAATCTTTGATACCATCAAAAACGATAGGCACACTGCCGTAATTTGATAAAAGAGCGGCGAAAACATCATTCGAAGAACAACCGCATCTGAGGCATCCCATTTTCTTTCTTGAGCAAGGATGTCGATGAACTGATCTGAAAGGGGATGATAAAAATTCAAATTGTAATTGGTTTCCAAGACCAATGGAATTGATAAAATGAACAATGACATGGCTGGCACTGGCATTCCTTGGAAATGCGGAACCTGCTTGTCACTCAAATTGAATACAGCAAGGCGATAGGCTGCTCCCATAGGTAGCACTGATGAAACGCTTGCCATTAACCAGACACTCAGAGGCCACTCTTGTATTGGCACAAAGTAATACCCCTTGGTAATAATGATCATTTGAAAAACCACCATACCGGGTGCTATACCAAAAGTGACGAGGTCTGCTAGGCTGTCAAGTTGTAACCCGAGCTTACTATCCGCTTTGAGCATTCTTGCAACAAAACCATCAAGAAAATCCAGAATTAGCGCCACTCCAATGCAGAGCACCGCTGAGACCATCTGCTCATTCGCAACGAAGATGATGGCAGTGAATCCCATGGTGAGATTACCTAACGTAAACAAATTGGGAATGAACTTTATGACTCTCTCCATTATGCCGCCAAAGATATCGATCGGGTACTGCGATTCACATTTTACCGTTAATACGACACGTCTCGTAACAAACCATGGCCTTTAATACTTCGTATTTTTGTTAGATATCATGAATCGCACTCCCCTTCTACTCCTTATTGGAGTCTTTTTTTCCGCCAATGCCCTAGCCCAAGCTCCGAAATACAGCAATGAATTTCTAAGCATTGGTGTTGGCGCCAGAGGTTTGGCGATGTCGAAAGCCCAAGTAGCTTCCGTCAATGATCTCACATCAGCTTACTGGAATCCGGCAGGCTTGGTTGAAATCAAGGACAATCTTCAAGTCGGAGCTCAACACGCCGAGTACTTTGCAGGGATTGCTAAATACGACTATGGCGCCGTCGCCATCAATACTGACCGAAAAAGCGGGATGGCATTTAGTTTTCTTCGATTTGGAGTAGACGACATCCCAAACACCACCGATTTAATTGATCAGAATGGTCGGGTAAATTACGATCGGATCACATCATTTAGCGCTGCGGATTATGCCTTTCTTTTTTCCTATGCGCGACAGCTAGGTCCTGAAGGTTTGAGTGTAGGAGGAAATGCCAAAGTAATTTACCGTCAAGTTGGGGATATGGCCAATGCTTGGGGATTCGGTCTTGATGTTGGAGCACAGTACAAGCTTAATGATTGGCGGTTCGGTGTGATCGGTCGTGACATCACTTCCACCTTCAACGCATGGAGCTTCAATCTCGATGAGAGAACGATAGAAGTGTTCGAGGCTACAAATAATGAGATCCCTCAGAATGGGGTCGAAGTCACTTTGCCTAAGCTTAGTTTAGGGGCAGCTCGGTCTTGGAGGATAAAAGAAAAATTTGGAGTGTTGGCTGAGGTCAATTTTGATGTGACCACGGATGGAAAAAGAAATGTCCTTGTTAGTGGAGATCCTTTTAGTATCGATCCCAATGTAGGTCTAGAGCTAGATTACCAAGGGATAATTTTCCTAAGAGCGGGACTCGGAAACTTTCAACGGATCAAGGCAGAGGTCGGTGACTACTATGAATACACGATGCAACCGAACGTCGGAATTGGCGTGAACATTAAAGAGACTTTGAGCATTGACTACGCACTGACTGATATTGGCGATCAAAGCGTTGCCCTCTATTCAAATGTGTTCAGTCTCAGAGTCGCCATCAATCGAAAATCTGAGTGAAACGGCTACTATAGACCGGATGGGTTTGATGATGGTCTTCACACATTGTTGGTAATGGGTCGAGATGCGAGCGGAAATTCAAGCGGAACCGATTCTTACAAGATTGAGTTCGAGGTGATCAACCGGAGTATGGTTACGCATGTGATGAATTATCCAAATCCGTTTAGCACTTCAACACAGTTTGTTTTCACGCTCACCGGTTCAAGTATCCCCGCTGTTTTCACGGTTCAGATAATGACCATTTCAGGAAAAGTGGTTCGCGAAATCACAAGGGCGGAATTGGGGTCCATCCATATTGGACGAAACATCACTGACTATACTTGGAATGGTACAGATGAGTACGGCGACCGGTTAGCCAACGGGGTTTACCTGTATCGTGTTATCACAAAAATTGATGGCGAATCGGTGGAGAAAATGACCACAAGCGGCGATCAATACTTCAAGAAGGAGTTCGGAAAAATGTATCTGTTTCGTTAGCCGTCGGAGCTCAACTCTTCTTCTGTAAGAATTGGATAACCTCTCATTTTCAAGAATACCTGAATCAGGGTGACCACATCTTTTTCGCAGTACGTAACGATTCTTGCCAAATCATTATCCTCCCAAAATACTCCTCCAACCTGACTTCCATCGATGTCGTCTTTGGGTGTTGGCAAACCAAAAACATGGGCAAGTAACTTCAGCGATGTGAAGTTTTTGAAATCTCCAAACTTCCAAAGTTGCATTGTATCCAAGTGACCAACTTCCCAAGGTTTTTTACCTGCTGTATCTAGAATAGATGGAAGTTTCAGTCCATTGATGAGCATTCGTCTTGCGATATACGGAAAGTCAAATTCCTTTCCATTGTGGCCACATAGAATGTGATGGCTTCCGCTAAAGTGACTTCCCAGAAGATTTGAAAAATCCTTGAGGAGTTCTACCTCATCTTCACTCGCGAATGACTTCAGTCTTAACTCCCGTCCTCCACTGCGTTCATTGATGAACCCAACTGAGATGCAGACTATTTTACCGAATTCGGCATAAATTCCAGCACGACCATAGATCGATTCAGGTGTATCCTCCTCCTCTTTGAGTAAGAACTTAGCTTTTTCCCCCCACAAATATTGCGTGTTCTCATCGGCGGAGGTGAAATTGGAAAATTGCGATACCGTTTCAATATCTAAAAAAAGGATGTTGCTCAGCTGCATTGGTCAAATAATCAGAATACCCTTTTGCCCTAAAACCGGTACGTCAACAAGGTTATTTTCAAGTAAGGTATCCGGGAGAAAAATAAACTTCTTATCGAATATCTGCTCCTCGAAATAATAACTCACCCAATACTGGTTATTCAAACCTTGAAGCTCCTTAGGTATAAGTTCAATTTGGAGGCTTGAATTCGAGTCTACCTTCTCAAAGAAATGCCTCAACTCGGATGTTTTCACATCATGGTCTTTTTGAATGCCTCAACTCGGATGTTTTCACATCATGGTCTTTTTGCCTGCCATATCCTCTTGTTGATACAAGAATGTTCAGGAGTGGCGCTTCATGCAGGTTGAGAAGGTGCACTTTCCAAATGTTGCCCCTCTCACTCGGAACCGCACAAATTCCAACGTTTTCTACTTTAGGAAATTCAATATCCTTCTTCATTCGCCAATCATTCTCAATCCCATGTCAAGAAAATGGTAGACATCCTCTGGGTGAATACGGTCTTCTACATAGTGCCGCTTCCTGCCAAGTCGAGTAATTACAAGTTCCTTTTCGGGAACAACGAGGACGTACTGCCCTTTAATTCCTCGCATATAAAAGAAGTTTAACCCGCGGTGCTCACCTACCCACCATTGATAACCATATGTCTTGTTTTTGTCTCCGTCCTCAGTAACTAAATCAGCTGCTCGAATGGAATTTGAAACGAATGATGAATCAACTATTTGTTGACCGTCCCAGTTTCCTTGATTGAGATACAGTTGTCCTAATCTGGTGAAATCTCGCGCCGTTGAATAAAAACAGCAAGAAGCTTTTTCCATTCCATCTCCCTGATCCAGTGCCCAGAATGCCGCCCGTTCGGCTCCAATTGGATTCCACAAATGCTTGTAGGCATAATTCGAAATCGACGTACGAGTGGCTGCGCCAAGAACCATTGCAAGCAATTGAGATGAACCGCCTTGGTACCTAAAAACCTTTCCAGATTCGGTAGAAGGCTCATAAGCCTCCATTAATTTTTCCAGGTTATCTCCATAGTAGGCTCGGGCCGGGAAGGCAAATGGGTTCAGATAATCTTCGTCAAAGTTGAATCCAGAACTCATCGTCATCAGGTGCTCAAGAGTAACTTCCTTTCCCAATTCGGTTTCATATTGAGGCAAATAGTAGTAGAGCGGAGTATCCAAACTTTCAATTTCACCTCGCTTCAAAGCAATCCCGATGAGCATCGAAACGATACTCTTCGACATGGAAAATGAATTACTCACATCATTTTCGGTGAACTCCTGCCAATAACGCTGATAAACTATGCTCTCCTTATGAGCCACAATGAACGAGACACTCTGATATTCGGCGTGATAATCTTCTTCTTCATTTGTTAAGGAATAACCCTCCGACACGAATTTCCACGGCTGAGAATTGTCAGCTACGATTTCAGCGACCGGTGTAATGTGCGAATCCTGAATCTCTGGGCCTAGCCTTCCTTCAAATATGGTATGGGCGAGTGTATTATAGATATAATCATGGTCAGTAATTACTACGACCATGTGAATCAGCAAAAGCCAGAATGCAATCTTGCCCAATCTCTGCCATATGCTTTTCTTTTTTTCCAATCTGCCTAGCCAGCAAGTTCGCCTTTCATCCAATCTATAACATCAACCTCTATCGCATCTGCTCCAGTGATATCGGCCATATGAACAGTCATCCAATCACCAAGGTGAATAAGATACAGCGCTTGTTCGATCATTGAGTCACCTTCAGCCTTGCAGTGGTGAATGTGAGGAGTGTACTTTACGTAAACAGATTCTGTCAATTCCATTCTTCTCACCACACGATCATGATCAAAATTGCTCGTCAGGAAGACAACAGCTAAATCGTGGTTCTCGTTTCTCCAACCTACGAGCTCATTATGATTCATCTCGGGGTAGACATTGGTCCACGCCAACTTCTTGCTATTCTCATTAATTTGTTGCTGCCACCGAACTGCAACACCTTCCAACCATCCAGAGCTATATATCACCGGTGTTTTAGCGCTCATACTCTCTGCGAGTTGACGAGCAGTCGTTGAGATCTGATCATCGTGTTCATCCAAATATTTTATGGCATTTCTAACCTCTTCTTCCCAATCCTCACTCGTCAATTCTAGAACGCTAGCCAATTTGAATAATTGAATTAGAGAATAAGCTAATGCTGCTCGAGGTGGGATGCCACCCGGTAATTCAATGATGGGCCAATTTCGATCCGCAGCAGCAGCAGCCAATGCACCACCTGATGAAATACACGCTATGTGCGCCTGCCTGATGACCGCTTCGTTTAATGCCTCGAGAGTTTCTTCCGTGTTTCCGGAGTAGGAACAGGCGATGACGAGCGTGTTCTCCCCCACAAATCCTGGGATCGAATAATCCTTTGAAGAGACAATCGGGACAGAACAATGATCATCAATCAGATTTGAAAGGATTGTACCTCCTATACCAGATCCACCAAGTCCACAAATAAGAATATTATCAAAATCAGGAATGTTCTTCCACTCAAATTCACTCGCAATATCCAGGGATGCATTTAGCTGATCTGTGAATTCAGCAACATACTCTTTCATCTTCTTGTACATAGGGGCAAATATAGTCCCGTCAGACAGGCGTAACTATAGACAAAGTAAGATTGACTTATTGAGCTTTTCTGAGTGGGTAGTATAACTCAGAACGGAATCTGATCATTTCTCTCAGGAGATTAAAAACTTCTAAGCTGTTGGAATAATTACCCGTAGCTGCTGATTCCAAATCGCCACATTTTCGAGAAATGTCGATTGCTCCAACCTTAGCGTAAAGCGGCCTCATTCTTCTGCACAGATCAACTATCGCCCGGTCATCGCTTAATTGCACAGCGCGCTTAAGCTGAAACTCGAGTTCCGGTATCTCATCAAGAAATGTCTCTAATGTGAGGGTCATGCTGTTTCGTTAAATATCCCCAACTCAAAAGAATTGAAAACACATTAATATCCTACGGTTTTCGGCAGAAATAGTTCCATTTTAAGCACAATTCAACTAGATGCATCAATTCAGCCGAACATTTCGATATTTGGACAGTCGTCAAACAAAAAGGAGATTTAATGAATGTAGAAGAAGTTTTTAGCAATAACGCAACGTGGGTAAACGCACAATTAGGAAGAGACCCAGAATATTTTAATTCACTTAGTAAAGGTCAGGCACCTGATTTTCTTTACATCGGCTGTTCAGACAGTAGAGTGCCGGCAGAAACAATCATGGGTGCCGTCCCGGGTGAGGTTTTCGTGCACAGAAATGTCGCGAACATGGTCAACAACCTTGATTTAAGTGCGATGTCTGTTGTGAATTACGCGGTAGTTCATCTCAAAGTCAAGCACGCCGTTGTATGTGGACATTATTATTGCGGAGGAGTTCAGGCAGCTATGGGCTCATCCGATCTCGGAATTATTAATCCATATCTCAAGAGCATAAGAGACGTGATGAGAATTCATAAGGACGAGCTTGATGCTATCGCCGATGACGATGCAAGGTATCGACGGTTGATTGAGCTGAATGTTCAGGAGCAGTGTATCAATCTAACTAAGAATCCTGAGGTTCAGCAAGCGTTGAAAGCTGGGTCGCTACAAATTCACGGCTGGGTTTTTGACATTGGCACAGGGAAACTCATTGATCTTGGAGTAGACGTGAGCGCGTTGCAATCAGGCTATTCGGATACGTTCAGAATTGATTGATTCTCTGCATCTTTGCCGCCCAATTTGCGGCGATGTCACAACAATTGAATGATCAGGAAAGAGAGCGACGGGAGAGTCTAACCCAGTTGCGAGAATTAGGTATTGACCCTTTTCCGGCAGCATTATATCCGGTTAACAATACCAGCGTTGAAATCAAAGCCAGCTTCAAGGATGAAGAGCCGATGGAAGACATCTGCATCGCTGGCAGATTGATGAGCCGCCGAATTATGGGCAAGGCCTCTTTTGCCGAAGTCATGGATCATGCCGGTCGAATTCAGCTTTACTTCAATCGAGATGAAATCTGCACTGGCGAAGACAAGTCCATGTACAATATCGTATTCAAGAAGTCTCTTGATATCGGTGACTTTATAGGAGTTAAAGGTCATGTCTTCCGCACCAAAGTGGGAGAAGTCTCGGTGCATGTAAAAGAGTTTACGGTCCTATCAAAAGCACTGCGTCCATTGCCCGTTGTCAAAACTGACGCAGACGGAAATGTTCACGATGGCTTTGCTGACAAAGAACAACGCTACCGTATGCGTTATGTGGACCTCGTGGTAAATCCCGAGGTAAAAGAAACGTTCCTAAAACGAACCAAAATCATCAACTCACTGCGTGAGTTTTTCAATTCAAGGGGCTACCTAGAAGTTGAAACTCCAATCCTCCAGCCAATTTCTGGAGGAGCAGCGGCCAGGCCATTCATCACCCATCACAATTCGCTGGACGTAGATATGTACTTGCGTATTGCGAACGAATTGTATTTGAAAAGGCTGATCGTTGGTGGCTTCGAAGGTGTCTATGAGTTTGCCAGAAACTTCCGAAACGAAGGCATGGATCGAACGCACAATCCAGAATTCACCATCATGGAAATCTACGTGGCCTACAAGGACTACAACTGGATGATGGACTTCACTGAGGAGATGATTGAGAAAGCTGCCATGGACCTAAATGGAACCCCAGAGACACCGGTTGGAGAAAATCTGATCAATTTCCAGAGACCGTTTCGTCGAGTTACATTTTTAGGTGCCATCGAAAAATTCTCAGGAGTGGATGTTTCAGAAATGGACGAGTCTCAACTTCGCGCATTCTCTAAAGAACGAAACATCGCGGTGGATGAGACGATGGGAAAAGGAAAACTCCTCGATGAGATATTCGGCGAGTTGTGCGAGCCGAAGCTGATCCAACCAACTTTTGTCAAGGATTATCCAGTTGAGATGAGCCCTCTTTGCAAAAAGCATAGAGAGAACCCAGAATTGACTGAGCGCTTCGAGCTGATGGTGAATGGAAAAGAAGTTGCAAATGCTTATTCTGAGTTGAACGACCCTATAGATCAGTTAGAACGATTTGAAGATCAACTCAAGTTAAGTGAGAAGGGCGATGATGAAGCCATGTTTATTGATCATGACTTCATTCGAGCACTGGAATACGGAATGCCCCCTACTTCGGGCATGGGAATCGGGATTGATCGATTGGTAATGCTACTTACGAATCAAGCTTCTATCCAAGATGTCTTGTTCTTTCCTCAAATGCGACCAGAGCAATAGCGGAGGGAGCATTCACGAACCCCACTTTCATTGGTCTTCAAACCGAGTATTGTTCCAATGAAAACTCCGTTCTGCTCCAAGGTAATCCGGCCGGTGGGGTCTTCAGCGGAAGCGGGGTCGTGGGCAACATGTTCAATCCTTCCGCGATTGGTCCTGGTACATATGAGCTGACATACTGGGTAGAAAATGAATTTGGATGCGATGCGACTACGGAAGTCGATGTGGTTGTCGTTGAACTGAATGTAGCCGATGCTGACTATTCATGGGAAGCCTTTGGAACACTAGTAGAGTTTGAAAACTTATCCATCAACGGGGAAGAGTATTCTTGGAATTTTGGAGATGGCGATACGTCCACGCAGTTCCAACCTGTTCACACCTATGCTGGTCCGGGCCTCTATTTAACCCAGCTGGTTATTTTCGGAAATTGTGGAGAAATAGATACCGCCTTGAGTCTTGTATCCATATTTCCACAAGGCGTAGCATCTTCATGGTTGCTCGAATCACAACCATTTCCTAACCCCGCAAATTCACTTTTACGAATTGAGGATGTTCACTCAGGGTATGAACTATTCGACGCAAAAGGCAAACGTTCATTGATCTTCTCACGAAGAAATGGCCGATACCAGGAATTCAACACCAGCCACCTGTCAAATGGAATTTATTATTTGAAACAAATCAGCAAGTCAAATAAGTGTTTCAAGGTTGAAATTATTCACTAATTCTCTCTTGCTTTAGCAATCGTCTCTCTCGAAGGTTCTTTGGGAATTACAACGTCGAAAGGCACTTGACATATAGCTTGCACACGTTCGTTGATGGTGAACTTAGAAAAGCTGAACCCCAAATAGTAAATCAGAAATCCGTATGAGTACAACTCACTCATTAAGAACTGGTAGGCCACATCTCGCCCACTGTGAATTCCAACAAGAACTCCGGATGACATAAGGATTATGGTAAGCCACAGAATCAAGTAATAACGCAATTTGTCATTATCAATCTCAACTCGACTATCATGAAAATAGGAGGATCGAATTGCCTTGTTCTTCATCGTAAACCAGAAATGAACGGAGGCGAGGTAAAAAATAAAACTCAGTTCATACACCTGCTGGGCTGTTGGGTTAATGAGCCAGAAATCATAAAACCCGTGCATAGCTGAGGCAAGTATGAATCCTCCAAACAAATAGTACAGCTTCCGTGACTTTTTGAATGTGGACAACATGATCGAGTATCCTATGACCGAACTGAATGTCATATGCGCTACGCCCGCCATAAGACTACGTCCATTGATTGCCTCAAAATCTGATCGATTAATGTAGAGTACATTCTCTATGAAGGCAAATCCCAGGGCAGAGACACTTGCATATAAAATGAAATCGAATGGTTCATTGACCACTTTTCGAAACCGCATGATAATCAATAGCGGAATTAGTTTTACAAACTCTTCTACCATTCCGATGCCAATAAAACAGTAAAAGAAGTCATTGATAAAAGCCCCAGTCATAACGAATCCTGCCTCATTGAGGAACCCAGAAATTGGAAATACCAAGAACGTTGTGAGACACCCCAGAATGAAGACGATCAAGATATTTACCCAGCGCTCACGCTCATAAATATCTAGACTGCGAACATAGTACGCCCAAATCGCACTGATAGAAAAGGACATCGCAATTGACGCCCATAACTGAAAATCCGACAACGCATTGTTAGTTGTAAATAATGAAGTATTGGGCAGGAAAAACTTGATAGCAGATAATCCTAAAATGACCATCGCGGAGACGGATAGAATGTACTTGTGTTTCTCAAATTTCCAGAATTCGGGCTTGTCAACTTCCGTTGTAAATTGGACAAACTTGAATTGAAAGAACTTGAAGAGTAAATAACCCCCAATCAGGTTGAAAATGATGAAGATTAAGTTTCCCATTGGATCAATATTCAACATTTTTTTGTTGGTGCGGCAAGAGCCCTAACTGGGAGTGCTAATTTTGAAGAGATGAAACCAACGTACGCAGTAATTGGAGGAGGTAGCTGGGCAACTGCCATTGTGAAGATGCTGAGCAACAATTCTACCAAGGTTAATTGGTGGCTGCGCCACGAAACCAGCGTTGAGCATGTGCGGAAGTACAGACACAATGATCGTTATCTCCAATCCGTAGAATTTGACCTAGATCGGGTTCACCCCAATTCAGACTTGAAGCAAGTCATTGAGACGAGTGACGTTCTTGTCATCGCCATCCCTTCTGCATTCGTATTCGAAACCTTTGATGGTTTTAGAGTAGATGGCATTGAGAATAAAATTCTATTCAGCGCCATAAAAGGAATTGTCCCTGAATACCATTCGATTCCGGCCAGATTCTTTCATAAAGAGTTTGGAATTCCCTACGATCGAATTGGAATAATTGCAGGGCCCTGTCATGCAGAAGAAATAGCACTGGAGAGACTCAGCTTTCTTACGCTCGCCTGTCCAGATCAGGATATTGCTCAAAACATGGCAAACGACCTCGCTTGCCGATATGTGAAAACCTCAACATCCGAGGACATCTTCGGAACTGAGATTAGCGCAGTCATGAAAAATGTAATGGCAATTGCCGGTGGAATATGTCATGGGCTTGGTTATGGAGATAATTTTCAGGCCGTTTTGATAAGCAATGCCATTCGAGAAATTGAGTCATTTGTTGATCAGGTCAATCCTGCGCATCGAGATGTCAAGTCTTCTGCATATCTCGGAGACCTCTTGGTCACAGCTTATTCTCAATTTAGCCGAAATCGAACCTTTGGAATGATGATCGGCAAAGGATACAGCGTTAAGGCAGCTCAACTCGAAATGAGTATGATAGCAGAAGGCTACTACGCGGTAAAATCAATCGTGAAGATGAACGAACGATTCAAGGCGGACCTTCCAATTACGCAAGCTGTTTACCATATTCTCTATGAGAAAATCAGCCCGATCATCGAAATGAATATCCTCAAGGATGAACTTAGCTAAGGTTTGGAAGATGTATGGTAAAGCTGGCGCCTTTTCCTTCCGAAGAATCGGCTGCGATGGTTCCTTGAATATTAGCAACGGCTTCCTTCATGATGTAGAGTCCTAAGCCGGATCCCGAACCTTCACTTGTACCGCGAAAAAACATGTCCCATATTTTTGGGATATATTCCTGCTTAATTCCTACCCCGTTATCCTCAAAGACGATCTTGATTCCATCACCATTTGGGCTGATTGTAACCCCAACAAAACTCTTCTTTTTGGGGTCAGCGTACTTGATGGCATTCGAGTACAGATTCGAAAAAAGGATCTTGATTCTTAGAAAGTCGGTCGTAATCGAAACCCCGTCCTCGACATTTACGAAGTACTCAATGCCTTGGTAATTTGGCAAGTAAGCTAACTCTTCACGGCATGTTTCGATGAGGTTTTTCAAATCAATCTCAACCGGATCAATTTCAAGTCTCTTGTTCCTTGAATAATCAATTACATCTCGTATGTACCTATCCAGCCGATCAAGTGCTTCTCGTTGCATTTTCAACAGACTGCCAGTCTCTTCCATCGATTCCGATTCTTCAGCAAGGGAGATTAACCCAAGCACAGAGGCGATTGGAGCTCGCAAATCATGGGAGATGCTGTAGACAAAACGATCCAACTCCTGATTGACAATGTTCAACTCTTTGTTATTCAACTCGAGTTTCATCTGAGCACGCTTTATGTCATTAATATCAAATGAATAACCCATCAAGAATTTTTCGATCTCACCTGTACCCGAGGGAAATTTTAAGGGAACCAGATTTCGTATGTGATATGTTTCACGACCATCTCGTGTTTGCATTTTCTCTTCCCACCGCACGGTTAACCCCGTTCTGAAAGCTTCATCTACCCGTTCCGCTCTCTCATCTGCAAAATCTAATGGGAGGTTCCTATATTCGGCATAGTCTCGGTCGTGTTTACCTATCAACCATGTGCGCAACTCATCATCAGCAATGGCATTTTCACTAATGAATTGGTAAGTACGGTCGCTTGCAATGATGACGGCCTCAATCGGAATCAAGTTCAGGACTTTGTGATAGAACTCCCTCGTCGAGATAATCTCCTGTTCTTGTTCTTTTTGCTGGGTAATGTCCTGAACCGTTCCATACCAAGAATCTTCCTGATCTTGATTTCCGTGTTTATAAAGGCAGATGTAATGTAAATAGCGTCGTTCACCGAAGGGAGAGTTATACCATGTCCCAAACTCGTAAGCCTCGTTCATGAGCAGACAATGCGCAATCGCAGCATCGACCTCCTTCTCAGTTACGGTCTCAAGGCATCGAATCCATTTAGAGTACGCATTCTCGTCATCATTAGTTTTAAACCCATGGACACGCTCACTTTGTTCCGACCAAGTCATTTTCTTGGATCGAACCCCCATTTCCCAGTTTCCTAGTCGTGCAAAGGACTGCGCTTCTCGAAGACGTTGTTCGTTCTCTTTGATAACTTCATCTTGTGCTTGCTGGATGGTTACGTCAGTCACTGTACCAATCACAAACTCCTCCCCTTCTTCTTCAATTTTGGTCGTGCTCACTCTTCCCCAGAAATGACTTCCATCTTTCTTTCGGTACTGCAGCAATGAATTGGCCACTTTACCGCTCTTTTCAATTCGCATAAACAAAGAATCTCGATCGGCCTTCGAAGGATAAAGGTTGACGGGATGAGTTCTCAGAATATCTTCAACGGACTCATATCCGAACATCTTGACAAAAGATTGATTCACATACACTAGCCCGTCATCCTTGGAAGACTTAAACACACCGTCCTCCATGTTTGCGCTGATGGTCTGTAGTATGGTCGCATCTCGCATTGATACTCTAATGGTGCTCTCAAGTGAGCGACGTCTTGACAAAGAGTTTTGATACATGATGAATCCAATGCTGGAAGAAAGTGTGAAGGCCAAGATGTAAACCACCACCCTCACGGTATCCATCTCTTCAAAAGTGAGTTTCACTAAACTGATCCGTCCAAAATGAATATAGGCTACTGAAATCGCGGTGAGCACGGCGAATATTACGATAAGCTGTAAGTCCTGCCAGTCACCTCGCCTGAAGATAAATACATAGGTAAACAGGAGAATAAGCGAGACATACTGCAAGTTGCTCTCAGTTCCAAAATAGACCAAAATCATGGTGACAAGGAGAGCCGGGTCAAAAACAAAAATGGTTTTAGCGATCCGATGTTCTCCAAGCGAATGCAACAGCATGATGGACACGGTTGCAATGGAATGGGTCAATGCAAGAACAAAAAAGAACCGAGCGTGCTCAGGAAGAAGAAAGGAGGCACCAACACAACTCAATGACACGGCTAAAAAGCCATGAACTTTGATTGAATTCATCACCTTGATTTCGTCCACCCTATCGAGACTCAATTCTGGTGTAATTCCAATTCGAATAATTCGCTTGAAGAGCTTGTTCATTCGGACTTGCTAAAATATTCTTGTATAGCGTGAGCCTGTGATGCCGAAACTACGGTTTCCAATTCAGACAAGTTTAGCCCTCTGATTCTTTCAATGCTGTAAAAAATTCTGAGCAATTCTTTTGCTGACTTCTCTCCTACTCCTTGAATATCTAGCAACTCACTCTTAAAGGCAGCCTTACTCCGTTTATTTCGGTGATGCGTAATTCCAAATCTATGAGCCTCGTTTCTTAGGCGTTGTATGAGTTTCAAAGACTCCGAACGCTTATCAATATATAGCGGAATACTATCTTCTGGAAAATAGATTTCTTCGAGCTTCTTCGCGATTCCAATAACCGTGATCTTCCCCCTGAGATCCAATTTCTCCAGGCTGGTTACGGCAGATGATAGCTGCCCCTTTCCTCCGTCAATAACAATGAGCTGAGGTAAACTTTGGTTCTCATCGAGCAGCCTCCTGTAACGACGAAAGATCACTTCCTCCATCGACGCAAAATCATCGGGTCCTTCTACAGTTTTGATATTGAAATGCCGGTAATCCTTTTTGGACGGTTTAGCTTTTTTAAATACCACACAAGCAGCAACCGGAAAAGATCCTTGAAAATTGGAATTATCGAAACACTCAATATGCATTGGTAGGTCTTTCATTCGAAGATCTGCCTGAAGGGTCGTGAGAATTCTGTTGCTATGCCTGTCCGGGTCGACTTTTTCCTGGGCGCGTTGACGATCCATCATGAAGAATCGAGCATTTCTTTTTGAAAAATCCACGACGGCCTTCTTGTCTCCGCGTTGAGGAACATGGATGTTTAAAGTCTCATCTTTTAAATCTAATTCTTCGGAAGCTAAAATTTCGGTGGCATCACTCTGAAAAATTTCGCGCATCTCAACCAGAGCATTCGACAAAATTTGACTCATCGGCTCAGACATTCTCTTTTTAAACTCGATAGAATGTGACTGGACCACGGCTCCATTAATTACTCTCATGAAGTTGACATATGCGAAGGCATCATCCCCGAGAACAGAAATAACATCTACGTTTCGAATGGAAGGATTCACCACGACCGACTTATGCTGATAATCTTCAAGAAGCCCCACTTTTTGGTGAAGCTGATCAGCGGTCTCAAAATCCATTTGCTCAGCTGCCAGCTTCATCTCGGTCTTCATCTCTTTAATGACTCCACCAACATCACCTTTGATCAAACTCCGAATCTCGGAGATTGATTTGCTATAAGTCTCCTCTGATTGGAACCCTTCGCATGGACCAAGACAATTTCCTAAGTGATATTCAAGACACACTTTGAATTTACCCGCCTCAATGTTCTCTTCACTTAAATTGAAGTTGCAGTTCCGAATTTTATGAATCTTGCTGATGATGTCCAAAATGGTCCTCATCTTCTTGACCGATGTATAAGGCCCGAAGTATTCTGAACCGTCACGCACGACATTTCGAGTTGGAAATACTCGGGGGAATCGCTCCTTTTTAATACAAATCCAGGGATATGTTTTATCATCTCGCAACTGAATGTTGTACTTCGGCTGGTGCTCCTTTATCATTGAGTTTTCTAGGAGTAATGCGTCGTATTCGTTGCCAACCACAATGTGGTTCACAGCATTAATCTTCTTCACAAGCAATGCTGTCTTGCCGCTTTCATGGCGGTCGCGATTGAAGTAGGATGAGACTCTTTTTCTTAGACTTTTCGCCTTTCCGACGTAAATGATTTTTGCGTCACTATCCAAGAATTGATAGACACCAGGCTTTTGCGGAAGCTGAGTAATTTGCTCCTTTAAGTCAATATTAGAAACTGAGGCCACTAATACAAAGATTGAACTAATAGCGTAAATCAAAACGCTTAGGATAATAACCCTATCCAGAAAACTCCTTGCTTTGCGGTAAGCGATTTTATGGCAAACTTGGAAGAGGTAATATTAGTCGACGAACGAGATCACCCAATTGGATTCATGGAGAAGATAAAGGCCCATGAATTGGGTTTACTTCATCGCGCATTTTCGATTTTCATATTGAATGATGAAGGTGAAATGCTTCTTCAAAAAAGAGCAAAAAGTAAGTATCACTCTGGCGGCTTGTGGACCAACGCCTGCTGCAGTCATCCGAGAGGTGGAGAAACGACTATATCGGCTGCGCATCGTCGTTTAGAAGAAGAAATGGGGTTTGATACTGAGTTACAAAACGCATTCGAATTCATTTATCGAGCCGACCTAGACAAAGGCCTCATAGAGCATGAATATGATCACGTCTTCGTTGGAAATTACAGTAGGCCTTTTGTCCCAAATGAGCAAGAAGTTGAAGATTGGAAATACATCGGACTACCTGAATTAAAAGCGGAAATTGTCCATAAACCTGAGTTGTTTACACCTTGGTTTAAAATTGCATTTGAGCGATTGGTAACAAGCGGAAATGAATAGATAGAAGCTATTCTACATGTGCTTCACTTCATTCGGTAGCTCATAAAAGGTCGGATGTCTATATATCTTATCCTTCGCCGGTTCAAACAGCGATTCTTTATCTCCAGGATCGGAAGCCATGACGTTCTTAGACTCCACCACCCAAATGCTCACTCCTTCATTTCGCCTGGTATAAACGTCCCGAGCCATTTCAAGCGCCATTTCTGCATCGGCAGCATGTAAACTACCTGAATGACGGTGACTCAATCCTGCTTTGCTTCTAACGAATACTTCCCAAAGTGGCCAATTCTTCTTTGACATCTGTCCTGTTTTATAATGTTATGCGGCTACAACTGAAGCCTCTCTTCTTATTCTCTTCTTTTCTGCATATGCTAAAGCTGCTTCTCGAACCCAAGCTCCATTTTCATATGCATTCTTTCGATCGCTAATTCTCTGACGGTTGCATCGACCATGTCCTTTGACGACATTCCAGAATTCATCCCAATCGATGTCGCCCATTTCCCAATGACCTGTGTCCTCGTTAAACTTCAGATCCGCATCTGGAACTTCGCAACCCAACAAGTGGCATTGTGGAACCGTCATGTCTAAAAATCGTTGGCGTAATTCGTCGTTAGAAAATCGTTTGATTTTCCAATCCATGCTTTGTTTTGAATGCTCTGATTCCGCGTCCGGAGGACCGAACATCATCAAAGCTGGCCACCACCATCTATCAATAGCATCCTGTGCCATTCGCTTTTGTTCAGCAGTTCCCTTTGCCATCGCGACCATGATTGAAAAACCCTGGCGCTGGTGAAAACTTTCTTCTTTACATACCCGGATCATTGCCCTGCTATAAGGGCCGTATGAACATCGGCACAATGGAACCTGATTCATGATAGCGGCGCCATCTACAAGCCATCCAACGGCTCCTATATCTGCCCAGTTTAATGTTGGGTAGTTGAAAATGGATGAATATTTGGCCTTGCCATCGTGCAAGTCATCGATGGTATCATCTCTCTCCACTCCAAGAGTTTCGGTAGCCGAATAAAGATATAGACCGTGTCCAGCTTCATCTTGAATTTTGGCTAGGAGATTCAGTTTTCTTTGAAGACTTGGAGCTCGAGTAATCCAATTTGCCTCTGGAAGCATCCCGACAATCTCGCTGTGCGCATGCTGTGAAATTTGACGAATTAGAGTTTTACGATACTTCTCAGGCATCCAGTCTTTCGGCTCGATCTTGACTTCTCTATCAACTTTATCTTGAAATATCTTCTCTAAATTCTTTTCTGACATAGCTCAATAATCTGTCACGAAAATACATCACGATGCGGTTTTTTATGCGCCGTGGGAGTGATATCAATCAATTAACCAACTAATGTCAGTTTGGATTGAGGGGTTGCTGAATAGTTAGAACACTATTTTTACGCTCTCTATAAGTTTTGCCTATGCCTAAGTTTCATTCCCTAAAAGTCAGTGACATTAAAAGAGAAACAGAAGACGCCGTGTCGGTTTCGTTTGAAGTACCTCGGGATCTTGAAGATGATTATAAATTCAAGCAAGGACAGTATTTGACTTTTAAAATGGACATCGGAGGGGAAGAATTGAGAAGAAGCTATTCAATCTGCCGAAGCCCACTTGACAATGATCTCCGAGTTGCAATTAAGAAGGTAGAAAATGGTCGATTCTCATCTTTTGCCAATGATGAACTCAAGGTGGGCGATGTGTTGGAAGTGATGACACCGCTTGGGAGATTTTATACCGAGGTTGATCCTCAAAACGATAAACGCTATGTTGCCTTCGCCGCTGGGAGCGGCATCACGCCCGTAATGGCTCACATGAGAACAATCTTAGCAACCGAGCCAAAGAGCGAATTCACATTGATCTACTCGAACAAGTATATCTCGAGCATTATTTTCAAAGAAGAGATTGAAGACCTCAAGAATGAGTACATGGATCGGCTTAGAGTTTTCCATGTATTAAGCCGAGAAGCCAGTGATGTCCCTCATCTACACGGAAGGATTGATGAAGACAAGTGCAATACTTTTCTCAAGTATTTCATCGAACCTTCTACCATTAATGATGTCTTTATATGCGGACCTGCCCCGATGGTTGACTCAGTGAAGGAGAGCCTAATTAACGCTGGTGTAGATAAGAAAAGCATTCACTTCGAATTATTTGCCTCTCCTCAACAACTTGCCGAACGCAAGGGAGAAGAAAAACCAGAGCAATTTGAAGGTGTAGCCGCAAAAGTTAAGATCATCATTGATGGTGTTGAGACAGATTTTAACATGGCGAGCACATCTGAAAATGTCCTTGACTCAGCCCTGAAGCATGGAGCCGACCTTCCATTTGCATGCAAGGGCGGTGTTTGTGCAACTTGTAGAGCCAAGCTTGAAGAGGGCGAGGTTCACATGGACCTCAATTACTCTCTTGAGCCAGACGATTTAGCAAGGGGCTTCATTTTAACGTGCCAATCTCATCCAAAAACGGACTCGATTGTTGTCAACTTTGACGAAGTTTAATCGAAACTGTCCCGAAACTTCATTTTCTATTTCGGTGATTGAGCCACATATTTGCGCTATTCAAAATCATGAGTAACTCACGCATTCTTGTCATTGGTGCCTGCGGTCAAGTAGGGACTGAATTAGTTGAAAATCTCGCTGATAAGTTCGGAAGGGATAGGGTCATTGCATCGGATATTCGAGATGAAGCAAATTTTGATGTTCCTTATCTCAGACTTGATGTTCTCGATCGCAATGGAGTGAGACAAGCGGTCATTGATCATGAGATTACCGAAGTCTATCATCTTGCCGCCATGCTGTCCGCGACTGCAGAGCAAAAACCCGACCTGGGTTGGCAACTGAACATGGACAGCCTCTTCAATGTTCTTGATTTAGCCAAAGAAGGAATTCTCAAGAAGATCTTTTGGCCAAGCTCAATCGCCGTATTTGGACCGACGACGCCGAGACAAAGCACTCCTCAGAGAACGATCATAGAACCGACGACCGTTTATGGCATTTCGAAGCAAGCGGGTGAACGGTGGTGTGAGTACTATCATGATAGATGGGGTGTAGATGTGAGGAGCATTCGTTACCCAGGGTTAATTGGTTGGAAGTCTCTTCCAGGTGGAGGAACCACAGATTACGCCGTTGACATTTACCATCAGGCTCTAGCTTCTGGAAACTATGAATGCTTTCTGAATGCTGACACTTCGCTTCCAATGATGTACATGAGTGATGCAGTTAAGGCCACTATGGACATCATGCAAGCGCCGGCCGATCAAATCAAAATTCGTTCGAGCTATAACATAAGTGCCATGAGCTTCAATCCTGATGAAGTTGCGAATTCTATCCGAGATCATATTTCCGATTTCGGGATCACTTATAAGCCAGATTTTCGACAAGAAATTGCCGGCAATTGGCCCGCATCGATCGATGACCAAGAAGCGAGACAAGATTGGGGTTGGTCTCACTCTTATGACCTTGATGCTATGACAACGGACATGTTAGAAAATCTCGCCAAACTATTGAAGGCCACTGACTGATCTGAAAATGGAAATTGGCTTTAGTCGAAAGTAATTTATCTTTTGCCGCTCTAATGAAGAACCCGTTCCAAATGAAAAACCTGTTACTCATTGCCCTTCTTTTTTGTGCAAGCGCTCTTCTGGCTCAGAATGCTAAGAATGATGCTGGTAGAAAAGTTGGTTATTTGGTCGTTAAAGGGGCTGACTCTCCAAAGCCAGGATACTCTCCTGATGACAAGATTGAAGAAGGAGAATATCAAGAAGGAAGAAAGACCGGTAAGTGGAAGGGCTATTTCGCATCCGGAAAATTGAAGAACGAAATAACCTACATCAACGGCCGACCAAAAGGTCCTTACACTACTTTCTTTGAGAACGGCAAGGTTGAAGAAAAGGGAACTTGGAGTTTAAACAAGAATCAAGGGAAGTTTACACGGTACTATCCCAATGGACAGGTCCAGCAAGATTTCACTTTTAACGAATCAGGCAAGCGCGATGGAGATCAGACTTACTACCATGAAAATGGCCAGGTCATGATTGAAGGAAACTGGGCTGGTGGTAAAGAAAATGGCGAGGTCAAAGAGTATTTTGCAAATGGTGAAGTGAAATCAGTCCGTGTTTTCAATGGCGGACAAATGGACGCTTCAAAGTCTACATTTAAGAAACCATCCACTCCTCAGGCAGCACCAAAAGCCGAACCAGAGCCGGTTGCAAGTGGAAACCAGAAGGTGAAAGCATCCGTAGCGGTAGCCCAAACAGGCGCCAAGGCGAATGTGGGTTTCTTTGATGGAAACGGGGACCACACGCTTTACAACAAGAACAAGCAGATTTCTCAAAAAGGTGAATTCAATGGTGGCCGATTGTGGAACGGGAAGTTCTACAAATACGATGACAATGGAATCCTCACCAACATCGAGATCTACAAGAATGGACGATATGTCGGTGAAGGCGTCATTGACAAAAACATGCAGTAGCCCTAGGCTCATTCGGTCCTCTTCAATTCTATCTTTGCTGGCTCATTAATTTCTATGGAATCTCAGTTGCATTTGTACAATACCCTGAGCGGTACGAAAGAGTTGTTCAAACCAGTTAATCCTCCAATGGTTGGATTGTATGTCTGTGGACCAACCGTTTACAGCAATGCACATCTGGGAAATTGCCGAACCTTCCTCTCTTTCGACCTCATCTCAAGATACCTGCGTTACCTAGACTTCAAAGTGCGGTATGTTCGAAACATAACCGATGTTGGTCACATCACTACTGAGGTGGATGATGGAATTGATCGAATTGGAGAACAAGCAAAACTCGAAAAGCTTGAGCCAATGGAGATCGTTCAGAAATACACGGTCGATTTCCATGAAGTCATGTCGAAGTTGAATCTCCTACCTCCAGACATTGAGCCAACGGCCACTGGCCACATGATCGAGCAGATCGAAATGATCAAAAGCATTGTTGACAAGGGTTTCGCATACGAATCAAATGGGAACGTTTACTTTGATGTGAGTGCCTATAAGGAGAAGCACAACTACGGCGAACTCAGCGGACGCAATGTCGATGAACTCATGGAGAATACCAGAGCGTTGGATGGCCAGAGTGAGAAAAAATTCTTTGCCGACTTCGCACTTTGGAAAAAAGCTTCTCCTGAACATATCATGCGTTGGCCTTCGCCTTGGAGCGATGGAGTTCCTGGATGGCATTTAGAATGTTCGGCCATGAGTACCAAATATTTGGGTGAAGAATTCGACATTCATGGTGGAGGAATGGACCTAAAGTTTCCCCATCACGAGTCCGAAGTTGCTCAAAACACGGCTTGTTCTGGACACGGTCCTTCGAAGTATTGGTTGCACACGAACATGCTGACCTTTGAAGGTTCCAAGATGTCTAAATCACTAGGAAATAGTATTCTTCCTAACGAACTTTTTACAGGTGATCACCCGATGCTAAAAAGGGGATTTCACCCAATGGTCGTTCGGTTCTTCATGCTGCAAGCCCACTATAGAAGCACATTGGACTTTTCTCATGATGCCTTGGAAGCGGCTGAAAAAGGATATCAGCGATTGATGGCTGGAGTAAAAGTCATGGAAAGCATGCCGGTCTCTGAGAGCAATGAGGTTGATGTTAGTGCACTTGCCGCATCGTTCAAAGAAGCTATGGACGATGACTTCAACAGTCCTGTATTGATCGGTCATCTTTTCGATGCATCCCGACAAATCAACTCGGTTATTGAAGGTCGACTCAAAATTGACGCAAGTTCTAAGTCAGAACTTTTCAAGTTGGTTCAAGGCTACGTCTTCGATGTCCTCGGTTTGATGTCAATTGAAGATACAGGGGATTCAGCATTGGTCGATGGACTTATGGAGTTGGTGCTCGACCTTCGGGCAAGAGCACGCGCGAACAAAGACTGGGCTACGTCGGATGCGATTAGAGATCAACTCAACGAATTGAAGATTGTAGTTAAAGACGGTAAAGATGGAGTGAAATGGGATTTGGGCGCATAACGAAACTACTTCTTGGAATTTTCTCACTTACCATGATTGCCAGCTGTGGTGATGGTGATCGAAAAATTGAACCGCCTGCAGAAAAGAAGGCGCCAAAGCCAAAAATTGAGCTTGTAAAAACTCCTGTTTTCAATCCCGATTCTGCTTATGCATTCGTGGAACAACAAGTAGGGTTTGGACCGCGTGTGCCAAATACTTTGCCCCATGTTGCTTGCGCAAAATGGCTCGAAACAGAACTGCAACGACACGGTTTGGCTACGAGAATTCAGGAGGCAAGAGTTACAGCATTCAATGGTGATGAATTGAAAATTTACAACATCATGGCAAGTTATCGCCCTGATTTAAAGGACCGAATTCTCTTATGTGCACATTGGGATACAAGACCATTTGCCGATCGAGATACAAAGCACAAAACAAAAGCTATCGATGGTGCCAATGATGGAGCAAGTGGCGTCGGAGTCTTGTTGGAAATTGCCCACGCTATTGGTTCTGATACTGGCAACGCTCCAAAAATTGGATTCGACATTGTCTTTTTTGATGCTGAAGATTATGGGAAGCCATTAAGCTCGATGATTGGAGAATCGAATGACAGCTGGTGTCTTGGTTCACAGTATTGGTCAAGGAACATTCCGGTTCCGAATTACAATCCGCGTTATGGAATTCTCCTTGACATGGTTGGAGCCAAGGATGCCATTTTTCCTAAAGAGTGGGCTTCGCTTCAACTAGCTCCTGAACAAACGAAGAAGATATGGGCCATTGGCCGAGCAATGGGTCACACCAATCAATTCCTAAATATTGCTGGCAATCAGATTACCGACGATCACATTTATTTGAACACGATTGCCAAGATTCCGACGGTCGATATTATTCACTACGAGATGGCCAATTCGGACTTCGGTTCCTTTCACCACACACACGCTGACAACATGGATGTGATCGACCCAGAGATGCTTGGAATAGTCGGTGAAGTTGTGATGCAGGTGATTTATCAAGAGTGAGGTTTTGGTCATTCCAAATTGATTTTCTAATTTGGTTGGAAATCAATTTGCCTATCGAGTAACAACTACTATCCCCCATTTTTTATCGTAAAAGACTGATGCCTTGGTATGGATCGAGGTGAGACAACTGGCGTATTGCATTTGCTGTAGTTTAGGAAAAGACCAGCGCACAATGCGGCTGTCTCACCTCTTGAGGATTTTATATCTGAATACCAAGAAATCATGTCTTTTTGAATGTTCGGATGGACAATTGACGTTTGTCTAAAGTAGAGACCCGATTTATTTCGGGTCTTTTTTTGTGTCCGATCTGAATCCCTATTCTTTGCTTACAGCTATATTTCGAGAAATTAATTTTTCTCAATGGCCGACAATAAGCGACTATTCCTGCTGGACGCATTTGCACTCATCTACAGAGCATATTACTCCTTCATTTCGAATCCGAGAATCAGCAGCAAGGGAATGAATACGTCAGCGATGTTCGGTTTTACGAATACGCTCTACGAGCTGATCCGAAAGGAACAACCAACGCACATCGCAGTAGTCTTCGATCCACCAAGTGGCGACAAAGAGAACTTTCGAGTTGAACAATATGCTGAGTACAAAGCAAATCGAGAAGCTATGCCAGAGGACATCGCTCGCTCAATTCCTTACATAAAGAACATCGTAAAGGGGTTTAGAATTCCCGTTCTTGAAGTAGAAGGCTTTGAGGCGGATGATGTGATCGGGACTTTAGCTAAAAAGGCAGCTCGACATGGATATGAAGTATTCATGATGACACCTGATAAAGACTACGGCCAGCTAGTTGAGGATAATATCTTTATGTACAAGCCTGGTCGTCAAGGCTCCGATGTTGAGATTTTGGGACCACCAGAAATCTGCGCGAAATACGGTCTCGAACGACCTGAGCAGGTCATTGACATTCTTGGTATGATGGGAGATGCAGTCGATAATATTCCAGGAATTCCAGGAGTTGGCGAGAAGACCGCCATGAAATTTGTACAGCAGTTCGGATCTGTTGAAGGGTTGTATGAAAACCTTGATCAGTTAAAGGGCAAGTTGAAAGAAAAGGTCGAGGCCAATCAAGATTTGGCCATCATGTCGAAGCAACTAGCAACCATCGTGCTTGATGTTCCAATTGAGTTCAATGAAAAAGAACTCATCATGGAAGAACCCGACGGGGAGGTCTTGAACGAGATATTCACCGAACTCGAATTCAGAACATTCGCTAAACGGATCCTTGGAGAAGAAATCACCGTTACCAAAACCAGCAGCAGCGGCGATCAACTGGACCTTTTTGGCGAAGCGGAGGAAGAAGCAGCTGTTCAGGAAGGCTCAACTCTGAATATAGAATCGACCGGGCACGACTACAGATTGATTGACACTCCAGAAAAGAGAAAGTCGCTCATCGATGATCTGGGAAAACTTGATTCATTCTGTTTTGATACAGAGACTACAGGTATTGATCCACTACAAGCAGAATTAGTTGGAATGTCCTTTTCATACAAAATCGGCGAGGCTTACTACGTACCTGTGCCAGATGATCAAAGTGAAGCCAAAGCAATTGTTGCCGAGTTTAAATCTGTGTTTGAGAATGATGCTCAAAAAATTGGTCAGAACATTAAATATGACGTTGAGGTGTTGATGCAATATGGAGTGCAGGTATCTGGATTCCTATACGATACCATGATCGCCCATTATCTTCTCCATCCTGATCAAAAACACAACATGGATGAAATGGCTCAGTACTTCCTGAATTACAAGCCCGTCTCGATTGAGACTTTGATCGGAAAGAAAGGGAAGAATCAAGGCACCATGCGTGACGTTCCTATCGAGAAGATCACTGAATATGCATCGGAAGATGCCGATATCACTTTGCAACTGAAAGAGGCACTTGACAAGGATTTAGAGCAGGATCACTTGGTGAAACTATTCAGGGAAATTGAATCTCCTCTGATTAATGTGCTCGCTAAAATGGAAAATGAAGGGGTGAACTTGGACGTTCCCGCTCTAGAAGAATATTCAAAGGAACTCGAGAAGGATGTCATCGAGCATCGAGACAAAATCTACAAACTTGCTGGCGTAGACTTCAACGTCGATTCGCCAAAACAACTTGGTGAGGTTCTATTTGACCACTTGAAAATTGACGAGAAAGCTAAGAAGACTAAAAGCGGCCAATACGAAACTCGGGAGGACACGCTTCAGAAGCTTGCAGAAAAACACGAGATCATTCCGCTCATTCTCGACTATAGAAGCATCAAGAAATTAAAGAGCACTTATGTGGATAGTCTCCCAGAAATGGTCAACCCAAAGACGGGACGAGTTCACACGAATTACATGCAGACAGTGGCTGCTACAGGACGACTTTCATCCAATAATCCAAACCTCCAAAACATCCCAATCCGAACCGAACGCGGTCGCTATGTGCGAAAAGCATTCATTCCTAGGGATAACGAACACGTACTCCTCGCTGCAGATTACTCGCAAGTGGAGCTTCGCATCATAGCTGCACTCTCTGGAGATGAAGGAATGAAGGAAGCCTTTAGAAAAGGACATGACATTCACGCGGCCACGGCCGCTAAAGTTTTTGGAGTTGCACTCGAAGATGTGAATCGCGAGCAGCGAGGCCGAGCAAAAGCGGTAAACTTTGGTATCGCATACGGTCAGGGAGCCTTTGGGCTTTCTCAAAACCTCAATATTTCGCGCGGTGAAGCCAAAGAAATTATTGATAGTTATTTCAATGAATTTCCCGGATTGCTCAAGTACAAAGAAGACAGCATTGAGAGATGCAGAGAGCGAGGATATGCAGAAACGTTACTGGGTCGCCGGCGTAACATGCCAGACATCAATTCTCGAAATCATACCGTACGAGCTGCTGCCGAACGAAATGCCATAAATGCACCAATTCAGGGCTCTGCTGCCGATATTATTAAAATTGCGATGATCAATATTCATGATCTTTTTGAGCAAGAAGGATTCCGGTCAAAAATGATTTTGCAAGTTCACGATGAACTGGTTTTTGACACCCATAAATCGGAATTGGAACGAATCACGCCGATCATCCGTAGAGAGATGGAGACGGCATTTGAGATTGATGTTCCACTAGTTGTTGACATCAATCATGGGATAAATTGGCTTGAGGCTCATTAGTGCCGCCATTTTAGCAAACTACATTTGATCCAACCTAGGCAAAATATGAATCGATTAATTCCCTCAATCCTTATGCTGTTCTTGCTTTTAGCAGGATGCGGTGGTGAGATAGAGAACAAAAAGCCTACCCCTGATCTAGATACCATCATGAATGATGGTGGAAAAAGTGACGAGCTCTTCGAAGAGGCAAAGAAGATATACTATTCAATGCCCTCTCCACTTGAGTTGACCACGCTGATCAAGCAAGCGGGTGGCGAATTTCAAAAAGGTCTTGCGCTCAACACGAAGGGCACCTCTGACTACCAATCAACTCTCAAGCAAGGGATGATTTTAGGTGTGTACGGAGCGGACCTCAGTTACACCCGTGTTTATGAGCAACAGCAAGAATCACTGTTATTGTTGGCTGCAGCCAAACGCCTCGCGGGTACCATTGGAATTCACGATGCATTCTCGAACAATCGAGTTGAACGCGCCAACAATAACCTAAACAACAAGGACTCAATGGTCTCGATCTTGTCAGAAGTTTATTGGGAAATCAATGGGCAACTGAAAGATGAAAATCGAAATGAGATTGCGATGCTCGTCATGGTTGCTGGATGGGTCGAAGGCCTGTACATTGGCGTGACACTCGCGGATGTTTCAAATCCGAATGATGAAATCATGAAGAGGCTTATGGAACAAAAATTCACGGCGATGCAGATTGAAGATATGTTTGAAGAATATTCTGAAGACAACATGTTGGCTCAGTCGCGCCCATATTTTGTGGACATTCTAAACTTCTATGCCAACTTGCCAGTCACTGAAGAACCAACAGAAATTTCTGAACCCGAAGATGGCAAGTTCGTCATCGGTGGTGCCAAAGAAGTTCAGTACTCAGCTGAAGATTTCAATAAACTAAAGGAGCTAGCCTTGGAGAGTCGAACTAAAATTGTTGCACTGTGAAAAAGTTGATCCTCCCTATACTTCTTCTCGCATTAGCAGTTCCACAATTTGCTTCCGCTCAATGCAAGTCATTCACCAAGAAAAATTGTCGAGAACCTCTCGAAGACTATACAGGAAACGGCCAATACAATGGCGCTGTTATGTTTGAAGGAGAAGAAGCGACGCTTTCTCAAACCTTCTACTCTGGCCAAGACTACAGACTCTTCGTGTGTTCTCAGCCATCCATCAGCGACAGCCTTTACTTCGAGGTAATGGATTACCGAAAGAACGTTTTGTACTCCAGTCGCAACTCGGGAGAAAAGGTCTTTGACTTCACTCTGGAATCAACACAACAGCTCAAAATGAGAGTAGTGGTTCCGAGTTTGGGCACGGCAAATAATCTCAAGAAAAACGGCTGTGTTTCGATCATGGTCGGTTTTAAAAAGCAGGAATAAGAACGCCTGTAGCTTCAAGCACGCTTAGCTTCACTAATATTGCGCCATGACTTACTCCATGACGGGCTATGGCAAGGTAATATGCGAATACAACGGTCGCCATATTGCTATCGAGATCAGAAGCCTGAATAGCAAACAAGCAGATTTGAACGTTCGAGTTCCCTCCATTTATCGCTCGAAAGAAATGGAGATGAGATCGATGCTGACAAGTGAGCTGCATCGAGGTAAAATAGACTTGAACATCCAACGAAATTTAGCGGAAGGAGAATCATCGAATCAACTCAACGAAGCCCTCGTGAAGTCCTATCATGAGACTTTAAAAACAGCTTCAAATTACATTGATGGGGGTGGCGAACCAAGTTCTGCAGAGTATCTCAATCTGATTCTAAAAATGCCGGATGTGCTGACACCCATTAATGAAGAATTAGAAGATGGTGAATACGCGGCCATTAAAAATGGACTGATTGACTGTATCAAAAATGTCAAAGCCTTTCGATCAGAAGAAGGAAAAACCTTGGAGGATGTGGTCAAAGCATCAACACAAGACATCTCCTCTAAATTGGTGAGCGTTGAGCCATTTGAAAATGAACGCATAGAGCGAATTAAATCCAGGATCAATGCTAGTCTCACCGAAGATGGAGCAGATTCCAAGTCCATTGATGAGGATCGACTCGAGCAGGAGATGATCTATTACTTGGAGAAATTGGACATTTCCGAAGAAAAGGTTCGACTCAAAGCCCATTGTGAGCACTTCCTCAAAACATTGACGGAAGACGATTCGAAAGGAAAAAAACTAGGTTTTATTTCTCAGGAAATGGGACGAGAAATAAACACGCTAGGAAGTAAAGCCCAACACTCCGATATACAGCACATTGTTGTTGGAATGAAGGATGAACTGGAAAAAATCAAGGAGCAAGTCCTCAATATTCTTTAGCCAAATTGAATCCCTCAGGTAAATCCATAATCTTCTCAGCGCCCTCAGGAGCCGGTAAAACGACCATCGTTCATGCGTTACTCAGGCGACAACTTCCCCTTGAGTTTTCCATCTCAGCAGCAAGCCGAGATGCACGTGGTCATGAGCGGGATGGTGTGGACTATCATTTTCTCGGCATCGACGGATTCAAGTCTAAAATTCAGGCAGAAGCATTGTTGGAGTGGGAAGAAGTATATCCCGATCAATTCTATGGAACATTGCGCTCAGAAATTTCAAGAATCTGGGAGAATGGCAATGCTGTAGTCTTTGATGTGGATGTCTACGGAGCGTTGAAACTGAAAAATGAGCTTAAGGAACAAGCCCTTGCCATTTTCATCGAACCGCCTTCAGAATCGGTCCTAGAAACAAGGTTGAGAGGAAGACAAACTGAATCGGAGGAGAAGATCCAAATACGCCTCGCAAAGGCAAGGGAAGAACTATCCATGAAAGATAAGTTTGACATTAGCATTTTAAACGAAGATCTTGGACTAGCCATTGAACAAGCCATGACAGCTGTAGTTGATTTCTTGAAGAATGAGTAAGCGAGTAGGACTATATTTTGGAACGTTCAACCCTATTCATGTGGGCCATCTGATTATTTCCAATCACATGGCTCAACACGCCAGTTTGGATCAGGTTTGGTTCGTGGTTTCGCCCCAGAACCCCTTAAAACCCAAGGCTTCTCTCCTTGCGGACTATCATCGGCTCACATTAGTGAGAATTGCCATTGAGGATAATAACAAACTCGGTGTTTCTAACATCGAATTTGACCTTCCTCAACCTTCGTACACCATACATACGTTAGTATCCTTGGCTGAGAGATTCCCAGATCATGATTTCAGCATCATTATGGGCGAAGACAATCTGAACACCTTCCAAAAATGGAAGAACTACGAACAGATCTTAGAGGATTACAATCTCTTGGTCTATCCGAGAGTTGAGAGTGACGAGAACTTGACCGTCAATACTTCAGCCCCAAGCGAATTTCTGGACTATCCTAAAGTCACGCTGATCGATGCGCCATTAATGAAAATCTCAGCAAGCTTTATTCGCAAGTCGATCAAAGAAGGAAAAGACGTGCGCTACCTTCTGACTGAGCCCGTCTCTAAATACATTGAAGAGATGCACTTCTATAAGAAATAGTGCAGGTACCTTTGCACCTCAATTTTCAATTATGGCTGATAGAACAGAATTAAGTGACATTGGGGAGTTCGGATTGATCGAACATCTTACAAAGGGCATTGAGCTCAAGAATAAATCCTCCATCAAAGGAATTGGCGACGATGCCGCGGTAATCGATCGAGGTGATCATGTTGAGGTCGTTTCTTCTGACCTTTTAGTCGAAGGAGTTCACTTCGACTTGGGCTACACTCCTTTCAAACATCTTGGGTATAAAGCAGTGGTCGTTAACGTCAGCGACATATGCGCGATGAACGCACAACCGACTCACATACTTGTGAGTATTGCCGTTTCAAATCGTTTCCCGGTTGAAGTTTTAGACGAACTGTACGCCGGAATTAAGCTGGCTTGCGACACGTACGAAATTGACTTTGTAGGAGGAGACACATCAACCAGCACCAGTGGATTGATGATTAGCGTCACAGCCATTGGATCAGCAGACAAAGACAAAATCGCCTATCGCTCTGGAGCCAAAGACAATGACTTGGTCTGTGTTTCAGGAGACCTCGGAGCAGCTTACATAGGATTGCAAATCTTGGAACGTGAAAAGCAGATATGGAAGGAGAATCCAAAGGTTCAACCCGACCTAGAAGGATTTGACTATGTCCTAGAGCGAATTCTGAAGCCAGAAGCTAGGAAAGATGTAGTCACAGCATTGGCGAAGAACGAAATTCAACCAACTTCTATGATTGATATTTCAGATGGTCTCGGATCAGAGCTCTTGCATATTTGCAAATCAAGTGAGTGCGGTGTTCGTGTCTACGAAGACAAACTGCCAATTGATCCTACAACTGCTTCTCAGTCAAAGGAGTTTAAAATGGAGCCCTCTGTTTGCGCGATGAATGGAGGTGAGGACTACGAATTGCTATTCACAGTCGATCAAAAAGATTTTGAAAAAGTCAGGGCGATGGAAGAAGTCCACATCATTGGACACATCACCGACAAAGCTTCAGGAGCAGCCATCATCTACCCACAAGGTGAGGAGATTGAGATCAAGGCTCAAGGCTGGAAGAGTTTCTAATTTGTTTAAGTCAAAACAGATTAACCAAAATAAAAATTAAATCCACTATGATGGCGAGTGCCATGGTGCGCATGATCCACTTCATTGGTTGAACCGCCAACATCATTGACAAGCTCAGCATCGTGAAGGCTGCGATGACACCAATCTGCCAAATGGCATCTTTCACGAATACGCCGACAGTAATCCCGCCGACAATCCCGATAATCAGGAACCCGAATGAAATAATCCCGAATCGGTCAAATTCATTGTTTTCCAGTCGTTGCCATAAGTTCCCGGTTTGTTGTTCTGTGCCTTCCATAGAGTTGATTGTTGGTAGGTTCAAAAAAAGCAGCTTGCTTCCATCGTACCGATGATGGCCATTAGGTCAATTTCTGATCTTGATCAGGAAGATTAATCCTCGAATAAAAACTAGATTTGGGTGGTTCATGAAATACATTGATCTGGATTTTCTTGAGGCTGAGTTCGACACAATTCAACAGAACTTCAATTCTGGCACACCCTTTAGGTGGTGTACGTTTGATGGGATATTTAAAAGTTCGGAAGCGGAGCTGGTTCTCAACGCTTATCCTGCTGTTGAAGATGGGAAGTGGGATGGCACTACCTACCTAGACCAGAAGAACAAATTTCAAAAGACCAAGTTTGAGTCCGGTAGCGTTTTCGACGCAGTGTTCGCTGAACTAAACAGCGACGAATTTTTGGGTTGGTTACAGCGCGTGACGAAATTAGAAGACAAAATTATTGGGGACGCGAATCTGTTCGGTGGTGGACTACACCAAAGCATCAACGGTGCTTTTTTAAACGTGCATGTTGACTACAACATCCACCCAGAGACACAATTTCATCGCCGTTTAAACACCATCGTCTACATGAACAAGGAGTGGAAGGACGAGTATAATGGTCATCTCGAACTCTGGGATTTAAGCAACAACAATAAAGTGCAAATAGCCCAAGTTGCTCCGGAATTTAATCGGTGCGTGATGTTTGAGACGAACGAGATTTCATTTCACGGCCACCCTAAACCACTAAACACTCCTGAAGGTATCAATCGAAAATCCTTGGCCACTTATTACTACACCAAAACGCGACCTGAAAGCGAAATCGCCCAAGATCATAACACAATCTACGTGAATACTGAAGGTGTAGCTGGCAGTGTAAAGAGGATTACTTCCGGCGTGAAAGCGCTATTGGAGCGGATTAATAAGAAGTGACAATAAAGCCTATTTCAGAATTTTCTTGAAAACTTGGATCGTCTCTTCTTTTGCTTCGATGTAACTCATGTGTCCGATTCCCTTGATCACATGAAGGGTAACAAACTCTGAAATCTTAGATAATTGTATTGATTCTTGGATTGGAATTCGAGGGTCTTTGTCCCCAGCAACGATGTGAACGGGATATGGTGGGAATTTCAGAAGCAACTCACGATTCGGCCGAATCCGCATTCCTTCAAGAGCCGCCACCACTCCTTGCGAGGACGTCTTCACTGCCTCATCAATCAACTCCTTAATCTCTTTTTTAAACGTCTTCCGATTAACAGGACGAAATAGTAGTGGGATGGATTTTCGAATGAAGCTTGTCGGATTCTTCTTGATCAGAGTAGCTGCCCTTTTCCGATCTCTCTTTTTCTCGTTGGAGTCGGCCTTTGCTGTGCTTTGGTATAACACCAAATCTCTTAGGTTATCCGGATGCTTTTCGGCATAAGCCAAAGCGACATACCCTCCCATACTGTGTCCGACGATCGCATACTTACGAAGCCGAAGAGAACGAAGAACGGAATGAATCGCTTCTGCCATTTCATCCATTGTATGAACATAACCAATGCAATCGCTCTTTCCATGACCTGGCAAGTCCACACAAATAACGCGATGCTTCTGGATGATTGATTTCTCAATGTCTTTCCACATGGTTAGATTTTCCAGAAATCCATGAATCAAGACTACCGCTGGCCCTTTGCCTCGGTCAGTAAAATGAATTGAAATATCCTTAAAGATGTGCTTAGGCATTCATCAAATCCTCAATCTCCTCCGCTTCGATTGGAATGTTCTCCATCAAGTTTTTGTGCCCAGAATCGGTGATAATATAGTCATCCTCTAGACGGATTCCCAAGTTCTCCTCGAGAATGTAAATCCCCGGTTCAACGGTGAAGGCTGACCCCGCTGGAATCGGTGCATTCCATGGTCCGTAATCATGCGTGTCCAAACCAATGTAGTGAGACGTTCCGTGCATGAAGTACTTTTTGTAGGCTGGCCACTCAGGATTCTGATTCTTGATGTCGTCCATGGTGATCAAGTTAAGATCAACCAGTTCTTTCTCCATCAAACTACCGACTTCTACGTGGTATTGCTTGAGTGTTTTCCCAGGTCTCAGAACCTCAATGGCTCCATTTTTCACCCGGAGAACAGCATCGTATACCGCTCTTTGTCGTTTCGTGAAACGACCATTCACCGGGACAGATCGCGTCAAGTCAGAAGCATAGTTAGCATACTCAGCCCCAAAGTCCATGAGGATAACGTCGCCATCCTTACATTCTTGATTATTTTCAATGTAGTGTAGAACACAAGCATTTCTACCAGAACCCAAGATTGGTGTATAGGCAAAACCTTGTGAGCGATTTCGAATGAATTCGTGCCATAGCTCAGCTTCGATTTCATATTCCATTACTCCAGGCTTGATGAATGGAAGAATTCTTCTCACTCCTTTCTCCGTGATGTCGCAAGCCTTTTGCATTAGATCAATTTCTATCGAATGCTTTACTGCCCTCAGCTCGTGTAAAAATGGATTGCTCCTCAAGTAGTTGTGTACAGGATACTTTTCCATGCACCATTCGATCCAGCGATCTTCTCTTGTCTGAGCTTCAGTATTCGCCCTCCAATGCTCATTGGTATTGATGTAGACATGTTCAGCCTCACTCATCAATTGATTAAAAATCGTCTCAAATTGATCAAGCCAGTAGATCTTTTGTATACCAGAAGTTGCAATTGCCGCTGTCTTGTCTAGTTTTTCACCTTCCCAAATCGCAATATGCTCGTTGGTCTCCTTTAGGAACAATAACTCTCGGTGATTCGGGTTGTGGCATTCAGGGAACAGAACCAAAATGCTCTCCTCCTGATCAACTCCTGAAAGCCATAAAATGTCTGTGTGTTGTTTGAAAGAACGAGTACTATCGGCACTCGTGGTAATAATGTCGTTGCTATTGAAAACAGCCAATGCCCTTGATTCCATGCGTGAAGAGAAGTTCTTCCTGTTTTGAATGTAGAGGCTGTTATCGATTCTATCGTACTTCATTGTAATCCGATTATCTTACAAATGAAGCAGAATATCCTCACTTTATCCAGTGGATGCTTTGTTCGTTCAAATTCTAGTTGGCGTAAGTTTGCATCAACTGATGAGGCTACTCTATATTTCATTTTGGTCAATCGATAATGGGCTAACTCATGCTACAATTTTTCCTGTCCTTCGATATCTGATTAAGGAAAAACTGGTTTTGTCAATTACGCTGACCACTCCTGAAAGCAAACACAACGATGTATCGTTCCACGGTATTGAAGGTGTTACGTGGTTACCTATTTACACCGCCAAGAAAAATGTCAATGAGTCGGGCTTCTGGCAAATAATCACTCTTCTCAGGGGAGTTGGAAAACATTTGAGGAACCACAAGTTGAAATACGACATGCTCTGGGCACGAGGCGCAGTAGCCGGCGGCGTTGCTTCTCTTCTGAGCAAGGTATTTTCTCTTCCCTTTGGAGTGGAATCTTTTGAACCACACTCAGATTATATGCTTGAAAGTGGCGCTTGGAAGGACGGTCAGAAATACAGAATCCAAAAGAAGCAAGAGGCTCGAGCAATGAAGAATGCCTCCATTCTAATCACGGTTTCAAGCCAATATACCGAGTACCTCAAATCAAATGGTCTGACTAATGTGCATACGATTCCATGTTCGCTTGATTTTGATGAGATGCCCTTTGATAGCTCCATTCGAGAAGAAATTAGGAGCAGTCTTCCTCAGGTAGATAACCAATGGATCGTTGGAATATATGTGGGCAAATTCGGCGACATCTACTACGATGATGAATTCTTCGACTACATAGGCCGTCTTCTTCATTCGGATGAAAACTACTTTCAAATCATTCTTACTCCGATGCTTGATCATGCGAAACGCGCATTTGAAAAGAGAGGAATTTCAGCTGAGCGATTTTTGATCAAGAAAGTTCCTCATTCGGAAATTGGCGCCTATTTAAGTGCTGCTGATATTGGATTCTGTCCGGTTAGACAGACCAAGAGTAAGAAGTATATGTCGCCAGTAAAGACTGGAGAATATCTCGCCGTAGGGCTCCCGATAATTGTCACCAAAGACATCAGCGATGATTCTCAACTCATTGAGGAAAACGAAATAGGATTAGTCGTGGATTTTGAAGATGAAAACGCTCGAACTGCTATCCCTGACTTACGGAAGCTTTCCTCGATCTCAGAAAGAACTCAAATTCAAGAGCTCGGTGCACTCTATCGAGACTCCAAGCACAATTTCAAGGTCTACAACCAAGTTTTTAAGGCGCTAACTTGATCCACGCCTTGAGTGCTTCCAAAAGTTGAAAGTTCTTGAGGAAGGATCGAAACATTATTCTTCGTGCAGCAGTTTTGTAGCTCTTGATGTTAGAATCTGAAATCCCCTCTAGGACTTCCAACTCCTTTCCTACTTTTATGTAGCCTGCTATCAAACCATTCAGGTTATTCATTGCAGACTCACCATGCTTTCGGTAAAAAAGCACCGTTTCACTCGTGTAGGAATATTTAACATCACCGGCATATTCGGCATAGAATAGCAGCTCTTCACCATGACTCAGACCAGGCCTAAAGGCGTATTCAACATCCTTCTTTCTCAACATCCAAGTATTTCCGAAGAAACACGTCCCGTCTAAGCTCAGTAATGGCACTAGCGGAATACCATGAAACGACGGTTTGTAGCGAGCTATCACGTTGCTCAAATCTTGATGAAACGTAAGAGTCGATCCATCAACCGCTCCAATTTGATCATCTTCTTGCAGTATTTTTGCGCGAGACCGCAGGCTTTCAAGTGGAAGGACGTCGTCACCATCTAGGAAGGTGAATAATTTGCCCGTCATTCTTTTTAAGCCCTCGTTCCTGCCTACACTGACACCCAAATTTTCATTGAGATTCACCAGGACAATTCGCTCATCACTAAGTTCATTTAGGATTTCAGCCGTGCCATCGTTAGAACCATTGTTAATGATCAGCCATTCCCAGTCTGATAATGATTGTGCTAATACCGACTGAATGCATTGCTCCAAGTAGTCGGCATTATTGAATGTTACGGTGATTATGGACACCAAAGGAGCTGAATTCATAGGGCAAAAGAATAAAGAATCGAAATACGGCCAAGAATTCATACTCCGACGACCCAACCTAAGCCCTAATTTGAAGGTATTATCTCCATACATTTGTCTAGCGATGTTTGAGCGCATCACTTTATTGGCCCTTCCCGTGATTTTACTGATGTTTTTAGGAATTCCCCGGTCCAATGCTCAATGCCCTGCTATGCCCATTCAAATGACTGATTCTTCGTGTGAAATTGTGCTTGGAAATAGCAGCGAGACATTCCAAATTTTATTCAACCCATAGATTGAATATTTCAAAGAATATATTCTACAATCTACTCTCTCAGCTTCCACAAATCCTGTCGGGATTGATAGTGAGTATATTCTCTACCCGAATTCTTGGACCTGAGGGCAAAGGAGTATTTGGGGTCTTGACCTCTGATATTCTCTTGTTTGGGTTGATCATGAATCTTGGTATTCAGATGGCCACCGGCTATTTCATCTCGAGCAAGCAAACTGAGCCACGTAAAATACTGGGAGTAGGAATCTATCACTGGATGATCAACCTCATCTTGCTCGGAGGTGCGTTCGGCGTTCTGTATCAAATACAACCTGTCAACATCCTCATACCAAGGATGGGGGCTCAATGGTTGCCTTATGCATATGTCTTTGCCTCATTCTCGCTTAACTACATGAACACCTTACTGAACGCCATTTTCATTGGCAGTAAAAAGTTCAGATACATAAATCAATCCCTTATCCTCAAAGCGTTTAGCGACATTGTTTTCTTCTCGATTCTCTACTACTTACACTTACAAAGTGAGCTAGGCATGCAAGAAGTAATGGGAGCTTTCTTCCTAGTCATCGCACTTCAGTCGCTCTTCTGGATTATCTCCTACATGAAAGAATTTGGCGAGGCACCTCAAATGAACAAAGGTGTAATAGCCCAGGTATCCATGCTGCTAGGCTTCTCGCTTATTGGCTATTTGTCTAACCTCTTGAACTTTTTGAACTATCGCCTAGATCTATGGGTAGTTGAGTACTTCACAACCATCGATCAGGTCGGGTTCTATGTATTTGCGGTGAATTTGACGCAGATGATGTGGCTTATATCGGATCCTATCGCTGGCATCCTCAAACCAAATCTTGCTGACCCTGATGTAAAGGATCGTGTTTCAATTTTTAGTGCCTTTCAAAGAGCAAATGCTACCATCATTCTGATCATAAGTCTAATCGCCTGGCTCATCGCCGACCTGCTCATAACATTGCTTTATGGATCAGAATTCTCCGCTTCCATCCTACCCTTTAAAATTCTTCTCATCGGCAATTTTTTCGCCTGTAGTTCAAAGGTGTTTGCGGTCTATAATGTTGTCACCAACAACATCAAATTCAATTTACAGGCAACTGCATTTGGGCTGATGCTCACTGTGATATTCGACCTTCTTTTCATTCCAGAAAATGGAATAATCGGCGCGGCTTGGGCATCCAATATTGCCTATTTTGGGACCTTTGCATACTTGGTATTGGTTTGTCGATTCAAGTTGGACTTGAAAATCAACAACCTCTTCCTATTCACTAAAAAAGACCTTCAATTTCTTCAGTGATGAGTGATGTAGAAAAGTTTTATGATGAGTTTGCCGATAAGCAAGAAGACGCAGGCATCAACCGCCGTCATGTTAGCATCGATAACTGGCTTACTGAATTCGGGTTAAAGACGAATCATCAAGTTCTTGAAATTGGCTGTGGCGTCGGGACTCAAACAGAACTATTGGCAAAGCGTCTAAACGAAGGATCGATCACTGCGTGTGACATCAGTTCTGAGAGTGTAAAACGGGCCGAGAGTCGATTGAATGGTTTCAGCAACGCGAAATTCATCGCTTGCGACATTGTTGAATACAACATGGAAGGCAGCTATGACTTCATCATAATGCCAGATGTTCTTGAGCACATTCCGATCGACCAACATCGTAGGCTTTTTGTAAAACTGTCACAGCTGCTCAAAGAGGAGGGCAGTCTTGTAATTCATATTCCAGACCCATATTACAATCAATGGGTATCCATTCATCGGCCAGAACTGCAACAGATTATAGATCAAAACTTATTTATGCCACTAATAATCAAACCAATTTATGATGCCGGCTTATGCATAGAATATCTAAAAACATATGATTTGCACGCAAATAATGGTGACTATCAAGTAATCTTAATAAGAAAAGTAAGAGACAAACTATACGATCCGCTCATTAGATCAAAATCCCCAATAGCAAAACTTATTTGGAAACTGAAATCTTTCTTTCATATTACTTAGGTCAGAATAACTTTAGAAGATGAATCAAGATAATTAATTGTGATGATCAATCAGTTAAAAAAAATAGCATCACAAGCCTACTACGAAAAAGGTGCAAGACAAGTTTGGGAAATTACTAAGATTATTAGTCGATTTCTACTCAATTGGCAATATAACCCCGAACAGAAATTTATAATTTTTGGGCAAGGCCGAACTGGCTCTACTCTTTTGCTGCAGTTAATTAACAGCTCAGAAAATGTTTACTGTGACGGTGAAATCTACAGCACTGAATTTCCATTCAGAATATGGAGAAAAGGACTTGCGACAAAAGTCTACTTAAAAATAAGGAGTAAAGCATTTGGGGTGAAAATTTACGGTTGTAGAATAAAGATTTACGACCTTTATAGGCACCAGTGCATGAGCACAGACGAATCCATTACATTCATAAACACTCTTGCAAAAGATGGATGGAAGATTATTCATCTTACCCGAACAAATAAATTTAGACAGTGCCTTTCGAGTCTTGTGGCAGAGGAAAGAAATGTTTACCATTTTCAAGACGAAAGCACCAAAACCAAGCAAAAAGTGACGATAAAAACGGAAGAAATCCCAGAGCGAATTAAGTTGTTGCGCATTTTTGACAAACAAGAACAGGATTCATTGAAGGATGTTTCCGTTCTATCTGTGAACTATGAAAAGGATCTGGAGAACCAAATTAACCATCAAGCTACTCTGAATAAGATTTGTGCATTCTTAAATATTCCGGAAGTCGAAGCCAACGTTCAACTTACACGCACAAGTACATCAACATTAGAAAATTATATTGAAAATCATGAGGCACTTAAGTCAGTCTTGATTTCTGAAAATCTTCAGCATTACCTCAGTGAATGAATAAAGCAAACATCGATCATGTATTGATGGTTGCCGCCTGGTGGCCGACTACCGAGAAGCCAAATTCTGGTTTATTTATAAGAGAACATGCTCTTGCAGTTGCAAAGTATGTTAGAGAAGTTTCAGTTATTCACGTTTCGATAGAAAAGGAACTGTCGTCATTCCCATTTTCAATAGAAATAGAGCAAAGCAACGACCGTGGGCTGCACGTTTATCATGCCCAAATAAAAACAGCTATTAGAATATTTGGCGTACATGATTTGCTTATCCGAAAGACCTTTGCTAAGTCATTCGCGCTGGTAGGTAAAAACTTCCTGCCTCAATTTTTCCACCTGCATGTAAGGGATCATATCACGAAATTGGCTCTAAAGGTTCAAGCTATCAAATCACTTCCGTTCATTCATACCGAACATTTTTCTTTCTATCACCATGGCATAGATTTATTGCCAAGAACAAAAAAAAAGAAGGAAATAGAAGATTTAAAAAACTGGTTTTCAAATTCGAAGCTAAAAATTTTCACACCTGTTTCGAATAACCTTGGGAATATAATTTGTGAACGTTTTGAACTCAAAAACGAGAAAATAGAGGTTATTCCCAACGTAGCTTCCAAGGCATTCTATTTCCATGAAAAGCCACATGATAAATTAAAGAAATTCAAAATAGTACTTGCCGCAGCCTGGCTAGAACCTAAAAACCCTCAACTTTTCTTTGAGGCTATTACCAAACTTGCGCCCGAATTTACTGAGCTTCTTGAAATTGATGTTTTTGGTGAAGGACCTGAACTAGAATTGAGCAGGGTAATAATTGAGAGCAAGTTGCCACACCTAAGTATTAATCTCAGAGGTTTTCAAAGCAAAACTGAACTAGCAAAAGCCCTGCAATCGGCACACTTATTTGTACATCCCACTAATAGAGAAAACCTACCCACTGTAATTATTGAATCATTATGCTGTGGCACCCCTGTTTTATCTATGAATGTGAATGGAATTCCAGAATTAATAGATGACAGCAACGGAATTCTTGTAGAACCCAAAGATGTTGAAGCGCTAAAAAATGCGCTAAAAAAAATAATCTCCATCTATGAGAATTTTGATCGTAAAAGCATCGCTCAGGAAGCCCAAAATAGGTTTTCGCCTAGTGTGATTGGGAGAAAATTCTTCCATCTGTACCAGCAAATCTGCGCGGAAATTAAATGAAAAATACCACCACCGTTGTGATGCTCCTTGACAACCCCCTTATTTCTGATTCAAGGGTAGAGAAAGAAGCCGTTTCTTTTATTAATTCTGGGTTTAACGTAATAGTTTACTGTGTTTCTGATAAGAATTTACCTTTAGAAGAAACCCGCAATGGAATCGCTATCAAACGCATTCTCAGTCCATTTTTTCAAAAGCCTTTTGGTAAAAATTATAACGAAGAATTGAAGCTGTTTGCAAATAAAATCCTTCAGGTGTCTTTTGACATACTGCACTGTCATGACTATATGTTGATGCCTTTAGCAGCGCTTATAAAGCATAAAGAGCCTAGAATTTTCTTGACTTATGATAGTCATGAATACCTAATAGGCTGGCCTTATTACAAGGAAACTCCTAGCCTAGTTAATCGGCTAAAAGGCTATTTGGTTTGGAGGAGAATGCTTCAAAATGAAAAAAATGCTTCAAAATCCATCAACGCCCTTTTAACGTCAAGCACAGCGATTTCCGCAGCGTTAAAAAAACGCTTTAAGCTTCCTTTTGAGGGTATCTCTGTCAGAAACATTCCTGAATCTAAGAAAATAGATCCGACTATTTCGCTCCGGGAAACGTTGAAAATAAGTAATAATCGGAAATTACTTGTTCACTCAGGAAGTGTCTACATGCCACTAAAATTTATTGAACAATTAATTCGCCTAATTAATAATTCCATTAATTTATCTCTTGTGTTTATAGGCAACCGATCTATTCATGGCGATTTAAAAGAGGAGTATAGAGAAGCCCAACACATCCATTTTATTGACTACCAGCCAAACCTATTGCTTGATCAACTTGCCAGCTGCGATGCCGGGATTCTTTACACTAGATCAAAGTCATACAAAGCACATCAGCTAGGTTCTTCAAACAAACTGATGGAATATGGACTCGCGGGCTTGCCAACCATAGGCACAGATCAACCGGCGCACCAAGAACTTAAAGAACAATTTAATCATATTGAATTGTTCTATGAAAACAACATTACTTCCTTTAAATCGGCCACCAATCGCATGATTGATCTACTTCCAGAAAAAAAGAAAAACGCAGAAGGCATTAAACACTCGCTATCTTGGAAAAATGAATTTAGACCTGTGATTGAGCTTTATAAAAAAGTAGCCGATAGGATGGCTGAGGCATAGCGGAATTATGCCGAATGCCTGCTCGATTGCGTATTCCGACATTCGTGTTTTCCTTAGAACTTCTGGAGTTTACATTTGCCTCCTGATTACAGATATTAAATTATGGTAGCACTAATCCGCACTTCAGTAGCCAGGAAATATGCCATGGCGCTTTCGGGATTTTTTCTTCTCTTCTTCCTGCTTCAACACCTGACGATCAACTTCACCTCAATCCTCAGCGCTGAGACCTTTAATTTTCTCTCTCATTTCATGGGCACTAACCCTTTCGTTCAGTACGCCCTTCAGCCGGTGCTGGCATTTGGAGTGTTTTTTCACATCGCAATGGGAATTGTGCTCGAATTGCAGAATCGCGCAGCTCGGGATCTCAATTATTCCTATTCAAATCCAGCGGCAAGCTCCACATGGATGAGTAGAAACATGATCATTACAGGGATCGCAGTCCTGCTCTTTTTAGGTCTACACTTTTATGACTTCTGGTTCCCAGAACTAAAGCTCAAATTCATCGATGGAGTGTGGAACATTGAAGACCGTTATTTCTCAGAGCTGCAACACAAATTCGCCGACCCAATCCGAACTGCACTCTATGTACTTTCATTCGGTTTCTTGGCGTTGCATCTCTTACACGGATTTCAAAGCGCCTTTCAATCAGTTGGATTCAGAAATAACAAGTACACCCCAACTGTGAAACTATTGGCAAACATTTATGGCGTCGCTGTTCCATTAGGATTTATCGTCGTTGCCTTGTATCACTACTTCGGATCATTAACGCATTAAGAAGAGACATGACAAAGCTCGATTCAAAAATTCCAGAAGGTCCAATTGCAGACAAATGGACGAAACACAAAAACGACATCAACGTCGTTAATCCTGCCAACAAGCGATCCATTGATGTAATCGTGGTCGGTTCAGGTCTTGCAGGTGGATCAGCGAGTGCGTCGCTCGCAGAGATGGGATATAATGTCAAAACATTCTGCTTTCAAGATTCACCTCGAAGAGCGCACTCGATTGCTGCACAAGGAGGAATCAATGCTGCAAAGAATTATCAAAATGATGGTGACTCCACATATCGATTGTTCTACGACACGGTAAAGGGAGGTGATTATCGAGCTCGGGAAGCGAACGTGTATCGACTCGCGGAAGTTTCGGCTAACATCATCGACCAGTGTGTTGCCCAAGGAGTGCCATTTGCACGTGAGTATGGCGGCTTACTAGACAACCGGTCTTTTGGAGGTGTGCTGGTTTCCAGGACTTTCTATGCCAAAGGGCAGACTGGGCAACAGTTACTTCTTGGAGCCTACTCAGCGATGGCCCGGAAGATTAATACTGGCAAAATCAAGATGTACAACAGGCACGAAATGCTGGACTTGGTCATCGTAGATGGAAAGGCCAGAGGAATCATTGCCCGAAATCTAGTAACTGGAAAGATCGAACGGCACGCTGCACATGCTGTTGTGCTTGCCACTGGAGGCTACGGAAATGTCTTTTTCCTTTCGACCAATGCCATGGGTTCTAACGTAACAGCGGCTTGGAGAGCTCATAGAAAAGGAGCATTCTTTTCAAACCCATGTTACACACAGATTCATCCTACGTGCATTCCCCGTTCGGGTGACTATCAATCAAAGCTGACTCTGATGTCTGAGTCGCTCAGGAACGATGGTAGGATTTGGGTACCAAAAGAAAAGGAAGATGCCATTGCGATTCAGGAGAATCGAATGAATGCGATTGATCTTCCTGAAGAAAAAAGAGACTATTACTTAGAACGACGGTATCCGGCCTTTGGTAACTTGGTTCCTCGTGACGTAGCATCTCGAGCTGCCAAAGAACGATGCGACGCGGGTTTTGGTGTCAACGAAACAGGTGAGGCAGTGTACCTAGACTTCGCTACAGCAATCATGCGCTATGGGCAAGAGAAGGCTAATATTCTTCATCTCGAGAATCCTTCCGATGCGAAAATTAGAGAATTGGGCGAAGGCGTAGTGGAAGCCAAGTATGGAAATCTATTTCAGATGTATGAAAAGATCACGGATGATAATCCATACAAAATGCCCATGAAAATTTATCCTGCGGTTCACTATACAATGGGCGGATTATGGGTAGACTACAATTTGATGACGAGCATCCCTGGTTGTTATGCTGCAGGGGAAGCAAACTTCTCTGATCACGGTGCGAATCGACTTGGTGCTTCTGCATTAATGCAAGGGCTCGCCGATGGATACTTTGTACTTCCTTACACAATTGGAGATTTCTTGGCGGACGACATCCGAACGGGACCAATTTCAACCGAATCTGCGGAATTTGATCAAGCAGAAAAAGATGTCCGAGAAAGATTGGATAGCCTGATCAACAACAAAGGATCGAAGTCTGTGGATCATTTCCACAAAAGACTGGGTAAGGTCATGTGGGACAAAGTTGGAATGGCACGAAATGAAAAGGGACTAAAAGAAGCGATTGAGGAAATTCGACAGATCCGCGATGAATTCTATGAGGACGTATTTGTACCTGGCAGTCAGAACGAATTCAATCAAGAGCTGGCAAAAGCAACTCGAGTTGCGGACTTTTTAGAACTCGGTGAGTTATTCGCGAAAGATGCACTGGAAAGAACGGAATCATGCGGTGGCCACTTCCGTGAAGAATCACAAACACCAGAAGGCGAGGCGCTTCGAGACGATGAAAACTTTGCGTTTTCATCGAATTGGGAATGGACGGGTGATCCTAGAAATTCAGTCATGCACAAAGAAGAATTGACGTTTAACGATATTGAATTGAAGCAGCGTTCATACAAGTAGAATTACTTGACAAAGCGAAAAGCATATGAATCTTACACTTAAAATTTGGAGACAGCAGGACGCCAACTCAAAGGGCGCAATGCACACATACGAAGTCTCCGATATTTCCGAACACATGTCCTTCCTTGAAATGCTCGATGTCCTGAATGAAGGACTTGTTGCAAAAGGGGAATCTCCAGTCGCATTTGATCATGACTGTCGAGAGGGAATTTGCGGAATGTGTTCTTTGTACATCAATGGAGAACCACACGGACCTGATAGAGCAATAACAACATGTCAATTGCACATGCGAAAGTTCAAGGATGGAGAGACCATACATATTGAACCATGGAGAGCGAAAGCATTTCCGGTCATTAAGGATCTTACCGTTGATCGATCATCCTTTGACCGTATTATTCAAGCTGGTGGTTATGTGTCAGTGAACACCTCGGGCAATACTCAAGATGCGAATGCCATTCCGATTCCAAAGGCAGATGCGGATAATGCATTTGATGCAGCGACATGCATTGGTTGTGGAGCATGTGTGGCAGCGTGTAAGAATGCATCAGCAATGCTGTTTGTTTCGGCCAAGGTTTCGCAGTTAGCTCTGCTTCCACAGGGACAAGTCGAGCGTAAGGATCGAGTCATGAACATGGTGGACCAAATGGACAAGGAAGGATTTGGAAATTGCACCAATACTGGAGCTTGCTCGATTGAATGCCCTAAGGAGATTTCACTCGACAACATTGCTCGAATGAATAGAGAGTTTTTAATTGCATCTGTCTTACCTGAGTAATCTAAATTTTACATAGAAAGAATTTGAATTAGGGGCCTTATGTCCCTTTTGTTTGTAATAACGTGCCTGTTAGTCGAACTTTAAGTAAGTTTGGTTATATATTTACTTAACTATTATGAAAAAACTCCTTACTCTATTTATTTCAGTCGCTCTCGGAGGTCTGGTGGCCTATGGACAAAGTTCAGCTAGCGGCACCTATTCTTCGGGTAATATCTCGACGAATTACGGTTATTACAGCTCAAGCTGTAACGCAGGAAACACAATAACAGTTTCTGTTCCTGCAGGATCTCTTGTCGTAGGCGTTGATGTCTCATACAACATGGTGGCCCAAATGGGCGCATGGATGGGGGAACAGCGTTCAAGAATTTCGTGTACGACTACAGGTAACACAGAACCCTCCTACTATTCAGGAAGTGGTTATGGCGGAACTTATGGCTATAACCGGACTGATCTAGATATTGCAAATGGCATATCTACGGGTAGCTACACTTTTGCAATGCAGTCCTATAGGACTTGGGGAAGTTACGGTGGTTGCGGCACCTACTATCAGCAAATTCCAAATAACACTTGGTCCGTTACTGTTTATTACTGCTCGGCTACCCCAACGTACACGCCAATATTGAGTACAGACACGGTCTTGGGAACTTGCGGGGCAGACTCAATAGTTGTGACTGCGAACGGTAATTACTCATCGTTTCTTTGGTCAAATGGGTCAACTGACTCTATAACATCACTGTTTGCTAGTGGTGAGTATTCTGTAGAAGCTACGGATGCCGGTGGATGTCCATATTCTGACACCCTTACAGCCAGTCTAATCAAGCCAAATGTTTATCCTGCGGACACTTCAATCTGCATCGGTTTTGGTGATAGCGTGGAAATGAACGCTCTTTACACTGCGCCAGCGTCATGTATGACAATGCCTGGCTTTGAAGAATCAAATAATACTGTTGTAGATCACAATTCGTACTCAGGAGATGACCGAGGTGGTATTGCGATTACCCCTGATTATTTCTACTATGTTGGAGATAATAACACGGTCCGTTATAATGCAGAGGATATGAGTAGTCCTACTTCTCTTCCTCAACGTGATGGAATCTTCAGTGACCTTGGAAATGGCCAACTATACACCTTCTGGGATACAGTTGATAATGGGTTTGCTAGTAGCAGCACATATTACAACACGATCAATGCAATCCGAATGATGAACACCAGTCTTGGATATGGTACCATCATAGGACTTTCTCAAGAAATCAGTGCTGGTTATACTTCATTCATTGCTGCGGGAACAGGATATGTAATTCTTTGGGCAAATAATAATGATACGTTCTACCACATTGATTTAATGGATGGAACAGTTACAAACCTTGGAACTGGCAATCTGACATCTTACTCAAATCCTGGAGTTTACTATCAGAGTGCAGAGAACTGGTCTAGATGGGGAATTGCTGAGTGCGACGGCGCTGGCAACTACTCTATAATTGGTAGAGCTTACTACCATAATGGTTCTTATGTTGCCGGATATTCTACGCCGACTCGGTTTGTACGATGGAATATTTCAACTGGAAGCAATGAGCTTGTTAGTACCCTATCAAGCGGTGCTAGTGATATGGCCTGTATCACATACTCAAGATGGCACCAGCGTTGGTACTTCCACCATGAGAGTAGCAGTGCTACATTTGGTGGGGGCTCAGAAACTGCTGGATACGCTGATGTTACGGGAGCGGGAACGTCTCCATTTGTATTCTCATGGAGCACAGGTGATTCAACTCAAAGTATCAGAGTTCACCCTACATCAACCACCACTTACTATGTTGATATTACTGATGGAATTCAGACATGTTCTGACAGTGCTACTGTAAATGTTGATCCTGTGCCAGTAATTTCCATTACTGAGAATAACATTGCCTGTAATGGCGATAGCACCGGTTCAATCAATGCAACTGCATCCGGAAGTAGCTCACCATATATGTACATGTGGTCAAATGGTGATTCTACTGCGTCGATCGTTGATCTTGGCGGCGGAATGTATTACCTGACTGTAACAGATGACAATGGTTGTATGTCAATGGACACAGCTGAAGTCACGCAGCCATTGGTTCCATTTACTCCAATTCTCGCTAATGTTATGGACTTGAATTGCTTCGGAGACAACAGTGGATCTGGAACTGTACTTCCTGCTGGAGGTGACGGACCATATACTTATGCTTGGTCTACCGGAGGAACTTCTGCTAGCGAAACTTCCCTTGCTGCTGGTGCAGTTTCTGTTACAGTTACTGACGCCAATGGATGTGAAAGAATCCTTTCCGATTCGCTTGATCAGCCAGATGAATTCTTTGCTAATCTCGGAATGACCGTAACCACTTGTTCTGGAGACGAAGATGGTACAGCCTCATCAAACGCCACTGGTGGAACTGAGCCTTACTCCTACTCTTGGGGGTCCGGTGGATCAGATTCAAGTATTTCTGGAATTTCTTCTGGATATCAAAACTTGACTGTTACAGATGCTAATGGTTGTGTGTATGTTGACTCTGTTGACGTTGCATTCCAATTTGCAAGCCCGGTTGTACCTGTTGGTCCAGTTGACACAATGTGCAACGGTTTTACATACGTGCTTGATGCGGGATCAGATGGTTCTATGTACGAATGGAGCACTGGTGACTCAACGCAAACGATTACCATCTCAACGAGTGGTCTTTACGACGTAACCGTTACTAATAACGACGGTTGTGCTACAGAAGCCACAACCTTGGTAGTCAAGAAAACTTGTGTTACTGGTGTCTCTAGCATCGCTGGCGAAGAATTATCAGTCAATATCTTTCCTAACCCAACTGATGGAATCATCAACCTTGAGGTTAAAGGAGACTTGACAGATGCACTTGATCTTGCTATTCTTGATCTAAGTGGACGTGTTGTTTGGTCTAAGGCATCTGCCGTCGCACCAAACGGTCTACAATCAATTGATTTGAGTAATCATGCCGCTGGAACTTACTTCCTCAGAATGACTCAGGAGAATCAAGTGGTTAACGTAACACCAGTTACCATTAAGTAACACTAGGGTTAGAAAATTTAAAAGGGGCTTCGGCCCCTTTTTTTATGCCTTATTTTCTGAGTTCTCATCCTCCGCTGCCCAGAGCATTTTACATTTGCCGTCCAAGTCTGCCCGTATGTATAAGTTTCCTGGTTCCGTTCATTCGAAACTTCCAAAAGTTGGAACCACCATCTTCACGGTAATGTCAAAATTGGCAGTTGATCAAGGAGCTATCAACCTTTCACAAGGTTTTCCTGACTTCCCTGTTTCACCGCACCTTGTTGACTTGGTTTACAAACACATGCGCGAAGGGCGAAATCAATATCCTCCGATGGCTGGCATTCCGAGACTTAGAGAGGTTATTTCTGCCAAACAAGAGTCATTGTACAGCGCTCAGTACGATCCTGAGACCGAGGTGACCATCACCGCTGGAGGAACCCAAGCAATCTTTACGGCTATCCAAGCAACGATAGGCGAAGGTGATGAAGTCATTCTTTTCACTCCTGCTTATGACTGCTATGCGCCGGCGATTGAATTGGTGGGAGGCAAACCGGTCTATGTTCAACTAAACTCCGATGATTATTCAATTGACTGGCGGCAGGTTAAAAAGCTAATCAGTCGACATACCAAGATGATCATGCTGAATACTCCTCATAATCCTACTGGAGCGACGTTGACTTCAAAGGACATGAAGGAGCTAATCAAGATTACAAAAGGGAGTGACATCATAATCTTGAGCGATGAAGTGTACGAACACATCATATTTGACGGACAAGAGCATCAGAGTGTCAGTCGATACAAGGAACTCGCTGAGCGATCATTTGTGGTATACTCCTTCGGTAAAACCTTTCACGTCACAGGTTGGAAAACTGGCTATGTTCTCGCGCCTTCAAATTTGATGGCAGAATTTCGAAAGGTGCACCAATTCAATGTATTTACAGCCAATGCTCCGATCCAATATGCCTTGGCAGAATACATGATCAACAGCGATAATTATATGTCAGTTGCTGCTGAGTATCAACGAAAAAGAGACGTGTTTCTGAGCGCGGTGGAAGGCTCAAGGTTTAAAGTTAAACCTTCGAAAGGTACCTACTTTCAACTCCTGGATTACAGCACCATTAGCGATGAAGCGGATACAGAATTGGCAAAACGACTGACCATTGAGCATAAGATTGCCTCTATCCCCGTATCTGTGTTTTATCACAACCCGGTCCAGAACAATGTCCTTCGATTCTGCTTTGCGAAAGAGGAGGAAACATTACTCAGAGCCGGCGAGATAATCTCTTCGATATGAAAGAAGAACTGCGAATAGTTCTTGTCCAAGAGAATGTTCAATGGGAGGATAAAAGAGCCAATTTGGATCACCTTCAAAACAGGCTGGCTTCACTGAAAGAAGTTGACATTGTTGTTCTGCCTGAAATGTTCACTACTGGATTTAGCATGAACACCAAGGAATTAGCAGAGGACATGTCTGGCGAATCCGTGTCATGGATGAAAGCACAAGCCAAAGATTTAAACGCAGTGATCGTGGGTAGCCTCATCATCGAAGATGGCGGACAGTGCTACAACCGGTTGGTATGGGCGAGCCCTGATGGCAAGGTACAGCACTACAATAAACGTCATCTATTTTCTTTTGCTGAGGAGGACGATTTCTACACGGCAGGAACAGATCGCCTGATCGTCGAATGGGAAGGATGGAAGATCTGCCCTTTGGTCTGCTATGATCTTCGGTTTCCTGTTTGGTCAAGAAATCAAAAGTTGGACGGAACCTCCACTAATTTTGAATATGATCTGATGATTTTCGTCGCCAATTGGCCGGAAGCGAGGAGACGGCCATGGATCAATCTACTTGAAGCTCGGGCGCACGAGAATCAAGCATATGTTGCCGGTGTCAATCGAATAGGAACCGATGGAAATGGAATCACTTATTCAGGTGACAGTGCCGTCTATTCTCCCAAAGGCAATCTGCTAACTGATTTTGAGAAAGACGAATCAGGGTTGCGCACCGCAACAATTCTCAAATCAGAATTAGAAGCGTTCAGAAGTAAATTCGGTGCTTGGAGAGACAAAGACACCTTTAATCTACGACAGTAGCGTCTACGAGGTTCCAGTCAATCTCACTGGTCCAATTACTTCGGATTTCAATACTTTGATCGTAGATCCGTACTTCCTCTGGTTGAAGTCCTTTTAAGTACCGTCCCGAATCCCACTTACCATTTTGGTTTACATCGAACACCAATCTAACTTTGTACTTGCCCGTTTTAAGATGCTTGTATTTTATGACCTCTTTTGGCTCTACCGATTGCCGGTCCACTACATTCTTCTCTGCATCGAGTAGTTCCCAAACGTATTGTGGACACTCCTCAGGGAAGATGCAATTCACAGTAAGTTCTCCAAAATTTTCTGTTTTGGTCACGTTGAAATTTAGTTTAATAGAATCGTTCTGTTGAATGAATCGATCTACAATGCTTGAATCCGGAATCACGATTTTGTATCGGACTCCTTCCTTCCATTTATAGTCTAAGCTAATTGCAGTTTCTGCCCAAGTCCAAGAAGTTCTGGTGTCAACCGTGTCCTCCCCTTCAATAAACAGAACACTCCCAAAGTCCGCGCTGACCAGAGGTGTTTTAGCCCTCAACACGAGCGGCGAAAAATGCGGCTTCTTATCCTTGAAATTCTTTTTTAACCATAATCCGGTTTTGGTTGGAGCCCCTTTAAACGCGGCTTTCGACTTCGGTTTTCTCAAGAAAATCGTATCCCTGAAACCCTCAACATCTACGAATAACTTGAGTGAATCATATTCCAGCACCTTGTCAAACCAAAAAGTCAAAGTGTCTCGTTTTGAGTTCCACTTTCTAGACCACAAACTTTCATCTATGGTCGTTAACTCCCGGAAATCTAATTGCTCCACTGGTCTATTGAAGATCAACTTTATGCCATGATTTTCATTTTGGACCGTCTCGGAGACAAACTGATTTGTATCCTCTTCAACAAACACCAACATCTCAGGAAGGGTGACCCGATTACTATCAATTGGATAGTACGAATTGACTCTTTGATTTAAAAACGAAATCCTTTCTGCTGGCTGATCAAACAAATACCCTTTGTTTTCGGGAGCAAGCGCGAATATTTTGAAATCGCCTTGTGCCAGATATTGCAACTTGTATTCTCCTTGCTCGTTGGTTTTCGCAAAATATCGAGGTAGCTCCAAATACGGAAGCGAATCATCAACGCCATCGTAGAGCATTACCCAAACATCTTCGACAGGCGCAAGAGTCTGCGCATTTATGACCTTCCCTTCCATTTGAAACGAGTCGATATAAGAGCCCGTTGAGAAGACAAAGACATTACTGTCTAGTGCGATGTTTTCATTTACATCCTTAATACCATCCCCAAATTGCAAAGTGTAAGTCGTGTTTTCGAACAAGGTGTCCTCCCAAGAAATGGTGACGGATCGACCTTTCATTTTGACTTCGAACGGTTTTTCAAGCGGTGGCGATACTATTGCTTCGCTCGCCAATCCCGATGAATTCACATATTCGTCAAATTCAAGAATGATGCTATTTCCTTCAAAATTTACTGATCCATTCAGGGGTTGAGACTCGAGAATTCTAGGTGGTGTCTTGTCCCGATCTCCACCAGACGGGCTTACTTGCTGCGCGCATGAGACCAATAGGACAGCAAGGCCAATAAAGAAATGTACGCTATAATTTTTCACCCAACCAAGTGGTAATTTGACTCAATCCTTTCGCATCAACTTCATCGTAGCTTGCGAACTTATCGCTATCAAGATCGAAGACAGCAATTACCCTCCCATTCTTTCCTAATACAGGAACGACAATTTCACTCTTTGACTCTGAATTACATACGATGTGGCCAGGGAACTGGTTCACATCATCTACAATCTGAGTGGATTTAGATTCCCACGCAAGGCCACAGACTCCCTTGCCATATGCAATTCTTAAACAGGCTAATGGTCCTTGATATGGTCCCAACACCAAACTATCTCCATCAACGATGTAAAAGCCTGTCCATAAATTATTGAATACCTCGTGGAGAGCGCCAGTAACAATAGACAGGATTGCAGTTGAATTCGTTTCGGCACCAACAATAATCTTCAGCTGGCTGAGTACCTGATTGTAACGCTCCGCTTTAGAAAGGTCAGAGGATATGAGAATGCTTTCTACCAAGATGACAAATATAAATTCAGAACCACTAGACCGGCATGGGAACCGCTAAGGTCAAAATCGAAACTTTGGTGTTCGGGGCTGAAAGAATTGAATTTGCGCACGCTTCCAACGTTGATCCTGTGGTGACAACATCGTCGACTAAGACTACATGCTTTCCCATGATTTCACTTTCATCCACGACCTCAAACCCTTCTTCGACATTCTGCCAGCGGCTGTATCGATCAAGTTTGGTTTGACTTTCAGCATGACTCTTTCTCCTCAACAAATCAGGACGATAACGAAGGTTTAAACCATCTCCGAGCACACGTGTTGCCGATGCACATTGATTGTACCCTCGGAGCTTCATTTTTTTGGGATGCAATGGAACTGGAATAATCAGATCCGCTTTGGCAAATGAAGAGTCCTTTATTTCTCCTGCGAAAAGACTACCCAGATAGGATCCTACTTTCTCTTGCCCATGATACTTCAACGCATGGAGCAACTCTTGTACAATTCCTCCCTTTGTGAAGTATAGAAATGAGGCTGCGTGCTGAATTTCAACTTTTCCCCAAAACAACCGCTCTACTCTGTTATTCTCTATCTGCCAATTGTAAGTTTTAGGCAAGTCACGTAAGCAATGATGGCAAATGAACTCTTCTTCTTCATCCAAAACCCCGTTGCATGCCTTGCAGATAATTGGGTATACAAGATGCGTGAATGCATCGAAATACTTTTTCAGATTGCGATTTGTCTGGGTTATAAACATGTGTTTGAATATTACATCAACACACCTCCACAATCGATAAATAATTGAAGTCTTTAACTAATTGGTGCTAGTCAACGACGATAAGTTTTTTGATCACTTCAACGTCACCACTCAAGTGCAACGAGTACACCCCAGAAGGAAGTTGTGGCAGTTGAAACTGCCGTTGTCTTACCTGTGAAGAAAAAACCAACGCCCCATTCAGGTTCCGTATCTCCCCAGAGGATAAATGATACTCCGACAAAATCTGAATGGTTTGATCTGAATGAACTGGATTTGGATAAATAGAAACGTTGCCTGACGCCTCGAATATCCCACCAATTCCCAGGAACCCCTCGCCCAGTAAGGTATCGCTGAAACATCTATTGGCGGCAATTAGGTAATAGTCAAAGTCATAAAACCCATACCAATTGGAGGATTGAACAGAGTCCCCGAAAAGAGTATCACCAGATGGGGATCCATTTTTAAATGGCATCCATGTATACGAACTGACATATTTTGAGCCTTCGGCCTTAAATACTCCTTCTGGATCTCCCCATAACAACTGCGTGAAGGAGTGAGTGAGTATTTCCGGATATTTCGAAGTGGTGATACGAACAGAATCCACGGCACCAATGCTTTCCAAGTAGTATGATCCTGATCTTGAAGTTTCTAGTCTAAATGCGCGAACTGAATATTCATACATCCCGGAATCTAAGAGACAGAGATCCGTGAATGAAGTATTTGATGCTACCACGTCTCCCCTTCGCTCCCAACTTCCCTTGTTTAGTCTTTGATAAATGGAATAGCCATCAATACTCGTATCAACGGAGGCCATCCAGCTAAGCGAAATGTCAAATGTGTCAACGGTATCAATTGCGAGCTGCGTCGGTCCTGCGACATATTCCATGCGCAAGGAAGGATCTCCAAGCAACGCCAAATGGGTGAACCTCCCTCCGTAGCTGGCCTGAAAAGATATTGTGCTATTGTTCATGGTTAGCCTTGCACACTCGCCAATGCTCGCTCCCATACCCATTGGATGATAGTGCCACCAAGGTCTTCCGGCCCAACTAATACTCATTGTTCGGCCTTGAGCCAAGGCGCTTCGCATGAAGTTGTTTTCCTTATCCCAGTCGCCGAAATAGCTACCAAATAGCATCGTGAAACCCGTCAGTAATGAGTCGGTCGCCAACTGGGCAGAAGTTCCAATCCCTCCGGCTGATGTATAACTTCCTCCCCCACAACCATACGAGAACAGATAACCTTCAGTGTCCATTGTCGTTCGATAATCTAGAGCCTGAATATTCTCACGTCCGACCAGAGGCGAGAAATTTCGCCATCCATTGGATGCAAATGCCTCCCCAGAAAAGCCTCCAAAATTGTCATCGACAAGGCCTCTCTTCGGTAATGTCCAGTTGTCGTTTTTATAATCATGAACCCGCTGTAAATAGCGTTTTGTCAATTCCAATTCATCTTGGGTAAAAGTGGTCAGGTTGTTAAAGTCCACACGCCCGACCATCAATTCTATGTCGCTCGGGATTAAAGATTGGTCAAACTTTCCATCTCCTGGAACATTATGATTTCTTGGATCAGTGGCATTGGCGTTATTGATCTGTGCGTCAGTCCAAGTGCCATTAAGATCCCCATAATACATATCTGCTGGCCAGGCTCCCACATGATCTGGAACGTGTCCGTCAGGCGCCAGGTTCCCTGAATAAGGAACAGGAACATTTCCAATTATATAGATCGACTGCAGGTCGTTCATGTTGCTCGATGCATTGACTACCAGGGATTTCACATAAGAAACCGTCGTATCCGGAGAAGCAGAAATCCATTCAACTTGATAACCATCCCCATTGAGATCCAGCTTTAAGTCATCGAGTTCGTCATTCAGATCTGGGATAAGATTCGAGGCTACCAGCACCAATATCCCGCCTCGATCAATGGGTGCGTGGACATTGATTCCAGATCGAACGTAACCATACGCACTGTTGCTCCCATTTGAAAGCACGCGGTAGTCATAGAGTTCTCCCGTTACGGCCGTTGTATCGACATAAGATGTATCGCTGCTGGATAATGTAGCTATCTGGGAACCCCACACTAAATCGACCGGACTCTTTCTGAAAATATAGTAGTTGTCTGCAGCTGAGTTCACATCCCACCTCAATGTAATTTGAGCTGGGTTAGCTTCCACTTCGGCTTCAACCATGACTACATAGTCGAGTGTCGATTGTGCAACGAGAAAATTCGCTAGTAAAAGGCAGGTTAAGAAAGAGTAAAACTTCTTCATTGGTGGCTATTACGCTGAAAAATAAGGATTTCAGACAAACGACCTGAGGATGCTTCGAACAGAGCCGAGGTATCCTCCTCCAAACAAGACTACATGAACCAGCAACGGATAGAGATTTGCAATTTCAATCCCTTCAGACCAATTTGATTCAAGCAAATATTTTTCGTTATAAGATTCCATTGCTCGACTGTCGAACCCACCAAAGAGCTTCATCATGCCTAGGTCCATGTATCGATGACCGTAGTAAACTGCAGGATCGATGAGCACAGGTTCCCCTTCCTTTCCAACCAAATAGTTGCCAGACCAGAGATCTCCATGAAGAAGTGAGGGCCTTTCTTCTGGGAAAAAATCATTTAAGCTTCGTTCAAGTTTGTCAAAACTCAACAGGTCAGACGATTCAAGAAACCCTATGTCCACTGCCTGTTTAATCAGTGGGCGCAGTCGCTGTTCCGCAAAGAATTCGATCCAAGATTCGCCTTGTGTGTTTGATTGCGCGAGAGAGCCGATGTAGTTGTCTGTATCCAATCCAAATGCAGAATGAGTGTGTTCGTGCATCTCAGCTAGGTTGGTCCCGAAATCTATCCAAAAGCTTGGCTTCGCGGTGGCTGGTTCAATCATTTCCATGAAAAGAAATGAATCGCCATCAAGATTCACTATCCCAAAAACTTCCGGAATGGTAAATTCAGATTCATGTCTCAGTAATTTGAGCCCCGTCGCTTCATCTTCAAACATACAGGGGTAACTCTTAACCGAATTGGTCTTTAAAAAACAAGCCTGATCACGAGAATGGATCCTGTAAGTATGATTGATGGAACCACTTCCGACTGAGGTAAGAGTAATCTCCTCCTTCGAATTAAAAAGTTGCGAGTAAGCGGATTGGATTTTGGAATTCACTGCTGTATATCGTCCTTTGGCTGGTTAATCGACAAATCGAAAGAAATGAAAACTATCGGATTAGTAGCTTCAATAATTCTAAGCACAATGGCGGTAAATGACAATACTATCTACCAGTTCGCAATGAATTCAATTGAAGGAACTGAAATTAACTTGGCTGATTATAACGGTAAGGTTGTGTTGATTGTGAATGTAGCGAGTGAGTGTGGTTTCACTCCACAGTATGCTGAGCTACAGACCCTATACGATCAACACAAAGATGAAGGGTTGGTGATTTTGGGTTTTCCAGCCAACAATTTCGGGGCCCAAGAACCAGGATCGAATGAAGAGATCCAAGCTTTCTGTGAGAAAAATTATGGGGTGACCTTTCCGATGTTTTCTAAAATCTCAGTGAAAGGAGATGACATGCACCCATTGTACCAGTTCTTGACACAAAAAGAGAAAAATGGACACTCAGAATCAAAGGTCAAATGGAATTTCCAGAAATATTTGATTGGACGCGACGGAACTTTACGGGAAGTGATTGATCCAGGAATTAGGGTTTCCGACCCTAGGGTTATCACTTCAATCGAGGCCCTTTTGGCTGGATCATAGTTACTATATTCGCCGGCTCAAGGGGGATTAGCTCAGCTGGCTAGAGCGTTTGACTGGCAGTCAAGAGGTCACCGGTTCGACTCCGGTATTCTCCACAATATTAAGATGTAACACACTGTTTAATAGCGCGTTACATCTTTTTTATTTGTACAAAAGACAACCATAAGTTTTTTATTCCTCTGTTCTTGCTTTTGAGTCAAGGAATTCGGATGTAATACATCTCATTATTCTCTCCAGTCCTTATCAGACTTAATTCTTGTGCAGTATCTTAAAGACTACCGCATTAGGGGCTGGAAGCATTAGTTATCTGAACAGGGTATAACACCTCTGTTACATCTGCCTACTTGCCTAATTATTGGATTTGAATTGATTGGGGGCCATTCCAGAATTCGACTTTTCCTCTCGAATTGGTACGGGCCACAATCACGCTATTATACCCCCGCAGTATCTACACGGGCAATTTCTTATTTTTAGCATGCTGTTGACCTATCGAACTGTTAGTATCAGCATTAATTTAACAAAATAGGAACCCCTAACACCAACGTGCCAAGCCATTTTGCTTCTTCGTTGGTCGTATTTAACATAAACCATCATGACTGACAAAAAGCTAATTAAAATTATATTGGGACTGCTAATTGCCATTCTAGCTCATAATATCTATTTGAATTTCGAAATTCTGCAAGTAAAGGAGGATGGAGAAGCGGCCATAAACTATGCAAGTTCAGCTGAATACTTCGCCAGAGAAGCAGCTGACCATGCAAGTGATGCAGCAGACAACGCATTCGCAAATAACTGTAGCTATTGTCCTTGAAGGGCTTAAAATTTCGACGTTCGGAATTGTCTTTAAAGACAAGTCTGAATTAGTCCAACAAATCGCCGACTGGGAATACCTTGAAAATAACAAATAGGAATTAGACACCTGTGGACTACCTCAAGCAATATATTGCTTTAATCCACAAGGCTCAATTTGAAGAACGAACTGGGTACCTAGAACTTCATCATATTGTTCCGAGGTGCATCTTCGGTGAAAATCTCTTGAATCTAAACGCCACAAAAGATGTAGATCAAGAATCAAATCTTTTCAGCTGACTATTTGCAATTTTGATTAATTAATTCGAATGCTGTAATAGCAATCATCTGGGAACAGGTTTTACGAGGCTAGGGAAAACCGAACGATAAACCGCCAGTATTCATATTGATGGGCTTTGGATTAATTAAATTGCTTCCTCCTGAACCCGATCGTACGAGAATTGCGTCTAACTAAATAATTTTTTGGTGTTGATGTTTATGTTGAAAATGAGTTAAGTTGACACAAATAGAAAAAACAATCTATAAATACATTGATGAGTTTGGTGTGCCATTTATATTAATGGCCTCATTCTCAGCCGAGGTCGACCAGAAAGACCTCCCATTCTTGAATTCCCTAATGCTGGATTCTAGTATTTTGGATTGGAGGGTTATAGGCTGGGAGTCAGAGATCAAAATCAGCTTTCCATTTGATACGGAATCAGTTGATGTTCAATCCTTGGTATCCAATTATGTCTATGAAACAATTGGGATAGAAATACCCTCAATTAGGAAGCTGCCATCACTCGCAAATCTAGACGGAAAACCATTTTTCTTAGTACTTAATGAACATGAGCATATTAAGCTGCTCTCAGTCGCCAAGCCCAAACTAAATGGTAGTCTAATAACAAGGTCAGGGAAGTGGAATTTTGGATTTTCATCTCTGGGACGAATACGCGAAATTCAAGGGGATTTTGGAGTTGATTCTGTCCTTTCAGATTTTGGGTCTCTGTGTCTCATTAAAGGTGATCTATGGTTCTCCAATTATGTTGAACATAAACTCAAATCATTGTCTCCGTTGCAAAAAATAACAGGAAATGCAAATTTCAAAAACCTTGGAGCATCTTTAGAATCATTGGAATACGTTGGAGGGAATCTGAATCTCAGAAAGTCAAACGTTTCAAATCTTATTAAACTTAACTACGTAGGGGGGAATATTTTACTTTCTAAGTACCAAGAATCCGTTTTTAATTTTTCAAACGTTGATGTGAGAGGGAAAGTGAAAGTGTTTAATGATGATCAACCTGAAATGTTTTGAAATTGGTAACTTCCATTGAGTCCAGTTCTCTTCCCCCTACAAGTGCCAAAGCTTCGCTAGCTGCAAACTATAATCAATTGATTCTTTCCCTATATATTCCAAGAACTGCTTCTCTGTACTATGAGCAGTGATGTTCATTAGGATGGGGGTAGGGTAATTCTCTTCAGCGTAGAAGTTGGAAGCAAACGACCTTCTACAGGTATGAGAGCTAATCAATTTCCATTTAGGATAGGTACCGTTTTCCGATCGCCCTGTCTTAGGGTTCATCAACTTCACTCTGTGACTGGTATTGAATGCATAACCTATACCACCTAGATGGTAAGGTCGTTTCTTGCGAGGAATAATTAGCCGCAGATCATTGCAGGCTCGGTTAAATTATTTGAATCTCGAAAGGGGGTACGGGGTTTCAATAAGTGGTTTTCTTCTCTAAAATTTGCCAGGGGTGTTTGTAGGTATAATTCCGACCGCATCCGTACAGGTACAAATCGCATTTCGTGACAATCTTTACCTTTAATCAATTCACTCGCAATGATCGGCAGTGCATTAACAAATCCACTATGGAGAACACGAGGTTATCTAGGGCTGTGTTAGGATTCGTCCCACGATAAAACGAGTTGATGTAAGAAAACGGAAATGATTCGAATCGTATCATACACCTTGATCTGTCTCATGCTGATTCTTGGCAGTTGTGGGAAAGAAGTATGCGATGACACGTGCTATTGGGCTATGGATGGTGAATGTGATGACGGCGGAGACGATTCGCTCAACGATTTTTGTGAAATTGGCACCGACTGCGCGGACTGTGGAACTAGAACGGTGAAATAGCCCTTCCCCACTACCATTTTTTAAGATTTCACTAACAATTCCTAGGGGTTATTTATTCCTAATTTTGCCGCGCAATGAGAGTAGAGGTTCTAAAATCTAAGATCCATCGGGTTAAGATCACGGATGCACATCTTGATTATATAGGCAGCATCGAGATTGACGAAAGCTTGATGGATGCAGCTAATCTTATCGAAGGTGAAAAGGTAACCGTGGTGAACATCAACAATGGTGAACGCCTAGAGACTTATGTGATCAAAGGAGGTAAAAACTCTGGAACCGTTAGTCTAAATGGACCCGCTGCTCGCAAGGCTCAAGCTGGTGATATTGTCATCATTATCTCATACGCCTCCATGGAGTTTGAAGAAGCTAAATCTTTCAAGCCAACAGTGATTTTTCCAGACGAAACCTCGAATACAATTCCTGTTTGAATAAGCGAATAAAGTCTCTGCTTCAAGTGCTTTTTTCTCTGGCACTGGGCGTTTTTCTCATTTGGATCATTTATAAAGATCTAACAGAAGAAGACAAGGCACACATTATTGAATCGTTCAGTGAAGCAAATTATTGGTGGATCGGTGCTTCTTCCGTCGTTGCGATTTTCAGTCATATTTTCCGAGCATACCGATGGAAATACCCTCTAGAATCCTTAAATATTAAAATAGATCTTCCGAACAGGTTTGCAGCTGTGATGATAGGATATCTTGCTAATTTGGCATTTCCAAGACTCGGTGAAGTGAGTCGATGTGCCGTCCTTGCGAGATATCAGAAGAAACCATTTGAAGTATTGTTTGGCACCGTACTAGCAGAAAGATTAGTTGACATGCTCCTACTCATAGCATTCATTTTTCTTGCAATTATTTTACAATTCAACATCCTTAGAGATTTCCTCGATGAATCTTTTGGATCGATCTTGAACAATAGCAGTTCTCTTTGGATACTTGGGGTTACTGGATTGTTTGGATGTGCTGTGGTATATGTACTCTGGACGTACATCCAGCGAAGTGAAATTCCAGTTTTCGCAAGGGTTAGAAAGATCCTTAGAGGGTTGTTTGAAGGCTTCGCCACGTTGAAAACCATGGATGGCCAACTGGGGTTCTACTTTCACACAGCCCTTATTTGGGTTTGTTATATACTGATGTTCATGCTAACGTTTCAAGCTTTTCCTGAGACATCGAGTGTTCCGTTTGGAGGCATGCTCGCAGCTTTTGTGCTTGGAGGGATTTCAATTGTTGCTGTTCAAGGTGGGCTGGGAGCCTACCCACTGGCCATCATGATAATTCTTGTTCTTTATGGCGTACCTGAAACTCGAGGTTACGCATTTGGATGGATCGTGTGGTCTGCACAGACAGCGATGATTATCTTAGTTGGATTCCTGTCTATCCTAGTAATGCCGTTACTGAACCCATCAACTCAAAATGAAGAGGCTTCCGCTTGATAATGTGCTGACTTTGGATGAATTGATGGCACTCCGCCAGCAATTTAAATCTGAAAACCGCATCGTGGTTTTCACGAATGGAGTATTTGACATTATACACCCGGGTCATGTTGCTTATTTGACTGAAGCCAAAGAATTAGGTTCCGTTTTAATCGTAGGATTAAACTCCGATGAGAGCGTAAAGATGTTGGATAAAGGAACGAATCGACCAATTCAAAATGAAGATGCCCGAGCTGTCGTGCTCAGCGCTCTCAAACCAGTTGATTTTGTGGTTTGTTTCGACGATGAAACACCCGAAAATTTGATCACCTCTATCACACCAGACATACTTGTCAAAGGTGGTGACTATGCCATTGAAGATATAGTTGGATCAGACCATGTTCTAAAAAGTGGTGGCGAGGTAAAACAGCTTCAGTTCATTGAGGGTTATTCTACTTCAGCCATCGAACGGAAAATTAAGAATGCTGACTAAGCGTTGTGAAGACTATTGACGAAATACAGGCTGAGGTAATCGACGAATTTTCCTTTTTTGACAATTGGATGGACAAGTATGAGCACATCATTGAAATGGGAAAAGACCTAAGTGGGCTGGATGAATCTCTCAAAATCGATGACAACATTGTCAGAGGTTGTCAAAGCCGAGTATGGCTTGATGCAAAACAGGAAGAAGGCAAGCTACTCTTTAGCGCAGATAGTGATGCAATTATCACCAAAGGGCTTGTTAGTCTCATGGTTAGGGTTCTGTCCAACCATAAGGCCGAGGAAATTGCAAATGCTAACTTGCACTTTGTAGATGAAATTGGTCTCAACCAACAATTATCACCCAACCGAGCCAATGGGTTGGCGTCCATGATTAAGAAGATGAAGATGTATGCATTGGCATATCAAGCAAAAGATGCTCAGTAATGGAATTGCAAGAGAAAAAACATATGGAAAATGTGGTTATAGATGCACTTAAGTCGGTCTATGACCCTGAAATTCCTGTAGATATCTACGAGCTAGGTTTGATCTATGAAATCAAGATCAATCCAGAAAAAGAGGTTACGGTTTTTATGACCCTAACTTCCCCAAGTTGCCCAGTAGCTGAGTCCCTTCCAGTAGAAGTTGAAGATAAGATCAAGGGCATTGAAGGCGTAAAAGACGCCACCGTTGAAATTACCTGGGATCCACCATGGGATAAGGACATGATGAGCGAAGAAGCGCTTGTCGAATTAGGGATGATCTGATGTCAGACACGATCGAAAATAAAATTCAAAAGAGCGGTCTCGCTACACTAGACTTAGAAGAAATTAAGCCAAGTTGGGAGGTCACCGGATTTGATCTTGCCCCTGTTCTTTGGGAAGGCCTGGTCTTAAAAGAAAAAGATTTTCGGGACTTTCTTAAGGACAATGACTGGAGTGTCTACAATGGAAATCATGTCTATATATTCTGCTCCACAGAGGCCATTATTCCCACTTGGGCCTACATGCTTTTAACCGATGCGCTTAGGCACCATGCAAGCCTCATTCATATTGGTGAAGAGGCAGGCCTCATTCACCAGCTGTGGTTGGACTTCATCAGTAAGTTCGACGTCGCAGATTACAAGGATAAAAGAGTGGTAGTAAAGGGCTGCGGTGACGAAGCAATTCCGAATGATGTATATGCACAACTTTCATCAAAACTGCTGCCCGTTGTAAAGTCGCTCATGTTTGGGGAACCGTGTGCAACGGTTCCTGTTTTCAAGCGACCCTGAATTATTATTCTATCCAGTCGAGGTAGGCATAAAATTGCTCCTCGTCAACCATGGCAACCTTTTGTCCGTTCAGATATTTGTTCACTTCAGCATATTGGTATCCACGACTCCGTAAAAACTCTGCGTAGACCTTCGCTTCATCAACACTTCTAAAAACTCCAGCGGAGTAAGCAAAATTGTAGTTTGATGTAATCTCAAAACTGAGCTCCTCTTCAATGACCTCGAAGGAACTCATTGATGTTGGTTGATCAAACGTTTCAAAATAGACTGTGAAAGAAACTGATTCACGCTCGATCTCCATCCCCAGTCGATCAAACTCATTCAAGTTACCAAGAAGTGCAAATGCCATTACGGGCGATACACTACTGCGATTAAAAAAAGGCATCAACGACACATCTGACCTGTTAACTCCTTCTGGAAGCTCTGGCAGTGAGCTTAAGGCTTGATCCAATGTGCGGTATTGACCATAGAAAATTTCGAGTCCATTTGGTCCACGGGTGACGTACATGTCGTCATTATTCCATGAAGCATGAACTTCATCTGTTTTGATCTTCCACTGAAAGACAAGGTGAGTAGGGAGGTTTGGATTGTAAACTTTGGTTTGTGCGTTTACGACACTGACGAAGGCGAGAATCGCAATCATCACTATTATTACTGGGGCTATATTTTTCATGACATCAGTTTTAAAAGGTTAAACTTCCAGTTAGCGGAGACCTGTGTCGATGGTCATGAGTGAACGTGAGTTCTAAAGGATAGACTTAAGTATTCGTAATTGAGTTGCCTGATGTTTCGAAATGAGGGTATTTTGTAGAATAATATTCGGATTTCTTCGCTGAATGGCCGATTTCTATCGATGTAACAAGAAGGTGAGAACTGATACGACTTGATTTAGGAACTTTGAATTCACATTATATATGAAGCAATTTCTCTCTCTCATCTTCTTCCTCGGAGCTCTTCACTTACACGCTCAGGATTATTCATCCAGCATCCGAGGAAGAGTAATCGACAAGGACACCCGACAACCTATTCCGGGCGTCAACGTGGCCCTCCTTGATAATCCGGACGATCTAACTGGATCAAGCACGGATGCTGATGGCCGATACGAGCTCGTGAATCTTTCAATTGGTCGGCACGAACTCCAATTCAGCTTCGTTGGATTCTTCCCACAGGTCATCAACAACGTCGAGGTCAATTCTGGTAGACAAACCATCTTGAACATTGAGCTGCAAGAATCTGCCATCGAAATGGAAATGGTCGAGGTTTCTGCTACGCGTGATGGAGGGCCGCTAAATGAAATGGCATTGATAAGCGCTCGACAATTCAACGTTTCAGAAACGGAACGATACGCTGGAAGTCGGGGTGAGCCTTCAAGAATGGCCTCAAACTTTGCGGGTGTACAAGGAGCGGATGACTCAAGAAATGACATTGTAATTCGAGGCAATTCTCCTCAGGCCATTCTTTGGCGAATTGAAGACCTACCAATCTCCAATCCCAATCACTTCAATATTCCCGGCACTGCGGGTGGTTCTATCAGCATTCTAAACAACAAAACGTTGTCTAACAGTGACTTTTACACGGGTGCGTTTCCTGCCGAATTTGGAAATGCCACTGCTGGAGTTTTCGATTTGAATGTTCGAAATGGAAATAATCAAAAACATGAATTTATCGGTCAATTCGGTTTCCTCGGTACGGAAGCAATGATCGAAGGACCAATCTCTAAGGAGAAAAACATCACCTACTTGGCGGCCTACAGGTATTCAACGCTCGCCATGGTTGGGGGATTGGGCATCGAGTACGGAACCGACGCTATTCCGCGGTACCAAGATTTGACGTTCAAAATCAACTTCCCTGGTAAGGGCGCGTCATCGTTCTCCATATTCGGTGTAGGAGGAATGAGTGATATTGATATTCTCATAAGCGATCAAGAAACACCGGAGGACAGAAACATTTATGGAGACAACGACCGGGACCAGCACTTCGGTTCCAAAATGGGGATGATTGGAGGGACATTTACCCGTTCCCTATCGGAGAATACCTATTGGAAAACAGTTGTCGGATACAACTACAGCGAGGTTACCTCCTATCACGAATTAGTTTACAGACATATTGATGCAGATGGCTCGTATGTCGTGGACTCGCTGAATGACCTACTCCGATATCAGTTCAAAGAAGAGAAGATCACAGGTCACTCTTTTATCAACTCTAAGCTCAATCGCAAAACGGTTTTGAAAGCCGGAGTGGTGGTGGATCAATTGTTCCTTGATTATCGAGATAGTACGTGGGTGTTTGATTCCTCCTCAGCGGACTTCGATTCTTGGAGGGTAAGATGGAACTCCACTTCAGATCCAATGCTCGTTCAACCTTATGTTCAATGGAAGTATCGACCGAATAATGATTGGACAATAACCGCTGGCCTTCATTCACAATACTTCTCCTTGAGCAGGGCCGGAAGTTGGATCGAACCCAGAGCAGCCGTTCGAAAGTCATTTAAAGATGGATCGAGTTTCAATCTTGGAGCGGGCTTGCATAGTCAAACCCAGCCCATGTATCTCTACCATTATTCAGATGAAAAGCTAAGCGATGGCCGCCCTTCATTGTACAATAAGAAAATGGACTTCACCAAGGCTATCCATTCTGTCGTAGGCTACGAGCGAATACTAAACGACAATCTCAAAATCAAAACGGAGGCCTACTTCCAGTGGGTTTATGACATTCCTCTCGACAAAAACTCGCTCAGTTTTTCATTGGCCAATACAGGTTCCGGCTTCGAAAGATTCTTTCCAGATACACTCGTTAACGCTGGTTATCAGAGAAATTATGGGATTGAGGTAACCTTGGAAAAGTACTTCGCAAAGTCGTACTACTTTCTCATCACTGGTTCTGTCTTCGACAGTAAGTATCAAGGAAATGACGGTCTGTGGAGAAATACCGACTTCAACGGACGCTATGCGATAAACACCCTGTTTGCTAAGGAATTTAGAATCAATAAGAAAAACATGATCAGTCTAGGAGGCAAGCTCACTGCTGTTGGTGGTAAGTGGTATGGCCCAGCAGACATTATGGAAAGCAACCTACAAAGAGAACTTGTTGTCGTTGATAGCTTGCGAAATACCCGACAATTTCGTGACTACTTCCGAGCAGACATTAAAGTGAATTACCGACTAAACACCAAGAAAATCACACATGAAATTGGAATTGATTTGGTGAATGTGCTGGATACACGAAATGTTCTGAGTCTTACCTATGCTCCAGATGAGAACAATGATCCCAATGAATCAATAAGAAAAGAATATCAATTGGGAAGGCTGCCGTTGTTCTATTATAGAATCGCGTTCTAGTAAGCTCGAACTCTCTTTCCTTCGAAGTAGTTCACAAAAGACCTATTCACCACGCGGTTCCCACCGGTAGTTGGATAGTTTCCTGTGAAATACCAGTCTCCAGTGTGGTTCGGAATTGATTCATGAAGACCATCCACGCTTTGGTAGATGATTTCAAGATCTGCTTTTAAGCCCTCTGGCCTGAGTAACTCCGCAATTTTTGCGGATACCTCTTCGTCGGTGAACGGTTCGTAAATCTTCTTCACGTGATTCACTGCATTATGACTTGAGGAAGCCTCTAACTCATCAATACAAAGCTGGTACACATCCTTTATCACATGCTCCCTTCCAGTTTCCTTGAGAAGTGCAATTGCAGCCTGAAAGGCAATGAAGTCCTGAAAAAGACTCATGTCAATTCCATAACAATCAGGAAATCGAATTTGGGGAGCACTCGAAACAACCACAATTTTCTTGGGCCCGAGGCGATCAAGAATTCGTAGGATGCTTCTCTTTAACGTTGTTCCTCGAACGATAGAGTCATCGATGACAACGAGATTATCTTTCCCTGGGACGACCGTTCCGTACGTGATATCATACACATGCTCAACGAGGTCGTTTCGGTCACTATCTTGAGTGATGAAGGTCCTGAGCTTGGCATCTTTAATGGCAACCTTTTCCATCCTGACACGCTCTCGCAAGATCTTCAACTTGGCTTCTTTGTCGTCTTTTCCAAGTTTGTCCAGTTCATCAATCTGACGCTCGATATGAAAGTCTTCTAGCCCCTTGGTCATCCCATAATATGAGACCTCAGCGGTATTCGGGATAAATGAAAAGACTGAATGATCGAGGTCATCATTAATTGCTCCCAACACCTTCGGAACCACCTTTCGCCCTAATGCTAATCGTTCTCTGTAGATATCTTGGTCACTTCCCCGAGAGAAATAAATTCTCTCAAATGAGCAGGAACGTTTTTCACCCGGCTTCCGGATTTTATCCATGCTCACTGTACCATCTTTCTTAATGATCAGTGCATGGCCCGGATCAATTTCCTTCACTGTTTCAACTTTCACGTTGAATGCAGTCTGAATTACCGGCCGTTCGCTCGCCACTACCACTACCTCATCATCCTGATAATAGAATGCAGGCCGAATGCCATTAGGATCACGGAGCACGAAGGCATCACCATTGCCAATCATTCCAGCCATAGCGTAGCCACCGTCAAAATCTGTTGCGGAACGTTTCAAGATGCGTTTCACATTCAGCTGTCTAGAAATCTTATCAGTAATCTCAGTACTATGATATCCAAGCTTCTTGTACTTTCTAAAAAGCTCTTCGTTCTCCTCATCCAAGAAGTGACCAATTTTCTCCAGCACGGTTACCGTATCTGCCTTCTTTTTTGGATGCTGTCCTAAAGAAAGAAGGATGTCAAATTGTTCATCGACATTGGTCATATTGAAATTCCCGGCCAAGACCAAATTTCGAGACATCCAATTATTCTGCCTTAAGAATGGATGACACGCCTCGATGCTATTCTCACCATAGGTTCCATACCTGAGGTGTCCTAGAAATAATTCCCCCGTGAATGGCGCGTGGTCTTTCAGCCACATTGGGTCCGCCAGTTTTTCCGGATCGGAATCAGCTCGCTCCTCTATTCTAGAGTATACTCGATCGAAAATGTCTTGAAGCGGTTGTTGTTCGTTCGAACGATACCTACTTATATACCGATACCCTGGTTTTACATCCAATTTTACATTGGCCAAACCTGCGCCATCCTGACCACGATTGTGCTGCTTCTCCATGAGGAGATACATTTTGTTGAGGGCGTAGAAGGATGTTCCGTATTTCTCTCGGTAATACGTGAGTGGTTTGAGAAGGCGAATAAGTGCTATGCCGCACTCGTGCTTGATGTTGTCGCTCATTCTTTCAAGGCCTCAAAGGTATCAACATTTTGAGCACCGTTATAATCAGTTATTAACTACCCTCCACAGCAACTATTCACTGCTTCAAAGCGTCTTAGTCATTACCTTCAAGACTGCTTGCAGTACCTTAGAACGTTATTAAACATTGAAGCCACTAATTTCATACATGATGCTGACGCTCGTCTGGTTAATTCAGGTGCAAGCCCACGAACACGATGTTCAGCATGGAACCCTGAAATTTCAGGAGAATCTCGGCCAATGGCCAGACCATGTGGACTTTGGGGCGAAGTTGCCCAATGCGATGATATTCTTGGAAGGGCAAACCATCACCTTCAATCTTGATGACCCATCTGAAACAGAGCTTTTCTCTCTTTACAAGCACCATCAAATTGACTCATTACCGTCAGCCTATCACAGCCATGCTTTCCGAATTCATTTGAGGAATAGTCAAACCCCGACTTCTATCCAAGCAAATGATTCGTACTCCGACTGGATTAATTATTACTACGGAAATGACCCTGCTAATTGGCAAACTGGAGTTCGTCAGTATGGCTCCATAACTTACGAAGACATATACCCAGGCATCGACCTCCGATTCTATAGCCTCGATCAAAACTTCAAGTACGAATTCATTGTAGAACCGGGAATTGATCCATCCATCATCTCAATGGAATATGAAGGGCTTGATGACATCAAACTGGGTGTAGAAAATTTGCTCTTAGAAACCTCTGTGCAAAGCTTGGTTGACCAAAAACCTGTCAGTTGGGAATTAAATGAAGATCAGAAGACATTTATTTCAAGCGGGTTTTCCTTGGACAGCAACACCGTCTCTTTTCAGCTTGAATCCTATGATTCCTCTCAAACGCTCGTAATTGACCCAACATTAATTTTTTCTACCTATTCAGGCTCGACCGTCAATAATTGGGGGTCAACAGCAACGTACGATTCGTTGGGCAACATGTATGCAGGTGGTTATGTGGTTGTGACCGGATCTGGTTCAGGTGGTGGCTATCCGACGAGTTCAGGAGCATATCAAACTACATTCTCTGGAGGATCAGGGACCTTTAAGACGGATATGACAATTTCCAAGTTCAACGCTTCAGGAACGAATATTATCTACTCTACTTACATCGGTGGAAACGGGAATGAAATTCCACATAGTCTGGTAGTGAATGACAATAATCAACTCTACGTATTGGGCACCACCTCGAGCAGCAACTTTCCGACTTCCTCTGGTGCTTTCGATGGTACATTTAACGGCGGCTCGACCATAAATGGAGGCACGACTGGAAATACAAATTCCAGCCAAATTCAATATGCGAACGGCTCGGATATTATTGTCTCAAAATTCAACGCAAGTGGTACTGCGCTTCTCGCGAGCACTTACATAGGAGGAAGCGGAAATGACGGAATAAATCTCAGCGACACATTGCAAAAGGCATATGCCGATGAGTTTAGGGGAGAAATTATTGTCGATGGAAACGACAATTGCTATGTCGCCACAACAAGTGCAAGTTCCAACTTTCCAATTGTCAACGGATTTCAAGCCAGTTATGGCGGAGGATTGACTGACGGAATCGTATTTAAGTTTAATTCAAGTCTCACGAGCCTGTTATGGTCAACATTCATCGGCGGCGATGATGCTGATGCAGCTTACTCTGTACAATTCGATCCAAATTTTGATGTCTTTGTTACAGGAGGTACAATTTCGACTGACTTCCCAACATCCACTGGAGCTCTCCATACCAGTTTTCAAGGAGGGTCAACTGATGGCTGGGTTTCGAAAATTAGCAACAATGGACAGTCGCTTCTTGCCTCTACCTATCTGGGTACAAACAGCTATGATCAGAGCTTTTTTGTTCAATTGGATTTGAGTGGAGACGTCTATGTTGTTGGGCAAACTCTAGGTAATTACCCAATCGGACCAAACTGGGTTTATTCTGTAGCTAATTCAGGGCAGTTCTTACACAAACTGAACAACAGCCTGAGTTCTACAGTGTTTTCTACAAGATGGGGTTCTGGCAACAGCGCAATCAACCTCTCCATGACAGCATTTCTGGTCAATGAATGCAATCACATTTTCGTTTCTGGCTGGGGCGGAAATCTATTTGGAATTGGGGCGCCAACTTCCAGTGGCGGAACTACCACAAACGGCCTGCCGACAACCAATAATGCAGTTCAAACCACAACCGACGGTCAAGACTTCTACTTCATTGTTTTTGAAGACAGCGCGAAGAGTATCCTCTTCGCCAGCTTCTTTGGCGGGAACACTACCAGCGGATTTGGTGGCGAACACGTAGACGGCGGGACCAGCAGATTTGACAAGAAAGGCATCATCTACCAAGCGGCATGTGCCAGCTGCGGGACGGGCAGCACCTTCCCCACGACTTCAGGTTCTTATTCCACCACGAAAGGAACAGGCGCCTCATGCAACATGGCGGCGATGAAATATGATCTCATCACTCTCGAAGCCGAGGCTGATGTCGATGGGCCCTTGACTTTTTGTATCGATGACAGCATACAATTTCAAAATGAAAGTTTCGGTGGTTCTCAATACCTCTGGGATTTTGGGGATGGGAATAACTCAGATGAATTCGAACCAAAACATGCGTATTCTGTAGCAGGCGTATATGAAGTTGTTCTCATTATTTACGATTCGGTTTCGTGCATATTTTCAGACACAGACTCCATTCAAGTGACAATACTTCCTGGTCCCGAAGCAATTGTTCCGAGTTACCCGAGGTTTTGCCCTGGAGAGCAGGTACAGCTTACCGCCTCGGGAGGCGACACATATCAATGGGGACCTTCGACAGGACTTAATGATCCTACTCTTCAAAATCCAATTGCTATTGTTGGACAAAACCAAATTACATACACCGTTTCTGTGTCTGACAGCTGTGGAACCGACACGGCCCAAGTCACTTTGAGGGTACATCCCGATAACACCGATGCGATTGATGACACAGCTTTGTGCGATGGACTATCCGGAAAACTGTGGGCGACCGGTGGATCAAGTTATTCTTGGAGTCCAACCTTTTATTTAAACAATCCGAGTTTTGCAAATCCAACCGTGGCTCCGGATTCAACCGTACATTATACTGTCACAATTGTCGACTCCTTTAACTGTGTCAGAACGCATGAAGTGACTGTGTTTGTTGAAGGGTTTGTCCCTCAAGTGGAGGCATGGGGAGACACCACCATTTGCTCAGGGGACCGCGTGATGCTACGAGCAAAAGGTACGAACGGCTACGAATGGTTTCCAAAAACCGGCATTCTCGACCCGTTTTTTAATAATACGCCTGCTTATCCAACGCAATCAACGACATACGTAGTCGTAACCTTCAACTCGTGTGGCGAAGCTTCCGATTCTGTGGTTATTACGATTGATCCCATTAGCATTGAGGTAAACAGTGACTCTTCTCTTTGCGAAGGAGACACTGCTTATTTAAAAGCAGATGGAGCGTTGGTCTATCAATGGTCTGGACCGGGAATTGATGGCATAAGTTACAGTCGAAACCCTAGTGTAATCCCAAATGAAAGTGGATGGTTTAAGGTTGAAGCAAAGAACATTACTGGTTGCTCGGCATTCGACAGCCTCTTCCTTACCGTGAACAGGAGACCAAAACTTGACATCCTCACAAATGAAGACACGATCACCGGGTTGGAAAATGTCTTGTTAATTGCTTCGAGCGATCATGTCACTCGATGGAGCAGTTCGGGATTTATCCCTTGCGAATTCTGTGATAGCATTGTAGTCTACCCCGCAATTCGAACGCAGTACTTTGTTCAAGCGATTGATTCCTTCGGGTGTCACAAGTTTGATTCCATAGTAGTAGCTCCGATCAGCAAGATTTTCGTACCGAACTCATTCACTCCTGATGGAGATGGAATCAATGACATCCACTACGTGAGAGGACACAATATCTCCAACTATGAAATCAGCATTCGCAATCGCTGGGGCAACGAAGTGTACAAAAGCAACGATATCAATATAGGCTGGGACGGTACGAAGTTTAACGATGGCAAAAAAGCCCAAATTGACGTGTATACCTATGTTATCAAGTACACTGTTAAACCAGATGAAGAATTATTTCAGGTTGGTGAAATCAGCCTGATCAGATAAACCGAGGATCGGTTTCCATGACATGCCCACAACTCTTGCAGGTTCGCAGGTCTTCTGAAGCATAATACTCTCTAAATCTTGGCAGAAAATCCTGCTCAACATCTTTTAGCTTAAAGAAGGTTTCATGTAACTTGGTATTGCAATTGTCGCAAAACCACATCAATCCATCGGTGTGGTCTTCTTCTCTTTTCCTTTCCACAACTAAGCCGATCGATCCTTCTGACCTTCCTGGGCTATGAGGAATTTTTCCTGGCAGCAAAAACATATCTCCAGGGCCGAGGGGAATATCGACGGACTTCCCATCTTCCTGAATACGCACATTTATGTCTCCCTCGAGCTGGTAAAATAACTCTTCAGTCTCATTAAAATGGTAGTCCTTTCTAGCGTTTGGACCGCCAACGATCATGACGATATAGTCGCCCGACTCTACGTATAAATTTTTGTTTGCAACTGGAGGCTTAAGAAGATCACGATTTTCCTCGATCCATTTGTCCAGGTTAAATGGTCTTATTACGCTCATACTCTACTAGATTAATCGTAAATATAAGAGCAAGACAATTACTACTGAAGAATGATTGCTTTCTCCTTAACCAGCGTCTCCCCTTCTAGTTTTAAGCTGTATGCTCCTCTGGCCAACGTTGAAAGGTCCAAGAGCTCGAGTTCTCCGACTTTAAAATCATGCACCGAACGATAAACGAGGCTGCCATGGGAATCAAATAAACTCACTACAACATCGGTAGCGACCCCATTATAGCTGAGTTGGACAAGGTCCTTTGAGGGATTTGGATACACAAGAAGCTCACCACTTGAACGTTCATCGATTCCAACAGGTATAATCTTAACATTTATCGTGTCACCAGACGGGCATGTGTTTGAATCAACCACCACGACAGAGTACTCACCTGCGAAAACAACCGAGATCGTTTGATTGCTTGAACCCGTGCTCCATTGATAATTTGTGTATTGCGAACCAGCATCTAAGGTGATAGGTGCATAATCTGTCACGTTTGGTCCAAGGTCCACATAGTCTGGAAGAACTTCGACCACGGTAATTTCATCAGAACCGATGCAGCCAGCGGTTGAGGTAACCGTCACGCTATAAGTACCAGGCTGATTAATGAATAAAGAGTTACTAGTTGAACCGTCACTCCATTCATACAGCGCAAATCCAGGTGGAGCAATTAAGGCCTTTGTCTGTCCTGGGCAAATTTGTAAATCCGCACCTAAATCAACAGAAGGCGTCGCGTTATCGAAACCAAGATTTTCGGTCAAAGCAATTTCACAGTCGTTCGCATCAGTAATTGTCACTACATATGATCCTGCCGATATACCTGCATTCGCGGCGGTAGTAACTCCATTGCTCCATAAGTATGAATACGGAGCAACTCCCCCACTGGCTGAAAGCGTTATGGATCCGTCATCGGTATTCGCACAAGATGAATTTACCGAAGTGAACCCGGCCTGAATTGGCTGTGGCGAATAAATAAATAAGTCGCCTTCCGAAGAGCAGCCATCGTCATCAGTGACAGTAACGGAAACGTTGACTAATCCACCTAAACTTGCTGCAGTGCTAAACGTTGAACCCGTCGACCATTCATAACTAAATGGGCTCACACCTGTAGCAGTGACGGTGGCTGTCGAATTAGAATCACCAAAGCAAACATTTAAACTGTCTTCAGTGAGCGCGAGGTCTGGGCCATCACTGACCACAGTCCAAAACGTATCCCCGCAGTTCGGCTCAAAGGCGACAAAATCACTTGAAATTGTCCAACTCGAGGCATTTCTTCCTGAAACAGGAAAAGCAGTGCTTCCATTAGAATTTTCAATTCCCATAGTATGGCTACCACCGTCACTCGGCATGCTTGTGGTGTGAATTTCTATGAGTCCACATCCTTCAAATAGTTTGACTTGAGCTGTAACTGGATATCCGCCACCGTAATGCTGGATGCTCGAAAAGGTCACTAGAAGTTGTTTGTTTGGAGAAGTTCCTATTGTTCTATATCCAATTGTACCACCATATGCAGGGTTCAGGTCTTCCCAAGCAAATGCAATTATGTTGTTTGGCGTGCCCGAATTCGGAAGACTTTGTCCAGAACAGCAACCGTTTGGCATTCCATTCGCAAAACCTATGAATCCATTTGATGAAATATAGAACTCATCATAATTATTTTCGAAAAAATTAAAGTCGAACCCGATAGGTAATGCACTACTAACAGCATCATCAGATAAAGACACGAGTGTATCGCCGGTTGTTGACTGAGGAAGGAAATTACCTGACTGGGAGATGGAGTATAAATCTCCTCCGATCACTGTGATTGCTACGCTGTCTGTCCCAGCATTGGCCGGATTAAAATATCCTAATCCATTAACACCTGGGCCACTAATCGTTGGGCTACCGCCAGTGCATGAAGCACTAAGTTGGGACCCAGTATCAGAACTGCAATAGAACGAATTGAGGCCTGTCAATGTGCACTGTGCGCTCAACGAAAATGACGCGCAAAGTGATAGCAAAAATAGAGAGAGATTTTTCATAGGATAGTGACTTAGAAATCTAAGGTATACTTCTTCATCGAAATTAAGGAAGAATTAAACGAAATCCTCTGCCATGCTCATTGATAATTTTCACTCGCTCATCTTCCTTGAGGTACTTTCTCAACTTGGCGATGTACACATCCATGCTACGAGAGTTGAAATAACTGTCATCTCCCCAAATGGCCAACAGTGCTTGGGATCTATCGAGCAACTGGTTCGAATGTTGGCTCAGCATTTTGAGTAATGCGTTTTCCTTAGAAGTCAAATGGCGCTCATCACCATTCGATTTAAGGACTTGATTCTTAAAGTCGAATTTCATCTCGCCAAGTTCAAACACCGTTTTCTCAGGAGTTTTTTCTTCCCCTTTTGTACGTCTCAGAATCGCTTTTAGCCTAAGCAGCAATTCTTCCATTGAAAAGGGCTTCGTGATATAATCATCTCCACCACTCTTAAAGCCTTCAATGGTGTCATCTTTCATGGACTTGGCGGTCAAGAAAATGATCGGAATACTTTCATCTGCCGTCCTGATTTCCTTCGCTAAAGTGAATCCGTCTTTCTCAGGCATCATGACATCCAAAATGCAGCAATCAAACTCACCATTTGCGAACTGTTTCCAACCTTCCACACCATTAATAGCTAAGCTAGTCTTGTAGCCTTTCGCTTCTAGAAATTCCTTGAGTATCGTTCCTAAATTAGGGTCGTCTTCGGCCACGAGGACTCTAATCGGTTCAGGCTGCTTTGTTTGATTGTCCATGTTCAAATTGTTTTAATGGCAGTTCAATGAAAAATGTACTTCCTTTTCCTAACTCACTTTCTACATAAACTCTTCCGCCATGTCTTTCAGTAATGATCTTTACGTAGCTCAGTCCGAGTCCAAAACCTTTTACATTATGCACATTTCCAGTAGGAACGCGGTAAAGTCTATCGAATATTTTCTTGAGGTTTTCAGCTGAGATTCCTATTCCATAATCACGAACAGACACTCTTAACGAATCTTCAATTATTTCGGTTCTCAAATCAATTCTTGGTTTTGTTCTTGAATACTTAGCGGCGTTATCTAGAAGGTTATAAATAACATTGGTGAGATGATTCTTATCGGCCACTACCCACAGCGAATCCTCGGATGCCCTGAAAGTAACCTCTCCTTTTTTCTCTCGAACTTGAATTTGGAATTTATCCAGCACGTCTTGTAATAACGAGTTCACCTCGAGGTCTTCTCGCTTGAGTTTGAAATCACCCTTGTCTAAAACGGCACTCTGTAGTACTTCTTCAACCAGCAATCCCAGTCGCTTGTTTTCGGTATTAATGATTCCCAAGTAGCGGTTTTTGACGCTCTCCATCTGACCAACTTCCGGATCACTTAACGCCTCACAAGCCAAACTGATTGTCGAGATAGGAGTTTTTAACTCATGCGTCATGTTGTTGATGAAGTCATTTTTGATCTGGCTGCTCTTCTTTTGGGTAAAGATTGTTTTGACCGACGAATAAGATGTCCAAATCAGAACGATCATCAGGATGACTGATACCAAAAGCATCATCCAGATACTTTGGAAAATGTAACCGTATTCATTTGGAAAGTAGATCCTCAAATAATATGGCAATTGAATAACGTCATTCGGAAACAATTTGGCATTGCTAACAGAAACTCGAAGTTGATCCTCATGATCTTCACTCCCCAACACCATCTTTCCTCCTTGATCAAATACTCCGAGCAAATAAGTCAGCTCCAAGCCGTGTTTCTTCAATGCAATCTGCATCAAGCTATCCAATATGCGCGGGTCTATTCTTTCATCAATCGGCTGATCTAAATTGACCTCGATCAGACTTTTTACAATGTCCCCAAGAAATGCTTTCTTATTCTCGACCCGTTCGCGGATATGGGTAAGGTCCTCGGCAAGAGGATCATTGTCATGGTGTAGCTCTAGGTCTATGGAATCTGCGGTCATCAGCCTGAGTTCGAGATCCTGCTCAAAGTCGCTGGAATACGGAAGATCCCCAACACTGTGGGTAAATTGCTTCTCCTCCTTTTGGTCTCCAGCTTCTTTCTCAACCTTCAATTCAATCTTATCTCCAACTCTTTGAATGTTCTTCTTGACCACATATTGCACCAAGGAATCATCTGGTGGAAAGGCTGTGGGTTCTTTCCCCTCTTCCTCAAAAAACAAATATTTGGCCTGCTGGTGAGATCGAATTTTGGTGAGCGTCTCATGTCTTTCAAGAAGCTCTACCACTTCGTTAAGCGCTTGCGTGGCGGCTCTGTCAATTCTGTCGCCCTCAAGTTCGAAGGCATTATTGATCCAATAGATCTGAATACCAATCAAACCGACAAGCGCGATAGCAATTACAATTACAAAACCTCTGAGCTGAGTTCGATTCATGTCTCAGGCCAAAAATAGAGCGCCATTCAGCGGTAAGGCACTGTTTAACAGTAGTTAACATTGCTTAACCACGCATTAACAGCGGGATTCAGGGCCCACTTCTATGTTTGAAACTTAGTTCAGAGCAATGAAAAAACTATCCTTACTCACCATCCTCATCGCCACATTTTCGTTCGTTGGGACAGCACAAGAGACAGAATCTAAAGTCAACAAATCAATCTCAATCAATATTGACGGCGAAGAAACCGTAGTCAACATTGAAGAGGAAGTTGATGGTAACGTAACCACAATTCACCTGGAAGGAGAGGAAGCCGAGGCTTGGATAGAGTCCAACCAAACCGGCTACAGTTATGCCTATGGAACCAATTGTTCTTCAAAACATATTTCGAAGAGAGACAAGGAAGAAATCAAAAAGGAATTGCGTCAAGTAGGAGTTGAACTAGAAGAAGGACTGGACGATATCTCAAAATACATTGATGAGATCGACGTCGAGAGCTTGGTTGATGAAATTCAAAAAAGCGTTGACGCCATCCAAAAAGAAATTGAAATAAACATCAGGACCAGTTCTGATGACGATAGAGCGGTGATTTAGAAACACTTAGCGCTGAAAGGTTCATTTGCTGTTTAGTTAGGTCGCCTCGATACTCTCTCGGTATCGGGGCTTTTTTATTTGATCCTATTTTTGGCACAACTAAGGTGAAATGGAGAAGCTGCTGAATTACATTGATGGGAAACTGGTCCAACCAATAAAAGGAGACTACTTTGAAAATATAGAACCCGCAAAAGGAGAGGCATATTCACTCATTCCTGATAGCGATGAGTCTGATGTAAATCTCGCAGTGGCGGCCGCGAAGCGTGCTTTTCCGATATGGTCAAAAATGAGTGCACAAAGGCGCTCGGCAATTTTAGTCCGAATCGCCAATTTGATCACGGAGAACCTCGATGAGCTTGCGCAGGCTGAAAGCCGAGATAATGGCAAGCCGTTAAAATTGGCTCGGAGTATTGACATTCCAAGAGCTAGTTCTAACTTCCATTTTTACGGGACAGCGATTCTGCACTATGCCTCTGAATCTCATTCCATGGAAGATCTCGCGCTCAATTACACCCTGCGACAGCCGATTGGTGTTGCCGGATGCATCTCACCTTGGAACCTACCGCTCTATCTTTTTTCGTGGAAAATTGCGCCAGCGCTCGCTGCTGGAAACACCGTGGTAGCTAAGCCTTCTGAAGTAACTCCATATACCGCATACTTGCTGTCTCGAATCTGTATCGAAGCCGGGTTACCCGACGGGGTATTGAATATTGTTCATGGTTATGGTCCGAAAGCCGGAGCATCGATAATTGAACATGAAGATGTTCCAATGATCAGTTTTACTGGAGGCACCGCCACCGGCGAGTGGATCGCTAGAACCGCAGCTCCAAAATTCAAAAAACTAAGTCTTGAATTGGGTGGCAAAAACCCAAACATCATTTTTGCCGATTGTGATTTTGATGATATGATGGACACGACATTGAGATCCTCATTTTCGAATCAAGGTCAAATCTGTCTCTGTGGTTCCCGAATTTTAATCGAACGCTCAATTTATAATAAGTTCAAAACCGAATTTGTCAAGCGCGTCTCAAAATTGAAAGTTGGCGACCCAAATGACTCTAAAACTAATCTTGGTGCCGTAGTCAGCGAGTCGCACATGGAAAAAGTTCTTGAGTATGTTGAACTTGCCAAAGAAGAAGGTGGAACAGTTCTGACGGGAGGACACAGAGTTGAACTTGAAGGGGAATTTGCAAAGGGATACTTCCTTGCTCCAACTGTGATCGAGGGCTTGCCCCATACTTGCCGGACGAATCAAGAAGAGATCTTCGGCCCAGTGGTAACACTCATTCCATTTGACACGGAAGAGGAAGCTATCACGATGGCAAACAGCACGAAGTATGGATTAGCTAGCTCCACTTGGACAAGTGATTTGAAAAGAGCACACAGAGTAGCGCGAGAACTTCACACCGGAATCGCATGGATTAATTGTTGGCTATTGCGAGACTTGAGAACGCCGTTTGGAGGTGTCAAAAATTCAGGAGTCGGTAGAGAAGGCGGTTTCGAAGCTCTTCAGTTCTTTACCGAACCTAAAAATGTATGCATTAAGTACTAAGGCAGCTCGTGATAATGAGCACTCTCGATCTTGACCACTTTGGAGTGGTAGTATTGGTACCAGCGCTTCTTGCCTTCTGATTTTGCTTGGGCGTGAGTGGCGTTTCTCCGCCAGTTATCCATGGCTTCTAAGTCTCGCCAATAGCTGATGAATAGTCCACGTCCATCAGCGTTGCTGCTCTCATAACCAAGATAGCCATCGAATCCGGCAACCAGTCTGAGAGTGAGCTCATCCATTTCATCGTAACCATCTCGATCCTCCCCGATCAGGTAGCTGAATATATTAGCATAATAAGGAGGTTCAGGGGTAATTCCTTCTTTCCAAGCGATCAATGCATTCATGACTGATCAATCTTCTTGACCATGGTCAGAATAGTCGCAATTGCCACGGTCTCACCCTCTTCATCATACATATCGACTAGAAACTTGACGATGCCTTTTGCGATATCATCCTCATCTCTTTTCTCCTGTTCAATTTTCTCCTTTACGGTGAAGCGAACTCCAAGTGTTGCACCCGGATAAACTGGTTTCGTAAATCGCGCTTGCTCAACGCCATAGTTGAGTAGTACGGGACCCTTTTTAGGATCGACAAATAGCCCAGCCGCTTTACTCAAGAGAAAGTAACCATGCGCAACGCGTTGCTCAAAAATTGTCCCTTCCAGTGACGTAGCATCCATGTGGGCATAAAAATTATCCCCGCTCACATTCGCGAAGTTTACGATGTCAGCATCGGTCACAGTGTGCTTGTGTGTGAACACGGTATCACCAACTCTGAGTTCTTCAAAATGCTGCCTGAATACGTGTGGATTTGCTTCTGGCTGGTCAGCACCAACCTGAAATTGTTCCGTTATTCTGGTAATAGTTTCTGGATGACCTTGAATCGCCGTCCGCTGCATGTAGTGTTTTACCCCGCGCACACCGCCCATCTCTTCGCCACCACCAGCTCGACCTGGACCACCATGGCTCAGCAGAGGAAGTGGTGAGCCATGACCCGTGCTTTCTTTAGCGCATCGCTCGTTAAGAACCAATATTCTTCCGTGCATATGAGCAGTGTTCAGCACAAACTCTTTGGCCAGTTCATCATTCGCGGTAGTGATCGAGGTGACCAATGAACCCTTTCCCATCTCAGCGATTCGAACTGCTTCGTCCATGTCCTTATATGGCATCAACGTACTCACAGGGCCAAACGCCTCAATTTCATGAACTCTCGTTTTTTCAAATGGAGCGTCATTTCTAAATAGAATCGGGCTGAAGAATGCGCCCTTCTCCTTATCTCCTCCAACAATGTCAAAGTTGTCCATGTCACCATAAACCACTTCCTGTTCCTTCATCAAAAGCTCAACGTTTTCGCGGACGCGATCTACTTGAGTTCTGCTCGCTAATGGTCCCATGCGCACTCCTTCCACAGAAGGATCGCCAATGGTCGTTTTTGCAAGCTGCTTACCGAGCGCGATCTGCACATCTTCCATGTACTTTTCGGGAACTAATATTCTCCGGATTGCGGTACACTTTTGTCCAGCCTTGACCGTAATTTCTGCTCTTGTAGATTTAACGAATAGATCAAATTCTGCCGTTCCTGGACCTGAGTCTTCTCCGAGCATTGTCGCATTCAAAGAATCCGCTTCAAGGTTAAACGGCACACTGTTCTCTAGGATGTTGGGCAGAGCCTTTAATTTTTTGCCCGTGTGAGCCGATCCAGTAAACGTAATTACATCTTCGCTGGTCACATAATCTAAAATTCCTCTTCCCAGACCACTGACCATTTGAATTGACCCGTCAGGAAGAATGCCTGAATCAATGATTTCTTTCAACATCAATTCTGTGAGGTAGCTGGTATATTCAGATGGCTTGACAACGGCAGGAATACCGGCAAGCAGATTGACGGCCACCTTTTCAAGCATTCCCCAAATTGGGAAATTGAATGCGTTTATGTGAACTGCGACACCACGCTTGGGAACAAGAATATGATGGCCAATAAACGAACCTCCTTTTGATAACGGAACAGTTTCGCCTTCCACAGCGTATGGCAAATCTGGGAATTGACGTCTCAGGGAAGCATTCGCAAAGAGGTTGCCAATTCCACCTTCAATATCGATCCAACTATCAGTCCGAGTCGCCCCAGTTGCAGCGCTCAATTCGTAAAACTTATCCTTGCGCCCCATGAGGTGAAGGGCAAGTGCTTTCAGCATCAATCCTCTCTCTTGGAAGGTCATTTTGCGAAGGGCAGGACCTCCGACTTCACGTCCATAAGTTAGGATGGCATTGTAATCTAATCCCGCACTCGAAAGTGCACCAATTTCGTCACCATTTATGGCGTTGTAAGCCACAAGCTCTTCTCCATCACCCGTGATCCAAGAGCCCTGAACGTAGTTCTCAATTTTTCTCATCAGTCGTAATTAACTCGGCGAACCTTCGGGTTCTTGCGCTCCTTCACGAACTCCTTCAACCGGAGGTTCGCTTTCTTGGTAAAGTCCAAATCATAGATGAACTGTGAACCAGAAAACCGAATTTTTCCAACTGGTCGTTCGAGATCCTCATGTGAGGGAATGCGCCCAACTGGATAAAGGTCAATAAAAAATGGGAAGACGAAGCTTTGATGCTTCTTTCGATCATTGACCTTCGTATCCACAAACACGGTCTTGGAAACATAATTTTCGGCCATAACGACAAATGCAATCGAATCATTTAGATCCACTTCAAACTGGAATTTCCCAATGCGAGAGGTTTCTAACTCATCAATAAATTCAGTCGATCTATAAATGCGAATTTTTGACTCTAGCCCTTTCTTTTTCTCGTTTACCACTTTACCTGATAGCAACAGTTTGCCCAACTTTTTGTTAGACTGACTGAATCCACTCAGTGATAAAATCACGATTAGTACTAGGCAAACATGTTTCATAACAGGCGAAGGGTCAATTTCGCGAGGAGTGCGAATATAATATGTTGGGCATTGATTTTAGGGCAATTCGGTGCCTTTTGCCAGCCAAAGCGGATGACATTCAAAATCGAGTCGATTTGCCTTGACCGCCGGATCATCGCCAACCAGCTCCGAAGCTTCTTCTACTGTCTCCAAATCGAAGAGTAATATTCCCCTCTTTTCAGTGTCATCACCAAATGGGCCGGCCATGATCAAGTGGTGTTCCTCTTCGAGTTTACCGAGATGTGCAAGATGGTTTTCTTGTATAGCGGCGCCTTCTTCTTCGCCTTGGGATCGGTCAGTACCGCTCAAATACATGCAAAAAACATATTGCTTCATGGTATAAGTCACTCCGTTTTCTTCATGCGTGAATTCTCTGGGATTGTCTGTTTGTGCACTGATGCTTAAACTTAAAAGCATCGATGCGACAACTAGGATTGATTTTTCCATATGTCAATTAGCTTGTCTTGTTCTGGCCGGTTTTCTTCTTCTTCCCTATGTGGTTCACATTCTCGGAGTGTCTTCATGCAATCTTCGGGCAGCTGCTGATAAAGTCCAGTTCCTTTGGATTTCCATGCAATCATTTCGTCCGTTACTTCCTTGATGACTTTAGCTGGATTACCCGCGACCACCTTTCTCTTAGGAATCTTGAATTTGGCAGGCACAAAGGAAAGTGCGCCTACGATGGATTCATCCCCTACTTCAACCTCATCCATGAGAACGGCATTCATTCCAATCAAACAATTTCGACCAAGGGTAGCGCCATGAACCACGGCACCATGGCCGACATGGGCACCCTCACGAAGTCGAACTTCGACAGCTGGAAACATGTGAATGGTGCAATTCTCTTGAACATTGCATCCATCTTCGATGACAACCTTTCCCCAGTCGCCTCGAATGGCTGCTCCCGGCCCAATGTAAACTTTGGCTCCGATGAAAACATTTCCCGTCACGTTCGCCTGAGGGTGAACAAAGGCACTTTCGTGCACTACGGGCCTAAATCCGTTGAATTCGTAAATCACAGTTGATTGAGTTTCAACAAATATGTGAAAGGCTTTGGAGAACTCATTAAGGATTGGCCAGATTGACTCCTTGTCTGGACAACTCCCTTCAAACCTTTAAATGAAAAAAGCCTCAGAGTAAATCCAAGGCTTCTTCTATGTTGCGCCTGTCCGTCCGAAACGAAGTGGAGGCGGAGGGGCCAGACTGACTCACCTCGACTAGCTCGGCACAGGCTTCTCGTACAGCCAGGGTTCAAAGAAATTTTGAAATGAAAAAGCCCCAGAGTAATTCCGAGGCTTCGTCTTAGTTGCGGGGGCAGGACTCGAACCTACGACCTTTGGGTTATGAGCCCAACGAGCTACCAACTGCTCCACCCCGCGATATTATGAGTGCAAAGGTAAAACCAATTTTGATTTTATCAACTTTATCTAAGCTCAGCGCCGACTTCACGCTTGAATCTCTCCATAAGTCGATTCATGGTCTTCTCAACCTCCTTGTCCGTCAAGGTTTTGTTGGCATCTCTGAGCGTAAATGACAATGCGTAGCTCTTCTTTCCTTTCGGCAATCCCTTGCCTTCGTATACGTCGAACAAACCAACAGTCTGAAGGAGCTTCCGTTCCGTCTGATAGGCAAGCTTTTCAAGCTCTGAATACTTCACCGCCTCATCCACCAAAAGTGCGAGGTCTCGCTTCACCGCTGGATACTTTGGTAACTCACCAATGAGAATATCGTCGTTGCGAAGCTTCAAAAGCTCATTCCATCTGAGTTCTAAATGGTAGACATCGCGTTTCAAATCGAAATTCTTGAGTAGGTCACCATTGACTTTCCCTCCTGAAATAACGACTTTGTCTCCAAGCTTCCAGTCAAGTCCAAAGCTGAACCAATCGTTGTGAGTTTCCGTCAGGGTGAGCTTAGCCGTTTCAATACCCAGTCTTGAAAATACGCCCTCAACAGATTCTTTCAGCTGATACCAGTCGGCGTCCAGGTCTTGATTTCTCCATTGTCCTGAAATGGACTTCCCCCCTATTGTAAGTGCAAGTCGTTCTTCCTCGAAGTAGCCTTCCTTGGCGTTCCGATATATATTACCGAATTCGAAGAGGGCAATATTGTGTTGCTGTCGATTGATGTTTCGAGCCGCACTGGTAAGCCCTGAAAAGATAAGAGCAGGTCTCAAAATTCCAAGATCCGTGCTCAACGGATTGTTTATTCGTACGATGTCCTCCTCCTTCCATTCGGAAGAGTAACCAGCATACTTCTCATCCACGAGCGAATTGGACATGCACTCTAAATAGCCTTGCGCAACCAACATTTGGGTGACAGCTCCTTTTCCTCGGGTGGACAGTGATGGTTTTACATCTTTCACCACTGATTTGATCTGATTAGAAAAAGGAACGGCATCGTATCCGTAAATCCTTAGGACTTCTTCGATGACATCCGCTTCTCTCGTCACATCTACCTTGAAAGGTGGAACACTCAACTTCCATTGATCTCCCTTGCTCTTGACTTCTACATCAAGATCATTTAGAATTGATTCGGAAGTGTCTTCTTCAATGTCTATTCCTATAAGTTGATTGGCTCTACTTGGGCGATAATTCACCTCAAAATCTTCGAACATCTCTGGATGTGTATCAACCAGGGGGCTCGATACTTTTCCGCCAGCAATTTCTGAAATCAAAAGAGCTGCCTGCTTCGCTGCATAGGCACAGCCATTTGGGTCAATTCCTCTCTCGAATCGAAATGATGCATCCGTGTTCAGGGCGTGACGTTTAGCTGTCTTTCGAATCCAAACAGGATTGAAGTAAGCGCTTTCTAGAAAAATTGATGTCGTCTTTTCGGTTACTCCAGACTTGATTCCTCCGAACACACCGGCGATGCACATTCCACCATTTTCATTGCAGATCATGAGGTCACGATCGTCCAGCTCTCGCTCAACTTCGTCGAGTGTGGTGAACTTGCTCTTATTGGGCAGTGTCTTGATTGAAACCTTGTCCCCTTCTATCTGATCAGCGTCAAATGCATGCAGCGGCTGACCAAAGGCGTGGTTAATGTAATTCGTGATGTCGACTACGTTGTTGATCGGGCGAATGCCAATTGCATTCAATCTATTCAGAAGCCATTGAGGTGACTTCTTCACTTCTACGTTAGTCAACGTAACTCCCACATATCGAGGGCAAGCTTCTTCATTTTCGACGGTAAAGGGAATCTCTCTTCCACTGCCTTCTTTGAATGCCTCGTCTGAAGGTTTTGTCAGCTCAAATCCACCGCCCTTTTTGTGGTTCAGTGCAGCTCTTAAATCTCGGGCGACACCAAAGTGACTCGCAGCATCCGCTCGATTTGGAGTTAATCCAATCTCATAAACATGATCGATTTCAATGTCGAAAATCTCAGCGGCCGGTGTTCCAATTTTAGTTGCTGGATCTAAAACCATGATTCCATCATGCCCTGTTCCCATGCCAATTTCGTCTTCGGCACAAATCATTCCTTGGGAAACTTCACCCCTGATTTTTGCTTTCTTGATTTCGAATCCAGAACCTTCAGGAGAATACAGCATGGTACCTAAGGTAGCGACGATGACTTTCTGGCCAGCTTCGACGTTGGGAGCACCACAGACAATGGGTAAAAGCTCATCTTCTCCGATATCGACTTTGGTGCAGCTAAGCTTATCGGCGTTTTCGTGTTGCCACTTCTCTTTTACCTCGCCAACAACAAGCCCCTGAAGACCGCCTTTGATCGACTCAAACTTCTCAAGTCCCTCCACTTCAAGGCCGATGGCCGTAAGGATTTCTCCAATCTCTTCTGGACTTTCTTCAAATGCGATGTACTGGCGTAGCCAGTTGTACGAAATCTTCATGCTGCGCTAATGGTGGCGGCAAAAGTAGTACGGAGACGACAACCAAAGCTCATAAATTCAAATCGCCGGTTCAGTACAGTGAAGTAGTTCTAATTATACCTCTAGTTTCAAATTGTAGTCCACCGAATGTTTGCCTGAACCTACAACGAACAGGTACATTCCTGACAAAAACGCATAAAGAGCCAATGCCGCTTCGAGCGTTCCTTCTTGACCGCCTCCACTGACGATAACGGCACCAACCAAGATTGGAATCTGGACGGCAATTACCCATCTCGTGAGTAATCCAAGCACGATGAATATTCCTCCAGCGAGATGTACAAAAGCAATGTAATGGACCAAAACGATCGTCAACAAATCCCTGCTTTGAGGGTTAATGATGTCGACCAGATAAGAAGTGTTCATCATGAATTGAACGCCTTTAAAGAACAGAAGCACGCCCAATGCCCATCTGAGCAAGTCTAAAACATAGTATTGACTGTGACCATTTCCAACTTTATTGAATTTCTTAATTATCTCCATGGCTTCATTTTCCGAAAAAGATACTATTTCATTGATTTACAGACAACTGCGAATTAAATATGGTATTCCCCGAATAATATTTCATTTATACTAATGGCAAGGACAATTGTATGCTTGACGGAATTCATTTCGGATTGAATAACGTCGACGATTTCAATCCATGATCTTCGAAGAGCCAGCCACGAATCAATTCGAAATCTCCCAACAATAATTTGAGGTTGTGCGATTCATTCATGCGACTATTTTTGGCCGCATGAAATTGAGATCGCAATTGACCCTGCTGATCACTTTATTTCTGGTTTCATGTGAGCCAGACCTTGAGCGTATCGTTGAGCTTTCTTGGAACGATGAGCAACCAAAACTGGTAGGCTACTATTCTGTAACGGAATCCGAAAACGTCAAAGTCAAGGAGGAAAAGTTCTACGAGGATGGCCAATTGGAATACATTGGCGGTTTGGATTCCGAAGGACTTCGCCACGAAGTGTGGAAGTACTACTATCCCAATGGCCAACTTTGGAGCTTGGGCGAATACGAACACGGCTTGATGGAAGGTAAAAAGGAAGTTTACTGGCCTGATGGAACCATGCGATATCAGGGACAATTCACCCAAGATGAGAAAAGTGGTACGTGGATTTTTTACAACGTTGATGGCACTATTCTGGAAGAACGAGAATTTACTCCAAAAGCATCAGACAATCCAAAAAATTGATCTGCGGAATTATACTTTCGTAGGGAATGATTCCTCCTCACAAAGTCGACGAAATTTTAAGTGCTGCCCGCATCGATGAGGTTATTGGTGAATTTGTAAATCTTAAAAAATCTGGGTCGAGTTTAAAAGGCTTGAGTCCTTGGACGGATGAAAAGTCTCCTTCGTTCATGGTTTCACCGGCCAAAGGAATTTTCAAAGATTTCAGTTCGGGAAAAGGAGGCAATGTTGTGTCGTTCATCATGGAGCACGAGCACTTCACTTATCCGGAAGCACTTCGATGGCTTGCCAAACGATACAGCATTGAAATTGAAGAGGAAAAACCCTCTCCAGAAATGGAAGAGGCGCGCAACGAACGCGAAAGCCTCTATGTAATCAACGAATTTGCAAGAGATTGGTTTGCAGAACAGATGTGGGAGTCTGATGAAGGGCAAAACGTTGGGCTGAGCTACTTCAAAGAGCGGGGATTCACCGAAACCATCATCAAGAAATTTCAGCTTGGATACAATCCAGATGATTTCCAAGCATTTACCGACGTCGCACTAGCTAAAGGATACAAGGATGAATACCTCCTTGCGACGGCCTTAGTAAAAGAGAAAAACGACAAGAAGTACGACGGTTACAAAGGGCGTGTAATTTTCCCGATTCACAATCTGAGCGGAAGGGTAATCGGTTTCGGTGGGCGGACGCTGAAGGCGGATAAGAACATTCCCAAGTACATCAATTCGCCGGAGAATGCGATCTACAACAAGAGTGCATCACTGTACGGACTTTACTATGCGAAACAAGCGATTGCGAAAGGCGACGTATGTTATCTAGTGGAAGGATATACGGACGTCATTTCGTTCCATCAAAAGGGAGTTGAAAATACAGTTGCCTCATCTGGGACCGCATTGACTCGAGGCCAAATCAAGCTGATCTCTCGATACACACAGAACATCACCTTGGTTTATGACGGCGATCCTGCTGGAATCAAGGCTAGTTTAAGGGGAATCGACCTAATCCTTGAAGAGGGAATGCATGTGAAAGTGGTGCTTCTTCCAGATGGTCACGACCCAGATTCCTTTAGCAAAGAGCACGATGGCATTGCAATCAAAGAACATCTAGAAGGTAACGCTCGTGACTTCATCGGCTTCAAAGCCGACTTGCTGATGACCGAAGCTGCCGGTGATCCAATCAAGACCAACGATGTCATTCACGCCATGGTTGATTCCATCGCGTTGATTCCAGACACAATTCTCCGGTCCTTGTACATTACGGAATGTAGCCGTTTGATGGACGTCTCAGAAACGGCGCTAATCAGCGAACTGAATAAGGTTCTTCGGAAAAATCACCGAACCAAGTTCCGAGGAGATCGACGACGTGAGGAGATTCCGGAAGCTCCACTCATTGAAAATGACTTCAAGAAGGAGGAGCAGTTTGTTGAGGATACCGTAGAGCACCAAGAACGAGATCTATTGAGGATCATGGTCAATTACTACGACCAAGCTTTCCAAATGGAAGATCCCACCGGTGAAGACGAAGAAGTTGAGCAACTCAATATTCTTGAATTTCTAATCGATGAAATACAAGGAGACGACATAAGCTTTGAGACCGAATCCTATCAGAAGTTGTTTTCGGAGGTCGCTAAGAATTTTAATGAAACCAAAGATTTTCAACCATCGACCTACATCCATCATGAGGACGAGGTCATCAGAAATCTCTTCATTGACCTTATGTCATTTCCGTACAACTTGGACAATTGGGAGCGCAAAGACATTTGGGTTAGCAGCGAAGAAAAGAAGCTTCGCAGGGCTGTGATCGAATCGATCTATGCTTATAAATCCAAACGAATAGAGCGCATGATTAAGAACAATCAAGAGTTGATGAAAGACCAGGTTCTACTGGGTGCAGATCCGGATGACTTCCTAATCACGCAGATGAAGCTGGAAGAGGTAAAGCTCCAAATTAACAAGACATTAGGCCGTACAATCTTACACTGATGGACACGCTCGTTGATATTCTAGACTTCGAACTCTTTCACTTTCACAACTTTTCCATAACCGTGATGAACATCGGAATGATCGTGTTCATCTACTTTATAACCTGGCTTCTACTTCGAATGGTCAAGGCGATTATGACCCGCAGTTTTCGACGGCGCGAATGGATGGAACAAAGCACGCTCTATGCGTTGCGAAAGCTTGTCTCCTACTTTGCCTATTCGATTGCTACGGCCATCGCCCTCGAATCGATCGGTCTCGATTTGACCCTTCTAATTGCTGGATCAGCAGCTTTGTTAGTTGGAATTGGGCTAGGAATTCAACAAATATTCAACGACTTCACTAGTGGGCTAATCATCCTTTTCGGTGGTACAGTCAAGGTTGGTGACATTGTTGAGTTCAATCAGACAGTAGGAAAGATTATTGAAATAGACTTTCGGACAAGTAAAATCACGACAAGAGACAACATCACGATCATTGTCCCGAACAGCAAACTGGTTTCAGACAACGTCATCAATTGGACCACGATGGATTACCTCACCCGATTCAATGTAGAGGTTCAGGTGGCATATGGTTCCGATACCAATTTGGTAAGGGACATCCTTTTAGAGGTGGTGAAAAATCATCCCGGCACGAGAAACCCCAAGAATGTCAGTGTCCAGTTTAGAGATTTTGGTGAATCAGGTCTTCTATTTCGTGTCCTATTTTGGGCCACAAGCAATTGGGAAATTGAATTCATGAAGAGCGACATTCGATTCGCAATCGACGATGAATTCCGCAAAAATGAAATTAGAATTCCATTTCCCCAGCGAGATATTCATCTATTTCAAGATGGAAAGAGACCCGATCAGCCTCCTTCCTCTTCTAAATAATTCTAATGGATTATTTGAACTTTTTGAAGTTCAATCAGCCTTCCTGATTCATCCTTGATTTGCAGCAAATACGCTCCTGATGGAAGAGAGCTAACATCCGAGTTCATCGTAGAACCAATGGATTGCTCATTCCAAACATTTCTCATGTTCACATCCATCATGCTAACCGAAAACGATTCGACTCCTTCAACTGTAATGGTCATTACATCCGATGCTGGATTTGGAAATAATTGAACGTTAATATCGCTCCCCATTCTCAACCCGAGTGGCGGTTCTGGAACTCCTTTTAGAAAAGAAACCGTGCTGTCTGGATTACCAAGACTATCGGTTTCAATTTCGGCCAAGAAGAAATTGGCAGCCGGGTTGTCTCCCCACCAACGATAGGATACATCTCCAGTGTCGTATGTGACCGAGTCGATGAACAAAGAAAGAAATGAAGACTCAGAAATTGGCCTCCAAGCGCTATCACCGTACCAATCAACCTCGATTCTCAGAATGTTAACCACTCGGTGGCGTAGACTCATCCAATTTCCTGCTGGCAATTGTAATTCTCCCCAAGCGTCAATTTCATTTTCGAATCCGAAATAAACTCTAGATCGCAAAGAGTCAATCGTCGGATGTGGGCCTAAGCTATCTGGATCCACTCCAAGATGCTCTGACTGCTCTTGACCTAATTCGGAAGAACTCCAGCTGTCCTGGAACTCCGCAGGGAATTGCATGAACCTCCACGACAGGCTAAGAAATGGAATCGTTGGATTCCCTGTGCTGTCATACTCAACAAGACCGATAACGTCAAGATAATCATCTGTTTGCTTGAAGAATAAGTGCATGCTGTCTTCTTCGAGATCATTCACGACAAAATCCGCTTCCGGAAAATTGCTGGATAACGGTGCGGTTGATGGGTCCTCCAGAAATGCGCCATCGGGCTCGTGTTCGATAAGAGATGTGAAATCCCAGACTTGGTTTCCTGCAGCGGAACCTAAGTCCAAGCTCGCTCCATTTAAGGTGTCTTCAGACATAAACACCGTATCACCTAAAGTGGCAATGTAGTCATGGGTTAATGTAATCTGAGCGGTGGCAAAAAGGCAACTTATACCCCCAGCCATTGATAGTAAAATTCTTTTCATAACGGTTGATTTTTGAATAATTGAAACTAGTGTGAATTGTTCGTCACGAGCCTCTCCGGGCTATTACTTTTGCGCAAAATCTTGTTAACGATGAAAGACTTCCTAGAAGCACTCGAATTAAACGATATCAACGAAGGCACTTCCACTGGTTCTACATGGCTAACCTCTAATGGACAGACATACGAATCATTCTCTCCAACAGACGGAAAACTCATTGGAAAAGTAAAGGGCAGCACAGTTGAAAATTATGAAGCTGTTGTTCAAAAAGCACAAGAAGCCTTTAAAGAATGGAGAATGGTACCTGCTCCTCTGCGAGGTGAAGTGGTAAGACAGATTGGTGAAGCCCTCCGCGAAAAGAAGGAAGCTCTCGGAAAACTGGTGAGCTACGAAATGGGCAAGAGCTACCAAGAAGGTCTTGGCGAAGTACAAGAGATGATTGACATCTGTGATTTTGCAGTCGGCCTTTCGAGACAGCTTCATGGCCTGACGATGCACAGCGAACGCCCGATGCACCGGATGTACGAACAGTATCATCCACTCGGAATCGTTGGAATCATTTCAGCATTCAATTTCCCAGTAGCTGTGTGGGCATGGAATAGCATGATCGCGTGGGTTTGTGGGGATGTCTGCATTTGGAAGCCATCTGAGAAAGTTCCTCTTTGTGCGGTTGCTTGTATGAAAATCGCCGCTGGAGTTTTTGAAAAGAACAACGTTCCTGAAGGAGTGAATGGCCTCGTTGTAGGAGACTACAACATTGGAGAACTCATGACAAATGACCTTCGAGTTCCGTTGATTTCAGCTACCGGTTCGATCCGAATGGGAAAGAAAGTTGGAGAGGCTGTAGGAAAACGACTTGGGAAAAGCATCCTTGAACTTGGTGGAAACAACGCCATCATCATTACGGAGCATGCCGATCTCAAAGTGGCAATTCCAGGAATTGTATTCGGAGCAGTCGGTACGGCTGGTCAGCGATGCACGTCAACGCGCAGATTGATCATTCATGAATCACTGTACGATGAAATTAGAGAAACATTGGTCAAGGCCTACAAACAACTTCGCATCGGTGACCCACTCGATTCAAACAACCACGTCGGCCCACTCATCGATAAGGATGCCGTGGCAAGTTATGAAGCAGCACTCAACACCATCGTCGAATCCGGAGGGAAAATCGCTGTGGAAGGTGGTGTTCTAGAAGGAGAAGGATATGAAAGTGGTTGCTACGTTAAGCCCGCAATTGCTGAAGTCAATAATGAGTGGGAAATCGTACAAGAAGAAACCTTTGCTCCAATTCTTTACTTGATTAAGTACAGTGATTTTGATGAGGCACTTGCAATTCAAAACGGCGTTAGACAGGGGTTGAGTTCGGCAATTATGACCACGAACATGAGGCAAAGTGAAATCTTCCTCTCACACCATGGTTCAGATTGTGGAATAGCCAATGTGAATATTGGAACCAGCGGTGCCGAGATAGGTGGAGCATTTGGTGGCGAAAAGGAAACGGGTGGTGGACGCGAAAGTGGATCTGATGCTTGGAAGGCTTACATGAGACGTCAAACGAATACCACTAATTGGGGTACTGAGTTACCTCTTGCTCAGGGAATCAAATTTGATCTTTAAGCCGCGTTAAACTGATTTTGATCATTTAACCAAGTCCTTCATGCTCACTACATTGTAAGCATGTTTACTAGAGAAGACCTAAGTTCTTTCAAAACAAGAAAGGACATCGTAGAGGTTGCCAAGGCCAAGAAAATTAACATTGCTAAACCTCTCGAGGTGGTGCAGTATGAGGCAGAGCTGAAAATTCTGCAGGAGCAACTTGTTAATCTCCAACAGCATATTCAAACGAATGGACTGCGTGTTGCCATTCTTTTCGAAGGCCGAGATGCCGCTGGAAAAGGAGGGTCCATCAAACGATTCATGGAACACCTGAATCCGAGATTAGCTCGGGTTGTAGCGTTATCGAAGCCTACAGAGGTCGAGCGTGGGCAGTGGTATTTCCGGCGCTATATCAAAGAAATGCCTAACCCCGGTGAGATTGTATTCTTCGACCGCAGTTGGTACAACCGAGCTGTTGTTGAACCCGTGATGGGTTTTTGCTCCGAACAACAGTACAGTCAATTTATGGTTCAAGTTCCTGAATTTGAACACATGTTAACCGAAGATGGAATCAAGGTGATTAAGTTCTGGTTCTCCATCTCAAAATCGGAACAAAACGAGCGCTTTGAAGCCCGGCTCAACAATCCATTGAAAGTTTGGAAATTCAGCCCAGTAGACCGAAAGGGCCAGGAACTTTGGGAGAGCTACACCCACTATAAGCAGCTAATGTTTGCTCGCACACACACCACATTTTGTCCATGGATAATAGTCAAAGGAAACACCAAGCGGCAAGCCCGTTTAGAAAGCATGCGCTACGTTATTTCACAGTTTCGATTTGACGATAAACAGGCAGCCAATCCGATGCTTTTACCCGACCCGAACATCGTGATGCGATACCATAGAGAAATTGATCAACTAGATATTTAATGATGAATCCAGAAGATCTCACAGATGAAGATGTGGAGTTACTCAACTCCAAAGTCGGATTGAAATACCTCTTTGCTGAGAAAAAAGTCAACCTCGAAAAAGTTCTTTATCAGGCCAACTACGAGGCTGAATTGAGAGCCATGCAGGCCAAACTTATCAAGCTTCAAGAATGGGTGATTCAAGAACGACAGCGAGTTATAATCATTTTTGAAGGGCGCGATGCGGCGGGAAAGGGCGGAGCAATCCGAAGAATTACGGCCCACATTAATCCACGGCACTACCGAATTGTTGCCCTACCAAGGCCTACTGCAGACGAAACTGACCAGTGGTATTTCAAACGATATGTAGACAAGCTACCAAAGCCTGGGGAAATCGTATTCTTTGATCGGAGCTGGTACAATCGAGCAGTCGTAGAACCAGTTAATGGCTTTTGTACTGACAAAGAGTACAAGACATTTATGGGTCAGGTCAACGACTTCGAAAGGATGATTACAGAATCGGGGGCGCACCTCGTTAAAATATACTTCTCCATTTCGAAAGACGAGCAGGCAAAACGGTTCGAAGAAATCAAGGCCAGTCCTCTCAAGAAATGGAAAATGACCAAAGTCGATGAAGAAGCTCAACGCCTTTGGGACAATTACACGTCCTATAAAGAGGAAATGTTCAATCATACAAACAACGACTATGCTGAGTGGAAAATAATCCACGCGGACAAAAAGACCCTCGCGAGAATTGAAGCCGCAACCTATATCTTAGACAGCATTCCGTATGAGTAAATTAGCACTAGTCACCGGAGGAAACCGAGGCATCGGTCTCGAGGTTGTCAAACAACTTTCAAAAGCTGGCATTGAAGTAGTCTTGACTGCCCGATCAGAAGATAAAGGTCTGGAAGCCCTGGCAAGTTTGGGCTCGAATAATGTGAAGTTTCATCAACTTGACATTAGCGATCGAGAAAGTATTCAGCAGATTTCTAGCTGGTTGGAGAATGAGTACGGGAGCCTCGACATTCTTATTAATAATGCTGGCATCAACTACGATAAATGGAATAAGGCCATAAATCCGAACATGGAAAATGTTCGGCGAACTTTTGAAACTAACTTTTTCGGAACTTGGAATATGTGCATCGCCCTGATTCCACTCCTTAAAAAAAGTGACGCTGGTAGAATTGTCAACGTGTCGAGCGGCGCGGGTTCACTGAATGAAATGATTGCCGAAGCACCAGGCTATTCATTTTCTAAATCAGCGTTGAATGGTCTGACTATTCAGCTTGCTCAAGAGTTAAAAATGGACAAGATTTTAGTGAATTCTGTCTGTCCTGGTTGGGTGAAAACGGACATGGGTGGAATTATGGCGCCGAGAAGTCTAGAGGAAGGGGCTTCAAGCGTTCTTCAAACTGCATTGATTCCGAGTGATGGCCCTTCTGGCGGATTCTTCCGAGATGGTGCACCAATAGATTGGTAGTCTAGGGCTGAGCCTCAAACAACATCGAATTAATTACTGGTGTTACGGAATCATCCTCGTCTGTGATGAATGCGATAATACTGTATGCCTCCAGAGACTCGGATAATTCGCTCAGATCAATGGATTGGGACCACATTCCACTCGTTCCGTCTAAATCAACCATGTCTCCATCGTAATCACTCAAGACGTGACGAATCACATTCGTATGTTCAAATCCTACGATGTACTCACCTTGGCCGTAGTATGGATGATCAGGATCATTGTCTCCATAATTGCGCTGGTCATAGCCACTGCCTTGACCCGTAACAACCTTCTCAACCACAAAAACTTGAAGACGAAAAGACGCATTGCTGAACTTGTCAATCGCCGACAACTCTATTTCAACATTCAGCATTGTTCCATCTGAAGATGTTTCTCCAGTTAAGCCAATTGGCGCGTCTGAAAGCCTCTCTCCTTCGAGCATTTCCTCCAGCCGGTCCACCATATAATATACAGTGCCCTCACCTTCATCCTTTCGTTGAATATGGGCCACGGGGGTGTATACGGTCTTGTTGATTTTGTTAATAAAGTGGTCTGTATAATCATGATGAAGCGGTCCATGGATATAGTGCGACATATGGAATACATCGCTCAATGAATCTTCAATGACGTCGAGGTTATGATGAGCTATTGGGCATGCTCCACAACTCACGCTTACCGTTGGCTCGATCAAAATAGTCTTGGCGTAACCCTCAACTATTACTTCTTCTGGTTCAGGATCATTGACAATTTCCGGATCATCCTTTTTACAGGCAGATATTGACACCGCTAGGATTGAAAGAAAAATAAGGTGCTTTTTCATGGTAAAAGATAGAAGAACAGAGTTCAAATTCCTTGCACTAACGATGAGGATGACGAAATGTTTTAATTGGCCGACATGAGAGGACTCATGAAGATGGTATAGTCGGTTTGCTGACCCGCATTTGGATTCTGTGAGAATTCAAGTGTGAGCAAACCATCCGACAACTGATACTCAATTACTCCTTCTGGATTCTGATGTTGAGTATCTGCAGCGTTGTAAACTCTGATGGAACCTTCATTGGCTTCGAAGTTGGTGGACGATATATCAACCGTTTCCACTCCAGCATAATTAAAATAACTGAGCATGAGGGATCCGGGTTCTCCGCAAGTAATATTCAAATAATAAAATAGCGCTGGCCCTTCTTCTACAATGAGCGAGTCGAGCGTATCGACATCTGTAACTATCCGAATCGAATCGCTTATCCACTCTCCGAGCAAATTGTCATTTACAAGACAATACTCTACCTCTATCGGGTATGGATCATTGATATCCACTTGCTTCTCACAACTCGTGAAACTCAAAAACGCAATTATGACAACTAAATATCTCATTTGAATCGCTTGTAAACCTCCTCGCAGTCAAGAGAGTCTAAAGGTGATTCTCCTGGATCACAAAACGTAAAAACATTGCCCCCATTGTCTCTACAATCAATACATTCTATCCTTTGGCAAGAAAACAGAACTACGAGGGCCGACATTGACATGATTACACGCACGCACCGAAAGTAACGAGAGGATTTGGAAGAGTTCTGCTAAAATTTATCGCTAACAACCTTGCACGGCATTTTCAAATCCTTAATTTTCATCATTCGACGACTTCAGGTTCATTGCCAGACATCAGGCCAATTGAACAGCATGGACGTTTTCAAGGCGAATTAATATCAACCTATGAACAGCAAATTATCTTCCCTTATTCTGATAAGCACGCTCCTCACATATTGGAGTAGTGCACAAACAACTGTGATGGGAAAGGTCACCAATGAACTCACAGGAGAAGGGCTCGTCGGCGCCAAAATTTCATTCTGATCTAGCACGTTATAATTTGAAGATGCCCCTATCTTGGGCGTATCAATTATGGATTGGATTGAACTCGGATATCTAGGCCTATTTCTAGCAACTTTTCTCGCCGCTACCATCATCCCATTTACTTCTGAAGCCGTGGTAGGTGCAATGATTCTAGCCGGTTTTGATCCCTTGATTTGTCTACTGATTGCTTCCTCTGGTAACACCTTGGGTGGAATGTCAAGCTATGGTCTGGGATGGCTTGGAGACTGGAATAAATTGCATCGGTGGCTGCGTGTGCATAAAGAGAAGGTTGAATTTTGGAAAGTTCGAATAGATCGGTTTGGAGCGTACTTAGCCTTGCTCTGCTGGGCCCCATTTATTGGTGACATCATCGCCGTAGCTCTAGGAGTCTTTCGGACCAAACCACTTCCAGTATTTTCCTACATGTTGATTGGTAAAGCTGCTCGCTATGCCATTCTCATTTGGGTCCTAGAGCCGATGTCAACTTAAGGTGCTGATCGAGGTAACTCTGCTTAGGGCAAATTCCCAATCTTCCTGATAGTGCGCTTTCACCTGTTCGAGATAGTCCTTGTCCACTAGCGCTTCGTCGCTCACCAAAAACCCAGGAACAAACTGTGCAAGAAACGCCACGATATGCAGCAAGAATTCTCTGTACTTGTACCACAACTTATTCCAGAAACGACTTTTGGAGCCCAAGTGTTCATACTTGTACAGCTTATTGAATGCCATCAATACTCGATTCTGCTTTACGCTGAATGCCCGCTTTCTTCTCTTGTGCAAGTCAACGCCCGGCTTGAGCTTAGCTCCACAGTAATCTAAAATGAGTTGGACATATTGTTCTGGACTCTTCTTCAGCTCATCGTAATTCAAGAACAAAATAGGAGTGGTAAAATGACTCTCTAAGTATTCAATTTTAGGTCGAAGTAGAAACTCCTCCTTCTCCCATTCGCCTTCTCCAGTTTCGAGATTAAAGAATTCTTTGAGCGTTTTAAATCCATGCTTTCGAATGTGGTAGTAATACTTCGAAGACAGCCAGCTATCTTGTCTTCTCAGAATGAGAATGACCTTAGCGTCTGGTCTCGTCTTCACAATCTTGTCAATGGAAGGAAAGAGCTCACGGTCAGTTTCAAAAGTGAATAAGTGGTTTGCTTCAGGATAATCCGCGACGATTTTTTCAAAGAGCTTAAATCGACTCTTGCGATGATAAGAAACGCCTTCTAGATTCTGAAATACAGTGAGTTGCAAGAAAGTAGATCCAGTCTTTTCCAGACCAAGATGAAAGCACAGATTGGGATGATTGTCATTCATAATCCTAGTCGTCAGATGGTATATTCATCAATGCTTGGAGCAAATTAACCGCCTCGTCCAAAGTTGAAACATTCGTAAAGACCAAGGACAGTCGATCGTTTCTTTCTCTGATTTGAACTTTGGTTGAATGGGATTGAACATATCTCAAGACCTGTCCAAATTTGGCTGACTCAAAAAACCTTGATGTCTTATCTCCAATGAAGTAGCCGATCAATTTTTTCTGTTTGTATACGACCTTTTCCATACCGGAATCTTTTCCTGCCCAAATCAATCGCTTGGACTTTAGCATTCTCTCGACTGGTGGAGTTAGAGGGCCAAAACGATCTATCATTCCTTCCTTGAACTCGGTTAATTGTTCCTCGGTATTCACATCCGCTAGGTTACGATATATGCTCATCCGCTCAGTGATGTTGTTGACATAGTCGTCTGGTATGTGAACTTCTAAGTCAGATTCCAATTGGCAGTCGGCAACGAAATTCTTGTCCTTCTCCTCCTTGAATAGTTCTTTGAATTCGGTCTCTTTCAGTTCTTCAATGGCCTCTTGTAAAATCTTCTGGTAAGTCTCATAACCAATATCTGTAATAAATCCGCTCTGTTCTCCGCCAAGAAGATTTCCTGCGCCTCTAATATCTAAATCTCTCATCGCAATGCTAAACCCAGAACCGAGATCGCTGAATTGTTCAATCGCATTCAATCTCTTCCGCGCTTCAGTGGTAACCGAACTGAGTGGTGGACACAATAGATAGCAGAACGCCTTCTTGTTCGATCGACCTACTCGACCACGCATCTGGTGCAAGTCACTCAACCCGAAGTTCTGAGCTTGATTGATGATGATTGTATTGGCATTGGGAATATCCAATCCACTCTCGATTATTGTCGTTGAGACGAGTACGTCAAAATCACCCTCGATGAATCGAAGCATGATGTCCTCAAGCAACTTACCTTCCATCTGCCCGTGCGCAAATTCAACGGATGCTTCGGGTACAATTTTCTTGATCATGTTGCCGACATCTGCAATGTTCTGAATTCGGTTGTGGATGAAGAATATCTGTCCATTCCGAGTCAACTCCGCATAAATAGCGTCCTTGATCACGGCTTCATTAAATGTATGTAACTCTGTCTGAACCGGATACCGATTTGGGGGAGGCGTGTTAATAATACTCAAGTCTCGGGCGCCCAGGAGAGAAAACTGTAACGTTCGAGGAATCGGTGTGGCGGTTAAAGTGAGGGTGTCCACGTTGATCTTAATCATTTTGAGTTTGTCCTTCACCGCTACACCAAACTTCTGTTCCTCGTCCACGATCATCAGACCGAGATCTTTGAATTTAATGTCTTTACTCACGAGTCGATGCGTCCCGATAAGGATGTCAATCTTGCCTTCAGCAAGGCGCTTAAGGATATCTTTTTGCTCTTTAGTCGATCTGAACCGATTGATGTAATCCACCGTAACTGGGAATTGTTCCAACCTGCTTTGGAAAGTCTTAAAGTGCTGAAGCGTAAGAATGGTGGTCGGAGCAAGAACAGCAACCTGCTTTCCATCTGTCGCGGCCTTGAACGCCGCTCGAATAGCTATCTCCGTTTTCCCAAAACCCACATCGCCGCATACAAGTCGATCCATTGGGTATGGCTTTTCCATGTCAGCCTTCACAGCAGCCGTGGACTTCACCTGGTCGGGAGTGTCTTCGTAGATGAATGAAGATTCTAGCTCTGTCTGCAAATAGGTATCAGGTGTGAACCCAAATCCTTCTTTCATTTTTCGCTCTGCATACAACTTGATTAAGTCATACGCCACTTCCTTAACCTTCTTCTTAGTCTTATTCTTCAGACTCTGCCAAGCATTGCTCCCAAGCTTATTGATCTTCGGTGGGGTACCGTCCTTCCCAATGTATTTCGAGATGCGATGAAGTGAATGAATGCTAACGTAGAGCACATCGCCTCCTTTGTAGATTAGTCTAATAGCTTCCTGCATCTTGCCATTGACCTCAATTTTCTGGATGCCGCTGTACTCTCCTACTCCGTGATCAATATGAACGACAAAATCCCCAGTTTTCAGGCTGGTGAGTTCCTTGAGATTGATCTGTCGTTCTGCATCAGCAAACCCTTCCTTGAGTCTATAGCGATGATATCGCTCAAATATTTGATGATCTGTATAACAGATAAGTTTCAGGTCATGATCAATAAATCCCTCGTGGATGGCTGAATTGATCCCTTCGAAATCGAACGGTTTTTCTGTCGATTCTCGATTTTCAAGAATGTCAGAAAAGATTTGATGAAGCCGTGTAATCTGCTTTGGATTCGCAGCGAAGAGGTAGTTGTAGAACCCGTTTTTGGTGTGGTTGGTGAGGTCTGTAATGAGCAGGTCAAAGTTCTTGTTGAACGCCGTTTGCGGAGTCTGATTAAAGCGAACTTCAACATCCGGTTTGAACAAGCTGGGCCGATCAAATTCAATTTGAGAAAATGCCGAGAGTTGATTCAGAAAGTCACCTTCCGAGAAGAACAATTCGTCTGGAGCAAGTTGAACTACACCAGTACCCACTTCTGCATATCGTTCTTCTGCCTTTTTGAACTCATCGGCAATCCGCTCTTGAATGAGCTCAAAATTCTTTACCCAAACTGCCGTAGTACTAGGAATGAATTCCAAAAAGGATTGACGAAGTTCTTTGGCTGCCTGCTTTTGAACATCCGGAACCACCGTGATGTATTGATGATCCTGAATACTCAGTTGATTGACTGGGTCGAAAGTCCTCAGACTATCTACCTCTTCTCCAAAAAGCTCAACACGATATGGCTTTTCATTCGAATAGCTCCAGATGTCCACAATACCTCCTCGAATGGCGAACTGTCCCGGCTCATGCACAAAGTCTACGCGCTCAAAGTCCAACTCGAAAAGCATTTCATTGATAAATTCCTGACTTAGGTTGTCTCCGATCTGAACGGCCAAAGTGTTCTTTACCAGACTTTGCTTCGTGATCACCTTCTCTGACAACGCCTCTGGATAAGTGACAATTAAAATTGGTCGTTTTCGGACATTTAAGGCATTGAGAACCTCGGCTCTCATGAGGCCATTTTCGGAATCGCGCTGCTTGCCTCTGTACTCCTCTTCAAGATCCTGCTCCTGATAGGGCTTGCGATCGCTGTGCGGAAAGAAGAAAACTCGATTCCCAGCAATTACATTTTGGACATCATTGAAAAAGTAGGCCGCCTCTTCCCTATCATTGAAAATGGCAACGTGATGAACCTTATTTTTCTTGAATACGGAGGATAATATTAAGCTGATCGAAGAACCAGCCACGCCTTTCAGACGGTAACGTATGGGCGCAGCTAGATCAGGCCCAAAGTCAAATTCAGCGACTTGTGGACTAGTGTCAAAACGTTTTTGAATATCGTCAATCCCCACTTTTCGTCGGCGGTTGCGAATGTACTCAGAGCGTGCAAACAAATCGTATCCACGCTTGATACCCACCGCAACGTTGAAAACTTGCGTTTTACCACTAACTACGTATGTGCACCGTTAGTTATATTGCATCCAATCGGGATGCTAGGTGCTCACAACAAAACAATACGGATTATGAGGAGATTCGCTTTACTATTTGCCTTTAGTCTTTGCGCCGGATCCGCTCTGTATGCGCAAGAGTCAGCCCTTTCCGTTGAGTGGGAATCTGAAGACAGCTTCCAGTTGGTATTAAACGATCCAGCTGCTGGTCCCAAGAAAGGAGCCATCGAAATATCACGAGATGGGCTAAACCCTGTTTTTTATCGCGAGTTTGAAATCAGCCCTGAGAAACCGCTACTTGCCGCAAAAACGAACAGGTTCAACAAAGGATCCTATGTCGTCAAGCTAAAAACGCGAGGTGTCGTCTATGAGACTTCGCTCTTGATCGATTAGACGCTAGTCATTTTCAGATTTGGGGGTGGATTAATTAACTTGTCCATTAAATCTCCCGCGATGAAGCCTATCGTCCTCTCAATTTTACTTGCTCTCCCCCTTTCACTTTTATCTCAAACCACATGGTACGTCAATGATGACGCTTCTGGCGCCAATGATGGAACGAGTTGGACGCATGCATTAACGAATTTGCAAGAAGCCCTAGACACTGCAAATACTATTGATTCAATTTTCGTGGCTGCTGGTACGTACTACCCAAATTCCAATCCCTATAATTCAGCTAACTCTAGGTTAAACACATTCTACTTTGATTACGCTTCGGCGTTGAGAATTTATGGAGGTTTTGCAGGAAGTGAATCTAGCTTAGCTGATCGAGCAGAAGACAGCGTTTCATTGCATGTAACTAATGTCTCGATTCTCTCTGGAGATCTTGGAGTCGCTGGAGATTCGTCTGACAACTCATACCACGTGATTACAGTGGATCACGGTGGGGCCAACTTACTTTTTAATGGGATTACCATTATGCACGGGAGCGCTAATGACACAACGTCGCAACTGCTCGGAAGCTCATCTACTGGGACATTGATTTATAACGACTATGGAGCTGGAGCTTATGTTTTTGGCGCTCAGAATCTATTCCAAAATGTTGTCTTTGAAAATAACATTGCAAAGAGAGGAGGTGCTGGAATGTTTATGACCGAGCAACCAATCCTTATGCAAAGTATCCTGAGGCTTTATGGTTGTTCTTTTCATAACAACCGAGTTCAGCACACTGAATCCCAAGATTCACATTCAGGTGGTGCAGGGATTCTATTCATAAGCTACAGCGGAGCCATAATCAATCACACATCATTCACGGCAAATAGTGAAATTGGAAGTCAAGGAGGCGGAGCTGTGCGCTGCATCACCGCCAAACCCTTTTTCCGTGGCTGTCTATTCAAAGATAATAGCGCAATAAATGGGGATGGTGGAGGAGCAGTTTACTGCGCGATAAATAGCACACCAGAATTTGATTCTTGCTCCTTTGTCTCCAACATTGCAAATGACCAAGGAGGCGCTGTTTATTGTGATAATAGCATCCCTACTTTTTCGAATTGCTCCTTTATCGAAAATATTGGTCAAGGTGGAGCTGGAGCTATGGAACTTGATGGTGGAAGCGATGCCGTAATTGAAAACTCAGAATTCGCTGGTAACAGCACAAATGCCGATGGTGGCGCCATACAAAATTGGAAGAGTAGTCCAGTGATTAAAAGAACGCTCTTTCGAGACAACAGCGCAGGAGGCGATGGTGGTGCGATCTTCAACTATACCGAATGCAATCCGTGGTTAGAAAATGTCACCCTCGAATACAACGAAGCTGACAGCAACGGCGGTGCGATCTACAATCGACGTGACTGCAGCCCGATCATCTCGAACTCATTAATTCACAACAATGCGGCTGGGCTTCGAGGCGGCGGTGTTTATTCGATAATGAGCAACAGTGCTCCGTGCAGCCCCATCTTGACCAACGTTACGATGACTGAAAACTCTGCCTTCATTAGTGGCGGCGGTGGATTCGATGATGGGAGCGGAAATACTTTGGTTCGCAACACCATTATTTATAACAATAATGCCCCTCTAAACGCTGAAGTCGAAGCACCAACGTCATCAATCGCAACCGCACTTCACAGAGTGATAATAGGTTCTGAGTATTATGCCACAGGCGTCGATCCGCCATTGGTTTTTACAACTGGAGTTTTCGTTGACCCGCTTAATGATGATTTCCGACCAATGGCTGGTTCGATGGCAATCGACATTGGGGATTCAACGGTTTACAACACTTCCTCCACACCAAATATTTCTGGAATGACGGTCGATCTGGGAGGCAAGCCAAGGATCATGGGCTCTCAAATCGAGCTCGGTGCATATGAAGTTTGCTCTGATACCTTGACACCAATTGTATCCATTGATGTTTTCGCTAATGACACCGTTGATTCGGGAACAGTGATCCATTTTGAAGCATCATTTCTTAACGGCGTATCGTCATCGTTCTTGTATAGTTGGTTGCACAATAGTGACTCTCTCAGTTCCGGTGACAGCCTTGAACTTTCGCTTACAGCTGGAATCGATTTTCAAGACGGTGATTCATTCTCGTATTCCATGACAGTCAACGACCCCTGTTTGGAAACGGGTTTCGCGATCAGCAATACGATTATTATGAACGTAATCTATCATGCGGATACAACATCGGAAGATTCTACCATTGGATTTCGCAGCCCAGACGTCAGCAACTTTATGATCTATCCGAACCCGGTTACTAAGAACGGAGTGCTCAATTTGAACCTAGCTGACCCGTATTATATTACAATGACTGATTTATTCGGACGCGTTGTCCTCCAGACTACAGCGGAACATACCATCCAACTGAATGGAGTCACGTCAGGGACCTATTTTGTTCGGCTTGAAAACGAGAACGGGTATTCAACGGTGCGCAAGTTGATAATCTCGGACTAGCCTTTCATCACCTCATCCATCATGACTGGACTGCCAACAAAGAACGGGCAGCGCTGATGTAATTCGGTCGGCACGATGTCGAGTGTTCGTGTCACCCCGTCAGTTCCGTAACCCCCTGCTTGCTCTACTAAAAAGCTCATCGGGTTGCACTCATATAACAATCGCAGCTTTCCTTTTGGCGCTTCCACTGTTGATGGATAAACATAGATTCCTCCTTTGAGTAAGTTTCGATGGAAGTCAGCGACCAAGGAACCGATGTAACGGCCGGTGTATTTTCTAGTACCGTCTCCCTTCCGCTTGTCTCGGCAATACTGCACAAACTCTTGAAGGTTTTGATCGAAGTCATCATAGTTCACTTCATTGATTGAGTAGACTTTTCCATCGCTTGGAATGCGAACATTTTCGCTCACCAAATGATAATCTCCATGTTTTGGATCCAATGTGAAAATGTGAAGCCCTTCACCAACACTGAAGACCATTTGAGTAGAAACGCTGTAGCTAACATAACCTGCTGCGACCATTTCATTTCCTGGCTGTAGAAAGTCATCCTCACTCACAGGACCCCCGATCGGAGAACGTCTCTTGTAGATGGCGAAAATCGTCCCAATGGCGACATTGACATCGATGTTAGAAGAACCGTCTAGAGGATCAATCATGATGACGTAATCACTCTCTGCATTTTCCTCAAAGAATAAGGCGTCATCCACTTCTTCACTAGCAAGACCTACAATTTGACCTGACTTCCGAAAAGCCTCAGCAAAGACTTCATCGGCATAGACATCTAACTTATGTTGTTGCTCACCTTGTACGTTCTCGGTTCCTTTGGCACCGTAAATGTCTGCTCCTAGCCCAGCCCGATTTACTTCAGCTGATACGATAATCGACGCATCTTTAATCGCTCCGAAAACAGCATTGAGCTCAGTTGGCGCTCTCGATTCAAGAAAACTTAGCAGAGTTGGCATGCGCTAATTTTTGCGCAAAGTTGGCAAATCAGGAAGGTTTAAGCCCATCGTTTTTTTCTCTTCCTCTTTGATTGGGTTGAGACCCGCTTGGAGAAAGCGATAGCTGTCCAATGAATAAATGATTTCGTAGCCCAATGGCAAGTAATGAGACCTAATAATGGTTGCCAAGTCATTCTCAGTTGACCTAAATGCTCTCTTCTTAATCAGAGAATACAGCTCATTTCCTTCTGCATCAAACACAGTGAAATGAACCTTGATCAATCGACCATAGTTATCCTGCTCAAAATCGCGATAGTCAGTTGAGGTCGCGACCATGTCAAGCTCATTCATAATGACGAAATAATCCGCTTCATATTTTGGAGTGAGCGAGTCGATCAAAATTGGATTCAAGATTTTACAAGTAGTGATCAATTCTCTGGTTTCCTCATGGCTGATCAACTGCCCTTTTTCTACTCGAGTGCCTGGCTCAGGTTCTTCGATCATTTCAGACTGCAGTTTCACCCAATAGGAAGACAGCCTCTTCTTAAATCCTTTATCATCCTCAATTACAGGAGCCACATAGGGTATGATTGGGTTCTTCGTCACCTTGTATAGGAAGTCCAAATCCATATTCAACTCAGGATTATCAGCATGAAGATTCACATAGTTATTGTGCTCCTTGGCTGCAATGATGATGGCATTGTCCAATCCTTTTCTGAAAAATCCGCGAGTATGTTGATAGGTATAGTTAGTTCCCTTAGCAATTTCATGATCGATTTGAGACATGTAGCGATCGGGATGGAACGGAGCAATCAAGAGTTTAGGTCGCTCCAACATGGCAATGCTATCACGATAAAACCCAAGGTAGAGTGAGTCATTGGTCGGGCCGTAATCAGTGACCTGAGCGACACTCCCAAATCCTATCAATAACATCAACCCCGAAAGGAATTTCTTCATGCTACTAAGCTAGCCTCATCCTCGATCTGTTCTCAGAATTTGCATCTGCTTTTACAACACTCAATTGTGAACTGATTCGAGACAGTTTAGGCCTTGATTTCGGCAATGATCGAAGTGTTTCGGCTTTATACCTTTGCGTAACAAAATTCAACTGAATGCCTTTTTATCACAAGCTAGGAAAGATTCCACCGAAGAGACACACCCAGTTTCGCCAAGAAGATGGATCTCTCTATCAGGAACAACTGTTCGGCACCGTAGGTTTCGATGGAATGTCAAGCAATCTCTACCATGTACACGCCCCAACACGCGTAACCGCTGTTGATGAACCGATTAGCATGAAGCCTGAAATTGCAGTTGAAAACAACATGACTTCGCGCATGCTTCGTGGCTGGGATGTAGAGCCAAAGGATGACTATCTCGAAAGCCGAGTACCAATGTTGGTCAATAAGGATGTGCAGTTAATCCTTTCAGCTCCTAGAAAGTCGCTCACAGAATACTTCTACAAAAACACGGACAGCGACGAGTTAATCTTCATACACAAAGGCACTGGGAAGCTCAGAACATTTATGGGCAACATCGATTTTAAATACGGTGACTATCTTCTCATTCCTCGTGGAATGATTTATCAGATTCAATTTGATGGTGAAGACAACCGGTTATTCATCACTGAATCACGCCAGCCGATTTATACTCCTAAGCGATATCGGAATTGGTTTGGACAATTGTTAGAACATTCTCCATTCTGTGAGAGGGACATGCGTGCACCGACTGAGTTGGAAACATTCAATGAAAAAGGGGAATTCATCCTCAAGGTTAAAAAACAAGATGCTCTGCATACCTTAACCTATGATCGTCATCCTTTTGATGTCGTTGGTTGGGACGGTTACAATTTCCCATATGCGTTCAGCATACATGACTTTGAACCCCTCACGGGTAGAGTGCACCAACCACCCCCCGTACACCAAACATTTGAGACATCAACTTTCGTGGTTTGCTCTTTTGTGCCGAGATTATACGACTACCATCCAGAGGCCATTCCAGCTCCTTACAATCACAGCAACATTGACTCCGACGAAGTTCTTTACTATGTTGATGGAGACTTCATGAGCCGAAATCATGTGGAAAAAGGGTATATTTCCTTGCATCCAGCTGGAATTCCACATGGTCCACATCCTGGCGCAATGGAAAGGAGCATTGGGCAAAAAGAAACTGGAGAACTAGCCGTCATGGTGGATACGTTTGCACCTCTTCAAGTGACGAAGCAAGCCCTCGGCATCAATGATGACACTTATTGGAATAGTTGGATTGATTGATAATTTGAGGATGAGTAGATTAGATGATTAGAATGTGAGTGCTGAGAATGAAAATATAGATTCAAAAGAATTGGTCAGAGAACCATTGAATGATCGATACAGTAACAATGCGATAATCAAACGATGTTTGGATTTTTCGGTCAACTTAGTTGGGTATTGCGAGCTTTTGGAGAAGGACCGAAAGTTTGTGATTTCAAAACAGTTGTTAGCATCAGGAACGAGTATAGGAGCCAATTCGATAGAGGCCCAAAATGCTGAAAGCACAAAGCACTTCATCAGCAAATTCAAGATCGCAATACGTGAAGCAGACGAAACAGCCTATTGGCTAGAGATTTGTCTCAGATCAAAATCATATCAATCACCGCCTGCTGATCTCTCGCTTGAGTTGGAGGCAAATACAAGAATGATAAACAAGATAATATCGACTTCTACAAAACATTTAAAATGACAATTTTCTGATTGTCTGATTAATAATAATCTGATTTAAAAATGGACACAGCCAAACTCCGCAACGTTACCTACGGAACGGACAAGATTTTCGAAGATGCAAAAGACTTCCTACCTCTACTCGGTACTGACTATGTCGAGCTCATAGTTGGAAACGCAAAACAATCTGCTCTTTTTTATAAAACTGCCTTCGGCTTTCAATCACATGCATACGCTGGCCTTGAAACCGGTGTAACTGACCGCACATCGTACGTCCTAAAGCAGGACAAGATTCGATTAGTGCTCACTACGCCAATGGAGCAAGATGGTTGGATGAACGAACATCTCAACAAGCATGGTGATGGCGTGAAAGTCGTCGCTCTTTGGGTTGATGACGCGACCAAGGCTTGGGAAGAAACAACATCTCGAGGCGCGAAAAGCTTCTTGGAACCAGTCAGAGAAGAAGACGAGAACGGATTCGTAGTTCGATCCGGAATCCATACTTATGGCGAGACCATTCACATTTTTGTAGAAAGAGGAGAATATAATGGAGTATTCCTCCCTGGTTTCAAGAAATGGGAGTCGCATTATAATCCAGCGCCAGTTGGACTGAAGTTCATCGATCACATGGTTGGCAATGTTGACTGGGGTGAGATGAATACGTGGGTTGACTTTTACGCCAAAGTGATGGGATTCGCCCAGATTGTCACCTTCGATGACAAAGACATTTCAACGGAATACACAGCCTTGATGAGTAAGGTCATGTCCAACGGAAATGGCCGTATTAAGTTCCCAATCAACGAACCGGCTGAAGGCCGCAAGAAGTCTCAAATCGAAGAGTACATTGAGTTCTATAAAGGAGCGGGTGTCCAACATATTGCCGTGGCAACAGATGACATTGTAACGACCGTTACTGCCATGAGAGATCGTGGTGTGGAATTCCTCTATGTTCCAGATAATTATTATGATGATCTGAAAGATCGGGTCGGAGAAATTGATGAAGACATCAATGTGCTTAAGGAACATGGCATCTTAGTCGATCGAGACGATGAAGGCTACTTGCTTCAGCTCTTTACAAAACCGGTCGTCGATAGGCCGACCATGTTCTTTGAAATCATTCAGAGAAAAGGGGCATGGAGTTTTGGAAAAGGAAACTTTCAGGCCTTGTTTGAAGCTATTGAAAGAGAACAAGAAAACAGAGGCACACTCTAAACTACGACCCCGGCACTGACCGGGGTTTTTTATTCGTTATAAAATTCCTTGAGCATATTGCGATAGGCACTAAACAACTTGGATTTCGAGACGAATCCCATGTAGTGTCCTTGATCATCGAGAACGGGTAAGTTCCAAGCCCCGCTCTGCTCAAATTTGTTCATCACAATTTCCATTGTGTCTTCTTTCCTCACGTATTCAGGTGCATCGTTCATTAGATCATGAACGTATGTCGTATCGTACAACTCTTGATTGAAGATGATTTGCCGCACCTCGTTCAAGTTGACAACGCCTATGAAGTTTCGATTGTCGTCAATAACTGGAAAGAGGTTTCTTTTTGATGTCGAAATAACCTTCACCAAATCTCGTAGCTTGCTGTATGGGTCCACTGTGGTAAAGTCGGTTTCAATTTCTCTATGCAAACGCATCAAGGTTAGAACGGCTTGATCCTTATCGTGGGTGATTAATTCGCCTCTCCGTGCGAGCTGTGCGGTATATATGCTGTGTGGGGTGAACTGCTTCACCGTAACAAATGCAATGGAAGCTGTGATCATCAATGGCACGAAAAGTTCATATCCTCCTGTGATTTCTGCGATGAGGAATATTGCCGTCAACGGTGCATGTAGGTTTCCTGCCATCATGCCTGCCATAGCGACTAGGGTAAAATTCGCCTCGGGCAAGTCCCCAAGCTCGAAGTAATTGACTGTGCGAGAAAAGAAGAAACCATACATCGCTCCCATAAAGAGGGTTGGTCCAAAGGTTCCTCCAACACCGCCTGCCTGGAATGTGAGTGTAGTCGCAACAATTTTCATTAGGCCTAACAGAAGGACAAAAGCGAGTAAAACAAAAATATTTTCGGAATATGAAGAGAATAGCGAACTGGCCATGATCTGCTCTGGATGACCTCCGATAATGGCATTGACAGCTTCGTATCCCTCACCATACAACGGTGGCAAGAGAAACAAAAGGCCGCCTAGGAGAGAACCGGCAATCATGGTTTTATTGCGCTGTCTCTTCATCTTGTCCATGATCTTGTTCACCTGAGTATAGGAACGGAAGAAGAGGATAGACGTTAGCCCTGTAAACACACCCAATCCTAAGTAAAATGGGATGTGGCCGAATTCAAACTCTTCCGTAATATCAAAGTGAAAGAGAATGGTATCACCTAAAAAGAACATGGACGTAATGGCTGCTGAAGCACTCGCAAGTAACAATGGAATCAGCGAGGCCGTCGTCAAATCAAGCATAATCACCTCAATTGCAAATACAATCGCCGCCACTGGAGCGTTGAAGAGCGAAGCCATTGCGCCAGCAGCTGCACACCCAATCAATAATGTTCGGGTTTTATAAGGTAGCTTGAATAGCGTCCCAAGATTTGCGCCCCACGCAGAGGTAGTTCCAACGGTTGGACCCTCGAGACCAACACTACCTCCAAAGCCAACGGTTGCGGCCGCAGCTACTATGGATGACCACAAATTGTGCTTCCTTATTAATGCGTTTTTTCTTGAAATGGCGTGAAGCGTATTCGGAATTCCGTGGTTGATTCGCTGCTTGACTACTTTTCTAACAAGCCATTGTACGATGAGAATGCCAACAACTGGGTAGAATATATAGAGCACAAACTCGTAGCGTTGGAAGAAGCTCTTCGTAAGAATGAGCTGAATAAAGTGGACAGAGTTCTTAATGATCAATGCAACAATTCCCGAGAGAAACCCGACTGCGATAGCCAGTACATAAGTGAATTGCTTTTCACTTAGATTATCTCGCCTCCATTTGTTGAATGCCCCAATGAAACGATAGAAACCGGTGTTGGCTCCCCTCAGATAAGGATGAACCTGGGATTTGGTTTTATCGTAAAATTCGGATGCTTTAGACACCGCGCAAAGATTAAGATTCGCTTTTGACCTGAAGGTGAAGCTCTTTCAATTGCTCATCACTTATTTCAGAGGGAGAGTCAATCATAAGATCCCGACCTGCGTTGTTCTTAGGAAATGCGATGTAATCTCGAATGCTATCAGTCCCCCCAAAAAGAGCCGCAATTCTATCAAAGCCAAAGGCTATTCCTCCATGTGGCGGTGCACCATATTTAAATGCCCCCATTAAAAATCCAAATTGAGCCTTCGCCTCCTCATCACTGAAACCAAGAATTCTGAACATTTGTTTTTGCAATTCCTCGTCGTGAATTCTAATCGATCCTCCACCGAGCTCCACTCCATTGATCACCATGTCATATGCATTTGCATTGACTGAACCTGGACTGGATTCAAGGAATCCCATTTGATCCGCCTTCGGTGATGTAAACGGGTGGTGCATAGCATGAAAATCTCCCGTTTCCTCGTCTTGTTCAAAAAGTGGAAAGTCAACAACCCAAAGTGGACTGTACTCATCAGGATTTCTCAATCCCAACTCCCCACCGACATATAAACGAAGTTCATTAAGCTGCTTTCTCACCTTGTTCGTTGGGCCGGCGAGAACCAGCATTAAATCACCTGGCTTTGAATCAAACTTGGAAGCCCAAGAATTCAATTGATTCTGATCGAAAAATTTGTCAACCGAAGATTTGAAAGTTCCATCCTCGTTGTGCTTGCAATAGATCAGTCCTTGTGCACCTACCTGCGGTCGTCTAACGAAATCCGTCAGGGCATCAAGTTGTTTTCTAGACCAGCCAGCTGCACCTTCAGCGCAGACACCCACCACTAATTCCGCGTCGTCAAATACTTTGAAACCTTTCTTTTGAACGGTGTCGTTAAGCTCCACGAATTCCATTCCAAACCGTGTATCGGGTTTATCAGACCCGAATCGAGCCATGGCATCAGCGTAAGTCATTCTTGGGAATTCAGGGAGATCAACTCCTTTAATTTCCTTGAAAAAATGCTTCATCAACCCTTCGAAAGTTTGTAGAACATCTTCCTGTTCCACAAATGCCATTTCGCAGTCAATCTGCGTAAATTCGGGTTGACGATCTGCTCTCAAATCTTCATCTCTAAAGCAGCGTACAATTTGAAAATACCGATCGTATCCTCCAATCATCAGCAGTTGCTTGAAGGTCTGCGGGGATTGCGGAAGGGCATAGAACTCTCCTCCATGCATCCTGGATGGAACGACAAAGTCACGCGCTCCTTCTGGAGTGCTTTTGATCAAATATGGAGTTTCAATTTCCATGAACTCATTTTGATCAAGAAACTTGCGCGTCTCTAGAGCCAGTTGATGTCTGAGCTTCAAATTTTTGAGAAGAGGTTTTCTTCTCAAATCAAGATAACGATAACGCATGCGCAGTTCTTCTCCGCCGTCAGTCTCATCTTCGATTGTGAACGGAGGGACTTCAGACGGACTAAAAACCTTCAAGGAGGTCACGAGAATCTCGACATCCCCGGTCTCCAATTTAGGGTTCTTGCTTTCCCTCTCCACGACTTTTCCAGTGGCCTTAACCACAAATTCTCGTCCGAGTTTTCGAGCTTTCGAACAAAGCTTTTCATTCTCATCAATGCTAAAGCTAAGTTGAGTGATTCCGTATCGATCTCGAAGATCTACGAAGGTCATTCCCCCCATATCCCTTGTCCGCTGAACCCAGCCAGCCAAGTTTACTTCTTGACCTACATTCTCAATCCTTAATTCACCACATGTATGTGATCTGTGCATCGCTTACTAATTAAGGGCGCGAAGGTAGTTCAAGGCCCTGAATTTATTGCCTGGACAAATCCAGCTGTTTGGCTAATGATTCAAATCAAAAATCCGGATGATAGCCATCATATTTAAATGACCTCAGGTCTGCCTCCTTTGTTATATAAATCAAGACCAAATGAAGACAGAAAGCTTGGCTGGCCGAGTGCACCTCGAGGATTTGCACTTCGAACACAAAAGATGGATTAGTGAACTAGAATTCTTTAAAACCGAATTGCAGTTCTTCCGAGCACGATTGGAAGAAATTGCCACCCGCTACACTTCAAATGAAGTGATGAAGGAATTAGAGCATTTCCAAAATATATTTTACATCGAAGGCAATGCGATTGACGTGTTAATACATGATGTAAATCAGCACGAGCATGGCATAGCCCAATATGCAGAAGAGCATCCGATTGCAATTGACCATGTGCTTTTTGAAGATCACAAACCACTACGAGATAGAATCGAGAGAAACAGGTTAATGATGAACGAAATGAAGCGTGATTATCAACGCTATTTAGCTAAATGGATGTATAAATTATGACTGAAATCAACATAACCGACAGAAAAACGATCGCTGAAATTCAAGAAGATTTTCATGGTCACTTCCCATTCCTCAAGCTTGAGTTTTACACGGCTGAACACGAAATGGGTCAAGGCTCAGGTAAGGATGCAATGCTTGATCCTTTAAAGTCAATTGGAGAAGTACGAACAGTCCACAACGCTGGAGAAGTCAGCATTCACGGCAATCAAAAAGTGAGCACATTGGAGACCACTTTCCACGATGCATATGGCTTGAACGTCCAAGTTTTCAGGAAGAGCGGCGAGCTGTGGCTTCAAACCACTACAACGGATGAATGGACGTTAAGTGAACAAAACGAAACAGCAAAAGAGTTTACCCACTAACTGAAGATCCTGGCTTTTTTTGTTTGGCTTGAGACCGGCCATCGAACTCACTGTAGTTCAGGGTCGGTTTTCTTATTTCTGAAGCTTCGAATAATGAAGAACAACCCTCCCAAGACTAGTGGTATACTCAACCATTGGCCCATGTTCAATGCCATGGTCTGCTCGAAAGAGACCTGAATTTCTTTGTAAAACTCTAACACAAATCGAGCTCCAAAAATCATCACTAGGAAGGTTCCAAAGAGAAGGCCTTGTCGAGTCCCCGCTTCTCTTTTCAGATACAGGAAGCCAAGGAAAATGAATATCAGAACATAAGCGATTGCTTCGTAAATCTGAGCTGGATGTCTAGGAACTAGCTCGGCAAATCCGGCATGAGTAAAAAGGAATGCCCAACTTACATCGGTAGGCGCACCAACGATTTCATGGTTCATCAAATTTCCCAAACGGATAAACATCCCTGCTAACGCTACCGTAATTACGATCCTATCCAAAATCCATAACAGCGATTTTTTCGAAACTTTACGGCTCCATAAAAAGAGCGACAGGATGATGCCAATGGCAGCTCCGTGGCTGGCCAATCCACCCTTCCAGACCTGCAGAATTTCTCCTAAATTGTCCTGATAATAATCCCACTGATAGAAGAAAACATGACCGAGTCTGGCTCCGAGAATGGTACCGACCATCATGTAAAGCAGCAGGCTATCCATCCACTCTTTGCTGAAGCCTTCCCGATCCAGTATTTTCTGCATAATGAAATGGCCGCAAAAGAATCCTGATGCAAACAGCAATCCGTACCAACGGATACTTAAAGGACCTACTTCAAATAAGATTGGATCAACGTTCCAGGTGATGTAGAGTAAACTATTCATGCAAGTGGTTGTCTTAACTTCGCGGGCAAATATAGAATTAGCAACATGCTTCGCAGACCAAGAAGAAATCGCAAGAACGAAGTCGTTCGCAGTCAAATTCGAGAAACAAAGGTTGAGGTCGACAATCTCATCTATCCTTTGTTTATGGTGGACGGTCAGAACCATAAATCAGAGGTGAAATCCCTTCCTGGTCAATTCCGCCTTTCACTTGACAACCTACTATCTGAGGTGGAGGAATGCATGAACCTCGGAGTTCAATGCTTCGACCTATTCCCCGCAGTAGACGATTCGCTCAAGGATGAACTTGGAACGTACAGCTATTCGAAAAACAACTTCTATTTAAAGTACATCTCTGAGGTCAAGAAGCGCTTTCCAGAAGCCGTGATCATGACGGATGTTGCAATGGACCCTTACAGCAGTGATGGCCATGACGGCATTGTTAGAGATGGTAAAATCATCAACGACGAGACATTGGATGTGCTAGCAAGAATGTCCGTTGCTCAAGCGGAGGCTGGAGCTGATATCATTGGTCCATCAGACATGATGGATGGCAGGGTTGAGCACATCCGAGATGCGTTAGATGACGCGGGGTTTAGCGATGTGAGTATTATGTCCTACACCGCGAAATATGCCAGCGCTTTCTACGGTCCATTCAGAGATGCCTTAGATTCTGCTCCTAAATTTGGGGACAAGAAAACCTACCAAATGGATCCTGCGAACAAGCAGGAAGCCCTCATTGAGGCCGAGCTAGACTACTTCGAAGGAGCCGATTATTTAATGGTGAAACCAGCGCTATGTTATCTAGATGTCATCCACATGCTGAAGGAAGAGTATCCGGTTCCAATCGCCGCATACAATGTAAGCGGTGAGTATGCCATGCTCAAAGCTGCTGCTCAAAATGGTTGGTTAGAATATGACCGAGCCATGACTGAAATGTTACTCAGCATTAAGCGTGCGGGTGCAGATGTCATCTTGACTTACTTCGCCAAGGATTTCGCGCAATTGCAGAAATAAAAAAGGCCGCGCCGAAGCGCAGCCTTGTGTTTAGTTAGGCGTAGGTTACTGTACAATAAACTTCTTAGTGATTTCCATTCCATTGTCAGCCTTAATCTTTCCGACATATAAGCCGGCTTTAAGCTGATTTGAAGGAACTTCCACCCAAGAAGAATTCACAGTGTTGTTGAGATAGACTTGACGTCCAGACAAGTCGATCAATTCTATTTCCGTAATCTCAGTATTCGGATTGTTGGTCTTGAATGTGATGAATGATGACGCTGGATTTGGGAACGCAACTACATCCAGTTGACCCATGTACAGCTCATCCACATTAACACTTTGCCAGTTTCCAATTTGCATCGTTTTCACCATTCTTGGAACAGCATAACCCATGATCGTATCGATGTACAGGTTTCCTTGTGTTGCACTTTGATTTGGGTTAGTGAGCAATGAATTATCGTTGATATCATCAGCGTCATAATTCCCCCCATAAGTCGCGTTGTACCACGCAACAAATGCATCCAAATCAGACTTTGACCACCAATCCCATGGAGAACCATTTGGTTCAATGTCGCCATTGCCATCTCTGACAACTATGGTAAACAGACCTTCCATTCCAGAAGAATCAATCTCGATCGGATCGTTCACATTGATAATCGGTGAATTCGCCATGTCCATCCCGTAGAAGTATCTAGCTCTTGCGGTGTACGGATCATCAGGATACTCTCCTTCGTATGCATCGTTTAATCCAAGAGAATTTGCTTTCGCCATGAAGGTGTTTGGTCCGTTCACATCAACGATATCATCACCAGTTGTTGAAACGATAACGGTTCCTGTATCAAATGGTGCAAACTGATCATATGGTGCGTGAAATGAGACAAAAGGACCATCTCCAGCTTCCATCCAACTGATGTCACCAAGTGCACCGCCAATGTTCACAGATATGTCAACGTCATCAGACATTCCATTGTCGGTATACAGATTTATTAGCCCACCATCGCCATTCACATCTCCGACAATTGACGGTTGGATGATACTGTTACCACCAAAAACAAACTTGTCCAATTCTGTTTCAGCTTGTTTGTCTAATGTGGCATACCCCAGCGAGACATATCCACCAGAACCTTGTCCTAACATGGCCATGTTGTCTCCGTCCATTCTAAATGGGTTTCCAGAATTGGCTGTCATGTACCTTGCTGATTTTACGGCATACTGAACATCGTGAATCGCTCTGTAAACAGCATTCATCAACGTTGCTCTTCGAATAGGCAGACCCGTTGGTCCCAAGGCTACTGGATTCCAGCCATGTCTGTAGTTAGGTGCTATCACAACGAATCCTCGCTTTGCGAATCGCTTGCAAATTTCGACCGCAGATGAATCTTCTTTAGACCCACCAAAGCTTCCATTTACCAACGGTGGCAGGAAGTTTCCTGTGTGAACGTAGACCACAACTGGGCGTTCCATGATCGTATCTGAAGCAGTGTCTGGCATGTAAATGTCCATTTTCAATTGGCCCACTTTCAGAACAGTAGAACTGTCCATAGATGTTGGCATAAAGAAAGCCAGAGGAATGAGGCTCGGATTTGTCGCAATCCAGTTTTGTAGAGAATCTTTCTCGGAAGTAATTTGTGCCGCATTTGTGGCGACATAGGTCGGATCCATTAGAGATGTGTTGAGCAATGGATTTACATTAATTCCATAGATGACATCCTTTTCAATCGTTATGTCGGAGCTTGTAAAAACCTCTTCGAGATAACGATCTTGAGCCATGGCCGTTATTCCAAACGTCAAGGCTAGAGTTAGTGATATTATTGATTTCATTAGTAGTTGATTTTCGTTAAACGAATATAGTTATTTAGCTCTATTCCAGTCAAAAAGCAAAGAGACATAGGCTAATCGGCCAACCAACGGGCCTCCATAAACCTGCCTTACTTGGTTGTTCAAAATATTTGAAGCCCCGATTTTCAATGTCGAATGCCATTTGGGAACAGAAAAGTTTGCTTGCGCATTTAAGAGCCCATACGATTCAATGTCTCCAGTAAATTGCGGAGATCCTTCAAATCGGAAACCTTCTACCCATCGATAGTTGATTCCATAGCCCCATCGACCAAATTTTAAGATCGGAAGCATTATGTCTCTTCCGGATATGCCGATGTTGTACTTGTGCTCAGGTGTATTATATGCAGGAATTATGGGGTCGTCAGCCCCGGAGGTTAATCTGTTGAACGAGTAGTTACCATTTAATGCGTGTTTTTTGGCATAGAAATAATTGAAGCCAGCGGAGACGCCTCTCGTTTGGACTTCATTTTCTGCGTTTGCGGCGAGTCGATACACTTGGGTGCCGCGAGGGAATCCAATTGCATCAAACTCAGAATCGACACCGATTAGGTATCCAATAAAATCGTTGTACCAGCTTTGATAGGCCGTAATATCAAAGTATACTTTTTCCCACCAAATTCCTCTGTACCCGACCTCGATCGTCTTGACTTTTTCAGGTTGAATTGGGTCAGCGTTGAAATAGTCCAAGGTATCTCGATTCAGGGACGACAAATAATCTACAAATGATCCGACGGTCAACAATGAATCGTAACCCTCGAGGTTTCCAAGAAGAATCGCTCTGCCAACATTGTAGTATAAGTATTGATCAGCAAGCGTAGGATTTCGAATTGCAGATGAAAAAGTAGAGCGGAAAGTGTGATTGGCGTTCGGTGAATAAACCACCGACACCGCAGGCGATAGTAGAAAGTCAAAGTTTTGATTCTTATCTACCCTCAAAGTGAAGTTGGTAAGCAGCTTTTTGTCAAAAAAGGATCGGCTCAATCCAATGTAGAAGCCAAGCTCTTCATTTTGAATTACCCGATAGTTGGAATCTGTTTTAATTACAGCTCCTGAGTCGGTCTTGGTTCGTTCATAGCTAAGTGTGTCCTGAAATATTGTCCCTCGAGAATTTGGTCTGTACCAGCGATAGTTTCCTCCAGTAGCGATTTCGATCCCTGCTAAATCAAAAATGTATTCTCCTTGGACATGATAAAGAGCGGACTTGTCATAAAATAGAGCACCACCTTCCGTGAAATTTCTGCTCGTGATGTCTGAAAATGCGGAATCAAATCGCTGTGATCCGACTTCATAGGCCGGAATTCCTGCGCGTGGATCTTCGTCTAGCTCGTCTCGGAGTCGTTGATGCCAAATGTTGAGCGTATCGCTGTAATCCTCCATCCAAACATCGAGCGCCTCGGCCCAAAGCGTGTCATTTCCAAAATCGCCCAAATCAGGATATCCTTCATACTGTTTGAGCTCTCGAGCATAGTCTCGGCCTCCCCAAATTGTCCTGTATCTCGTGAACCAATTGTCGTTTCCGTTGATGTCGGAAGTGATGGTTGACTCAACCATGCGCACTCCTGTGGTCACAATGTCATAGGATTGACCAGCATCTTCATTAGTAGAATATCCCCTCACGAACCAAGTTCCCTTCTTTCCAATTTCAACCTGGTTTTGCATGAATTGAATTCCTTTCAGGCTGTACCGATTATCGCCTTGATAGATTGTTGTTCCTGTTCCATAGTTGAAGGCATAGCTGATTTCAACACTATCCGTTATCCGATAGTATAAAGCAGTATTCAGTTTCAGGTTCTCGGTTCCGTAGTCTGCTAAGTCAATTTCCTTGTATCCGTCTCTGTGCACGATCCCATAGCCAGGATACTGAAACTTAGAAAGTATGTCTCGTCGATCGTCGTTTTCTTCATCTCCATAGATATTGACGGCGTCAAAACCTCCAGGATTATCCTGTTCAACATCGCCATCGTCGATTGGCTCATAGTTCTCCGCAAACCAATCGAGAGCGCTCATGTAAAACGCATTGATCTTGTAGGCGAATTTCGGTTTGCCTTCTTTGTTCTTAATGACTTGAGCCCAGCGAAACGCATATTCCTGCAGATTTCGCTCTCCAAGCTTTGTTGAGACTGCTAATCCAGGAAATACCCATGGATCTTTAGTCGTCATGTTGATGACACCGTTGAATGCTCCGGGACCATAGAATGCAGAACTAGCTCCGGCAATAATGTCGACGCGCATCACATCAAGATCTGACGTACCCAGAAAATTCCCGAGCGAGAAGTTTAAACCAGGGCTCTGATTGTCTCTCCCGTCGATGAGCTGTAATGATCGAACAGGGCTCGTGCTGTTAAACCCACGTGTATTGATCACCTTGAATCCCAAACTAGCCGCGGTGATATCAACCCCTTTCAGTGAAGCCAATCCATCATAAAAATTATCGGCAGGAGTTTCCTTGATGGCGATAATGTCCATTCGTTCCACTGTCAGTGGCTCTTGTCGCTGCTTCTCTGAAACTCGGAAATCGACCACATCAAAAGCTTCCAGCAGCTGAGCTGAGGTATTGAGTTTGATTTTAAGCTTTTGGCCATCTTGTTCATAGACGATCAATTGCTCTTCAAAACCAATAAATGACACGACGAGATTGATGGGTAATTCTCGATTTGTTTCGAACTTGAAATTGCCATCTATATCGGTAGTAGTTCCTTCCGTGGTTCCTTGAACGACAACGGCAGCGCCAATCATAGCATCGCCGGTAGAAGGATCATAAACTGTCCCTTCTATTACCCTTTGGGCATAGATCATAACCGGCAGCAGGAAAATACAGGTTATTAAGCTCTGGAGGTATGTAGGCTTACCCATACATAACAAGAATAGTGAATTTTAGCGAGCGTTTTGCTTAGTTGAGGGCGTAGCATTTTCCAGGAAGAGAACGGACAACACCTTTGAATTCGAGGTCTAGAAGGACCATCGATGTTTTACTCATGGGCAACGACGACGCAATGCTCAGAGTATCTATGGAAGACCCTTCACTCTTAGAGAGCAACTCAAATATTTTTAATTCCTCTCCACTCAAATCTGGGAAGAACACCTTTTGTTTCTTGGGTTCCTTGGTTACTTTTTCCCACCCCATCGTGTAGATAAAATCCTCTATCCCCCCCATCAAATTCGCACGGTGAGATTTGATGAGGTGATTGCATCCGCTGGAATAAGGAGCATTTACGGAGCCAGGAACCGCAAATACATCTCGGTTGTATTCGCCTGCCAGTCGAGCTGTAATCATCGAGCCGCCCTTTACACCTGATTCGATTACGATGGTTGCGTCACACATTCCGGCCACAATTCTGTTTCGCTGAGGGAAGTTTTCTCGATCGGGTTTTGTCCCTTGTTCGAATTCGGTTAGAAGACCACCTCGCTCCTGCATCTTATTCGAGAGGGACTCATTTGCCCGAGGATAAATTCGATCGAGGGAATGCCCAAGTACTCCAATAGTTTGCAACCCACCTTCAACTGACAATCGATGTGCCATTGTATCAACCCCGTATTCGAGGCCACTGACGATCAAGGGATTATACGGAATTAAGTCCTCTATCAACCGCTCCAGAATTTTAGCACCATACGTGGTGCAATCCCTCGTTCCAACTATGGCAATCGCTCGCGACGTATTACTGCTCATTTCGCCTCTCCCATAGAGTAAAATTGGAGCGTCTTCGCAATTCTTTAATCGGTGTGGATAATCAACATCTAAGTAGAAATAGGTTTCGATATCTGCCTTCGATAAAAACTCGACTTCTTCGGCTGCTGCATCCAATGCCTCGCTTCGGTTAAGTCTTCGGACGAGCGTTGATCCAATCTCAGGAATGAGCGAAAGCTCTTGGTTGCTTGCCTCGAAAACCTCTTTCAACCCTCCACAGTACGAGACCAACTTTCTAGCTCTTCGAGGACCCACAGAATGGAGCATCTTCAGGCCAATTTGATATGTCAAATTATCCCGATACACAATCTAGCGAAAGTAATGCACGACCTCCGGTTGTATGACTACTTTCGTCACAACAGATGAAAATTTTAGGCATTATTCCGTCGAGGTATTCATCCTCCCGATTCCCTGGAAAACCCCTCGTTGAGATCCAAGGAAAAAGCATGATCCAACGGGTCTACGAACGGTCAAAAGCATCAAAAAGTTTAGATCGTGTGGTTGTGGCAACAGACGATGAACGGATACTTGAACACGTATTGGGATTTGGAGGAGAAGTGATCATGACTTCTTCAGAACATCAAAGTGGAACGGACAGATGTGTTGAAGCCTTGGACATTCTAGGAGAGGATTATGACGCCGTCATTAACATTCAAGGAGACGAGCCCATTATCAATCCGGCCCAACTCGACTTACTCTCCTTTTGCTTCAATGATGACAATTGTGAAGTTGCTACGCTCGCGGTAAAAATTAAGTCCCAAGACATTCTTTTTGACGCCTCGAAGATTAAACTCATTCTAGACGATAGTAACCAGGCGCTTTACTTCAGTCGGCATCCAATTCCTTATCAAGCACGCCCGGCTGAAGAATGGTTAGATCATTACGGATATTTAAAGCACGTGGGTATCTATGGATTTAGATCTGACATTCTAAAAGAGATTGGAAAAATCCCACCGTCACAATTGGAATTGGCTGAGTCACTCGAGCAATTGAGATGGCTCGAAAATGGTTACACGATTCAAGTCAAGATCACGGAATTTGACTCAATTTCGGTGGACATTCCAAAAGATCTTGATCGCGTACTTACCATCCTGAATCAAGGCTAATTTCTCACCGGAATTCTTTTCTTTGTTCTTGACCTCAACAAATTGAGATTAGACGATTACATAGCATCACTTTTAGAAGAACATGACTGTGTTATTGTCCCTGATTTTGGAGGCTTTGTGGCGAACTACTCTCCAGCCAAAATCAATCCAGTCAACAACCGATTTGATCCCCCATTTCGGAAGATTACATTCAATCAATTTCTAGTTCACAATGACGGTTTGCTTGCTGCATATGTGGCCCAAAGAGAGCAGCAGCAATATGAACAGGCACTTCAGTTCGTAAAAGACTATGTAGTACTCATCAAGAATGAGTTGCGAGATGATCACAAAACGAAGCTTGAGGATGTTGGAATTCTCTATCGTCAAGCAGACGGTTCACTGCGTTTTGAACAACTTAAAAACGAAGCACACTTCAAGTCAAGCTACGGTCTCGAAAGCTTCTTCTCAAACAAGATCGAAAGGAAGCCGGCCAAGGTTGCGATCGTGGAACCGAAGGCGAAGGTCGAACCGATTAAAATTGATGAGTCAAAAGTCATAACGCTGGACCCGGAACCAGAAGAAATTGAGCCCGCCATCGTACATGAGCCGGTTGAGTCTCAGAACAAGCGCCGCGTGTGGCCAGCAGTCGCCGCTTCACTTAGTTTGCCATTGGTTGGTTACTTGGTCTATGTTGCACTCGGCACACCTCTCTTAAAAGATAGGTCACAATTTCACTATTCCGACTTGAATCCTTTCGCAGAAAAAAATTGCCCTGAGTACAAACTTAGAGCGGACTCATTCTCCTCAACACCGTTTCAGGAAATTGACGATTCTGTATCAGAAGCGGAATTTATGGAAATGAATCTTGATACTTCTCCAGACAAAACTTTAGTAGTTCGACTCAGCGATCCAATCGAAAAAATGGAGACGCTCGAGGAATTACGATATCATATAATTGGTGGATGTTTTGGGATAGAATCGAACGCGACAAGACTGACGTCAAAATATAAATCGGTCGGTTCAAATGCCAACATTGTTGATCAGAAAGGATCGCTTTATCGCGTAAGTGTTGCAAGCTTCGCCTCGAGATCCGAAGCGGTTGCTGCATTAGGTAATTACCAGAGAGAAATCCCTGGGGCTTGGCTACTTTATAAGTAGTTCTTCAGAAGGTGACTGTTCGCTTTCTTGCGTAGATTCCGAAGACCTTTCTCCCTTATCTGACGAATTCGTTCTCTTGTAAGACCGAGATTATTTGCAATCTCTTCTAATGTCATAGGTGGAATTCCATTAAGACCAAATGAAAGCCTTAAAACATCCGCTTCTCTTTCTTTAAGGTTCACCAATACACGCTCAATATCTCTACGCAATGACTCGTGCATCAAGAGTTCTGTAGGAATGTCTGAATCCCCATTGGCCATTACGTGAAGTAGGCTGTTGTCTTCCCCTTCCATAAAGGGTGCATCCACGCTCACTTGCTTTTGGGCATAGACGAATAGATCTCCTACGCTATCTGCGTTAGACTCAAGCAATTCTCCGATCTCATCGTTTGACGGAGCTCGTTCGTACCTCTGTTCTAATTGTGAAAATGCTTGAGCGACTTTCTGAATTGCGCTGACCTTATTTAGGGGCAGTCTGACAACTCTGCTGTTTTCAGCGATCGCCTGCATAATGCTCTGACGAATCCACCAAACCGCGTAAGAGATGAATTTGAATCCTTTTGTTTCGTCGAATCTTTTTGCTGCTATGATCAAACCAATGTTTCCTTCTGCTATGAGATCTTCTAATGTCAACCCATGACCTTGATACTGTTTTGCAACAGATATTACGAATCGAAGATTAGCTGAAACGAGTTTGTTCAAGGAAGCTTCGTCACCCTGTTTAATTCTAACCGCAAGTCTCACTTCTTCCTCAGCAGTGATCATCTCTTCCTTGGAGACATCGCTTAAATATTTATCAATGGACTTGCTGTCCCTATTGGTGAGCTGCTTGGTTATTTTAAGCTGGCGCATGGGTATTGTAGGTTTAGTTTAGGAAAAGGACACTCAATGTAGGAATTATTCCGTAAAAGTCAATTCCAACCTAAATATTTACCCGATTATTTTGCCTATTGGTCGAATGATCTATATAATCCGTCCTGAATCTCTAACCTCGCCACTTATCGAGAAGACCGTTCAATGCGACGGCTTCTTCCTCAGAAATATTATGGAGTTTACTTTCAAATGGCTTCAAATCTTTGTCGATCTCAATCAACAAATCGAGCCCTTTTTGAGTAATGGCGATGTCCACTTGTCTGCGATCCCCTTTACACGTTTTTCGAGTAACGAGAGCTTTGGCTTTGAGCTTGTCGATGATCCTTGAAACATTGCTCATTTTATCAATCATCCGATCCTTGATCAAATTGACACATGCGGCATTTGGATGCTGACCTCGTAAGATCCTCAGCGTATTGAATTGCTGCTGAGTGAGCTTGTGTTCTTTCAGCAACGAGTTGTGCAACCCATTCAACCAACTGCTCGTGAATAGTACGTTGATCGAAAGCTTCGTGTATTCGTTTGCAAACTTCTTTTGCTGGATTTCTTCGTTGATACTAGTCATGTACGGAGCTTTTCACAAAAATATGTTTTAACATTATATGTCGATGTACTATTTATTCAACCTCCGGTACAGCCGAATTCCAAGCATAAGTACAATACCGACAGCAAAGAAACCGACCGTTCCATAAACCCAATCCATGGTATTCTTGAGGACCACAACGAAGACGATGGATACCAGCCACAACGTTGCTAGCTCGTTCCAAAGTCGATACCGTTTTGAACTCCAACTAATCATGTCGGATTGAAGCCTTTTAAACAGGAAGTGGGTATAGATGTGATAGACCCATAAGAGCATTGTTAACCCAAGTTTGACATTCATCCACATGGAGGACCACAGATTCAACTCGTAGACCATCCAAAAACCGAAGATGGATGCCAAAATTGCCGCTGGCCACGTGATGATGTACCACAGTCTTTTCTCCATGATTTTAAACTGAGCCTGAAGTATGTCCTTCTCAGTTGTGGGCTTGTCTTCAGCTTCGGTGTGATATATAAAAAGGCGGACGATATAGAACAGTCCTGCAAACCAGCTGACGACGAATATGATGTGGAGGGCTTTGATGTATAATAATCCCATCACGCCGAAGGTAGTTCAGAGATGCGAAAGTTACTTTTGTGGGGCCAAAAACTAATATGAAGGATAAGACACCACAGGAATCAATGGCCATGGGAACACACATTGTTCTCCCAGATGATACAAATACTTTAGGCAACCTCATGGGCGGAAGGTTGATGTACTGGATGGATGTCATGGCCGCCGTCGCCGCTCATCGACATTGTGGACGCGTTGTGGTCACGGCATCGGTCAACAATATTTCATTCAATCAACCCATTCAATTGGGGGATTTTGTGACTTTGGAAGCGAAGGTTACAAGAGCCTTTGGTTCGAGCATGGAGGTATTTATTGATGTCTGGGTAGAAGATCATAAGTCGGGCGATAAAATGAAGTGCAATGAAGCCATATTCACCTTCGTCGCGGTTGATCAAATCGGCAATACAATTGAAGTGCCTGGTCTAATTCCAGAAACAGAACTTGAAAAGCAGCGCTATGGTGGCGCCCTGCGCCGTAAGCAACTCAGCCTCATCCTCGCTGGCCGAATGAAGGCCAAAGACGCCACTGAACTCAAAGCAATTTTCGAAGACCTTTCTTAATGGAGAAACAAGAAGTACTTGATGCGCTCTCTTATGTAATTGAGCCAGACCTTAAAAAAGACATCATAAGTCTAGGGCTAGTATCTGAACTGAAAATCGAAGGAAACACCGTCAGTTTTCATGTCAAGTCAAGCAATCCGGCCATGCACTATCGCAAACGACTCGAGGAAGCGTGCATTCATCAAGTGCGAAGATTTCTCGGAGATGATGTAGCCGTCCTTATTGAAGTTGAGGCGCTTCCTGATGGTAAGGAACGAACACAAGAGCAGCGGAAAGTGTTGCCTGGAGTCAAGAAGATAATTGCCATTGCATCAGGTAAAGGAGGCGTTGGCAAATCCACGATTTGTGCAAACATCGCAGCGGGACTAGCCGCCAGAGGTTTAAAAGTCGGATTAGTTGACGCGGACATTTACGGCCCCTCGATGCCAACCATGTTTGACACGGTGAGTGAAAAACCTGGCGTTGGAGGAGAAAACGAAGACAACAAAATGGTTCCGGTTGAAAATTACGGAGTCAAAATGCTGTCGATCGGCTTTTTCGCGGAAGCAAATCAAGCAATCGTATGGCGTGGCCCGATGGCGAGCAAAGCATTAAACCAAATGTTCAATGATGTGTACTGGGGAGATCTTGACTTCATGTTAATTGACCTTCCTCCAGGAACAGGAGATGTTCATCTCTCCTTGGTGCAGGGTATTCCGCTTGACGGAGTAATCATTGTCAGCACACCTCAAGAAGTTGCTCTCGCAGATGCGCGAAAAGGTGTTGGAATGTTTAAGCTGCCAAGCATCAATGTCCCCGTGCTTGGCATCATCGAAAACATGAGCTGGTTTACTCCCGAAGAGTTACCCGATAGCAAGTACTACATCTTTGGCAAAGACGGCGCGAAGCACTTGGCCGAGGAGTTAGGCGTAAAACTGCTAGGACAGATTCCACTGGTTCAGAGTATTCGAGAATCGGGAGATGTAGGACGGCCTGCGGTTCTCCAAGATTCGACGCCACAATCCATTGCTTTGAACACAATGATCGATGAAGTTGTAAAAAAGGTCCGAATTGGCTGACGCTTAGTACATTTGAACTAGAATGTCGAACACCGAAGAACTGTTTCTTAAAGTCGTAAACGCACTTGATGAGATTCGTCCATTCCTAAATGAGGATGGTGGTGACCTATCGATTGTCGACATTACTCCTGATCACACCTTGAGGGTTGAATTCACAGGAACTTGCAGCACTTGCACGATGAACAACATGACCTTTAAAAACGGAGTTGAGGACGCTATTCGAAGATTGGTACCTGAAATAAAAAAGGTAGAGCCAGTGAATTTTGCACTTCAAAGCTAAATCGACCCAACCCTTCCAATTCTTCTTACGTGTAACCCGCAGAACGGAAGAAATTCCGGCTTTTGAGCAATACAATGATCATTGAAAACCAAGGCAAAAGGGCCAAAAAGGCAACGCGGACCACTAAACTTGCGTATTTAGAAGCATGCAAGCCGCACCTGAATTACTCGCACGCTGTCGAAAAAACGACCGCAAAGCGCACAATGAGCTATATGGCCATTGTTTCGGGTACCTTATGTCCATTTGTCTGAGATACTGCAACAATCGCGAAGACGCGGAATCGTTGCTAAATCAGGGCTTTCTTAAGATCGTTACTAAACTCGACAAGTACAATGAGGACGTTCCTTTTGGTTCCTGGATTTCCAGAATCATGGTGAACACAATCATTGATGAGTTCAGACGAGATAAAAAGCGTCGAGAAAACATGTCGGGAGCTGAATTGGATGAAGATCGATCAACTGGTCGAGTGGATTACAACGAAGCAGCACAAAGACTGGAAGCTGAAGCATTAGAAAAGATGATTCAAAAGCTTCCGGATATGAGTAGAAAGGTTTTTAACCTGTATGCAATTGAAGGATACACACATAAGGAAATTGGAGAGATGCTCGGAATCAGCGATGGTACCAGTAAGTGGCATGTCTCATTTGCTAGAAAGAACCTTCAAGGGATGATAAAAACGGCAATGAAAAAATGATGACGTTGACTCTACTATGAGCGATTTCAACAACATAGACGATTTATTCAAGGGTAAGCTTCAAGGAAGAGAAGCAGCTTATTCTGCTGCTGCATGGAAAGGTGCGGAAGGTCTGTTGACAAAGCACTACAAGGCGCTGCTCATTAAGAAGATCCTACTCATTACCATTCCAACGCTCATTGCTGGAACAATTGGTCTTGCCGTCCTGTTTAATTCTACTGCTGAGACCAGTCAAAATTTGAATCAAGACAACACCGTCGTTGGAACATCTGCTATCGATCAGACTGAATCTGAAGGTTCGGTTATCGAGAATGCCAGCATGGAACCAGCAACATTGACATCAAATGAAACTTCAATAACGTCTGAAACAATTGGAGCAGGATTACCTTCTGTTTCGAGTTCATCTGATGACGCAACTTCAGCTCAGCAAACTCCATCAACCGATAATGGCATCGTGGAAGTGGAAAATGAGATTGCAGATGCAACAGACCTAACAACGGATGCTCAAAACACAATCATTGAGACACCAGAAGACAATATTCAAGAAAGTACAACTGACCCCAACGTACCATTGCCTCCCGGATTCGCTGACCTTTTAAATGAAATGGCTTTAGATGAAGCTTCGTCTTCGGATGTAGGTTCAGCAGCAACATTGGATAATGTGCCGACGATGCCAATTGAGGAAGCGAATGCCCTTCTGAACACGGTTAATTCGGAAATGGGCATGATGCCCGGTTTTGATGTTTCTCAGATATCGAATTGGTCAGCCGGACTTGCGGATGAAAACAGAGCCAGCGAGAAACTCATGTCTAAAATCAGAAAGATTGAACTAATGGCCTCAGGAGGCGGATTGATCGCTTCTGGCATGAGAGGTAACGGCTGGCAAGATGAAAAGGCATCTTTAGGATGGCACGCAGGAATCACTGTTCAGTATTTCATTAAGGAAAAGTGGTTTGCGCAAACGGGAGCTACTATACACCAACGAAGTGCAATCAATTCTAGACGCGTGGAATGGCCTCCATTTTATATTCTGCCGACAGATGTGAATGCCCCGATCAATTTGAGGTACATCGACATCCCTCTTCAAATGGGTTACCGACTTGGCGGAAGACATGAAGTCGCATTCGGACTCGCATTTGCTCCATTGTTGAGTTATACGAGAACCACAAACGTACTGCCAACACAGGACGTTGCTAAATATTCCAAGGACGGGACATCACGAGAAGGCTTCGCCAACTTCGATGTGGCCGCATTGCTTAACTACAAGTATCAAGTTACCGAACGCATCGACTTGAAAGTAGAAGGCCGATTTGGAGCCTTTGATATAACGGACAACGCCTACTTTGGAACCGACATCGTTGACGATCGAAATCATCAAGTGCGGCTTGGTGTGAGCTACCGAATCATTCGTCATTAATCTTCACATCCTTTACCATCATCTCAATGTTGGTCCTTCCGTTGAACGTGTTTTCCTCTAGCGTATAAACCAGGTCAAACGATTTTCCTTCCTTCATCGCATCGTGAAACTCGAACAGTCCAAACCCGATTCCTCGCATCGTCCGACTTAAGCCTTCTTGAACCACATCGAATTTGAGATGCGTTCCATCTCCCACACATTTTGACTTTCCCGTGTCTTTGACATTGTACGACACAAAGAAGGGCTTCATATTATCTGGCCCAAATGGAGACATGCGTTCGATGGTGTTGAAGAGATTAGATGTTATCTGATTGAAGCTCAATTCGGCATCGATCTCAATGGTCGGCACGAGCTGATCGGGCTTGATTCGGTCTGCGACGCTCTTCTCAAAGCGACTCCTAAAATCATCTACTTTATCCACATCGAGGGTCATTCCAGCTGCAGCTGGGTGACCTCCAAAACTGAGGAGCAAGTCAGAACACTGTTCAATCGATTCGTGGATGTCAAATCCGTTTACCGAACGAGCCGAACCCGATGCTTTTCCATTCGCTTCAGTAAGAATTATAGTCGGCTTGTAAAAGTGTTCTTGGATCCGAGAAGCTACAATTCCGATGACTCCCTTGTGCCAATGCTCGGCGTAGAGCATCGTTGACTTTTTCCCCGCTTGCTCGGGATCAGTATTGATCATCTCCAATGCTTCGTCGAGGATCTGAAGATCCACTTCCCTCCTATCTTGATTGTTAAGGTTGATCTTTTTAGCGGGTTCTTCAGCACCTTTCATCGTGTTTGCGGTTAACAATTCTACCGCGAGCTGACCATGCTGCATGCGTCCTGCAGCATTGATTCTTGGGCCAATTTTGAAAACGAGATCTGTAACGGTCAGCACCTTTTTGGTCAATTCTCCGTCCTTGATCATTCCCGCGTTTTCCAAAAGCAAATTCAATCCTGGGCGCAGGCTATGAGACATCAGCTTGGCGCCCTCATTTACTAATATTCTATTCTCTCCCGTAATCGGAACGATGTCACAAGCTGCGGCGATGGCAACCAAGTCCAGCTGCTTCCAAGCCAACTCCTTTTCCAATCCCCATGAAATTGAAAGCGCTTGGATCAACTTGTAGCCAATACCACATCCTGACAAATATTTGTAGGGATAATCGCAATCTTTCTGCAACGGATTCAACATGGCCGTCGTCATCGGCAAGTCATCCGATGGCAGGTGGTGATCGCAGACAATGAATTCAATTTTCTTATCGAGTGCATAGGCAATTTGCTCATTGGCTTTCACCCCACAGTCGAGTGCAATGACGAGCGAAAATCCATTGTCATCAGCGAAGTCGATGCCTTGATAGCTTACCCCATAACCTTCACCATATCTATCCGGAATATAGTAGCCAACGTTTTCATACTGCTCCATAAGAAAGCCATAAACCAAGGAGACGGCGGATGTTCCATCGACATCATAATCCCCGTAGATGAGGATGTTCTCTCCTTCTTCAATGGCGTTTGAAATACGGTTTACTGCTCGGTCCATGTCCTTCATCAGAAATGGATTGTGGAGTCCTTCAATGACTGGGTTGAAAAAGGACCGAGCTGACTCAAAATCTTGGATTTTTCGCTGGACAAGCAAGGTAGCCAGGATGTCGCTGGCGTTGATCGCCGACTTCAGTTCGGCTAACTCAACCGAAGAAGGTTGAGGCTTGAGTATCCACTTTTTCTCGAGCATGAATCGAAAGTATGCTTCCTCGATTAAGGAGAAAACATTCGCTCGACATATGCCGAATCTTTAACTAAAATTAGGGTGTCGGTCAATCCGAACGGATTGTATTCGAAGGCGTTTTGAAAGCTCACAAATCGCTTCGTTTCTACGATCGTGGCATCGCACTTTCCCGAAATTCCATTGTCAATTGCATACTGCCTCAGCAAAGTATTGTGCTTGCTTTCTTGAGCCATGTGCTCGACATACAGCGGATCATTGAAAACACGAAGTCGAGTCTTTTTGACCTTAAGCGAATAGGAAATCCGACGAGCCTGATAGTGCAACCCCAATGGCAGTATTTTGTTTTTTAAGACTTCTTCATTCGCAATGAGGAGATGTCCTTTTACTTCTTCAGGATTCAAATACATCGAGTTCTCATTCGTTTCCGTGCGCTCATCCTTGACATTGGTTATCTGACCTTGCTCGTTCAACCGAATGATAAAATATTCTTTGAGCGTAAGCGATGAACACGTATCGTTTTTACCCAAATAGCTGGTTGCAAATTGGTCCAGAAAATCTCCGATTCCGCCCTTTGCTTCTGCCATGTATGGTTCCGAGCTTACTGTCGGTTTCGCATCTGCCTCTTTTTCAGTAGGCGTTTCTTCAATGACGCTTTTAAGTTCTGTAAGTGCCGAAAGCCCTTCGCTGATGCTCTGGGAAAGCGCTGCTAACTGGGCAAGTTCCGTTTCTCCTGGACTTTCGTCCACCTTCGTTTTTGTTTCGCTCACTTGCTGCTTTGTTGCCTCATCCTGTAGAAGTCGAACCGCTTCTTGAATCGGACTATTTGCACGGGAGGTATCCGGTGGTGGTATTTTCGACATACGTTCTGCCGAACCTACAGCAAATGGAACTTTCAGGATCATTCCTGGCTTTATTCCGGTTCGAATTTTTGGGTTGGAAGCTAAAATTGCTGGAATGTCCGCTCCATACGCCTCTGATATCATCTCGATTTCTTGGCCTTCAAGAATCTCGTGCATATAGAATGCCTCTGACCCAATTACCTTGATGGAGGAATTGATGTTGGCTACCTGTCCTTGACTGAACTGGGAACACAGAAATATAAAAAGCACGGTGCTGATGACCTTCAGCATAATGCCTAATCCTTAGGGGTCAAGTTGTGCTTCACTATTTCGGTTTGAAGCCGAATAGAGGCATTGTGAATATCGTTCCAAACAGTCTTGATGAGCTTTTGATCAATTTCATTCAACGAGCCATACTCAAGTCGGTCGTCCATGATTTCCTTCCAGCGTTCAAGCTGAAAAACCATAACACCATGATCTGCTTTGTACTCTCCGATTTGCTCAACAATCTTGAGGCGGTGCTTCAAATTCTCAAGTAGGTTATGATCTATTTCGTCGATCAATACTCTCAATCTGCGCAACTGACTTTGGGTCACCGAATCTTCGAAATGTTGTGACTTGATCTCCAAACTTCCTAGGAAGTCATCAAAATTGGCGAGCTCAATCTGCTGTTTGGGATCACTCAATGCTTTGTCTGGAGAAGGATGCGTCTCAATCATCAATCCATCGAACCCTAGGTCAAATGCCTTTTGAGCGATCGGGTGCAGCAGCTCTCTCTGACCTCCAATATGGCTTGGGTCCACGATTATGTCAAGGTTTGGATAACGAGTTTTCAGCTCGATTGGAATTTCCCAATTGGGAGAATTTCTGTACACATGATCTTGATAGGTATTGAACCCCCGGTGTACCGCAACCAACTTGTCGAGGCCGTGCGCTGCAAATCTTTCCAGTGCGCCTATCCAAAGATCCAAGTCTGGATTCATTGGGTTTTTGACAAACACTGGCGCATTGGAAGCTTCCAAAGCATTTGCCAATTCTTCTACAAGAAAGGGGTTGACCGTTGTTCGGGCTCCAATCCAGAAATGGCGAAGACCAGCATCAAGTGCTTCCTGAACATGGCTCTTATTGACGACCTCTACGATGGCTGGAATGCCAAACTCCTGCTCCGCCTTCATCAACCACTTCAGGCCCTGAGAGCCCACTCCTTCAAATGAATTTGGTCTCGTTCGTGGTTTCCAAATGCCAGCACGCATGAGCTTTACTCGGCCGCCTGAAGCGAGCTTTTCGGCAACCTCCAATACCTGAAATTCACTTTCAGCACTGCATGGTCCTGCAATGATCAGAGGGCTGCCTCCTGTGTCTAGCCAGTTGCTAGCGTTTTGAATGTCACCGAGTTGGACTTTCATAGAAGTTGAACGAATGTATGAATCGATTGTTTTCTAAATGATTCACCATGATTCTGAGTGTGCAAAACTACATTTGAACTAAGATGTCAAGCCCACTTCCAACCATAAATCCTTCATTCAAGCGGTTATGGTCGAGCTTGTGGCCCTACAGTTTCATTCTTCTCGTAGGATTACTCTTCATCCCGGTCATCGGGATTTTGTCTCAATCGTCCATGGCCGTGCTCAATGCAACCCTTGACGTGGTAATGAGTGAGAGCACTTTCAACTCGGTCTTGGTGGTCTTTCTCTCTTGCCTGTTTGCATCGATATTCGGTATATCAAGCGCCTGGATCGTCACTTTTTCAAACATCCCCTTCAAGAAGTGGATTCAATGGCTTCTCATCATGCCACTCGCAATTCCTCCCTATGTGATGGCTTACGTGAGTAAAGGCTTTTTCGATCCGTTCGGAACATTGGATCAATGGACGGGTATTCATTTAGACATTTCCAATATCGTTGTGCTTTCCCTGCTTATTAGCCTAGTGCTGTATCCCTACGTTTACACTCCACTCCGAGCGTCGTTGGCTCAACAAAGTGCAAGCCTTATTGAGGCAGCAAAAATCGCCGGTTATCGGAGTCAATGGAAAATGATGAGGTTGATTCTTCCGATGCATCGTACGGCTCTTGTCGGAGGGCTTTTGTTGGTTGGTCTTGAATCTCTCAATGAGTATGGCGCCCCAGCCTACTTCGGTGTGAAGACTTACACCACGGAAATCATTCGCTATTGGGATCCGATGAATCTGCAGTATTCTGTATCTCATGCCCTGGTGGCACTCATCTTTGTTGGACTTCTTCTCTATTTGGAATCGAGAACACGGCTGAAGTCACATACAAGTGATAAGCTCGGCAGAAAAGTGCAAGACATGGAAGCGTCTATGAAATCCAGTCTTGGCTTTGCTGTCTGTATTACACTCTTGGCAATAGCCTTTGCCGCTCCAGTCTTGCAAATGCTTTTCTGGTCAGGAAAGAATCTTGGCTTGTTCTTCGAGAGCAGCTTTCTGATGACAACTGGTTACACATTCATGCTTGCTCTCTCTTCAGGCTTAATTCTTCTTCTCACGTCCGTCCTTCTGAGCTATTTCATTTATATGTTTAAGAATTATTCCCTTGCGAAGCTTTCGTTCATTGCCAATTTGGGCTACGCTATTCCAGGAGCCATAATTGGAATCGGTGTATTGATTCCAATCGCTTGGCTGAACGAGTCGACCGATATTCTGCTGACGGGAACCGCAGGACTTCTTATTGGGGCCTATTGCATGCGGTATCAAAGTGTTGCATTCAACACCGTAGAAGGGACGCTCAAGAAAATACCAGTTTCTCAGCTAGAGGCGAGCCTATCTCTTGGAAGAAGTAGGATTGGAAGTTTACGAAGCGTCATTCTCCCTCAAATGAAGCCGGCACTGATGGGCGCTTTGCTTTTGGTTTTTGTAGATATTACCAAGGAGCTTCCCCTCACTATGCTATTTCAGCGCTTCAATCAAGAAACACTGGCCGTCAAAGCCTTCATCATGATGGACACAGATGGAGCCTTTTACAAAGCATCAGTTCCTTCATTAGCCATTGTTTTTCTCGGAGTTCTTTCAATCATTGCACTGAGATATCTCGATTCAAAAGATGAGTAGCACACTCGAAATACAAGAAGTCTGTAAGTCGTTCACCAAAGGCACGGAGGTGCTTTCTTCGGCGTCTCTCACCCTTCGAGAGAACGAAATCGGCGTGCTCATTGGTCCAAGTGGCAGCGGTAAGAGCACTTTGCTCCGTTCGATCGCAGGTCTTGAAATCCCAGACAGTGGAAGTATTTCAATCGCCGGGAAGTGTGTGAACGATGCTCGAACTTATTTGGAACCGTCGGATCGTCAAGTTGGCTTTCTCTTTCAAGATTTTGCCCTCTTTCCTCACTTGACCGTAGAACAAAACATTCGATTTGGACTTCATGGCGTTGATAAAAGGGTCGCATCTGATCGAGTGCAGAAGTATATGCAGCTCTGCTCCATTAGCGAACTCAAATCCAGATATCCGCATCAAATCAGCGGCGGTCAACAACAGCGAGTAGCACTGGCTCGAGCCTTGGCCACAGAACCCGTCATGCTCCTGCTCGATGAGCCGTTTAGCAACGTGGACGAAAACCTGAAAGCCCAAATCAGAACCGACATGGTCGAGCTGATAAGGGCAAGCAAGACAACGGCACTTATTGTAGTTCATGATATTGAAGATGCATACGCCATTGCAGACAAGATCTCGGTACTGATTGAAGGTCGAGTTGCGCAATCTGCCAGTCCTGAAGAACTTTACTCCTCTCCTGCTAGTTCAGGTGTCGCCTCCGTCACCGGAGAAGTAAACCTCCTCTCTGCAAAAGCGAGCAGTTTTGGATTTACATGTGCCATCGGGGAACTAGATCAACCGCACGACCTAGAAGCTGGACAAGGAGCAACTTTGGTCATTCGACCCGAGGATTTAAATCTCGAAAAGGAAGGCGATTGGACTGTAGAAGAGATGAGATACTCCGGCATTGGCTACTTAGTCAAATGCATCAACAATCTAGAGCGGGTTTCAGTATTTGTTTCGGCAGCTGAATTGCCTGCGGTGAATGATCGAGTTGGATTCAAAGTGCACAGGATGCACTGGATCGTCAATGACTAGCGCAGAAGTGAAAACCTTCCCTGAAGGCGCTGCATATTACCGAGTTCTGCACTATGATACCAGCAAGCAGTCCTCTGGATTGGTGAAGGATTACTATGCTTCAGGGAAGCTCCAGTTTGTTGGCACATTGTTATCTGATAATCCTGCGGTTTTGGACAGCACATGCACATGGTATTTTGAAAATGGGAACTTGCAATCTCAAATCACCTATTTGGCTGGAGAGCTTCATGGCGAACGAAGCATTTTCTATGAAGACGGCCAATTGATGCGTCGAGAATATGTCATCAACAACCACAATGAAGGCATGGATGTGTTCTATTATCCAAACGGAAACCTGAAAGAGGAGTGTGAGTATAAAGATGGTTTTATCAAAGACACTTGTCGGGTTTTCCATTTGCATGGAGCTCTTAAAGACCTGACCATTCGAGAGGTCATGGACAGCACGATGTTTGTCTATTTCAAAAGATTTCGGGATGATGGCAGCCTGTACCATGACTACCACTCTACAAATGGAGTTATTGACGGCGAGCTTAAGCGGTTCCATCGGATGGAAGCCTGAGCGAATTTCAACTTCACATCGACGGTCAGCAGCGATCGCGTATCACATATGATGAGAACGGAACTGTGACGTTTCACGAAATCTACGATAAGCGAGGTTACATCATTGAAGAGGAATCGAGCGAGGATTGATTGAAGTGTTGGTTATCTTTTCAGCGATAGTTTGAAAGTGCCGAAGCGAATATTGCCTGTCATTGTGCTGTCACAATTTTGCTGTACCTCACTTTGGTTTGCAGGTAATGGGGTAATGAATGATCTCGTCAGCAATTTTCAACTTGCAGAAAGTGCCTTAGGTCATCTCACCTCTGCCGTCCAATTCGGATTTATTTCTGGCACATTACTATTTGCGATTTTGACGATCGCTGATCGTTTTTCACCTTCAAAAGTGTTCGTCATAAGTGCACTGGCTGGGGCGCTGTTTAATACAGGGATGATGTGGGAAGGAAACAGTTTAGGCAGCCTTCTCATCTTTCGTTTTCTTACTGGATTCTTTCTCGCTGGGATTTATCCTGTAGGAATGAAAATTGCTGCGGATTACTATGATAAAAAGCTTGGAAAGTCGCTGGGTCTTTTAGTTGGGGCGCTGGTCATAGGCACCGCTTTCCCGCATTTGATAAAGGGACTTACATCAACTTTACATTGGAAGATTGTTTTATGGAGCACTTCATCGCTCGCATTCGTTGGTGGGCTACTGATGTTCACCTTGGTTCCAAATGGACCCTATCGAAAGCCCGGCCAAAAACTTGACCTATCCGCATTTTTCAAGGTATTTGAGAATCGAGATTTTCGCTCTGCTGCATTCGGGTATTTCGGCCATATGTGGGAATTGTACGCGTTCTGGGCATTTGTCCCCGTAATCCTCACGACTTATGCTGATGTACATCCTGAATCCATACCTAATGTGCCCTTCTTATCATTTTCAATAATCGGCATTGGTGGAATTGCTTGCGTGATTGGGGGGTATGTTTCTTTGAAAGCGGGCGCTAAAAAAACGGCTGCCGTCGCTTTACTTTTGTCATGCCTTTGTTGCGTAGCATCGCCATTGATGCTCGGAAGTGACTCAATCATAATCATTGTAGCGTTTCTCTTATTCTGGGGAATGGTAGTGGTGGCTGATTCTCCTTTATTTTCAACCTTAGTGGCTCGCAATGCGCCTGCGGAATCAAAGGGAACAGCCCTCACCATTGTAAATTGCATTGGTTTCTCAATAACCATAATCAGCATCCAAATTCTGGTTGCATTGAAGGATTTTATTAATCCAACCTATCTATTTCTAATACTCGCCCTCGGACCGTTTCTTGGGTTGATGGCATTGTACAGGAAATAATAATCACTGCAGCTAACCTAGAGCATACCGCCTTCGCAGGTTTTCGTTTTTGATGGGGATTTACTCGCTCCAGCTGCGGCATTATAGCCATGAACATTAGGCATTAGAAACATCGCCTGATGTCATATCAAAGAAATCATCCTAACTTTGCGCTTTATTTTAAATGAAAATTATAATGAGTAAAGGAACAGTAAAGTTTTTCAACACCGCTAAAGGGTTTGGATTCATCGCACCTGACGATGGTAGTAAAGATGTATTTGTGCATCAAAATGGACTGACTAGTGACATAACTGAAGGGGATAAAGTAAGTTATGATGTTGAGGAAAGTCCGAAAGGTTTGAACGCAATAAATGTCAAAGTAGAATAATATAATATTGTTTTTGTGACGCCGTTGCGGCGCATAAGCCTATCTGAATTGATGGGCTTTTTTTTTGTCAAAAAAATTAATCGTCTTAGGCTAAGAGCGTGTTTGTATTGCAAAACATGTGTAGGCCAAAAGCAATACGTCATCGAGCCCTAAGCAGCGCTACTGCTAATGACTCGAAATGGATGCTGCCATTAAAATCCCTGTCTTTCCCATTCCCCTTACGATTGAATTTGAAACGTCGGCTCGGAGAGAGCTGAGGATCCTCGATATCCATGGTCGGCTAATTTCTCAGGATGTACTCACTGGATCAGGTGGCGAATTGGATGTTTCTTCATTCTCCGAGGGAATTTACTTCCTTCAGGTGGAGAGCAGCTCAGGAAACTTGGTGGAGCGACTAGTCATTATTTCTGATTAGTTTTATTCCAATGCTTCTATGGCGGGTAACAGCTTAGAGCTGTTTGGCTAATTAAAAAAATCACTGAGTATGGACAAAGCGTTGCAAACGATGATTGACAACATGCCTGATAAGACAGGTAAGTCTTTGGATGAATGGAGGTTAATTTTGAGACAAAAATCTTTCTCCAAACATTCTGACGGAGTCAAGTATCTCAAGACAGAGCACAATGTCACTCATGGATTTGCCAACACGATTGTATCTCTATCGAAAGAAGAAAATAGCGCTCCTCCGGTCTTAGTGGATACACAGTATGAAGAGAAAGAGAATCTTGTTCCAGTTTACAATAAACTAATCGAGCACATCAAAACCTTGGGTTCTGACGTAACTATTACGCCGAAAAAGGAGCCGTTAGTGTAATCAGAAAAAGACAATTTGTTCTAATTAAACCAGCTACTAAAACTAGAATTGATCTTGGATTTAAACTAAAAGACAAGCCAACCAGCGACAGACTTGAAAACTCAGGTCCATTTGGAACCATGTGCACCCATAGGGTTCGATTATCTGAAGAATCTGAAATTGATGATGAATTAAAAACATGGATTTCCAAGGCATATGAAAAATCAATATAAAACTCGCTTCAACATTGGCCATTGCCTAGCACGATAGGCCCAAAATAGAATGGATCAAAGTCCTGAAGAACGTAAAATATTCTTGTCTGAGTTGAATCAGATTGCCCGTTACACCGCTACGGTAATCCATGGTGAGGAGGTGTCAAAAGTTCGTGTCAGGCAGTATAAAAAGTACTTCAATCGAACCTTTAATATGCTGAACAGGATTTCGGTCATGAAGGGGGACATTAACAACAACTCTTTCAAATATGGCTATGGCGGAAAGCTCTTGGTTCGAAAGGTGATGCTTGAACTTGGCATTGTCGAGAGGAAAGACAGCCTTGGAAAAAAGGCGACTTACAATCTTCTCGTCCAACCCAATGATATCACACTCGAACTGGTGTCTCGAATTATCGTAGAAGTCTACTTGATAAGGAATGATGTGGAGCCAATTTAGAAACCCATTGAACCACCAATAATTGCCCGCTCGCCCTTATAAAAACTCAGTCCAGACTGCCGAGCGCGATGTTTTCAAGCGCCTCTAAACCCCTGGAAAAGTGTAACTTGCCTTCTTCTGAGCGAAACTCTATCAACCCAACATCGAACCAGATATTATGAAAAAAGGAATAAAACTAATCGCAATCGCGCTCCTTGCGAGCAGCGTGATCATCACAGCATGCAAGAAGAAAGATGAAGCCGTATATGTGGATGATGTCGACATCACCATGGATGAAAATCCAGCGAACGGAGAATCGATTGAGAACTTAGATGCGACCTCCGAAATAGGAACGCTAGGTTATGCACTAACCTCCGAATTTCCGGCCGGCGCCATCAAGTTAGACTCAGTATCAGGAACGCTCACGGTGAGAGACGCCTATCTCTTCAATTTCGAAATCAACCCGAGCATTACTGCGACGATCGAAGTGACCAATGGAACCAATACTGAAGTGGTCGACGTCACAGTAACCTTATCCGACGTCGATGAAGTTCCTGCGGTAATAGGTGACTACAGAGATGGAGGCATCGACTATGTACTCAATAATCCGAGGTACAAAAACCAACTTTACCTGTACCGGATAAAGTTCATAAACCTCACGCTGCGCTTGAAACAGTTCGTGGACGCAGGGGTGGGACTATAAATCCAAATTGAAGAGGAACTAGGGAATGAAAATGCACTGCCAACCATAATACAGAACGAATATCAGTCACTCTCAGCCGAACAATTGACCACATTCACCGGGAAATTCAACCTTATGGAAGGGCAGCTCTTTGGTGGCTACATTGTTAATTTTAAAAATGTGGAAGTCACGGCAACAGATCGAAATCTTATTTGGACGTTCACCGCACTAACTGATCCGTCGACACAATTAATGTTCAGCGCCTACCTACCTCATCAAACAGTACTTCACGCTAAGCCCAATGATGAGTTTTACATGAATGGATATCATGGCGTGACATACATTGGAAGGGACTCAATCATTCTCAAGCCCCATGGAAGTACCAATAGGGTGGTATTCGTTCGAGAATAATAATCCTTTGAACAACCTAAATCGTGTTCTCCTCTATTCAGTTTTCATGACTCGAACGGCACGGTATCCACCTTCGGCATATATGAGCACCGTATAGAGGCCTGTAGCGCCGAGCTCAAATTGAATCTGGCGAGAAGAGAATTTCTCGATCATTCGTACTGTCTTGCCTTCTGCATTGATGATTCGAGCCTGCGAATTCTCATAATTGAATCCACCGTCGATGGTTACCATACCTGAAGTTGGATTAGGAAACACTGAAATGCCAAGATCCGAGGCATAATCTTCGACTCCGACAATGTTCACTTTAAGACACTCGGAAGTATCCGTACATCCATTTTGCGTGACGATCACTGCATACCACCCAGTTTTGTTTGGCGAATACGTTTTCCCTGCCTCACCAGAAACAAGTGTGCTGTCACTGCACTTCATCCATTGATAGCTCGCTCCAACTGCAGTTGCGCTAAGCGTTTTCCCACTCTTGGAGATTCCTGCGTTAACAGTATCAATGGTGAGGTTAACGGTGATCATGCTATCGCAACCGTTTGCAGCAGTCGCTGTGTCTATATAGGTTCCGCTCTCTGTCCAATAATATAACCCACTAGGTGAAGTGTAGCCATTGCACCCACTTGCTGTAATGGATGAGCTTGAGTTTTGGAGGATGGTCACATGAATAAGCATGGACGAGTCGCATCCTGCGGCATTTGGGATGGTGTCGAAGTAGCTTCCTGAAAAAATGTAGGTGTTGTTGCCACTTGGAATCGTGTATGAGTTACAAGCATCAACTGAAAATTCACTGGACGAATTGTTAACGCTCAAATCAACGGTCAGGATGGAATCACAACCCGCGGCGTTGACCAAGGTATCTGTGTAAATACCGCTCACCGTCCAAGTATATGAGCCACTTGGTGATGTATACGATTCGCAAACCGATTCCACTATGGAACTAGCTGTGCTCGTATTGAACGCTAACGTAATAGTTAGGATCGAGTCACAAGCCATGACGGACTGGATCGTGTCTGTATAGGTGCCGGCTTGGGTCCAAACATGATTCCCACTCGGGCTCGTGTAGCTAGCATTACATCCAGTTGCAGATAATGTCCCTGCCAACGAACTAGTACTTAGCCCGTAGCCGGTAACCCAATTCGATGTGGCACCGCTGAGTGATATGTTTTGTAGTGAGCCATTGTTTCCATTTCCACTGGCATCGTACGAACTGTTGACTCCTGAATTAGACCCGCCTGCTGTTCCATGATTGAACTTGTGATAAGCCACCAGATTTGAATCTAGAGTGCAATATTCTGCCCCCATGCCATTGCTGATTTCCGTCACGGATCGTGCGTAATCCCAAATTCGCACCTCATCAATCGAACCATAAAATGGAATGCTGCCGCCAGCAACGCGTTGTCCAATTCTGAGGTTTGTATTTCCACTCGGTGTATTGACAGTAGACAAATTCCCCGTTCCCACTTGAGTTCCATTCACATACAAATACCCCGTTCCATTGTCCAAGACGAAGGCTACATGGGTCCATTGACCTGGCGTGACCACGTTGCTTGTGGATCCGATGTTCGCGTTGGTTCCTCCCGAGATGAAAGTGAGACCATTGCTCCCACTAACGGAAAACGAGTTTCTAGAACCGACAGAATTTGTTCCATAGTCTACAACGCAGACGTTTCCGCTTGCGTTTGCATCTACGTTCACCCAAGCCTCAAAGGTTCTGTTCGCTGTGCCTAGCACTCCAGAAAATGAAGTTTGGACATAGTCATTTGCCCCGTCAAAGTTGAGGGCGTTTTGTGCTTGTAGGTTTGCAGAGAAGAACACTGCAAGAAGTACAACAAGGCTAAGTGTAAGGTTAAAATTGCCGCTCATTTGCTGTCTATAAAGGATATGGAAATATCGACTGATGTATGGTTTCGTAGCGGACTTCAGTGTGATAATGTTCAAATTACGCAATGAGCCAAATTTGCTACCTTTAAAATAGTCAAATCGGCAGATTTTGCGGTGCTAAAAAAAGATGCACCGCCAATATTTACCAAAAAACAGCTATGAACTATACATTTTGTTAGGCAACGTATTATTTATTCATAAGTTTTGCTTTTTGTTCATCAAATTCTTCTTGTGATAATATCCCATCATCAACTAAACCTTTCATTTTTTTCAATTCATCAGCAACACTTAAAGCTTCACCACCAGATGAATTAGTTGCTTTAGCAATTGCTTCAGCTAATGCTTCCGTTGTTCCTTTTTGAGTATTACCAGATATATGAGTAGAACTTGCATCTGCAATTTTATTTGCTGTCTTTTTTGAAAGTCCATTTATTCTTATACTCTTACTGCCTGTAGTTTCTATAATTATAGTTGCTCCAAATAAATGTTTATCAACATCAAGCCCAGCAACATTTTGAAAATGAAATTTTTTAGAGTCAACAGATACTAAATGCCAATTTCTCTTTTTCAATTCCACAAAATTCTCAGTAACAGTCAATTTATTTGGTCTAAAAGGATTAAATTCTCCTGTTAAAGCTCTATAAAAGTAACTTGAACTAAAGTGTTGTACATCTTTCTTGTTTTCCATGATTTTTAATTTTTAGTTTATAATTGTTAAATTCCTATTTATTGTTTTATATATTCTGGCTTATGATGCCTAACTAGGGAGCTAAAGTATGAACTCCACGCTATTTGGCTGTCGTTCGGCAATGATATCTTCCAGGTTGGATAACTGAACTAATAAAAATGCCAGATTGAAAGCGCTCACCAGCTATAACCTAAGCTCACCCCTGGTAAGGGCAAGAACATCCAATTGATTCTGTAGAATGGGTAAACCCCAGCTCTGAAGAAAAATTTGCTTGAAACCTGATAACGATAACCAAGCGCCGCGTGTAAAGAAAGCATGGAATCATTTGGACTATACTCTTTCCATGGAACAGGTGAGATACTCACTCCAACGCCCGTTTCGAAGTAATGTCGTTGCTTGCCAAACAATTGAAGGAACATAACGCTCGGAGTCGGGAGCGCCATCGTAGGATATTCCGTCTCGGTAGGTCGTTTCGCGAATTCGTGATCCAAGGCAGTCAATCCCAGAGTCAATCGACTTTTCGGAGCAAGTGGGAAATCGACGTTGAATCCAAAGAAGCCCTTGCCTCCTATCTCCAAGTACAGCGCAGTCACTATTTTATCAGGCTCCTGAGAAAAAGCATCACCGTTGCTGATGATCCATATCAAGACTGTTAACAACAGCATTCGTTTCATTGTATAATAGTGTGATCATCAGCTGAATAAAACAATGTACCAGGACAGGTAGCTACCTGAGATTCTCCTGCTTTGTACGGCTCACGAAAAATCACTCAAGAGATTCTGCTTTATAGACCCTTAATAATGCTGATTTGAAGAACCCCACAATCCGCTAAAAGGTTAAGTTTCTGGACAAAGTGGTGTATGAAATAGCGCAGGGTCGGAAGATGGAAAAGTGATTGAAATTCCATGAGCAACTCGACCATTATATCAGGTAGACATAACTGGACCTTGCGTAGCATTTGTGTCCTATGTGGACAGGATGTCTTGACTTAAACCTTCTCAATTCACTAAACCAAACAAAAAATATCATGCGCGATTTAATGCTCATTGTTCACTTCATTGGTCTTGCCATGGCCCTTGGAACCGGCTTTGCTAATATGTTTCTCGGATCAGCCGCGGCTAAAATGGAACCTGCTGAAAGAGGGCCGTTTATGTCCAAAACAATGGTCCTCGTTCGAATGGGACAAATTGGACTCGGACTACTATTGATCTCTGGATTCTATATGATTACTCCCTATTGGGGTTCTCTGATGGAAATGCCATTGCTTATGGCCAAACTAGGTCTTGTTCTTGCCATCGCAATTCTTGTGACCGTTATTTCCCTCAGAGTAAAGAAGTCACAAAAGGAAGGAAACCCAGCTCTGTTGATGACGATCAAGCCTCTGGGTATGGCCAACTTTTTTATTGCTATCACGGTTGTGATTCTGGCGGTGCTAATCTTTCACTAATAAAAAAAAGAAAACCCCAACATTTCGCAATGCCGGGGTCCATATCGGGATTAGGTTAATTCTTAGTCGATGGTCACATTTTTACTTGCAACAGACTCATTGACCATATAGTATTTCTTGCCTCCTAGCGCTTGGTCGTAGATGTTGTAAGATGCAATTTGCATGATGCCAGTTCCAGCTCCGAGGGTTCCCATTTCTGTGGAAGTAAATGTTACACTAGTCGTGAAACCATCAACCGTCTTCATAACCGTTCCGTTGGGACCAGATATCATAAAGATGGTGGAGTCAGCGTCGGAAATCGACCCGTTGTGCATGAGCGTGTAATCCGCACTGCCGCTAATGTTATCGCTTGATTCATTAATTTCAGAGGTAGATGGGAACGGGAACCCATTGGCCAATCCGCTTATTGATCCATGTCCATTTCCTCCGTCAATTGTCCATTCTACGCCGCCACTCTTGTTGAAACCAGAGGAAGTAAAATCAGTTTCAACCCATGTGTAGGTATTGTTCGCATTCATGTCTAAAGTTCCAGACTTTGATCCCTGGGCAAAAGAAACATCTCCGACATCCACGAAATCTGTTCCGCCATTCACGAACCAAGCAACAGCTGATCCAACAATAACTTCAACTGGAAATCCACCCACATTCGAAACCGAAACTGCGTTGATGGAATAAAATGCGCCGTCCGCATCTCCAAAGCTCAACTGAGGTGCCTCCGCTGTACTCGCTTCAACCAAAACATCTTGAGATTCTTCATCATCACCATCTTCATTGGTGGCGGTTAGAACTACAGTGTATGTTCCCCCAGCTCCATAGGTATGACTTGGGTTTTGGACCGTACTGGAATTCCCGTCTCCAAAATCCCAACTGTAGCTTTCTGCATCCGTTCCTGCGTATGTGAACGAAACGCTTAGTTCAGCGACTTGATAGGTGAAGTTCGCAGTGGGAGGATCGTCTTTTTTACATCCCGTGAACGCAAATAGAAATAACGACGCAACAGTGATTGCGGTAAACTTTTGATAGGCAATTGTCTTCATAGCAGGTGTTTGTTGTAGACAAATGTTCAACATCCTGCCTGTTAGTCGACTACGACAATCGCCCTATTTTCAGAATTAGTCTTCCTTGGGCTTGAGAATACCCATCTTTCCGCCGATCTCCAATCCAAAATTTTTCATCTCGTCTGAGATCTCTTGGTCCCCTGTTGCCCTCATGTAGGTTTCACTCATACTGAGCAGCATTTGATGGAAATAGATCTTCATATCATCAACGACCATGTTCTTCGTCCACAAGTCGATACGGAGCGTATTCTTTTCGTTCTTGTCCCAAAAGGTTAGGAATGCCGCATCGCATTCTCCTTTCCCATCTCCGTCGCTTGCTTCCCATGTAAGTGTTTCCGGGACATTGTTTTCATCCATTCCCAAAATGACTTTAATTTCAGATTCTTTCATACTAAGGCTTGTATTTGCTGTTATTCAATATTTCTTCGGCGTCCGTAGACATCATTTTTGTCAAGTCTATTTCATCTTGTCTCTCCATGTAGGCTTTTACAATTTGCCAGCCGATGTAAGTTCCCATTCCAGATGGTGATTCTTTCGCAAGGTCCACAGTAAATGGCCCGTCGTTCGTGTATTTCCCAATGAGCGCAGCGTCGGTCTCGAAGAGCATTGCTTTATCAATGAAATGCGCCCACACGAATTCCTCATGTTCGACGGCCCATTTCATTCCCTTCCCATCATAGAATATTTTCAAGGTGTCATCGGCCTGAGGGAACATGGCGTCCATGGCAAAAAGCACCTTCCCTTCGTGCACGATTTTGTCAAGAAGTGTTGGGTTCTCTTCATCTAAAACAAAGTCAGAACTGATCCATCCTTTCAAAGCGGTTGGCGCCATATGTGCTCTCGTCATTCGTTGCCTAATGAATAGTGGTATTTGGAGAAACTCATAGTAGACGGCGTCCTTGCCCATGTACATCTCAAGCCCAATTCCGAGGGCCTCATCGGTAACGGCCAACGGGGTGTTGAAGCCTCCCATGAAGATCATGTGCTTCGGGATTTCTTGATTTGGGAAATAGTATTTGTAATGCTTCCAAGCTTCTTCCAACTCTACTTGTACGTCCTCCAAATCTGAAAATTGTTGTTCTAAATCCGAGTGAACCTCTAGGATGCTCCGGTCAGTTGTGAATCTTCTTATCTGATTGAAAAGGTTGCTGTCATTCCAGCCCCCAAGCCCCAATACATCTTCTACATAGCGCTGATACAACTCACCGTATTCAGCTTGCCACTGAGGATGTCGCTCTCGATAAGACACTGGAGTGAGGTCAAACCAGGCCTGATCAAGCCGTCCGAGCTCGACTGAAACCTCAATTCCGCTGACGTCTATATCAAGCGGATTCTCAGTCTCACAGCCATTCGTGAAGACGATGATTAGTGAACACAACAATGTTTGAAGTGAACGCGTTTTAAATTTTGGAAGCACCAGTTGGAAAGTAACTTTGACACAAAAGTAATGGGCTCATGAGGATAAAACTGTTGCTGTTGGCTTTGGCCTTCATATTTACGCTTAATCCACTCGTTTCTACCGCTCAAGAGAATGACATGAGCGAAAGGAAATTTCGCTTTGGCCTCCATGGTTCACCAAACTTTGGATGGATCAAGCCAAACATCAAGGAATTTGAAAAGAGTGGTCTACAACCCCGTTTCGGGTTTGGCTATGGTCTGATGATGGACTATCGCTTCAGTGAAAGTCCAAACTATCTATTCAGTACCGGGGTCAACCTTTCACAATTTGGAGGTGGTCTAGTCGAGCCTTGGGATTCAACGGTTCTTGTTCCTAATGTGGATACAACAACCTACTACGGTAAGCTAGACAGGACATACCGATTACAGTATGTCAACATCCCAATCATGCTTAAAATGAGAACGAACGAAATAGGCTACATGAGCTATTTCGCGTCCGTTGGATTTGACCTTGGAGTTCGTACAAGAGCTTTCGCTAATGACAACTTTGAATGGACCAATTCGCTCGGCCCGGCCAACGAGGAAGATGTAAACATCCAAGATGACATTGGGCTATTTCGAGTAGCCCTCAACCTGACCGGTGGTGGTGAATTCAATCTTACCGGAAACACCAATGTGTACATCGGAGTTGGATGGCACAACACCTTGTTGAACATGTTCCAAGGAAGTGAGCATGTCATACAACCAGACGCGAATGGATTTCCTGAGACGGACGGCAATGGTGTTTCAATCATTAGCCGTCAGAAGAAAGCTGTTCCAAATTACATATCATTGGATCTAGGTTTATTCTTCTAATGAACACTTCAGCGGTAATCGATCATATAACCCAGTGGCTGGTCGACTATTCCAAACGAGCCGGCACAAACGGATTTGTTATTGGCGTCAGTGGCGGCATTGACTCCGCAGTAACCTCGGCATTGGGCGCAAGAACTGGACTTCCAATGTCAGTATTAGAAATGCCAATCCATCAGTCAGAAGATCAAGTAACTCGAGCACTAGACCATGTCGCTTGGCTTAAAGAGCATTCCAGTAATGTGAGCACTCAAAAAGTAGAGTTAACGCCGATTTTCGATCAATTCGTGGCGGCTCTTCCACCTGCATCTGGAGATCAGCATGAAATGTCACTGGTCAACACACGTGCAAGAATTAGAATGTCAACGCTCTACTATTTCGCGGCTTTAGAAAGCAAGTTGGTTTTGGGTACTGGAAACAAGATTGAGGACTTTGGAATTGGTTTCTACACCAAGTACGGGGACGGCGGTGTTGACCTCAGTCCAATTGCCGATCTCACGAAGACCGAAGTGTATGAGCTTGGGAAGGAATTGGGAATCATTGACTCGATCATGATAGCACCACCAACGGATGGACTGTGGGGCGACGACAGAACAGACGAGGACCAGATTGGTGCGACTTATCCTGAATTAGAGTGGGCAATGGACTTCGATGGCGATGAATCAATGCTAGACAAAAGACAATCAGAAGTACTCTCCATTTATCGAAAACTCAATGGAGCGAACAACCACAAGATGGATGCGATTCCAGTTTGCGAAATTCCCGACTCCTTAAGAAAATGAAAATAGAATTACCTATTTCAACCAGCTAGACCGACCAGGTGTGTCCGCCTCTGATCAGCGCGTCAAGATCTCCTTCACCCTTTACCTCAACAGCCTTGTCAATTTGATCTTGCATGGCTTCCTCGTAGCGGAAGCGATCTTCTTGATAGATAATTCCGAACGGTCGAGGGAGTGCATCTTCCTTGGATTGATCATCGAAGAACTCGGTTAACATGAGCGCCTTGTAACGGTCAGATGAATCATGAATCCATAAGTCCTCTTTGCTGTAATCCGACAGAGAAACCAATTCCGGTTTCATGCCATTGAGTCGAATTCCTTTTTCTTCTCCTGCAAAAACCAGTGGTTCACCATCTTTTAAGAAAATGGTTGTCATTGCCTTGGAATCCTTGTCTGTGTACACGCCAAATGCACCATCGTTAAACACATGGCAATTCTGGTACACTTCGATGAAGCTCGTGCCTTTGTGATCGCTCGCAGCCTTCAATATTTCGCGCATGTGCTTTGGATCGCGATCCATGCTTCTAGCAACGAATGTTGAGCCGGCGCCCATGACCAATGCTCCTGGATTGAATGGATGATCAAGCGATCCCATAGGTGTTGACTTCGTCACTTGACCTTTTGGAGAAGTCGGTGAGTATTGACCTTTGGTCAGTCCATAGATCTCATTGTTAAACAGGACAACATTGACGTCAAAATTCCTTCTAAGGAGATGGATTAAGTGGTTCCCTCCTATTGATAATGAATCGCCGTCGCCAGTAATTACCCAAACACTTAAATCTTGTCGAGCTGCTTTCAATCCGCTGGCCATGGCCGTTGCCCTGCCGTGAATGGAGTGAATTCCGTATGTGTTCATGTAGTAAGGGAACCTTGACGAACAACCAATTCCACTTACAAATACCGTGTCTTCAACGGCGACGCCTGCTTCGGCCAATGTGCCTTGCATCTGCTTGAGAATGGAATAATCACCACAACCCGGACACCAACGGACGTCCTGGTCAGTAGCCAAGTCTTTGCTCGTATAGTCTTCTGGGTTCTTCGTCATGACTCGTTCAAAGTTTCAAGAATTTTCTCTCTGATTTCCTTGGATGTAATTGGCATTCCTTGAATCTTGCTCAATGGCAAAGCCCCCTTCAAGAATTTGCTATTGATGATGTGCACCAATTGCCGATCGTTGATCTCCGGAATAAGGACTTTGTCAAATCGATCTAGCACATCACCTAAGTTTTTAGGGAACGGATTTAAATATCTGATATGAGCGTGGCTAACTGGTTTGCCCTCAGCAATCAATTCCCGAACCGCGGTCATGATCGCTCCATACGTCGAACCCCATCCGAGAACCAAAAGTTTGCCTGAATCTTCGCCTTGTTCTATTTCTATCTCAGGAACGAAATCGGCTACGATGTCAACTTTTTGCTGACGAATCTTCACCATCTTTTCATGGTTCTCCGGATCGTAGCTTACGTTGCCCGTCTCATCATCCTTCTCTAAGCCTCCAATCCGATGCTGCAATTCTTTCATCCCTGGGATTGCCCATTCGCGCACCAATTTCTCGTCGCGCTTGTATGGAAGATATCCGCGATCAGTCATCGACTTTTCGGAGTCAGCCCACTTAGGTTTGATCGCTGCGATGTCGTCGGCACTTGGAAACTTCCAGGGTTCAGAACCATTAGCGATATAGCCGTCGCTTAAGAACATGACCGGAACCATATGCTCAATCGAAATTCTCGCGGCTTCAATAATTGTGTCGAAACAATCGGATGGGGAATGCGGAGCAATCACGACCATCGGAGCTTCTCCATTCCGACCATAAATTGCTTGCATCAAATCGCTTTGCTCCGTCTTCGTTGGGAGTCCGGTAGACGGCCCGCCTCTTTGAACATTTATTACCAACAGTGGAAGCTCGAACATGATGGCCAATCCAATGGCCTCGGCCTTCAAGGCGATTCCGGGGCCGCTCGAGGCAGTGACTCCAAATGCACCACCAAAACTGGCTCCAATAGATGCGCAGACCGCCGCAATTTCATCTTCTGCCTGAAATGTCTTCACCCCATAATTCTTGTGCCGAGCGAGTTCATGGAGAATGTCAGATGCAGGGGTAATTGGGTAGCTCCCGTAGAATAAGTCAAGACCTGCTTTCTTGGCCGCAACGATCAAACCAAGGGCGGTTGCTTGATTCCCCATGATGCTGCGATACTCGCCCTCTGGAAGAGAAGCCGATTCCACTTCATAGCGCGATGTGAATGTTTCATTCGTGTCTCCGAAGTAATAACCGGCCTTGAGCGCCTTGATGTTGGCATCCATGATTTGCTGCTTCTTAGCAAACTTGTTTTTGATAAATACCTCGGTGTTCTCAAGCTTCCGATTGTACATCCAATAGAGAAAACCCAACACGAACATGTTCTTGCAACGTTCAATCTCTTTTGCCCCTAATCCAGAATCAACGAGTGCCTCTTTGGTCATCTTGGAGATATCAATCTCAATGACTCTGTACTCTTCTAAGCTGTCATCCAACAAGGGGCTTTCTGCATCGCCGTACTTGGCGAGTCGGAGATTCTTCTTATCGAAGCCTGATGTATTGGCAATGATGGTTCCTCCTCTTTTCAGCTGGCTCAAATTGGCTTTAAGCGCTGCCGCATTCATCGAAACCAATACGTCAACCTCATCCCCCGCTGTGAATATGTCAACGCTAGCGAACTGGAGTTTAAATCCCGAAACTCCAGCAACGGTCCCTTGCGGTGCTCGAATCTCGGCTGGAAAGTTCGGGAAGGTGCTGATGTCATTCCCGTACTCTGCCGAAGTATTTGAGAAGAGACTTCCCGTCAACTGCATTCCGTCTCCAGAGTCACCCGCAAAAAGGATGACTACGTCTCTTTTTTTTTCGGTTGTTTTTGTCATTTCTCTCTTACGCACTCAACCCTTGATGTCCATAAAACGTATTAAAATGGACGGGTTGATTAATGCGGCCAAAAGTAGCCGTTCTTACCTTCTTTTTAGTGACATTAGTAACCTCTGTTTTCAGAAGATGTTCACGGATTTATGAATTCTTCTCTATTAAATAAGCTCATACTCATTGCATTCGTCTTTTTGCAGTACGGATGTAGGAAGGAATTTGCGCCTCCTAGCGTCGAGAATCAAATCTTGGCTCCTCTCTTCCACACTAGTCTGAGCATTAACAAAATCGTTCCTGACAGCCTTCATGAAACAGATGGCAACGACCTGGTATCCCTCGTTTATCGCAGAACATTGTATGACGCTGCGATGGAATCGTTTCAAGAATTGGAAACCCGCGAATTCAATGAGACGGCCAAACTTCAGAGCCTTTCACTCGGATCTAAAACGGCCGTGAGATCGGTCTCGCTGGGCCAAATTGCCGTAGCAGAAGGTGGCGCGACAGGTGCTTTCATCATTGCACAACACGGAAATAATTCAATCATCCCACCAATTCCCGGTCTTTCTTATGGGCCAATCGCTGTAGACGGAACGGCATTCTTTGAAACGGTCACTTTGGATTCAGGATATATGGACGTGACCATCAGCAATGGCTTTCCCACGGGTATTTCGAATGTCGATTTTGAAATTCGAAATGAAAGCGACAATTCCTTAGTGGGCAACGAAACATTTGCGAACGTCGCCGCAGGTTCTCAAGAGACCAAAACCATTGACTTAACAGGAAAGACAGTTGAAGGCAGCCTTCTTGGCAACATCCTGAACTTTGACATAAACGGCACCGGAATCACTGCAGTTCTGATTGACACGACAGATAAAATCACCGTGACAATTACGGTTAGAGATACCAAAGTCAACTCGGCCACAGCGGTTTTTCCCGCTCAAAACCTGATTGAGTTGTATGACACGAACACCATGAAGAATGTGCAAGACCTTCGGCTCACTGGGTCAACCGCTAAAACTGGATTGATTCAATTGAGAGTCGTGAGCACGATTGAAGACACCATGTACTTTGACTACTTCGTGCCGAGTGTAACCAAGAATGGAGTTCCCTTAGAATTACATGAAACAATTAACCCGGCTCCGTCTGGTGGCTCGACGCAAAGGGAGTTTCTCATCGACGTTGGCGGATATGATTTTGACCTGACCGGTTTCCCTAAAGTCAATCACTACAATGCTTTTTATAGCGAGCTTGTTGGAAGGATTGATTCGACTGGAGAAGTAGTGACCTTAAGTCTTTCTGATAGCATCCTGGTCTTTGTGAAATTGAAGGATTTCGTTCCTGAATATGTTGAAGGCTACCTCGGGAACACTTCCGTGAGCGTAGGTCCAGAGACGGTTCCATTTGAACTATTCAAAGCATTTAAAGGAGGAAGTCTCGAGTTCGAAGAAGTTGAAATATCAGTCGGAGTGACCAACGGAAATGGCGTCCCATTCAACGTGGACGTCGAACAATTGGAGGCTGTGAATTCGAAATCAGGTGATGCGGTTTCTATTGACCTCTCAACTCTTGGAAACCCTCTTGTAATTGATCGAGCGGAAGGGGTGTTCACAACTTCGGAAGAGACTTGGTCATTGAGCAATTCCGCAAACTTGACCGAGGCGCTGAACATTTTCCCTGACGCTTTGAACTTTGAAATGGCGATTGAGAGCAATCCTCAGAATGACACTTCGGATTTGACTCAATTCGCGGTGGATAGTAACAGTCTCATCGCCTTTACAGAGGTGGAAATTCCGCTCTCCCTGATTGCCGACGATCTCATTATTGAAGACACATCATCATTTTCTGGATCCAGCATTACGGTGCCAGAAGGCTTAAATAGCGGGAGTTTGTACTTCATCATTGACAATTCATTTGACCTCCAAGCTGCAATAGAGGTTGAGTTTCTGACTGAATCGGGCGATTTGCTCGAAGCTATTGCATACGAAAATCCGATCGCGGCATCGGATGGAACTCCAATCCGGACAATTCTAGAATGGGAATTTCAAGCGGAAGATCTCAGTGCGATTCTGGCCTCGAAGAACATTGTGTTCCGAGCAACACTCAATACGCGTGGGCTCAATGAGTACAAAAAGATCTATTCTACCCAATCTATTGAAGCGAAAATGACAGTGCGATTTAATTACAATTTTGAATGAGTCAACAGCGAATATTCATATCGCTGGTGATGATCCTTGGTAGTTGGACAATGAACGATGTCCAAGCACAGACCTCGAGATGGTTGCTGATTGAACATTATGGAAATATTGAACATGAAGAACAATCATTTCTGCTAGCAGATTTTGATTATAGCCTTGAGAGCAATGGCCTCACCAACGCACTTCTGAATGAGGCTGTTTTTGATGGGAAAATCAATTCAGCATCCTCCGCCTATCTCTTGGACTCAGAAGGGCCTGACCGACTAACTCTTGCTGGTGGAGTCCGAGGAAGCTTGACCTATTTACTCCAACGTGAAAATGGCCTCAACTTCATTTTTTCAGCTGGCATGAGCGATATGATCACATCCTCATCTACCAAAGGTCTATATCAACTTTACCTTTTGGGAAATGGCCCGTTCGAAGATCAGACCATGTCTCTGGGCTCAAGCAAGTTTCGATATATGAGCGCTCAGTATTTGGGATTTGGAATTGACGTTGAAAAAGAACAGCATCGATTTGGTCTAACTGTAAACATTCAGAAAGTGAGTCGCTACCAATATTTGGAAATCAATGATGGTTCAGAGCTCTACACCGCCCCATATGGCGAAGAATTGGGGTTAAGCGTCCAAGCTACTTCCTACAGAACGACGACATCTCAATCTAAGTTGGGAGCTTGGCAAGGCACCGCAGCCACCTTAAATGCTTACTACGTTTTTCGCCCATCATCGGGTCGTTCCTTGTTCTCATTGGAGATTAATGATCTTGGTGCCATTCATTTTGGTGGATTTCAGGAACAGTCGGCCAATTTGGATTCGACCTTTTCAGGGTTTGAAGTGGCTGATATGCTCCATGGCGGTTTTACAATTTCCAGTAGTGGCGACCTTGACAGCCTAGAAGCTCTTTTCGGTGTTGAAAGCATTGCTAGCTCCGGTTTTAGGCCTACTTGGGGTAGACTTCGAATAAGCTATGTCAACCAATTAAACAATAAACTTTCGCTCATGATAACGGGGACATACATGGCAGGATCACCGCTGCCTGAAGGAAGAGTAGGTCTGTGCCTTCATCTCACCAATTCATTGGCACTTGAACCATACCTTAAAGTTGGTGGGTTTGCTCGGGCAAATACTGGGCTGAGCCTCGCTGTGATCCCATCTTCGAGGTTTCAAGTACTTTTACGATACGGATTATTAGGTTCGAACATCATACCGAATAATAGCACTTCACAACAAGTTTCTGGGGCTTTGAGTTTTGGCTTCTAGCCTTCCGTACTATCCAATGTCCGATGTGTATAACCTAGGCTCACTGGCCCATAGGTAGTTGATTTTCGAAGTACTTTTCGGAAACTTTTAGGGGTTTCTTGCGTAATGTTCTAATAGAGAAATGGGCAGGATATTTATAATTTTTCTGATCACACTATTGACCAGTGTCAATGCTTTAGCTTGTAACCTTGCTATTGATACCTACACCTCCGTCCAAGACGGAAGTTGGGATGTAGCTGCAACATGGGGAAACAACGGGAACAACACTCCTGGTTTCAATGACCACATTGTTATTTCCTCTGGTGACTCTGTCTATCATAATGGAAACGAAATAATTGGTCGTTTAAGGATCCAATCATTTGGGACACTTCAGTCCAACTCAACTTTAAGAGTAGCGGAGAGCTACACAAATAATGGCGCACATTATGGTACAGGCGCTCTAAGATTGGTAGGAAACAATGACTCAATCGTCGGTGCCGGTCTTCTAGAAACGACCAGTATGAGTCGAGCTGATGGTTTTAGGGTTATTTATCCTGGCTCTTCAATTACGATTCGCAATACTACGTTTCGATTACCCAACAATGACACGTTAGTGAATCGCGGAACACTTACCATGGAAAATAGTTCGTTTGATGGTAACGGCAGCGGTATCATTAAAAATGACAACAATGCAATGCTACTTTCAAATTCTCCTGATGTAATCAACAGTGGAGCGGGAGAACTCGAAGCAAGTGCTTTCGGAAACACAGTTAACTATAATGCCTCTTCGGATCAAAATATTTTTATTCCTATTTCTACCTATTATAATCTCACCTTGGAAGGTGGTGGTACAACTAAAAGTTTGGTAGCAAGGACTAAAATTGACCATGATCTGAAGGTAGATGGGCCAACATTATCGTTGATTGACACTTTTTCAATAACGATTGGACGAGACCTAGATTTAGTCGACGGAGTTCTTGATGCCCAAAACGGATTGGTCGAATTCGACGGAATATTGGCTCAAAGCATCAAAGGACATGTCACATTTCATGACGTTCGCTTAAATAGTTCTGGTGGAGTTGCAATAACTCAGGACTCAATGCGCGTTATGGGAAGCCTTTGGTTGGATGCTGGAAGTTTCAATACTAATGATCGACTCACGATTCTGTCCAATGCCGGAGGAGATGGATCAATAGGCCCAATTACCGGTGGGTCAATTTCCGGTGACGTCACGATGCAGCGATACATTGGTTCAGATTCAACAAATTGGCGCTTTCTTGGAAGCCCTACTACCAATGCCATCATAAGTGATTGGCAAGATGATTTTATAACGGCTGGCTATCCAGGATCTCATTATCCGTCCTTCAATTTCAAAAGCATCTTAGGGTATGATGAAACCGTACTAGGATTCAGTTACAGTGGGGCCGTATAGGTTTCTTCTACAGATAACGTTACCTCTGGTACCGGATTTTGGGTGTACTGTGGGGATTCGCTAGGAGGAACTGCTCCATTTACCGTTGATGTGACGGGGCCTGTTTATCAAGGTGCATTCAATTTTTCCGTTTCATATACTGGAACCGTTGGAGATACTGATAACGGTTGGAATCTATTGGCCAATCCATACCCATCCGCCATCGACTGTGAGGATGCTAGTTGGAGCAGAGGTAATGTTGACGACGCAATTTATATGTGGAACGCTGAACAAAATCAGTATGCGACATATGTGGGAGGCGTCGGAATAAATGATGGAAGCAATATAATTCCACAAGGTCATGGCTTTTATGTTAAGGCCTCAAATACTCCAGCTTCACTCAGTGTTTCAGAACAAGCTAAAATTGACACGACCATTGCTTTCCTTCGGCCTAGAAGAAATGAAGACCTGCTTATTCGACTGAGGATCAACCAATCTCGATTCAAGGACGAAACGATAATTAGATCAACCTCCGAAGCAAGTCTACAATTTGATCCTTCGCTTGATGCGCACCACTTCGCTGCCAATGGCAAGAACCCACTTCAACTCTTTACGCGAATCGAAGGTGACAATTTTGCCATTGACGCACTCGATTTATCCAAGGTCGACACTCTTCCAATATTCCTAACCGGAAAAGAAGGAAATGCACTGCTTCATGTATCGATAGAAAACCAACATTCGACAACCTGTCTTTATCTGTGGGACCGAATGGACAATCATCTGTTCAAACTCGGAGATCAAGATGTAATCGAATTTGAGGTCGAGGATGAGTCTGCATACCATAAGTACAGCCTAATTACTAGGTATAACCAAGATGATTGTGACAACTTGCTTGGAGATTCTCCTTTGGCCGTAAAACCATCCGACAGATGGGCTTATTACAATGGCGTTGACATCATTTTCACTGATGAGTCCCTTGAAAATGAACACTATAAAATTTACAACCTCCATGGTCAATTAGTCAGTCATGGCTCCGTATCTTCTCAAACCTTAGCTTGTAAATTACTTGGTTCTGGGCTATATATCCTGCACGTTGAAGATCGGCTCCTCAAGTTTGTGAATCCTTGATTCCTCCTCGCTTTAATGTAAGAAATGCTGAATGCTACTTACATTTGACCTTCACGGCGATCTAACACTAACTAATCATCATGAGAGCTTTTTTCATTTCCTTGTTATTAGCTGTTCCATTTTGCCTTCAAGCGCAATCTCGATATATCCCAAGTGAGAATATCGAAACGGGGTATGCCAGCTTCGTCTTCCATCTCGATGAAGGGTTGTTTAAGGCCGACTTAAGCGCTAAATCTCACTCTAGCAAGGGCACGCCTACTTCTTTCTTTCTGCCACTTCCCAGTGGAGAGTCTTTGGAAGTATCCATAGAGGAAAGTCCGATAATGGCAAAAGCGCTCCAAATGAAGTTTCCAGAAATTAAATCATATAAAATATCTGGCGAGGGTATTTACGGAAGAATGGGCTTCACCTACAAAGGGTTCCATGGTATGATTTTCACTCCAGATGGTACGGTTTACATAGACAACCTTGTGAATACTAATGCCTATCACAGCTATTATCGTCATGATTACATGGCATTCTACGAATTCACGAAGGGACATCAATGTTTGGTCGATGATGATCATACCATCACAATTCCCTCCAACTTGAAGCATGAAAGAAAAAGCGGTGAAACACTCAGAACGTATCGCCTCGCTCTCGCGTGTACTGGTGAATACGCCTCTTTTCACGGCGGAACCGTCAATGGCGCTCTCAGCGGGATGGTCGTGACCATGAATCGGGTCAACGGGGTATATGAAAAGGACTTCGCTGTAACGATGGAAATTATTGCAAACAACGACACGATCATCTTTTTAGATGCCAACAATGATCCTTACTCCAATTTCAGCGGATTCGCCATGCTTGGTCAGAATCAAAGTGCGATTACGTCCTACATTGGCACTTCTAATTTTGACATCGGCCATGTGTTCAGCACAGGCGGAGGTGGAGTAGCTTCGTTGAGTTCTGTTTGCAGTTCTAGCAATAAGGCTAGAGGAGTAACTGGTAACGGGTCTCCAACTGGAGATGCATTTGACATTGACTATGTAGCCCATGAAATGGGACATCAGTTTGGAGCCAATCACACCCAGAATAATGATTGCAATCGAGTGTCATCTGCGGCCTACGAGCCTGGAAGTGCGAGCACGATCATGGGTTATGCAGGTATTTGTTCTCCGAATCTCCAAAACAATTCTGATGACTACTTCCATGCAGGCAGCTATGATGAGATCATGTCCAATGTTGAGTTCGGGTCAGGGAGCTCATGCGACGCAGCGACAAGCACAGGAAACACTGCTCCAACCGTGAACGTGGGCACAGGTGGGTTTCACATTCCAATTGAGACTCCGTTTGTGTTAGCTGGTAGTGCCTCAGATCCAGATGGCGACAACTTGAGCTATTGCTGGGAAGAAATGGATCTCGGACCTTCAGGAAATCCACAAAGCCCAAATGGGAACGCCCCAATATTCCGGAGCTGGTCGCCTTCAAGTAGCAATGAGCGCACTTGCCCGCGTATTGCCAGTGTAATTACTGGGTCTCTGGTTATAGGAGAAACTTACCCGACTTACTCCAGAGATCTAAATTTTCGATTGACAGTTCGCGACCAAAACAGCGCAGGTGGCGGTGTGGAGTACGATGAGATTTCATTTGATGTAGATGGTAATTCCGGCCCATTTGTCGTCACAACACCAGAATCTGGGGAATCCGTTGAGACAGGAAACTCGTATTTGATTGAATGGGACGTTGCGGGAACAGATCAAAGTCCGGTGAATTGCCAGAACGTGCACATCGAGCTTTGCAATTTCAGTGGCGGTCAGTTGAATGTGCAAGACACGCTGAAGGACGACACGCCAAATGATGGAGAGGAATTGGTGTCGATTCCAACATCATGGGCTGGAACCGGCAACAAATACATCCGCGTGAGAGCAGCAGACAACATTTTCTTTTCGTTGAATGGAGGCGCCTTTACACTTACCAACCCAACTGCCCCACAAGGAGCTGAAATAGTGCTAGTTGCAACCCCGGACTATGCGAATAGTACTGTGCAGTTAAACTGGAATGACAGTTTTTCAAATGAATCTCACTTCATGATCGAACGATCGCTAGGAAGTAACTCCAACTTCATTTTAATGGACAGCGTCCCGATGGATAGCACGATGTACATCGATGTTAACGCGATAATGACTGGAAACAACTTTTATCGAGTTTACGCCAAGAACTTTGGTGGAAATTCAGCATTCTCAAATGAAGTAACGTATGATCCGCTGGGCGCTAATTACGTTTCACAAAATGAAAACAGCATTTTCCCAAATCCCACGAATGGCTCAGCAACGCTTCGTTTAGGCACCATTCAAGGCACGGCCTTGGCTGTTTTGCTTAACTCCCAAGGTCAATTTGTCAAAAGTTATGACGTTAAAACCGGAGACACACAATTAAACTTATCAGGACTTGCATTTGGACATTATGTATTAAGCATACAATCCGAGACCTCGCATCTCGAAATGGCCATTGAACTCATACAGCAATAGAAACCTCATCGTGCATGGTCGTTCCGACTAGTCATCAGTTCCTGACGAACAGAAGACTTTCCTCCATGAGCTCGACAAATTTGTCGAGGAATTGACCATTCTCATGTGAAGAAAGGAGGGGCTTTATTACGAATCTGTGAAGTTTTACAGTATTTTTGATGTCCTAACTACTTAACAAATGCAATATGAAAAACTTCAACTTTTTCTTTGTTTCGATGATAATTTCATCGCTTTCCTTCGGGCAAGTTGATTCTTACTCAGAGGATTTCGACTCTCTTAGCGCTGGTGACTATATGGGTGTTGTTGGTGCCGCCAACGGCTGGACTACTTGGTCTGGGACTACAGGTACTGCTGAAGACGTTCAAGTCTCAGATTCAATGTCCAACAGCGGATCTAACTCTATCTATTTTGATGGAGCTCCAGGTGGTGGTGCTCACGATGTACTTCTTGACTTCGGTGGAGAATACAACTATGGTACTTTCACTGTAGATCTAGAGCTTTATGCTGATAGTGGATTTTACTGGAACCTTCAGGGAAATACTTCTCCTGGAATTACCTTCCCGCTTCAGATGTATTGCTTAGATGATTCGCTTCAGATTAATGACGCGGCTTTCTTCTACTACTATGAAGATTACATGAACTACGGTGAGTGGGCGCATTTCACAATGCATATGGATCTAGATAGCAATGTCTGGACTGTACTGTTGAACAATGACACTCTAGCTTCTTTCCCGAATGCTATGATCAATCAGGTTGCTTCAATGGACCTATATCCACTTGATGCACATCACGACTTCTTCATCGATGACGTAATGTGGACATGGGATACTACGGTAGTAACTCCAACCAGTGACACAACTCAGATCATCGTAGGTGGTGATACTGCTTGGGTTATTGATGGTGATACATTCGAAATGTGGGATGGTGGATATGTTCCTTACGGAGTAGAAGAATTGGATAACGGTGCTGTAAGCATGTATCCAAATCCAGCCAATGATGTTCTTACAGTTTCTTTCGGACGTAAGGTTACGAACCTAGAGGTATCACTTGTTGATATTCAGGGTAAGCAAGTTTTTGCGAACTTCAAGAACGTTGATGGAAGAAATCAATCACTCGACGTGACCAACATTCCTTCAGGAGTGTACATCATGAAAGGCTCGAGTAAAACCTTCAACTTTAGGAAGTCTGTGGTAATACAGCACTAAGTTGATTGTAAAATCTAGAAAAGGGGCTTATAGAGCCCCTTTTTTTATGACCGATATTGACGGGTCAATTTCCTCCCCGGTGTGAGTTTTTAAATCCTCCACAAAAAATCTATCTTGCTATTCCTAACTAAACAATCCGAACAATGAAAAATCTTAGCTTAAGCTTGATCGGCGTATCCATTGCATTGCTTTCGTATGGCCAGGTCGACTCCTACTCAGAGAATTTTGATTCATTCACTGCCGGCGACTATATGGGCGTGGTTGGAATGTCCGAAGGATGGACCACATGGTCAGGCACCACCGGAGGCGCTGAAGACGTGCAGGTCGTTGATAGCAATTCTAATTCGGCCTCCAATTCTCTCTATTTCTATTCCACTTCTGGCGGCCCTCAAGATGTGGTTCTCGCCTTTGATGATGCGTACGTTGATGGAATCTTCGAATTTGAGATGATGATGTACGTAACCTCCGGAACTGATGCATACTTCAACTTCCAATCCGAATCGACTCCTGGCGTAGTGTGGGCAATGGAGTTCTATTGCGAAAATGGAGCTATCAGTATGTCAAATACAGCTGGCCCATTACTTTCTGGCACTATGTCTACAGATCAGTGGGTGCGGATATCGTATAACATTGACATCACGAACAACATATGGGAGGCCTTTGTAGATAGCACCAGCATTGGTGGGTTCATTAACCCCAATAACAAGGTGGCGTCCTTGAATCTCTATCCGGCAGTTGTGACTGCAACCGAATCTGAGTACTGGATCGATGATATTTCATGGTCTTGGGACACAATACCAGTCGTACCAACCAATGACACAACGCAGATTATTATCGGGGGTGATACGGCATGGGTCATTGATGGCGATACATTCGAAATGTGGGATGGGAACTACGTGCCATTTGGTTTGGAGGAAGTTAACAATGCCTCGGTCAGTATTTATCCAAATCCCGCCACCGACCAACTTAACGTTGCATTTGGAAGAGAAGTAAGCAACATGGATGTATCACTCTTTGATATTCAAGGAAAACAAGTCCTCGCAAAGCTGAAGAACGTTTCCGGCCGAAATTATTCGCTCAACGTTTCAGAAATACCATCTGGTGTTTACGTGATGAAAGGGAAGAGCAAAACCTTCAATTTTCAAAAGTCTGTGATCATACAGCACTAAGCAGATCTTATGATATAGAAAAGGGGCTCATTGAGCCCCTTTTTTGGTTTATGGTCTTAGGTTTTACTTTGACAAGGCAAGCATCGGAATATCAATGTGATTAGCAAGTTTTTTAGAAAGACTTGGATTCACAAGCCGGTGAAACCACGTGCTCTGTTTTGGAATTGTCACCAGCATCTGCATGTCATTTACGCGAGCGTACTCCTCAATTCCAAGCTCAATGTTTTCGCTTTCAATGACTTCAAAACGATGATTCAATTCTTGCATCTGGATGTGCAAGTCATAACCAACCTCTGCCTTTTCTACATCAATGATGTCGTGCTCCTTATTGACAGTGAGAATGGTTATTTCGGCTTTGTTCACCCGAGCGATATCCATGAACACCTCAGGGAGGCTTGATCCGTCCAATTCGCTAAGGTCAGAAGCAAATAGTATTCTTTTTGGGGCTTCAGGCTTGTAGTTAATTGGAACAGCCATGACAGGCACGGGTGAGTTCTGAATCACCGCCGAAGCAACGCTGCCTATGATTATTTCTTTCAACCCAGAAGCGCCCGTCGTACCCATAACAATGAGATCTACTTTGAGGTCATCATTCCGCGCAAAGTTGGCAATGGCATGAACTGGGTCTCCGTACTCTGAATAAGTGTCGAGCTGAATTCCCTTTAGTCCCAGAACCTCCCGAACGCGGTACTCTGCCTCGCGAAGCGAATCGACCGATGATTCATGCAGAATATCCCGCAATGAAATCATCGAAGACGTTGTGCTCCTTGGCTCTTCGTATGTATTCAGCAGGATAAATTTGTTGTCCTCTCCAAATAGCTTTAGAGCGAAGTCAAACGCATTCCTAGCGCTATCAGAGAAATCAGTGGGTATAAGAATGGTTTTCATGGATCAATCAGAGGTTAGAGCTGAAAATGGTGAGTATTCCCTTTTGAGGTCTTGGATTTTAACCGATAGTACGGGCATGTTCGCATGATTCACCACACTTTCAGTTTGACTGCCATAGAAGAATCTTGATAGACCGGTTCGTCCATGCGTCTCCATGGTAATGAGGTCCGCTCCTATGCGTTCTGATGCTTCATGAATTCCAGCGTGAATAGTCCGTTCATTGAAAATATGCATCGTATAATTTTTCAACTTCCATTCATCCACAAATTCTTGAATTGACTTCTCGGTGTATGGAGTGCTTTCAAAATGATCAGGAGTGATGACCTTGACCAAATGCAGATGTGCATCAAAAGCCTTCACAAAGCGAAATAATTTCTCAAAATTGTCTTTGGCTTCACCATAAAAATTAGAAGCGAAAACAACGTTTTTGGGATTAAAGTCCTCTATGCGTTCTTTGATTGTTAGGACAGGGCATTCGGCGAGGCGAACAACCTTCTCCGTGTTAGAACCAATGAATACCTCGTGGGCACCAGAATCACCGTGTGATCCCATAACTATAAGGTCAATATCGTGCTCAGCAGCCTGAGTAGCGACGGTTTCATAGACTCCATGAAATTGTAAAACCTCGACGGCATTTACCCCTTCTAAGAATGGCATCGCAAATAACTCTTTGAACCTCTTCTTCACTAGTTTCAACCAGAAGATTCCCTCTGCGGTATTCTGAAACGTTGATAAGCCATCGTTGCGGTCATAGACAGGAATATCCAAAACATGTAATATATACAGTCTGGCTCCGGTTTTTTTGGCGATTGAAGCTGCAACCTCTGTGGCATGGGTTGCGCATTCACTAAAGTCTGTTGGTACTAATATTTTTTTCATCACTTACTATTTGTGCCACGAAGTGATCAGTGTTTGGCTTGAACTCATCATGGCTGTTGATTTACTCGGATAGCAAATATTTCTAGAATTAGGATAAATCCTTTTGACTCGACTCAATGCACAACTTGATAAAAGTCACAGGTTGGCTTGGTAAAAGGTAAGATGAGCATGAGTCAAGGGCTGCTACAGGTCTAATTCTCATCGATTAAAAGGGTGCCCTTGGTCAGATATTCCGACTTAGAATCTGACTTTATAGTCGGGAAGGCGGTCGATCGAATGCTTAAATCCCACCGGAAGCTATCTTTCTGAGATGATCAATGTCCTCGACAATGATGATTTTTCCATCATTGGCAATCAAGCCTTCAGATTTGAAGTCCGTTAAAGTTCGGATGAGCGACTCTGTGGCAGTCCCAGCATAACCGGCAAGTTCTTCTCGAGATATGCTCAACTCAATGTGACGGTTGGTCTCATTTCCATATTTACCGAAAAGCGATTCGATAACGGTAGCGACTCTCTCTCTCACATTGCCATATGCGAGCTTGAGCAGACGCTCTTCTTGCTCGATCACATTGCGTGACAGAATCTTGATAAAGTTGTTGGTTACCTCTCGATTTTGATGAATTAGTTTTTTGAACTCCTCAATTGGAATCAGTGCAATTTCTGAATCTTCGATTGCCGTGGCCTCTTCAGAAAATGCGGAGTTTTCGAGTAAAGCAAGATATCCTAGGAACTCCCCAGGTCCGCAAAGTTGAGTAATGAATTCTTTCCCGTAGTCGCTACTCTTACTCAGTTTTACTTTGCCCTTCCTTATATAGTAAATCACGTGCGGGTACTCCCCGTCTCGGTAAATGCTCTCTTTTTTCTTATAGGTTTTGGTGTTTCTCTCTGAAATCAAATCCTCAATGGAAAGCTCTTCTTCAACATCCTTAATAAATCGGCGAACATGCTCTTCACCATCCGCTTGAACCAGCGCCTTGAGTCGCTCACTCTTCTGCAATCGCAGCTCGATCGCATCTAACAAGTCGGTTTCTTCAAATGGTTTCGTGAGGTAATCATCTGCGCCAAGATTCATCCCTTTTCGAAAATCCCCCTTCTCCGTTTTCGCAGTCAAAAAGATGAACGGAACGGACGATGTCTTGGGGTTCTTATTGAGAATGTGAAGTACCCCGTAGCCATCCAGTTCTGGCATCATGATGTCGCAAATGATCAAATCGATCGTCGAAGCGACTGCCTTCTCAACGCCCCGTTTTCCATTTTCGGCGGTATCCACATAGTATCCAGCGAGTTCTAATATCTCAGCTATGTTCTCTCGAACATCTCGATTGTCTTCAATTAGTAGGATCCTTTTCATTGTTTGACGTGCATAGGTAGGGATACGGTAAATGTAGTACCGACATCCGGGTCACTTACAAAAGTGATATTTCCATTTAAGTGCTGAAGATACCGACTTACGATGTTTAATCCCAATCCTGTGCCCTCAATGTTTACTGCATTTCTAGCTCGAAAAAAACGTTCAAACAGGTGCTCTTGCTCATCGGCTGGAATTCCGATCCCTTTGTCTTCAACCTTTATCGTCAACTGATCATTGGAAGTAAAAGAGGTTATGTTGATGGTCACCCCTTCTGGAGAGTATTTGATCGCATTACTCAGCAAGTTGCTCACCACAATTCTAAGCATGTTTTGATCTGTGAAGAACTCAGAGTCACAGTTACAATCCAGCACAATTTGTTGGCCTTCCTTCGCCATCTGATTGTGTTCATCAACGATGTCCACCATCATCTCGGGTAAATCGACTTGGGTTGGTTGAATATTAATTTTCCCTTCTTCAACCTTTTCCAGGGACAAGAAGTCGTTTAAGATGTTCGTCAGCTGTCGGACCGAATTTCTAATCCTCTCATAGTGCTTGCCCTTTTTCTCGTTCGCCCCTAGAGCATCGTACTTTTCGAGCAAGGACATCGAACTTAAGACTGTGCTCAAAGGTGTTCGGAATTCGTGCGACGCCATGCTGACAAATCTGGATTTCAACTCGTTAAGGTTGATTTCCTTTTCCAAGGCTTTTTCGAGTTTTACCTCTGCTTCTTTTCGTTGGGTAATGTTTTGCTCTACCAGCAGAATTCGATCAATCTCTCCTGAGTCATCGGCCAGTCCTACGGTGTTGATCAAATAGAATTGATTATCAAATTCTATTTCGAAAGTGGCATTCTTCCCATCCAAAACGGAAGCTAAATGGTCCTTTATCTGTAATCGAACCTCCTTTGGCACTCGATCGAGGTAGTTCTTCCCTACAAGCCACTCACTCGTAATGCCGGATTTGTACATCTCCTCGCCTTCCGCAAAAATGTAGCGGAACGATCGATCAAATACATTAATGGTTCCATTCGGATAGTTCCTTGCGATCACTTGATATAGCTGCTGCGAGGCTTTCAAGTCGCGGGTTCTCAGCTCCACTTTTTGTTCGAGCTCTCGATTGAATTTTTGGATTCGTTCTGCCTGCTCTCTACGCACCGTAACATCCATTATCAACGCAAGAACCTTGACGCCATCACCAGATTTGAAATAATTCAGACTAACCTCTACAGGAACTTCGATGCCATCCTTTCGAGCTCCGCTCAGATTACTGCCAACTCCCATTCGCCTTTTATGGGGGTTCTCAGCATATCCTTCACGCAGGCCGGAATGGCCTAGCCTTTTGTTCATTGGAACAAGCTGATCTACATTGAGACCTATGAACTCCGCTTTCGAATACCCGAAAATGTCAGCCGCTCTATCATTGGCAATCTCAATTACCCCGCGTTGATCGGTGATAATAACTCCCTCTATTCCAAAATCGAAGAGTAAATCATACAGCATCGACCGCTGTGTCTCATCCATATATTCTGTTTAGGTAATGTCGTGAAGGTCTTCCTCAAATTTCTTTAGCAATGCCTTTTCGTCATCTGTGACAGGGGGGAACGCATGTGCGATGTCATTCACCAAGAAAACGAAACGTTCTTTTAGGCTTTGGGTTAAGTTTTGGCTCCCCAATCGAATCTGTTTCATTCCAGCCTCGTATCCATCGTCCAGATTAAGGGGTGGAGACTTTTTCAAGACAGAGAAGATAATTTCTGCGATGTCGAAGTCCTGCTCGAAATTATCCGACCATTCCTGGATTATATTATGAAGCTCGTTCCTTTCATGAGCCTGAATCCGGCCATCCGAACCTGCCATTGCAAAGGCTATCATACCGAGTCCATAAAATGGAAGTTCACGTGCGTCCATGTCTCTAATTTTTCGAAAAATAAGTGAATATCAATTACGGAATGAAAGAGAATACCTTTTCAAACCGTCATACTGAAGATTTGGGTTTCTGGTTTATTGGCTATCAGTCTTTGGTCAAATGCCATGCAAATATTTCTCACAAACGCCCGGCCTTTCTTTGTCACGGTGACCCCTCGATCATTTATTCGCACCAGACTATCCTTTTCCATCTCCTTTAGAGTTTCCAAATTGGTTGACAGGCTCCTCGATGCTTCCGATGAAATAGATGATTTGAAACTACACATCAATTCCAATATAATCTTCCGGATTTCCATGTCCTCCTCACTTAGCATGTGCCCTCTAAAAATCGGTATTGTTCCTTCGTCAATGCTCCTTATGTACTCTTCCACAACCTTGACGTTTTGACCAAAGGAACTCCAAGTATCGCTTATTGCGGAGACTCCGAGACCGATCATCAACTTGCTTGTTTGAGTAGTATAACCCATAAAATTCCGATGCATTTTCCGTGCTCGGAAAGCAACTGAAAGATGATCTTCAGGCAAGGCAAAATGATCCATTCCAATCTCAATGTATCCTGCTTCTGTCAATAGCCTCTTGCCTTTGACATACATTGAATGTTTCTCTGTCCCCTCAGGCAAGTCCTTGTCTGTAAATGATCTCTGACCTGGCTTCACCCATGGCACATGTGCATAGCTATAAAAGGCAATCCTATCCGGACGAAGAAGGCTCACCAAGTCAACCGTGTTTTCGATACTCTTTTGGGTTTGGAATGGTAATCCATACACCAGATCGTAGTTGATGGAATCATATCCCAAATCTCTCGCCCAATCTGTCACCTGTTTCACCTGAGAGAAAGACTGTACCCGGTTAATTGTTTTCTGAACCACAGGATCGAAGTCCTGAATTCCCAGACTCAATCTTTTAAAGCCCAAGTCAGCCATCACCTTGAGGTGAGCATGGGAAGTTGTTTTTGGATTAGCCTCAAACCCGAGTTCTGCTGAAGGGTGCAATTCGCTCTTTCCAATTATTCCTTTAAAAAGCTTCTTGAGGTGCGTGGGACTAAAAAAGGTGGGCGTGCCCCCGCCCAGATGTAATTCTTTAATCTGCGGCTTCCCATCAAACAACTCTAGATATAGATCCCATTCTTTGAGGAGCGCTTCGATATAAGGTTCTTCTACCCCATGATTAACAGTAATTCGGGTGGTACACCCGCAGAAAGTACAAAGGCTTTCGCAATACGGTAAGTGGATGTATACACTGATCCCATCTGAGATGTTATAAGCCGAGAAGGCGGAAGAAACGTGCTCTTTCCAATCGGCCTCACTAGGATCATTATCCCAATATGGAACAGTCGGGTAACTTGTATACCTAGGGCCAGGGACGTTGTATTTATCTATAAGTTTCATGGGTTACAAACAGCATCTGCAGAGTTTACAATATCATTTTGAGGACTGAGGTATGGAATCCCCAAATCCATTCCCCGCACAATCAATAAAGCGCCTACCAAGATCACAACGACAGGAACCAAGGCTCTGAACTTATTTCTTAGTTGAAGGGGGATCTTTCTACCGAAAGCTGACAATACCCACAATGCCGGCACGGTACCAAGCCCAAAAGCCAACATGAATACAGCTCCGTCCCAAGGTGTAAATGTATTAGCCGCTCCAACGAGGGCAAGGTAGACTACTCCGCACGGGAGAAGTCCATTTGCCACTCCGAGAACATAGTGCTTCATAGGCGACTTCTGTTGCTTGCCATTTGCATATGACGCCAGCTTTATAGATACTCTGCCGATTAAACTCTCAAGCCTTCCTATATAGTGCTTGAAAAAGACGATCAATGCACTTCCAACCAATAGTATTCCCGCAATCATGGAGAATGATTGCTGCAATCCCATCATATTAAAGCTTGTTCCAATCGTCCCAGCAACCAACCCCATGGTCATGTACACAGACAGCCGCCCGACGTGGTGCAACATTTCCCCAGAACCATTGGCTCGGCTTTGATGGAGCGCGAGGACCAATGGCCCACACATGCCGACGCAATGAAGGCTGCCGACGATTCCAATTGCTATTGCTGAGAGTATGTAAATCATAAATAAACCTGCTTAGCTAGGTAGAAATTTCGCCCCTCCATTGACCAATGAATCTTCACTTCATATCTGCCTTCTTTAAAAAGCTGGCTTGGGAAGGTGACTTGTGCACTATCGTCTAGTCTTAAAGGGAACTTTAGATCCAAACTTTTATCTGATGGCCGGAAGAAATGAACTTCTCCTTCGAAATCATTTTCTTGAAACTCCTTTGGAAATTCCAATACAACCTCAGTCTCCAACTTCGTCGCCGAGATCAAGTCAGCGTAGATTTTGGCGTTTTGTGTTTCATCAATCCGGTCTTGGAAAACCACTTCTTGAGCATAGTAGTCTTCTGCCACAAGATCAATGTTTTCATTGAAGCTGCGATAAACGAACGAGAGAATGTAGACTACAAAAAGTGTAAACCCAATCGTTATTCCATGTCCCCAGGTGAATTTCATAATCTTCAGTTTGCTGGTCCCATGAAGCTGGTTTTCACGACTTCTATTCGTCGTTCACCTTCATAGATTCCAATTTTCAGTTTTGTCTTTACGCCTTCCAGCTCCTCTCTTTCCATTATCACGAACATGACGCCTTCTGCAATACCTTGTTCTTCCACAATTGGATTAGGGTTTCCAATCATTTTGATCTCCCCACCCACGTCTTCAAGCGTGAATTGGATGGGCAGTTGCTCGTTTGACTTGTTAATCACTTTATAGTTGTAGAGATTGCTTATTCGTCCATCTTCTTGGGTTTGATACATCATGCCACTTGTCCTTAGAATGGTCGTTTCGACCTGAGATCTGCTCGCCAATAAAAATGCAATAGCCCCGAGTAGAATCGCAAGTACGGTCGTATAACCTATGACCCGCGTAGTAAACTTGAAAGGAACCCCTTGGGCAATACTGTTCTCCGTTTTATAACCTATCAGCCCCATCTTAAGATTGACTGACTCCATCATGTAATCGCACGCATCCATGCACGCTGTACAGTTCACACACTCTAGTTGCGTTCCGTGTCGAATGTCTATCCCTGTAGGACATACGTGAACGCACTGTCCGCAGTCAATACAATCTCCTTTACCAAGCTCATCTCTATTTTCACCTTTTCGAAATTTCGCTCTTCCTTCAGTGCGTTCCCCCCTCGTGTAGTCATAGGCAACAACCAATGAGTTTCGGTCTAGGAGAACTCCCTGAAGCCTTCCGTATGGGCAAATAGTTGTGCAAACCTGTTCACGCAACTGGCTAAAAACGCCATAGAACAACCCAGAAAAAATGATCATGGCGCTGAGCCCACCAACGTGTTCGCCAATTGGTTCGGTGACGATTTTGATTAGCTCTTCAGAACCAATTATGTAGGCTAAAAACGTATTTCCAATCAGAAAACTGATTGCTATGAACAGGACGTGCTTCAGCCCTTTTTTGCCAATTTTCTCGGCGTTCCAATCTTGCTTATCTAAATTTCTCTGCTGTTTAAAATCTCCTTCGATGGCGTATTCGATTTTCCTGAACACCATCTCCATGAAGATGGTTTGGGGGCACAGCCAACCGCAAAAAAGACGACCAAATACCACCGTAAAAAGAATCACGAATACAATGGCCGTGATCATAGCAAACATGAACAGGTAAAAATCCTGGGGCCAGAAAATATTTCCGAGAATGATAAATTTTCTTTCTAGAATATTCAGCAGCAACAGCGGCTCTCCCCCGATTCGAATAAATGGTCCAGAGAATAGTGCGAGCAGGAGTAAGGCACTGACAAGCATTCGATAATTCGTGAACTTGCCTTTAGGTTTTTTAGGGTAGACCCAAATACGCTTGCCTGAATCATCAACCGTGGAAATATGGTCCCTGAAGGATTCTTTATCTGGCTGATTTGTCATTTCCTCGGTGATGCAGTGTATGGACAATTACCACAGCGACTTTCATCGCCGTGGTTTCGTCGTTATTCTTCTACGGTAGCAGCTTCCACTTCGTCATTGGCCTCTTCAGGTTGCTCTTGACTTTCTGATTCTGCTGGCTCTATAACCGACTCGTATAATTCTCCTTGGGCTTCCTTGGCATTATCCGGGTTGGTTCCCACAATCGACATGATAAAGCTGGTTACCTCTTGAATCTGAGTTGGATTTAGCTGGGCTTGCCAACTCACCATTCCTTTTTCTGGAACACCATACTTAATCGTCTTGAAGATGTCTGTTGTTGACCCTCCATTAATCCAGTGATCGTCCGTAAGATTTGGTCCAACTCCTCCAGGACTAGATCCTCCGTGTTCAGCATGACATGGAGCGCAGTACAATTTGAAGATCTTAGCTCCAGATGTCAAGGCAGATGCGTCAGTCAATAATTCAACATTGTTTTCGTCAACGACGTTTTCTTGTGTCGCCACAAAAGCTTGTTTGGCATCTTCTGCCTCCTGCATTTCTACTTGATACTCTTCCAATTGCAGTTGCCCGCTATCCGTAAAATGATAGTAGATAATGTATACGAATGCGAATGCAATGCAGAAATAGAACCCATACAACCACCATGGTGGTAGGTTGTTGTCTAATTCCCTAATCCCATCATATTCATGGTCCATTTCGACATCGGCTTCTTTGTCAATTGGAACGGCATCAGTCAGCATGGTTCTCATCTTATCCATGAAGGTTTCAGGAACCGAACCATCTTCGTCCATCATCATCCGCGTGATTCCATTTAATTTGGAAACGAGATACAGGAATGTGAAGAGCAAGACCAAATTAAGCGTCACTAAGATTAGAAAGCCCGTATCATCCATGGTAATCAAGGCATCAAAATCAGCGGATTTAGCCATGGCTTGAACACTGGTTAAACCGAGAAGCAGCGTGATAATTCCGGCCTTGGTTCTACCCTTTATTTGCCATAAGTCACGATTCGAAGCCAATGACTTGATGACATTTGCTATTACCACAATAGCAATGACCTGAAGGACCGAAGCGACAAGCAGTATCATTAACAAAGTCTCATCTGACAACCCTGTACTGTTGACCAATATCGAGGAAGCTGAGAGCTTCAATGGAGCCAAAAATGCAACGGCGATCAAAAGGATCATCATTGTCTTGGATTTGATATTTCTGATTAGTCTCATGATTAATTAGTCATTATCGGTTAGAGGAATGTTTTCCAGTTCTTTAATGTGATTCTTCTTCATCAACATAACATAGGCGAAGAGGCTCAGAAAAAAGGTGAAGAAGATGACGAATGAAACCAGCGGATATATTTCAATTCCCGCGATCGTTTCCATATGGTGTTTTACGAATTTCAACATGGTTTCTAGTCTTATTTAGTTTCTACTTCGTTCTCGATGTCTCGACCCAAACGCTGTAAGTATGCGATGAGCGCGATGATCTCTCGATCCGATGCAACCTCGATTCCCGAACCCGCGAGATCAGATGCGATCGCATCGGCTTGAGCCTGTAAGTCCGCGACTGCCCTATTCTCATATCCAACTGGATAAGGAACTCCAAGCGTTCTCATGGCATTGATCTTTTTAGCTGTTAAACTCATGTCGAGTTCGTTGTCAATTAGCCATGGATACGGTGGCATGATTGACCCAGGTGACAAAATGGTGGGATCAAGCATGTGGTTGTAATGCCAGCTATTCGGTTTCCGAAGTTTAGATCCGCCTTCTCTCGCAAGGTCAGGACCGGTTCGTTTTGATCCCCATTGGAAAGGGTGGTCATATACAAACTCTCCTGCTTTCGAGTATTCGCCGTAGCGCTCTGTTTCGCTTCTGAATGGACGAATCATCTGTGAGTGACAGTTGTAACATCCCTCCTTTATGTAGAGGTCACGGCCTTCCAATTCAAGTGGAGTATATGGCCGAACACTGCTTATCGTTGGAATATTTGATTTGACAAGCATGGTCGGAATGATTTCAAACAAGCCTCCAATACTGACCGCTACTAATGCAAGGACGGTTAAAATCAATGGCTTTCTCTCTAGTGCTCTGTGCCAATGCTCCCCCTTGTGTGGAGTGTAAACCGGAGTGAGTGCTGCAGCTTCTGCTGGTTCTTCTTTTTGGAAGCTTCCAGCTTTCGCAGTCATGATCAGGTTGTAGACCATAACGAGCACGCCGATAATGTAGATCGCTCCTCCAAAAGCTCTCATGGCATACATAGGAGCCAGTTTTGTTACTGTATCGAGGAATATTGGGTTTGCTAGGAATCCGTCATCTGTGAAATCTGTCCACATCTGACTTTGTGCAAATCCAGCCCAATACATTGGAATGGCGTAGAATATAATCCCCAAGGTTCCAATCCAGAAATGGAAGTTGGCAAGCGTTGGAGAATGGAGTTTTGACCCCCACATTTTAGGGACTAAGAAGTAGAGCATACCGAAGGTTAAGAAGCCGTTCCATCCCAGCCCACCAATATGAACGTGAGCAATGGTCCAATCCGTAAAGTGACTTATGGCGTTTACACTTTTCAAGGACATCATTGGCCCTTCGAACGTTGTCATTCCGTAGCAGGTTATGGCGACAACCATGAATTTCAGAACTGCGCTATCTCGAACCCTGTCCCATGCCCCTCGGAGCGTGAGTAGTCCATTGAGCATTCCACCCCACGACGGAGCGATGAGCATGATGGAGAATACAACTCCGAGCGACTGAGCCCAATCAGGAAGTGCAGTGTAAAGCAAGTGGTGTGGTCCTGCCCAGATGTAAATAAATATCAAAGCCCAGAAGTGGATGATTGATAGTCTGTAGGAGTATACCGGTCTGTTCGCCGCTTTTGGAACGAAGTAGTACATCAATCCCAGGTAAGGCGTGGTCAAAAAGAATGCAACCGCATTGTGTCCGTACCACCATTGTACCAACGCATCTTGAACGCCCGCGTACCAACTGTAGCTCTTTAAAAACGAAACTGGAAGCTCGAAGGAGTTGAATATGTGTAGGATGGCTACCGTGACGAAAGTGGCTAGGTAAAACCAAATCGCAACGTATATGTGTCGCTCTCTTCTTTTTACCATTGTCATGATCATGTTTAGACCAAACACAACCCACAATAGCGTAATGGCAATATCAATTGGCCATTCAAGCTCTGCATATTCTTTACCGGTTGTATACCCAAATGGTAATGTGAGAACCGCCGAAAGAATGATGATTTGCCATCCCCAGAAATTTACATTCGAGAGCATGTCACTCCACATTCTGGCTTTCAGCAACCGTTGCAAGGAGTAATATACTCCCGCAAAAATGCCGTTTCCTACAAAGGCGAATATGACTGCGTTTGTGTGAAGAGGCCTGATACGACCGAAAGTCAAAAAGTCGGTGGCGAAACCAAGCGACGGCCAAACGAGCTGAAGAGCGGCTAGCAGCCCTACGAGCATTCCGACAACGCCGAATACCACAGTCGCGATAATGAACTTGCGTACTATCGAATTGTCGTAACTGAATTTTTCGAGTTCCATAGAATTATACGTTTTCGTTATTTGGTTTAGTATCGTCAAAAAGTATTCTCACAGAAGGCGAATAGTCGTCGTCATATTGATTCGTTTTAATGGCCCAGATGAAGGCCCCCAGAAATGCTAGGGCAATTATTAGGCTTACGACAATGTGAATGATCATCACGCTCATAGTGTAGATTTTGAGTTGAGGGCAAAGGTGAATGGCGCGTATGCCCCAAGTAATGATGATGAATAGACTAAATACTGATCCTCATCAGCAATGATCTCAGTTGGAATTCAGTTGCTCTCACTCATTTTAAACTGTTTTTTCAGTTTTATAACTGTTTTTTCAGTTTATATTTGTGGTATGGAAAATTTGACGCCTACTGAAGAGCGGATCATGCAGGTCATTTGGAAGCTTGATAGAGCATTTGTCAAGGATATTATCGAGCTCATGCCAGAGCCTAAACCGCCATACAACACAGTCTCTTCAGTCGTAAGATTGCTGGAGAAAAAAGAGTTCTTGGGTCACAAGGCATACGGAAAGACATATGAATACTTTCCGATCATTTCCATCGAAGAGTACTCCAAACGCACTTTTAAAACGCTCCTTGGAGACTATTTTAATGGCTCCTTTCAGTCCCTCGTTTCATTCATGGTCAGTGAAGAGAACCTCAGCGACAAGGATCTGAAGGAGATCGGTGCGATTTTAAAAACAGGCCAACAAAAATCTTGAGCATATGATGAGTCATTGGACAATCCTCTTCTTGGAATTTCAATTCTGCCTCTTTGCGTTTGGCCTATTCTACTGGTCGGCTCTTTCCAAAATGAATCACTACCGATGGAAACGTATTTACATTCTGTCGGCCGTGGTCATGTTACTGATGATTCCAAACTTTCACTACACAGTTGTCGAATCAACTGCTCCTTTGGATGTGACTATTGATCTTGGCGCCATTCTCAATTCCGTTGAGGCAGGTGATGCAATTGTCGAACCAGAGAATCAACTCAGCGTACAAACTTTCAATTACACTTCGCTTCTCTCGTACGTAATTCTTCTATTGCTTGGGTTTGGTTTGGTTCCTCATCTACGTTGTCAGATGGATATCTCTAAAAACTAAACTCCGGAAGTACTCCTACTTCGATTCAAAGCTTGATGCTTTTATCACCGACGAGTTCGAGATGGCTTTTGCATTTGCTGGCTCGGTATATGTCCCTCCAACCTTTGATGAGATGGTGCCGGCCGAACGAAGCGCCATCCTAAACCATGAACGACGACACGTAAAATTCAACCATGAATTTGACAAATGGCTGATGAATATGGCAAGGGTCATACTTTGGATCAATCCCATATTTAGATATCTGAGCAATGAGCTTTCAGCAATCCATGAATTTGAAGCGGACGATGATTTTGCTCCAGGATATGACCGCATACTTTACAGCGAGTTGTTGCTCAAGCTCCAATTCCAAAAATCTGATCTGCCATTGATGGCTTCTCCCTTCTCCCAAAGTTTGATTAAAAAGCGCGTACGACAGCTAAATCAACCAAAATCAAATACCATGAAAAAAGGATTGTTTTTCCTTTCATTACCCATGATTATCATGCTCGTATATGCGTTTTCAATTGAGACCGTCAACAAACCGCATCAGGAAGAAAGCCAAGTGCTAACTCCCCATTTTGTTTCACCTATCAACCTTTCAAAAGTCACGAGGTATTCCTCTTTCGGAATGCGAAAAGGGCCAGGATCTGCTGAGTCTCAAATGCACGAAGGACTTGACCTGGCGGCAGAAGTTGGAACCGATGTCTTTGCTTCTAGCACGGGCACCGTAGTCTTGGTAGAACACTACTCAACTGGCCATGGCCTTCGAGTTGGCTTCGACCATGCTGACAGTTTCGAGACGCGTTACTCCCATCTGGATCAAATACTAGTTGTAGAGGGGCAAAATGTTGAATCAGGCCAATTAATTGGAAAATGTGGGACTTCTGGAAAAAGCACTGGGCCACATCTGCATTTTGAAATTCTCAAGAACGAAGAACATGTAGATCCAGAGAAATTTTTAAGTCTGAGCCTGCTAGATTTCGGAGCCAGTGATCTTAGTAAAGAGAAGTTTCTGGTCATCATCGATCCAGCTCATGGAGGCAAGGACAATGGGGTTCAAGTCGGGGATCACACCGAAAAGGACCTAAGCCTGAAGTATGCATTGACTCTTAGAGACGAACTCAAAGTTTTAGGCATATCATCCATAATCTTGAGAGAAGACGATCGGAGCATGTCTCTCGAACAGAGAACCATGGCCACCTATGGCACTGAGAATGTACTCTACCTTTCTCTCCACTTTAATGAAAGTAAATCTGACTCCGCCCAAGGAATTGAACTCTACCTGAGCGAACAAGAAGATGTAAACCAGCTAAAAAGTAAGCTGTACGGAGAGATTTTTGGGCAATTAGCTGTCGCCAAGGACATTCAATTCAGAGGGGTAAAAACAGCCGGATTTTACGTGGTCAAGAACAGTAATAGCCCTGCTATTCTCATGGAGCTTGGGTTCATGAGTTCTCCAGAAGAGCTCGAGAAAATATTGGACGATCAATACCGCAAAAAGGTCTGTTCAGTTATTGCTGAGAGTACGAACTTGTACGTGAACTAGTCTTTGGGAGAAGGCTGTTTAATTAGGTTAGGGTGTCCTTTTGGGCCCCCTTTTTTCTTGAACTTGCGTTTCGAGAACCAATCAAAAAACTGAACAGTTCTTGATTGCAACTCGATATTGACTAATTTGGCACAACCCTCTAACATGAAAAATTTAGTCCTATTCATCGGAATATTTCTTCTGTGTGCAGCTCAAACCACAGCTCAAACACAAATCAAATTTTACACAACAATGGGCGACTTCATCGTCGAGATGTCCGACTCATTGACACCAATCACCTCCGGTAATTTCATTGATTTGACTGATCAGGAATACTACGATGGTGTGATTTTTCATCGTGTAATTGACAATTTCATGATCCAAGGAGGAGATCCAACAGGCACTGGGTCAGGAGGCCCTGGTTATACGATCCCAGATGAATTCGATTCCACGGGTACATTGAGCAATGTTCAAAAGACCATCTCAATGGCGAACTCCGGCCCTAACACAGGGGGGAGTCAATTTTTTATTAACCTCGTCAACAACACTTATCTTGATTTTGACAATGCTCCGTTTTCCTCGGCTCACCCAGTTTTTGGGATGGTCATTGACAGCTTTGAAGTAGTTCAAGCAATTGGTGGAGTATCTGTTAATGGTAATAACCGCCCGCTCACTGATGTTGTCATGGACAGTTTGAGGGTTATTTATCGCCCCTCGAACGACACCATTGTTGACACCACCCCGCCGGCAGGATATCAAAAGAGTGCGGCGCTCTCAACGAAGGTGTTTCCAAATCCAATTGGTCAGGAGTCTGTCGTGATTATCGAATCGAAAGAAGCCGGAAATGCACAGATTTCGGTCATTGACGCAGGGGGTCGAGTTGTAATAAGTACAAATCGAAATTTGCGCATAGGTATGAATCGATTTACGGGTTTTGGCTTGGAGTCCTTGTCTCGTGGATTTTACACCATGCATATTTCACAAGGAGATCACCGCCACTCGCACAGTCTTTTGGTGACGAGATAATTTATTCACAAATCTGTTGAGAATTGCAAGAATTCTTTTTGATTTGATGTCATAATAAGTGGTCATGAAGAAAATTCTGTTTGCACTGATAGTAGTGCTCCCGGTTACAGCCTTAACACAGCAAGTTCAGATGTACGAAGGCCCGTTCGAGGCTGGTGAAGCATCCTACTCCTTCAAGGAAAATGCGATGCATCAGAAGGTTTATCATGGACTGTTCAAATATTCTGAAACTCGAGAGATCCCTGCTCGTGGTGGAGAAAACGAGGTGCTCCTAACAGGAAATTACAAGGACAATAAGAAGAACCTAGCTTGGGTAGTGACTGTGAAAAATGAGTCATTCTCGGAGACCGTTACTGGTCAATATCTAAACGGTAAAAAGAACGGAATGTGGACCAATCGACTTCGAGATGAAGCGAATGGAATGGATATTAAAGTAACTCAAGCATCATTCTATAAAAACACTTTCCGCGGAAAATTCAGCTATAAATACTTGATGTACGGAAACAGCGTCAGTTTCGAAAAACTCAATGTGGACGGTTCCTTTGACATGAACGGAAAATTTGATGGGGAATGGACTCTCGAATACAGACGGGCTGGCGGTTCGGCAAAATCTGAGAAAATAAGCTTTCAACACGGAGTGCTCGTCTCACATATGATTGTTGACTCCGCGTCAGGTGAAGTGACTAAGAATATTGACAACAGTGAGTTGGTCAATGGTTTCTTTTCGAATATGGATCGGATGGATTCCAGTGCTGTGGTGGGAGATTCAAAATGGGGATTGAAGCATGCTTACACTGAGCATGAAATACTGAAACCCGTTCTAAGCATTTGGACCAAGGTCCTTGGCGCTAAGCTGGGAAATCATTTCAATTCGTCTTTGCCAACACTCTTGATTAAAACAGGTGAACTTGAGAAAAAGCAGGCCCTAAGGAACCAGATGGTACTAATTGACTGGAAGGAAACACCGAAAGGGAAGCGGGAATTTGAAGAACAGAAGCGAATTCAAGCCGATTACGACAATAAAATTGCTTTAGGCAATAAGCACTTTGAGTTGAAGAATTACCCGCAAGCATTAAACCTATATAAGGATGCGACTGGCATTAAAAAGGACGAAACATATCCACAAGATCAGATCATCAAGGTTGAAGCATTGATCGCTGAGGAAGAAAAGAAATCTAAGCTCGCAAGAATGATCTCGGGGCGAGCAACCTTGTGGAAAGGAAATGAGAAGATGTTGGAAGGAGAAGAGTATTACGGAAAGAAGAAGCACCTGTATGAGGCTACGGTACTCGCTTTTGGGCAGCAGAAAAGGAGTATGCTTTCGACTCATCGGGAGACGAGAACGAATCTCGACCGTAAGACCTATGACAATCTCAACAATACTGTGCTCGAAGCCTATTTGAAAGATCTTGATGATGCAATTGCCCTTCAGGATAAAGTGAAGGCCCTGGTCAAAACTGAAGACACAAAGGATTTAGAAAAAGAGCTTAAAAAACTCGAAACCGCCCAAGCAATCATCAATCGCCTGATGCAGGAGTGATCATATGCTAAACCCATTATGAAAAAAACTCTCTACTTAATACTAAGCGGTCTAGGGTTCATCGCTCCTAATTTATACGTTGCAAAAGTGAGCATTGAAACCGGCAACTATCTGCTATGGTTAGACCCAATGGCAACCCTACATGGAATGTTTCAGAATGATATATCCAGTGCCTTCGTGGTAGACCTTCTAGTAGTTGTTTTAATATTCTTCATGGACTTATCAGGACAGTAGAAAAATCCAGATGAAGAGACCTTATATGATCTGGATTCTCACATTGCTTTTCGGTATGGCCGGGACCCTTCCTTTATATCTTTATTATCGCGAAAAGTTCCTAGCCGAGAGAACTATCTGATTATCAGATAAACAACCCTTAAATTTGATTGCTCCAATCCTATCGAATGTCTGAAAACGAAATCGTGCAATTCCTACATGAGTCGTACACCTGTCCCCAAACCGCACACGACTATGGCAACCACATCGCCTTCAGCATCTATGGTGTAGGTATCTGGAGAAAACCCAATGTTCGTAGTGCTGTCTATTCCAGGCAATTGCAAGTCAGTGATGTCCCAAGATGCTCCTTGATCCGTAGAACGAGCATAAAGCAAAGCTCCGTCTAATCCATTGTATGGTGTTCCGCTAAAAGCGTCAATTTGGGTAATTCCAATAAGGTGAATAGTGTTTCCTTCCGGGCCACCTACCACAAACTTGTGCCACCAATCAGAGGCTAATGTGGAGCCCTGCCCAGCTTGGGTCCAACTCCCACTTCCGACAGAGCTTCGAGAAGTCATTCTTGTCTCAATGCTCGTGTTGTCATGGGCGATTACTATTTCCTTTCCACCTGCAGTTGCCCCGATGGTTGGCCATCCAGTTCTCACTGATTCCAATTGCGCCGTCGGCGCTGTACCCCAGGTTGTTCCATTAAAGAAATTATATCCTGTTCCCCGTGTCGACCAATTATTGACGGTCGAAAATGTCCAAGCAGTAGACATCGTTCCGTTTTCGTGTCGAACAATGTGTTCAAGCATCGACCCATTGGTCATCAAGTCATATGTCGTTATTCCAATTTGTGCCTCGGATGTAGTTCTAGCAGTATTGTGCTGACTTTGGTTTTCCATGACCGGCCTCAACTCATAGTTTGGTTTTTCACCAACGAGTGGAGCCGTTTTTGGCTCTTGATTTCGGAGGACATCTTTCGATATCTGAGGAACCTGAGCCAGTACATTCAACGTAAATAATACCGCTATTGCGGAGAGCGTAAAGGTTTTCATGGAGGTAGATTTTGTTGAGACTAGAAAATTAAGTTTTTAATAAGCTACGATCTTGGCCTAATTAGATTTTGGTCGTATCAAGGTTGTGAGGAGGGTCACAAATGCAACAACTGTTACTGAGCTTAGCGGCATGAGAATGGCCGCAACCAAAGGAGTCAACTCACCACGGACGGCGAAAAACAGACCAACCACATTGTACAGCAATGAGATGATGATGCTCCACTTAACGACGGTAATGCTTCTCGCGATGTACCTGACAAACTCTCCCAGTCTCTTGAGCTGATCTGCTTGCAATATGGCATCACAGGCAGGCGAAAAACTAAAAACATCGTCCGCAATCGCGATGCCGACATCAGCTTGCTTTAAGGCTCCAGCATCGTTCAGGCCATCTCCCATCATAATGACGCTTTTACCGTCGGATTGGAGGTTTGCAGTATAATGCATCTTATCCGTGGGGGAATGATTAAAATGCAGGGCGTCCTCAGTGCCGAAGAGTTCCTTCATTCTCTGCTTATCGGAGTCATTATCCCCGCTTAACAAATGAAGCCGATATCTTTTCGCCAAGCTTTTTATCAATTCCGAAATTCCATTCCGTAAACTCTTCTCAATCCTGAAATAACCAAGATAACGACCATCTACCACGACATGAACGACAGATGCATCAACCACTTGTGCTTGTGGGTCAATATCACAGAATTGGGCCGACCCCATTTTGACCGAAATTCCATCAACCTCTCCTCCTATGCCAAGGCCAAGGACTTCACGGAAATTGATCACTTTGTGAGCTTGAACGGGGAGGTAATTGGCCACGGCCATGCTCAGCGGATGGGTAGAATTTGATACAATCGATTTTAAGGCTAGCTGTTCAGCTTCAGAGAGAACGGCTCCTTGAAACCGAACAGTGGTAGAATTGATTTTAGTGAGGGTTCCTGTTTTGTCAAGCACAACATGATCTGCATCCGCTATTTGTTCTAGGATTCGCGTATTCTTCACAAAGAATCCGAGCCTTCCCAATATTCGAGAGACATTCCCCGACGCAAACGGCATACTGAGCGCCAAGGCGCATGGACAAGCAATAATCAAGACTGCCGTGAATGCGTCAACTGCTTCGGTACTATCTACCACCAACCAATAAGCAAGAGAGCCGAAAGCAATGGTGAGTATAGCAATCGAAAAGTATCTACTCACCTTATCGACTAAGGATGCGAGATCTCGGGAATCCGAATCCTTACTAAACGCTGATTGATTCCAAAGACTTGTGAGGTAGCTCTGTTGAACAGGTTTATAAACTTCAACCTCAAGTGCGCTACCACATTGTCGGCCTCCCGCGAAAAGCAGCTCTCCTTCTTGTTTTCGTACTTGATCTGATTCGCCGTTTACAAAGCTGTAGTCCATGGATGCAACCCCTTTGATTAAGACTGAATCCGTTGGAACAATTTGATTGTTCAATATTTTTATTCGGTCGCCAACTTCTATGTTTTCGAGAAGGCAGACTTCCTCTCCCCCCTTGTTCAACCGGTTTACGGCTACTGGGAAATACGACTTGAAATCCCGGTCAAAGGCGAGGGCTTCATAGGTTCTTCCTTGGTACCATTTTCCAATTAAGAGAAAGAATACCAAGCCAGCGAACGAGTCAAAGTATCCGGCTCCTGTTGCCGAGATCACTTCATACGAGCTTCTGGCAAATAGGGTGATAATACCGAGGGCAATCGGAACGTCGATGGTTAGGTAGCGTACCTTCAAACTCTTCCATGCGCTTCTTAAATACTCGGTGCTGGAATAGAGCAAAACAGGAATAGCCAGCAACAAATTCAAATAGCTAAACAGAGGAGCGAATTCCGATAACGATTCTTCGTTCAAGCTCAAGTATTCGGGAAAACTAAAGAGCATAATGTTTCCAAACGCAAACCCTGCCACGCCCAATTTCAAGATCAGCTCTCTTCTGAATTTTGACCTTGGTTGTTTCTGATGTTGGAGGTCTGGCGGGTAACCAAGCGATTCTAATAAGTCAACTAAATCCTTAAGTGAAATGATGTCATGATTAAAAATGACGGTTACTTCTTTCCTGATGAAATTGACTTCTGATTTGATGACGCCCTTGTTTAATCTTTCGAGGCGCTCGAGCAGCCAAATGCAGGCTGCACAATGAACGGAAGGAAGATATAGCGTGATTTTACTTTGGTTTCCCTCGGTAAAATCAAGGAGTCTTCCTTTTACTTCATCGAGGTTTAGAAATTCATTGGAGTTTTCGGAATCCTTGACTGTTGGCCCCGGGTTCCGCTCAATGTCATAGTAGGTGTTTAGACCTGTTTCATTGAGGAGTGAATACACAGTTCGGCAACCTTGGCAACAGAAATCATGTTGCTCAAAGACGATATGCTCTTCAATACAATCTTCACCGCAGTGAAAGCATGTCGTGGTTTGTTTGGCTTCGGACATTGCTCAAAATGAGAAACCAAAGGTGATTTCAAATGAGCTCCGAGAATATGACCGAGGTCAGCTTAGCGTTTGAAGTGGATCAATGCTGCACCGTCACTTTCTGGAGATGTAACCCTTTGATCGTTTCAACTTCGATGAGGTAGACTCCTTCTGGAAGCTGTCGAACATCGAGCTCAAGCGTGTTCTTCGTTGATGTTCCTGAATAGACCAAGTTTCCTAGCAAATCGGTCATTCGGTAAGTTGAGAGAATGTTAGCACTTGTCAACATGATGGACTCGGTAGCTGGGTTAGGATACAGCTTAAGCCCTTCCGAGCCAAGGTTAGTAAGACCCGTCAATTCAACTGTAAACACCATGGTGTCTGAACAGCCATTAGCATCTGTTACAATCAATGTATAATCACCAATTTCAATATCGTTAATGTCCTCAGTAGAAGCTGTATACCCATCAGGTCCAGACCATGCAAAAGTGAATGCTCCTGTTCCACCGCTCACATTCGCGTCAATCGCACCGTCGCCTCCGACGCTCACACCTTGAACCGCACCTGCAATTGAGATGTCGGCTGGTTCATCCAATGTGACCTCGACTTCGTACTCTCCAGTATCATTATCTGTTACCGTAACGATGTAAGTGCCAGCGCACAACGCAGTGGCTGTAGCAGTTGTTTGACTTCCCGCCGAACTTGGCCAAGCGTAGGTGTAAGGTGGAACCCCACCAACGGCCGCAACGGTTGCGAAGCCATTGCAATCTCCGGTACAATTTGGATTCTGGGTAACATCAACATATCCAAGTACGTTTTCATCAACCTTGTATTCGGCATCTAGAATGAGTCCATTTTGAGAGTTTGCAATGGCACTTAGAACAGGCCAACCCTCGCCATTTGCCATCCATCGATAATTGTGAACCACGCTTATGCTATCATAAAATAACGTCCACCCAATAAATGGAATTTTGGTCCAAAGGGTGTCTTTGTTGTCCTCTCTGAAATATTGACGAACCGTCGTATAGTTTCCTCCTGGTGTGGATATATCTCCATAAGCATCGAAGACGCTTGTTCCGATCAAAATCCTTTTCAGTCTGGCCGAATCGCATATTGATCCAAAGCCTAATTCAACGCAACTCACAATCGAATCAAACTGAGCTGTGTCCACAAACGTGGTGTTCAGAGTAGAAGGAAATTCGACTTGGGTGGAATTTGGCTCGAAATCCGCAATCACGGAAACCCCCAACCCAAAACCGTCTCCAGCCACTCCATCAATAACAAATTCAGTACTCGTCGATTGAAAAAAGATGGTGTCGGTTAAACGCTCAATCGCCAAGTCAGCATCTGGGAATTCAGAGCCACTGTACGTATTCGATGGATCTTCAAAGTGAAGCGTATTGATATTATTCAAGGATAAACCTGTGAAATCCCACGTTTGGGAGCCGGTTCCTCCAACGCTTATTGAAGTTGACGGTTGATCGTAGCCAACTACGATGCTGTCTCCTGCTTGTCCATAATCAGCTTGAGTGATGGATATCTGAGCAAATGCTTGCGAGCAGAAGATAATGGCAGAAATTAAAGGTAGAACTCTCTTCATATTCAATCTAGTGTAGGATAAAACTACACTTTAGACGTAAATGATTGACCAAAAGTTAAGCTCTCTTCAATTGATACTTTTGTCCTATGGAGAGTGTAAGGCAGCAAAAGGTTGGAAGGCTTATTCAAAAAGAAATTGGGCTCTTGCTCCAAAGTGACTATAAGCACCTGTGCGACAAGAACATTGTTTCGGTCACCATCGTCAGGGTTGCTCCTGATCTCGGCTTTGCACGCGTATACCTTAGCGCATTCCCAACCAAGGAACCGAAAGCCTTGGTTGAATCGCTAAATGAGTCCATCCAAGAGATTTCTCACAGCCTGTACCAGCGCATAAAAAACCAGTTCCGTAAGATGCCTGAAATTCGGTTTTATCACGATGATTCACTCGACTACGCCGATCGTATCAATCAAATTCTGGATAAGGAGAATTGAATCTTAGTTTCTCAATAGCGAGGCGTTACTTGTTTTCCAAGGGAAACAGAAACGTCATCAACATCATTTCCGCCATTGCCGCAAGCGGCGTCGCTATAGGGAGTCTGGCTATGATTATTGTGTTGAGTGCATTCAACGGCCTGGAAACCTTGGTGGCAGATCTGTACACGACCGTCGATCCTGATATCCGGATTGCCCCCGAAAGAGGCAAGACGATATCCATGGACTCGATTGATTACGCCTCAATCCAAAACATGGATGAAATTTCAAGTCTTTCTCCGGTACTTGAAGAAACGGTCTTCCTTCAATATGACAAACAGCAAACGGTGGCGACACTTCGAGGAATTGAACAGTCTTATCTCCCGAATCTGGGCCTTGAAGAGTATGTGATCGAAGGGCAACTCGCCCTATCATCAAGGGAAGCGAATGGCTCGATCATCGGTTATGGAATTGCAGACAACTTGAACCTGTTTATCCGGGACGGCCTTGAATCCATTAAAATTTACTCGGCAACAAGAGGCGCAGAACGCGCAATGTCTCCGACCAGTAAATTCACTATGAAGAGGATCATGGCAACCGGGATTGTTGGTCTAAATCCGGAATTTGATTTCAAGTACATCTATGTTCCATTCAAGTACGCCGAAGACTTATTGGCTTATGAACGTAAGTCTTCGTTCATAGATATTACACTCGCCGAAGGGGCTTCCGAATCAGACGTAAAGAGCTCTCTTGAGCAATTGGTCGGGCCCGGATACTCCGTGAAGACACGACTTGAGTTGAATGACATCATTTTTAAAACGAATGCAACTGAGAAGTGGATTACCTTTTTCATTCTCAGCTTCATTCTTGTCGTAGCGACCTTCAATCTCATCGGAAGTCTCACCATGCTCATCATTGAGAAAAGGAAGGATATTTCACTGCTTCGGTCGATTGGCCAAACAGTCAATGATGTGAGAAGGGTTTTCCTCTACGAGGGAATTCTGATTACAGGTCTTGGGGCGCTCTTAGGATTGGGATTTGGCATCATCATCATTCTCCTTCAACAGTGCGTTGGTTTCTTTCCGTTGCAAGGCGGATTAGTTGAATACTACCCAGTGGAGCTTCACTTGATGGACATTGTTGCTGTAGTGTCCGTCGTATTCGGAATCGGCTTACTCGCTAGTTTGCTGCCTGTGAAAGTGCTACTGACCAGAGATCGTCTTCAAACGGTAATCTCTTCGTAATTCTCAGCAACTCCATCCAAAATCTGCACTAGCGAAGTGGGATCGTGCTCAGTAACGAGCTGTGTTCTCGTCTCCTTAAAATGAGGTACGCCCTTGAAATAGTTTGAATAGTGCCTTCTCATTTCCAGCACCCCGAGCTTCTCTCCCTTCCACTGGACAGATCTCTCTAGGTGTTCTTTCGCGACCGCAGCTCGATCCGCAATTGTGGGGCCTGGCAAATGTTCTCCGGTTTTCATGAAGTGCTTTACCTCGTTGAAAAACCAAGGATATCCAATCGCGGCTCTTCCTATCATCACGCCATCCACCCCGTATCGATCACGCATTTCGATTACCTTTTCTGGGGTATTAACATCTCCATTTCCGAAAACAGGTATCTGGATTCGAGGATTGTTTTTCACATCGCCAATCAATGACCAGTCGGCTTCGCCTTTGTACATCTGAACTCTTGTGCGGCCGTGAATAGAAATGGCTTTAATTCCAACGTCTTGGAGGCGCTCTGCGACATCAACAATATACTTGGCGCTATCATCCCACCCGAGTCGGGTTTTTACGGTTACAGGCAATGAAGTGCTTTCAACAATGGCTTTGGTCAGCTTCACCATTTTAGGAATATCTCTTAGAATTCCAGCACCAGCCTCTTTATTGACCACCTTCTTTACGGGACAGCCAAAGTTGATATCGAGAACATCCGGGTTAGCACGCTCAACGATTTCCGCTGAGATTCTCATCGACTCTTCTTCGCCGCCAAAGATTTGAATTCCGATGGGCCTTTCTTCATCGTAAATGTCCAATTTCTGAACGCTCTTGAAGGCATCGCGGATCAGTCCTTCGGAGCTAATAAACTCCGTGTACATCATGTCCGCCCCGTGTCTTTTACAGAGAATCCTGAATGGAGGATCGCTAACATCTTCCATCGGGGCAAGGAGTAATGGAAATTCTCCTAATTCTATGTCTCCAATCTTCACCATTTTTGCTTCTGCAAAAGTAAATTCAATTTGCACTCATGAGAGAGAGCTTTAAATCTGCCCACCCATTAGCCCAACTGGTCATGTTGTGCCTTATCGGATTCGGGTCCATGTTCGTTCTCTTCGTCGTCGCAATGATTCCATCCATGATTGCAGGTGATGGTATTAACATGCTCAACAACCTCGGTTCCGTTTCCGATCCGAATAGCGAGAGTGTATTCTTCCTGAAGATATTACAGATCATGCAAGCCATTGGGCTATTCCTTGTTCCTTATTTGATCTATCGATGGGCTGCTCCCGAGCGCCCCTATTCATTGAAATGGCCAAGCGCTCAGGTCGGCAGCTTGGTACTCTTTTCCATCCTGATGATCTCTGCATTGCCTGCTATCAACCTCATGGCTGAATGGAATAGCGGTCTTCATTTACCCGGGTTTTTGTCTGGAGTCGAAGATTGGATTTATGAGACCGAAGCAAGTGCCGAGAGACTGATAAGAGTCTTTCTCACCATGGAAACCACTGGAGATTTAGTCTTTAATCTCATCTTGATTGCCTTTGCTCCTGCCATTGCCGAAGAGGCGTTTTTCCGAGGAATGATGCAGCCCATATTCTTGCGCGTATCGAAGAATTATCATATCGCAATTTGGACCACTGCCTTTTTGTTTTCTTTCTTCCATCTACAGTTTCTCGGGTTTTTGCCCAGGATGGTTCTAGGCATCATTTTCGGGTATGCTGCCCATTGGTCGGGATCATTGATAATTCCAATGGTTGGCCACTTCATCAATAACGCCCTAGCTGTTCTCTTGATCTGGATGATTGGAATGGAAAGGATCGAGTCACAAGTCGAAACGCTCGGCGCTAATGAAGGTGAATGGTATCTGTCGATCATATCGATCGCGGTGGTCGCAGTTGGAATGGTCGCCCTCTATTTGAGGCGTTCCAACAAACAAAAAACCCCGGCGTAAGGCCAGGGTTCAAACAAATCCAATAATTCGTATTAGAACTTCGTCGGGTCAGCTTTCTCTCTTGTAGAGTAATTAATCTTGAGAGCCTGAACCTTTCTAAGTTCTTGTTTTACTTCGGTGACGATTCCCATTTTGGTTTCTTGATTCACTTTAAGAGAAACCGTGATTAATCCGTGCTCAGCTTCGTTGCGCTCAGCTCTTCGTTGGATGATATAGTCTTGAATCTCCTCAACAGTTGAGAAATCATCATCCAATTGAATCTTAGGGACTGTACCGTAGAGCTCAGAATTGACCGGCTCCCCTATGTATATGTAGTCAACCAACGCCTTGTTTTTAAGCTTGGTGATTTCTGTTGCTTCCGGCTGACTCATTTTCACTTTTAAATCTACTTCCCGCATAACCGTAGTTACCATGAAGAAGAAGAGTAACATGAAAACAATATCCGGAAGGGACGCTGTGCTTACTGCAGGCGTTCCTTCATCTCCTTTTTTCTTGAACTTAGACATACTAATTTCCTCCTACGTCTTTAGGTTCTGCTTCTGAAATTCGCTGTGGATATACCTTACGAATTGCCTTAATCATGGTCTTGTACTTTGGGTCACTGTCTTCCGGTTCCGCAAGCTCGGTTAGCATATCATATGACATCCCAAACTCTTGATCGGCCAAGTCATTCCTGAGTTCATTGTAAGCTGCTGCCAACTCATTCTGAACCTGAATGTACAAATTGTACGAAGTGCCATTATCATTTTGAAGGGAGATGACTTGCTTCGAAACTTTGCGTGGGCCAAGCAGATTCACATCCACATCTTTAAATTCTGGTAGGTCTTCCTTCCGCATTGGATTTGCAATGAACTCTTTCGCTGCAGCTCGAAGTTCATAGATCTCCATTAATTCCCCTTCCACCAACAGCTGATCGTTGGCATTTGCCAACACAACAAACACATTTCTGTCTTTGATGGGCGGTGGTTTCTCAACATTGTCTAGCAATGGCGGTGGCAACTTACGCGCCAATCCCCAACTACTATCCATTGTTGTGGTTACGAGGAAGAAGACCAAGAGGAGAAAGGCGATGTCAGCCATCGATCCTGCATTAATTTCCTGAAGTTCTCTTTTCTTCCTTGCCATATGCTTATTTCATCAATCTTGATACCGAGCTGTACACAATCGAGAGAACGGCAAGAACGAAGAGTATGTAAAACGTATACAGTCCGGCGCCACTCCATCGCGAAGTAGACTCAGTGATATCACCATACATTGGTTCAACAGAACCATCGGCAAGGACGAAGCTCAATGCGAAAACAACCAACATTGCGCCAATTCCTATGAGCGACCCTTTGAGAGATTCCGGTTTCATCATTATCGAAACGACAGAACCGGCTACTGCGGCAACGATGGCGCCGATGAGGAGCACGTAGGAAAGGGTAATAAATCCTCCCCCTGCACCGCATTCAACACACTCGCTTTGTTCAGCTGTGGGCTCTGATAACATTGTCATAACCATGAGGATAACCCCAATGGCGATGAACACCCACATTACTATTGTATTTACCTTCTGAAACATTGCTCAGATTATTTATTCAGTTTGTGCTCAATAAGAAGGTCGACCAAAGAGATCGACGCGTCTTCCATTTCATTCACGATGCTGTCGACCTTAGCGACAATGTAGTTGTAAAAGATCTGAAGGATCATCGCAACTAAAAGTCCAGAGACAGTAGTGATCAATGCAACTCCAATACCACCAGCAACAATACCCGGGGAAATGTTGTTCGCAGCGGCAATCGCGTCGAATGCCGAAATCATTCCGATTACTGTTCCAAAGAATCCAAGCATAGGAGCCAAGGCGATAAACAGTGATATCCAAGAAAGGCCTTTTTCTAAAAGTCCCATCTGAACACTGCCATATGAAATCACCGACTTCTCAACCATTTCAATTCCATGGTCAGCCCTATCCAAACCTTGGTAGAAAATACTTGCGACTGGTCCTCGAGTATTTCGGCAAACCTCTTGAGCTGCTTCAACTCCACCACTCTTAAGTGCTTCATCGATATCTTCTAAAAGTTTCTTGTTGTTAGTCGTGGCCATGTTGAGGTATAGGATACGCTCAATTGACATTGCCAATCCAAGAATCAAACAGATCAAAACAAAGGACATGAACTCAGGTCCACCCTCGATGAATTTTGCTTTGATTACTTGGTGAAGGCTTCTATCTTCCTCTGGAGCGACTTCTTCGATGTCCATTTCCGCAGCGGGCTCTACTGCCTCTGGTTCAGGGGCTGCTTCTGGAGCTGAGTCTGCCATCATCTCCTCTTGAGCAGTCGAGTCATCAGCAGCTGCAGCGGAATCATCTTGTGCAAGAGCAATACCTGAAACCATCATGGCCACAGCGATTGCAATTGATAAAAAGATACGTTTCATACTAATTGATTTGGATTTGCTTGTGATTGTTTTTTAAGGCTGTCAAACATAGAAAGTACCGAGATAGCCAACGTTGTGTAACGTCAATTCTTTTCTCTGATCTCTTTCCGTTTGCAGATTTTCTTAGTTCGTTTAGTTACTAAAGCGCTCAAATGTATAAAATGGAATCCTCCAATTGCTTATTACAATTAGATTTTGGGTGATTAGTGTGGTGGGGTCTTTAAACAGGTAGATAAACTAATAAGTTCTACTTTGGTCTTAGTGCAAACTAAAGCACTACCTATTTAACAAATCAATACGCGTTATCCTGCGAACAGGGGGGTTGATATTACTTCCGATAAGCGTTATGACGAAGTTGTGCAACATTTAAAAATGAAAAGATGAAACAGTTCTTACTCCTATTATTTGTCATCTCAGGACTGACGGTAAAAAGTCAAGTGACATTTTACATTGATGATGACATTTCATATCCCGACTTTAGTGTTCGCATTAGCGATGATGTCTCTTACCCTGACATCAGAATCAAAATCGGCTCAGATGTCAGCTACGAAGATTTTACAGTAGGTGTAATTTCGCTCTTGATCTGGACTGACCATTCCTGCCATCGCCCAAAAGGCTAGGCCAAGCTTTTTGTTTTTCGGAAACGCTCTGTGCAGAAGCCAATGAGCAACAAAATGTTCGCGTGGACTGAGGTACACAAGATTCGATTCTTGGTTTACATCGCCGAGAAGGCCTTCATTAAGTATTTCTTCACCGAAGATGCACCTAGGAATAATATGGTGAAGCTCTAAATATCCACTTCTTACCTCGGCTTGTGCGTTGTGAATTAGTGCATAGTAGTTTTTGAGATAATCCATCCAAGTACAAATTACTCCTGAGTAGAACTATCATCTTCGTTGGATGGAGTTTCCAATTCTTTCAGACGAGCAGAGATCGAGTCTAAACGCCTACTCAAATCTGTTTGCGAATCTTGCCCTAGTTCTGGGGGTAGGTTCTTTATTTCTACTTGTCGTGGTGTTTCTGTTTT